>Ga0210406_10000480_pt1 | contig 53984 bp, 74 predicted proteins | sample IncBWC30MmetaG_FD_155454 | JGI IMG/M metagenome (GOLD analysis project Ga0210406, IMG submission 155454) | Forest soil microbial communities from Barre Woods Harvard Forest LTER site, Petersham, Massachusetts, United States - Inc-BW-C-30-M | ecosystem: Environmental > Terrestrial > Soil >...
CGCGATAGCCGCCGCTTGCTCGGGGGAATGTCCGGCGCGGATCAATTCGGCGATATTTTCGCTACGGGCTTTCGCACCGCGCGCGTGATTGAGCGGCATACGCGCACTATAGCGCGGACTAGAGGAAAGGCAAAATCGGTCGGTTTGTGCATCGACAGTTGATCAATTCGCCGGGCTGCACGAACGCACCTTTGCCTTTGCCGTTCGCATCCGGATCCCACATACCACGCGCAATTTTGTATCGCTTGCCATCGGCCGCTAAGTGCGTCGGTCGCGGTTCTTTGCCGCCGCCTGAGTGCTGCCAGTATGCCTCGACGATGCCTAACTCTTGCTGGCGGACTTTTTCAATCGTGCCCGTCGCCTTGTTATTCTGGTCGCGGGCAATGAACGCGGCGCGGCGCGCGGTCACGTTGTAATTTTTCTGTATGTCGCGAGACAGCGAATGGAGGTCGCCGCCCGACATGACCGAGGTCCAAACGTTCGATTCGACAGCCTTTAGGTATTCAGCGGGGATACTTTTGATAAGGTTTACCTGCTCAGCGGCGACCGCGTGATATGCGCGCACGCTCGCCTCGGTAGGCTTAAATGTCACGGTAAAACCGGCCTCGCGGAATGCTGCTTTCATGGCCGTTTGCGTGACATTGAAATTTTTCCGCGCGAACTGCCGGGACAGCGATAGCGACAGTTTGTCTAGCTTGCGCGTCCAAAGTCCGCCCCATTTTTCGAGCGCGCGACGCAAAAGTATCGAAGGGTTTTTCGTATCGTGGGCGACGCCCTCGACCGGGGGTTGAGCGTGCATGGCGTAGACGCCGATAACGGCGGTCGACACGTCATTGTGCATTCGCAGAACCAGACGCTCTAACTCGGCTCGATACCATGCCTCGACGCCCGCGTTCGCATGAACGGGGCGCACGGTGACAGGTTTTTTACTTCGGCTCGCTAGAACGCGCATCGGCTATAGTGTGCTGGTGCGGCGTGTAGGATGCAAATAACGCCTTCAAATGCGCGATATGTTTTTGCCCGAGGTCGGTATTTTCCGACGCGACGCCGTTTACCGGGGGCCGGTCGTCGGTGAGCTTGGCGCATTCCCACGCGTCGAGAATGATGCCTGCGCACGCGATAATGTTCGCGAGGTGCGGGACTTGGGTCCCTTGGGGGTTGCCCTCGGCGTCGGGTTCCATGCTGTCGCCGTCGGCCCATTCGCCATCCTGCAATTTCGCGAGATGCCGGTGAAGTGCGTCGAGGTAAATCGACATGCGGACGCCCGCGACCCTCCAATTGTACTTTCCATACTTTAAGGCTCCCTCGGCGAACGCCAGCGCGGCATAACGGGTGACGGCGGTAGGTACTAGGTGCATAGGCAATTTGCCCTGTCCGATCGCGTCCTTAGGGTTTATGGGGTTGCTCGGCTTCGTGCCGGGTTTGCCGTCGCCTTGGAACTCTCCGACAGTATCGGTCGGAACTAACGCGGCGCCCTCGGGATCCGGGTCGTCGCCCTTACCTATGATCGCGACGACCTCGCGCTTCGGCGTCCCGCAATTGACGCAAATATTCGATTCGTGCCCGTCGCGCGTAGTGAAATTGCACCCATGCCGTTCGCAATAATTCATCGTCTCCACCTCCCGTTAACGATCACGCATAGTTGCCGCTTGCCACCAGGATACACGAGCGCGTGTGCGTGCATCCACGAGGACGGGGCGCCGCGCGCGTAGGGCTGATTTGGCTTTGCCGAGTGCCCGACTTGCATAGAGCCCTCGTTAATGCCCGGCCCGTGCCCGTGGGCAATGACCGTCTTTTCCCCGATTCGGCGCATATTGCGAATGCTTCCTTTCGACCCGTTCGGGCCGTTGTGCCCGTGATATCCGCACTGAATGCCGTCGATAAGCAGCGACTCGCCGAGACCGAGCGGCTTCAAGTTTGCCATGCCGTGCGCGGACACGAGGAACGGAAACGGCGAGGGATACTCGGGCATGCCGTCGACCAGCCGCGCGCCAGCGTCCATGAATTGCGCACACCTCAAATAAAACCCACGATTGAGCGGCGGGAGTTTCTTCCAATCCCGGTCAACAATCCAGCGGCGCAAGAAATCATCGTGATTCGACGCGACGACGTAGGATGTCGACCACGAGGGGGTACGGCTGGCGGCGAATCGTATCGCGGCCTTGACCTCGGTCTCGACATCGTTCCGGCCGCCGCTTGCGAGAGCTTGTTCAGTAAACGGGTCCTTGGCCTCATGCGGGTTGTGGCTTTGCCCGTCTAGCAAGTCATGCCACACGATACGACGCGGGCGTAACGTCTCGACGATTCCTTTCGGTCCGAACGTGGCGGCGTCGACGCTTTCATCGGTCGTCGCGACATGCGTATCGCCCAGCACGAGCGCAGAGGCGCGCATTGGCGATCGGCTGATATAGTCCGGGGTGAACTTGACCCCGAGGTCGATAAACTCGCCGCGACTGTTCGCGTTCAAGTGTCGCAACCAGAACAGCGGCCCCTCGACCTCAACCAGCACCGCGCCGAGCGTATGGTGAAACTCGCCCATTTTGCCCGCGCGCGAGTCGGTGTAATTCGCTTTCGTGCAAGCGCCCGTCGTGGTGAGCGCGGCGGCCATCTTATGCCCTGGCGTCGGCGCGGTTTTGAATTGTAGGCGCGTATGCCCGATGATTTTCGATTTTGCGCCGAACCCCTCAAGGCCGGTTAACGGCTCGCTCGCGGTCGGCAAAATCGGAATATCGCACAAAAATTCTAGGTTCTTGTTCAAATCGCGGCGCACGTTGCACAGATACGGCACGACCTCGGGAGCCCACCATTGCGAGTCGCGCGCGTGCTTGCTCCACGTCGAAGTAGGGTTGTTATAGCTCAGCGGCTGCACCAATAGCTCGGCCTTGAAATACTTGACCGCGCGCTGTATCGATTGCCAAAACTGGAAATGGATCGGCGTCGCGTTTTGCGCGGCGGTAATAATGAACGTTTGCTTTCCCGAGGGCGCCGGATCGAATATCGGACGTGCCCTCGGCTTGCCATCTTGTCCGCGCAATTCCTTAGGGTCGCCGCCGTAACATACGACCCTATCGTTATTCGTCCGGGGTCGACACACCCAGCGCTGGCCGCCGTGCGGAGCATGGCCGTTCTTGTGCATGGGACGATTGCAGTTAGGGCAAGGGGGACCTTTTTTGCTCATTTTTGTTTCACCCGTGCACCGCGAAAAAATTGCACGTTTGCTGAGCCGCCCGAGGCAACTCGCGCGCGCTCGAACGTGGGAGAGGTTTTGCGTAACTCTGAGGTCGCGGCGTCACGCACCTCGCGCATTGATTGCTTGCGCTGTTTGTTCATCGGCGTTTCGGTCCTAGTGCGGCTACGATCATGAGAGCGAATGCAAGGGAGAACAATACTAGAATCGGCTCCATTAGTCACACCCTTGACCGACTTCGCTAACGCCCTCGCGATAATAATCGGTTTGTTTGTTGTAGTCCCGATTGTGCACCCAGCCTTTGCCGTCGCACCAGTAACCCCATTCGCGACGCTCGGGCCAGCGAATCCATATAGTCCACACGGAGCGTGTGTCACATAGCTTGACGCGATGAAGCGTCTCGGCTTTGCGGAAATAGATGCGCCACGGCTTACGGAAGTGCCAGCGGTCGTAATACCAGCGACGGCTGACAGTGCAATACGGGTCGCCACCGCGAGGCGTGTCATACCATTCGCGCACTAATTCCCAATACCCTTGCGGGCTGAGAATGATCGAAACGTTATCGGCCTTATGATCGTGGGGAGTGCGGTCGCTATCCGATCGCAGCCATTTATGCAGCGCGAATTGAAAGCCGAACGCCTTAAGCCAGTGCCAGCGGATCGTTTGCGGATTGTCGCGAGGTCCGATTATAAGGTCAGGCTTGCGCATGAGGTGCGCGAATACTGGCATAGCCCGACCGGATGGTCAACTAGAAATGGGAGTTTAATTTTCCCGGTTTGGGCGCCTCGCCATCGTGTAACCGCGCGGTTCCGTAAGCGTACCAATGGCCGCGCGGATCAAGGTCACACGCTTTGCGCATAGTTTCTTGTACGGCGCCGAGCGCGGCGGCGTGCGACGCGAACGGGCCGCGCAATAAAACGTATTGATCGCCGCGACACACCGAAACGTAATAATTTCCGGGGCGCGGGTCGGGATTGCCGTAATGAAAACCCGCCGGGGGATTATGTATCATACCCTTATCGCTTGGCGAGTAGCGCGTCGAGTTTGGAGGTATCGACGCGCACAAGCGATTCGGCGTACCAAAGCCCGCTATTTCGCGTCGTGCGATAAACTAGTGAAACCTCGTCGCCGACCTGTATGTCACGCGGAGCATGGTTGAGAAAATGGGTTTCGCCCGTTTCGTCCTTGAACTGATGATAGTTCGCATGATAGGGGCCGACGTATTTAGCGGTGCGTATTGTGCTGTTCATGGCGCAAGTATGCCTTAGACTGACCGCGCGGTCGCGAACTGCGTCACAATTCCGCGTTGACCATAATCCCCCGGCGCTATTTCTGCCGTTTGGGCTTCGCCGGTATTTTCGTCCCAAGCGTGGGAATGGGAACGTTTTGGTGATACTCAAACCCGCGCTCTTTTGCTAGTGCGGCCACGCTATCGCGGTAGAACTCGTTACTGTTCCGCCCCGTGGTTTGCTGGTACTTTTCGCGTTCCTCGTAAGTCGCTTCCATGTGCCGCTCGATTTGCTCTTTACTCGGCACGCTCGTTTTGCTGAATACGATCACGTCCATAGTATTCGGCGACGTAATCAAGGCTTGCTTGAACACGCCAAACCGGCGAGCTTGATCCGCATACGTGTGCAAGTCGCCTTTGCTAAAAGTTTCTTGCAATTTCGTGTCGAGCGGGTCGCCCTCTTTGCCGACGGTGATATGTGAGTGAACCCCCGTCGAGCCCGCGAGCTTTCGCGAATTTTCCTTAGACGCATAGGCGCCTCGGAACGATAAAATTTCGCCGTCGGGGGCAATATAAAACCCTACGTCGCGCGTGTCGAAATGCGCGATTCGACCAGGCAGTTCGGCAATAGCTTTTTGTATACCTGTGATATCGGATGCGAATCGGCCGTGTTCGTCGCGCGGGTGGTCCGACTCTTTAAACGCTACGTCGAATGCGTATGGGATAGATCGAGGCCCCATCATTTCGCCGCCGATTTTTTCTTAGCTGCCAGAGCCAGCGCGTTCTTACGATCCTTGTCGTTCTCGGTCGCCTCGTGCTTGCGGTCCTTGTCCGCCTCACTCGACGCGTGTTCGAGCGTTTTATCGGCGTCCGGGTCGCCCCCGCCGATCGGATTCCCTTCCTCGTCCACGTCTTCTTCGGACTCGGGCGCGTCGCCCGTGAGGCCGTCGTATCCGCTATTCGGATCCGCAATGAGTTTCTTGCGCACTTCGTCGGGCGTAACGACGCTGTTCGTAATGTACGCCGCGTCGCGCTCGGCTTCGGTTTTGTTGAGTTCGCTTTGCTCTTTCGGCGTCGGCTGGAACAGAGGTACCCATTCGTAAGTAATGTCGTCGTCGATCGTGCCGTATAGATCCATCTGCACAATTTCGAGCATTCTGTTTACGTGATCGCCGAGCGCGTGGGATTGCTGCGCGGCTACCCAGTCATACCACACTTGTATCTCACCCTCACCCGTAGCGCCGAGGCCGGTCGGCGTGACGCCGAATAGTTTGATAAGGGGAATATGCGAGGGCGCCGCCATGTGTTCCTGTGCTTGCGCCTGTAGTTCGTGGAGGCCCGCGAGAGTCACGTTTAAGATTTCGAGTTCTTCGTCGTCCTTATCGGTCGCGAAAGTGCCTTGATTGTCACGCGTCGCGGTAAACAGTTTCAACCGTTGAAATAGAGTCAAGCCGTTGTCGCCACCATCCTCTAAGGTCGATTGCATGTTCGTTTTGAGGTTCACAATCGAGAACGTGTTTATAAGATCGTTCACGCTCTTAGCGGTGCGGAGCCACCGTTGAATGTACGGGAACATCAATTGCGCGAGCGAAATCCCCACGAAATTGTAAGCGGGTTTCACGAGGTCCGGCACAGGCCGCGACACGATGACCATAAGCCGCGATAGATGCGTCTTGCGGCCCATGACGAACCAGGATTGCGGGACATAGAAGTCCTCGCGCTCGGGTCGATCGGCGTTATATGAGAACGGCGTGCACCAGTAAGGCTCGATCGCCGTCACCGCGATAAGCGAGCCCTGTTTTATCTGATCGATAATTTTCGGCAGTTGCCGCGCCTCGTCGGATTCCTCGCCCTTGAACTGCCAATACAGGAAGCCGCCGCCGAACTGACCGTCGAACAACATGACGGTTTGGAATTTTTCCTTGATTTTCAGTTCTTCGATTCGCTCGGTAATTTCCTTAATTTTGTTCGTTTGATCTTTATTGCCGCCCTTGCTGGTGACCTTGATCCACTCACGAGTCATTTCCGTACTCGTCACCTCGCACGGCGCGCGATACTCGGAAATTTGTTGCAACGTAGATAAGAACGCGAAACCGGGGAACGTCAGCGATACCTCACCGAAAAATGGTGAGGTGTTCAAGAATCCGAAATTTGAACCACCCGACGCATCGTCGAGAGCCATGTAATCACATTCGCGGCTCGTACCATCCATGGCGAACGTCAATTGATATTTGCCCTTTGCCGCGTCCTTGGGCACCACACCATCGGGCAGTTTCGGCACCTCGAATTTGATTTTCGGTAGGTCTAGTAGGAGGTGCGTCGACTTGTCGAGTGGCCCAATTTGCTCCATGACCCGCTCGAATGCGGCGAGCGATAGGCGCTTGCGGGTCGGTTTCGGTGCCGGGGATGACACGAGGGAAGTACCGGGCTTACGCTTGGCAAACAAGGACTTGAGAAATTTAATCACGTGTGTTAGTTCCGGCCGGGACTGTGAGTAGCGGCGATAATAACACTAGCCGCCCATGGCCGCGATAGCTTCGTCGCTGATAGCCCATGGGCCTTTACGCGGGGCAAATTTCATCATTACGGCGTCCGCGAGGTTTGGGCTGCGCGCGTCGTCTGGCATTTTGTCGACGACCCGTTTACCCGTGGTCATCCATTTCCATTTAGGCTGTCCAAGCTCGGCAGTCAATTGCGAGAGTTCCGGGCAATCCGGATCGATGCTGATCACGAGGTCGATATCATAGGGCTCGCCCTTGGACGCCTTGAGCGACTCGGCGAACATGGTGTACAAGTGCCACCAGGATTGAGCCTTGTAATTTTGAAACATGTCCTCGTTCTTGACCTCGGATCGCTTGGCAGTTTTCGTAGGCCATATCACCGCGCCCGAGCCCCGGAACGGCAGCACACGCACAGAGCTAAACGAGCGAGGGTTTTTCTCTTTGCGAATTTCGTTCATGACGCGCACGTCGCCGCGCACGTTCGCGCCCATGCCGTCGGCGTCGTAGGACATTTCCTTACCACCTAATTCCTCGACAAGCCCGACGGCCTTGGACACCGATTCGGCAATGTCCATTTCCGCACCGCTCCACGAGCGTAAGTAATCGAGGACATTGCCCGGCCCCGAGGCGAGGGCGACTTTATCCCGGCCCACGTCCGCGATATCGAGCGCACTGCGGCGGGGACCTATGAGTTTTTCGCGTATCCCGAGCCGTTGCGCGAGGCCAACCGCAGCGGCGATCATGTCGGACGGGATCACCGCGTTGTCGACGGTCGCGTTAAAGTCGCACAAAATTTCCTGTTTGAACACGACCGGATCGAGGTCAAGTTTTTTCCTCGCGAGCCATTCAGCATCTTTGCGCGGGTCATCAGCCCACGTGAAGTCAAACCGCTGGGCCGCCTCGATCGAGTGAGCGCGTATTGCGAAACTGTTCCCCATGGTGTTGACCGACGACATATCGATCCGGCATTCCGTGGTTGCCGCGAGGGCCGCGTCGATCAACATGGGCCGCTCAACGTGGGCCGACTCGTCGATGAAATAGACCGATTTACGGCCGCCTCGCCCGATATTGTCGCCAGCCTCACCTGTGATACTTGCGGCTGTCTCGGGGAACGTAAGGCGCATATGGGCTGAGTGTTTGCCCAGTTCCCAGCCGCCGCGAAACTCGACGGGGAGGTTTTGCAAGAACATACGCATTTTATAAAATAGCGTGTCGGGGTCGCCCGAGCGGTCTACCTTGTCTTCCTTGGCCGAGCCTATGCCGACCATGAAATCGGGCCAAAATAAGCATTTCGTGACCGCCCAAGCCGCCGCGATCCATGAGGCGCCCACGTCGCGCGACTTGACCATGATCCCCGGCAGCCCGCGCGCATGCATGTCGTTAATCCAGTCGATTGCCTCAATCTGACGGGGAAACAGCAAGAACGGCATAACAGGCGAGCGGCCCTTTACGCGCGGGTCGACGGTCAAGGCCCAGTCGTTTATGAAGTCGGCCGGATGATCGCGGTAGTAAATTTTGACGGCGGCGAGCAAGGCCGGGTCGGCGCGCAGCCTTTGCAGCCGCCGGTAACGTTCGGCGTATACGGGCGTATAGTCTGGGTTTTTCCAATCAAACGACATTGAGCCCTCAAACTGTGACGTAGTTCACCGACCGTTAGGTCAGGCTAGTAATAATATAGCGTCACATTAAACGAACGAGAGGTTTATCGCAATGGAAACACGTCCCGTCATACAAGACGCTATAGGCCCGCGCGCTGGCGACGAACTGGAAATCCGCAACCAATGGGCACGCGTAGCAATTACCCGCGATAAGGCGGACGGTCAACCCGACTGTTACGTCGTCACGGGCGACCTTTTCGACCTGCGCGCCACGAGCAAGGAATTTGCAAAACTATCCGACGCCCTCGCTTACGCGTGGAAATCGCTTGCCGAATACCAAAAAGGCCGAGCCGACTAATGACCACGTGCCCCCACGGGAAGCAAGTCGGCGTCGGCTGCTATGTGTGCAAGGCTGAGCGCGTGCAAGCCGCCATACAAGGCGTTATGCCGCTCGCGTTTCGCCAAGCGCTCGAAAGGGTGACTCCGGACGCCGATTGCGTGCCTGATGCCCGAGCCGTCGCAATCGTGGCGCTACGCCGCATAGTTGACCGCGCGGTCAGTGACGAGGTAAGCTCGCTCGCGACCGCTGACATTTTGCGAATTGCGCTACGTGCGCTTAACCAATTGGAGGACTAGACGTGACCGATTTTACAAACATTCAAGGCGCCTTGCGCTCGCGATTAGCTTACGTGAAGAATGCGGGCGCCATAGGACCGTCTACATACGCCACGACATATACCGAGCGCGACGTGAATATGATAGGAGTCGCGCTAGATTATATCGAACGGCTAGAGCGCGAAGCATTCGCCCTGCAAACCTCGAACAACACAATCGCCGCGCAACGCGACCTCGAAATACGGTGTCGTTTGGATAACGCGCACTTGCTGACCGAGGCGGACGAAAAGATCGCCGCTTTACGCGCCGCGCTCGACGCCGAGGTCGCAATGCGCAATGATTTACGCGCCGAACGGAACAAGCTCAAGGAAGCATACGAGAACGCCGTCGGTGCCCCCGGCGCGGTGCACGGCCCAGTGTTCGAGCAAGTCAAGGCACAAATTATTAACGCCGTGTACGACGTGCTAAAGGCGAACGGGATCAACCCGACGACGCCCAAGCCCCGGCCGCGCTTCGTCGTGCAAACGGTCAACGGTTACGGCCCGAGTCGTCGTCCGACCACGTGGTACAAAATCGTCGACACAACAAAGCCCATGGCGTACGGGTTCGAGCGCGTCGCGGTCGCATACACCGCCAAAGACGCGCGCGACGTGGCGGACTTCTTTAACTTAAAAGCGTGAACTAGGACACTCAAGCCCGGGCAGTTCCGACCGATACTACGTCCATGAAACTTGAATTACGCAAAGGTTATTGGATGCTGTTCATCGGCTCGGACGCCGAGGGCTGGAAACCCCTCGTGTCTTTTACAAGCCTCGCGGACGCAGTGATTAAGGTCCCCGAGGCCGAGGTGATTTTGTGAGCGAGCCGACAAAATTCGAGCCCGATCCTAGTGACCCGGATAGTTGCGCCAATTGCGGCGCGCACCGCCGAGACCATAAACGCGGTGTTTGTCCACCCCCAGCCGAGGACTAGACATGACACACCGAGCTAACTGCATTTGTGTGACGTGCACCGTCTTGCGCGAGCGCGTGCCGCACCGATCCGAGCCCGCGTATAAAGGCATGGCCGAACCCCAGCGCGGTTACGAGGCCGAGCAAGGCGAGCGCGCGCTATTCGAGGCGTGGTACGCGACGCAACGCGAGAGAATGTTTTACGACGACAGCACACCAAAGGAACGCGCATGGGACGCATGGCGCGCGAGGGCGATACTATGAACGCTGAAACCGACGCATTCTACGGACGCGACAAGCCTAGCAAAACATACAAATGGGGGCTCGCGTTGCCACGTATGGAGGACGTGCGAACCGGCGCTGTGTGCGACTGGCGAATCGTCGCGTGGTTCCCGTCCCGCAAGAACGCTGAGGGCTACGCTAAGCGCGTCCACGGGCGACAGCCGCACGCAATCGCGCGGGCGAATCTGGCGGAACTGTGAGGGTCCGCGTCATTCACTACGTGCGCGGCGGCTCGGGTATGGTCGCGAGGTGCGGAACGGCCGCGCGTACCTTCTCGTGGAATTTGCACGCAACCGAACATCCCGATCGCGTGACATGCCGCGTTTGCCTGTATCACCTCGGCCTGTATATGCCCCTGGTCAAGCTCAAAGAACATCAGGACGCCGAGTCCGCCGGGCGCGCGAAATATGGCAAACGTGACCCGTATTACGCCGTTACGAATCTGTAACGTAGTTCACCGACCGGGTGGTCAGACGTGCCCATACTAGCCCCACATTAACGAGACGGAGCGAAAGACGATGAAAAATACGCGCAGTTTAAAAAACATCTTAAATATAATTAATGACGCGACCAACCCCGGCGCATTTCGCACCGATCACGAAGCAAACCGCCAGCGCGCACGCGCACGGGCCGCTCGCAATGCGCTGATAAAGAACGGGTACGTCGAGGGCCGCCATTATCGCGAATCTGATAGCTCGGGACGTCTTTTAGCAATGGGAATTTACCGATGAGCGAATCCGACGCAAACAAGCGCGGTGTCTACACGCCCGAGAATCCGGACCGCTACTCGATCCTACGGGAGCGGACGAAGTGAGCGAATCCGACGCAAACAAGTCCCTCGCGGACACGGCGCGCATGCGCCGCCTTGCCGAGTTCCGTTGCGCATTTCATCTCACCGTGCATAACGGCGTGTGCCCTGAGTGCGAGCCCCCGACGCACGATCTCATGGAGGACACGCAACGAATGGACGTATATGACCGGCGCCGCCGACGCGACGAGGCGACAACCTTACGCGAGCGGCGCAAGCCCTCGACCGTGGGCGAGCGTCAGACGCGTAACGCTGTTGAGGCCGCCCGCGATATCTTCGCGGACCGTCAGCAAGAACTGATCGAGGCGAAGCTATGGCCGCAATACTGATCGATGCCCGCGTACAGTTCGGCCTCGCGCGCATGAGAGCGAGCGCACAGCGTCGAACGCTGGCCGACGCCGCCGCACAAGTCGAGGTCGATATCGAATTGCTCGACGCAGAGTTGCGCGCGGCTATGTCCACGGGTCAAGGCTTTGACGACGACCGATCGCCGCTACCGAATTGCCGGTGCGTCGTTGCGCCCCATGATGACGATGGCCGGGTGATCGAGCCGTGAGCGCGCGGTACGTCGTAAAGCGCGAGTTCGGCGAACGCATACGAGAGAGTAGCCCCGAATGAAACATAATTACGCGGTGATTGTGAACGGCGTCGTAGCATTCCGGATGCTCGCGAGTAATATATCCGAGGTCGCGCGGGCTTGCATAGGCGCGCAAAACGTGAGGGTCAGCAAATGCCTAAAGAGCTAAAAAAGTGCGAAGTCGTGCTGAATATTTTCTATCCACGCGACGTTGAGTATTTGATCAACCAGCGCAACGCGTGGCGCGACGCTGCGATCGAGGCGGCCCGCGAGGTCGCACGGCTGCGGCTACACCTCAATCTCGCGCAAGCGGGCTCGGACATGTGGCGCGGCGCATATACGTGGGCGACAACCAAATGAAATACATCACGCTCGCACTTGTCGTTCTCGGGCTTTATGCGTGCAGCCCGAACCCGAACTACGTCCCGCCCGCGCAGACGCCAGCGCAACACGAACTCGCGCAACACAAACCCTCGTGTAACGCCGCACTCGATATATGGGGTTTAGACCCGGCGTGCAAGCCCGCGCCGCCGATCGTACTCGATAACTCGCGCGACGCGCCGCCGAGTAACATAGAATTTATCAAACCGCTCAAGAATACGAGCTTTTTTATACTGACCGCGCCGTCCGCACGAGAGATAGTGCGCGTCGAAAGTTCCGGCCGGATCTATTTGCGCGGCAAGGAAGTGCACACCGATGCACAGTACCGCGCCGCAATTAAAGCCATAATGCTAGGGGCAATGGGTTGCACGAACGAGAAACAATTGGAGGACGCTACGCATGTCGAGGAATAAATTCGAGCCTGATCTAACAGTAAGACGCGCGTTTCGTATCGCGTTTCTACTCGCGATTATATTTGCAATTATGGCGAGCTTGCCGGGCTGCGCGACCGTCGAGCAATTCTCGGAAGATCACCCGCAAGCTGTGGTCGGCGTCGAACTCGGCGCACTCGCGATCGGCGGCGTCATGATGGGCAAGGCGATAGCGAAGTCGGGCCGCACTCAAGTCGTCGCGCAGCCGCGCCGCACACTGGGGCCGCTATGAGTTCGCCGCCGCTCTATCGCTTACCTCGCTCCGTCCGAGTGCGAGGCGACAAATACGCACGTAAACACGCGCGCAAGGGTCACGGCTTCGTGTGGTTTGATTGGGGAATCATTCGTAATTCGTGGTTAGGCGGCTTCGTCGCAGGGCGGCGTGACACGCGCCAGTTATTCGACAAAGTTATCGACTGCCTATACGAATATAACCTCGGCGAAGCGTTGCCCGAGCAATGGCCGCCCGAGGTGCGCAAAGCAATCGAGACGAGCCGCAAGCGAATCGTGCGACGCCGGACAACTAAGATTTAATCAGCGACAGATACTTACGCTGGGCGTCCTCGGGTGTGACGTTCTCGGGCATTTCTAGCGCGCCCGTGCCGCCAGCCGAGGGCGGCGCGACCTGTTTCGGATCTTTGTACGCGCCGAGCATTTTGATCAGCATGTCGCGCGCTTGCATTTGATCGTGCATCTCAATGACTGGCCCAGCGGCCGTCATTCGCACACCCTTGTAAAGTTTCCGCGCTTGCGGCGATAGTCGAGTCGTATCGCGCAACACTTCGCGCGCGTGACCTTCGCCCATGCAATACGGACAGTCCGGCGCCGGATCGCGCTTCATGACGAAGCCAAACCCGCCGGATGCGTCAGGCGCCTTGGGTTGTTGCATCTTGCCGCGCTTTTTGACTGGTGTCGAATCCCATAACTTTTGTTGCTTGATGAACGCGTCCATGGCCCGCGCGAGTTCGCCCGCGTCAATCCATTGCGCGCCATGGTTCGCCCCGTGGCAATGACGGCAATTGTTACGCTCGATCGAAACGATGTCGTTCGGGTTCGCGCTCACAATGTCCACGAGGTCGCGCATTAGATCAGTTGCGCGTATCAGAGTTTCGGCGTTCGCCTGATCGCGCAGCAATTGCACGGCGGCCATGACGTGTGGCCGTTGCAACACTTCGCGTGCTCGACGATACGAAGTCGAGTTAGACGCGCCGTCGGTCGGGTAGGCCGAGCGGTACGCGGCGAAAAAGTTTCGCGACTCGACGTAGTGCTGCGCGAATATCGATTCTTGAGGCGTGAGCATGAGTGACGGGTCACCCTCGCCAGTGTCCACGATGCTCCCCGCCTCGGGGGTCGCGAAAGTGCGCGACGGGCCGTTTTGCTTCATGTCGTCCACGATATCAGTCCGACGCCCAGTACCGCAATCAGACAGGTCTGTATGGTAAAGTTTGTGAAATTTCACACGTTTAAATTGACTCAAAACTAGTCGGACAATGACCGTCAAAGAACCATTACATTCATTGACATACCGTCATGATTGATTTTAAACGATAAATTACCCTCAGGACATTAGGACAATGACTTTCCCTATCGCAGACTTTTGAATTTATGCTGTGTTTAGTTATTGAGAGGTATGTAGTAGCTATTGCTAAATTAGTAAACCTAGCATAAATTGAAACACCGACAATGCACCCAGTCATTGTCCGACCGCAACTACTTGATTTCACTATGTCAATGACTTGGAGGTTTTTGTGCAAAGCGACAATACGAAAGCTCGACGCGAGGCCGCGAACGCGGGACGTAAGACGTATTTTACCGGCGTGCCTTGCAAGCACGGCCATATGTGCGCCCGATACGTGACGAATGGCGGGTGTCTAGAGTGCGTGACCATGAAACGCTTAAAGCTACCGGCGCCCGAGTACGTGTTCACGCCGCCCCCGGTGCTATTGTTCGAGCCGATCCGCCCGGAACACGTCGAATTGCTAAAGCAATATTTCGTCAATTGGACTGATCAAACGCTCAAAGGCTGGGGATACCGCACGTTCGCCGATGGCCCGATCGTGATCCCATACGAGTTCGTGCCGCGCGCACCCCAAGGCTCAGCAAAATGAGACACCACGGGCGGTACTCGATCCATTACCGCAAGCCACGTCGATCGCCTCTCAAGCCTTGGATGCGCAACCGATTGAAGCGTAACGAGGTTCAAAAGTGCCGGTGTGATTTGTTGCCGTTCCCGCACCGTCGCGGCAGTGCGGCAGAAATAAAAAGCGGGCGCCGGTCGATCACGGTCCGTTGCTCGGGGTAGAATATGACTACCGATTCCCTCGGGCCGCCCGCTACGCATTCGCACGGACTGCGCGCCTAGTGTGTCCGCCCGAGGGATAGGGCCATAGACGCCGCTAGGACGGCCACCATTCCCCGCACGAGGCGCCGCCCAAATGTTTCGCCCGCTCACCCCTACATGCGCCCCTGATTGCGACCACTGGGAATACAAGCCGCGTTTGAAAGCCCGGGAGCAACAATCTGACGAGGCGGGTTTAGAGGGCTCAGAGGACGGCGACTTGTATTGACGCCCTGAGAGTTCCGAACGATACTTCCTACGCACCCGGCGGCGACCTCCCGCGCTCGATCCGGTAGCACCCCAGCCTGACGGCTCGGGCTGCGTCGTGTAGCGTCCCCGGCCCCGCATGGATACGAGACATGTATGGGCCGGGAGCTTTATCTGTGAACCGCGTCACACTTCCAGCAAATAAATTTTAAATTGACTTCCTACGCGCCCGCGCGGTGGATTCCTACAGACCTTATGTGCGCTGTCGTACATACATTGACTGACCGATCGGTCAGGATGGGGCCGGACGATATGTTCTATTAACTTTAAATTGGAGGATGCACATATGAAATCGAAATACGCTATGACCGAAGCACAGGTCGAAAACCTTGCGCGCGACATTGCAACGGCGCAAGACGTGACGAATGGAGGGCGTACTACTTATCTGCGCGTCCTGGTCACGCACATGCAAGCAACGCTCGGCAAAGTGAAACGCGGGCGGCCACTCGCGGTACAAGCACAGTTGGAAGTGCTTGATACCGTGTCGGGTCGTCTATACCCAGCGGTGTTGCGCGGGATTACCACGCATGACCTTGAGCCCGCGCCGGGCCTGGATCAGGTCGAGCTTACGCGCCGTAGTATCGAGCGGAATCGTCGATCTACATTCGCGCGCTCGGCTAAATCCACGCTGGGTAATTGGATCAAGGCCGGGGGCGACATGCGGACCCTTGATCCGGACACGGTGACACGTGACCCTTTGGCGGCTCAAGCGCGCGAGGCTCGCGGTGTGAATGGGGCTGCATACACGATCGACCGGCACCGCTCAGCGCTCTATCGACTGATCGAAAAGGAAGCCGAGGCCGATCCGGACGCCGCACGCGCGGACATTGAGTCGACCATGGATGCGTTGCAAGCGATCCTAGACTCACTGAGCCCGAACGGCAATGCGGCTAAACCGGCAGCGCCGACGAGTCGGCCAGGACCGACGATATCGCAAGTGCTGCGCTCGCGGCCCGCTCACACTCGCCAACCCGCTCCAAGCGGACGGGCGCACGCGTGAGCGAGGAACACGCCCGACTCACCCCACGGGAGCGGGCGTGCGCCTTGCGTGCCATGCGCAAGCAACTAGAGGTATTAACCGAGGAACTGGAACGGCTAATTACACATAATGATCCTGATCAGGCTATCGAGCAAAAATTAGCCGAAATCCAATGCGTCCAAGGGGTAATACGCTGGTTGTGGCGTGATGGATTCTAGAAACTGTGATCTAGTTCTAGATTGACCGGGCGGTCGGGGGTAGTATTTCACAACATGAACACGACGCAAAAACCCCGAACCCTGATTGTCCCGGTCCTTTTTCCTTTACCGGTGCATCATGGAATTATGGTATTCGGCCTGACGATTGTCGGGCTGATCGCGGCGACTATTATATACGAAATGTTCTTCTCACCCGATGCTCGCCGCGAGGTTTTCTAAATGCCCAAGCCCCGATATGTAATTTTACCTGCCGGATTTGGTGCGGTCGTTGCCGATCGCGGCTTGCGCGGCGCGTCCGAGATATATACGGACGTTGAGGCGCAATACTTGCTCGAATGGCTCAATGAACGTTCGGCAGGATACCCGCATTTAGCGCGCTTCGAGGGCGGTAACGACTGGCCGACCGACCACGGCACGCCGCGCCCGGTGCCGCCGTCATGAACGGCGAAACATGGCTCGAAAAGCTCGGCTGTATCGTCGGCTCTCTAATTTGCCTATGGCTGATCGTCGAGGCGGTGCATTCATGCTCGATTCAATAATCGGCGCGTGGCGGCTCTATAAAGCTCTACGGCCGCGCCGGACTGAGGCGCCGCCGTTGCCCGCGCATTGTCTGATCGCCCTACGGCGGTCCAATGCGCGTGAATGGCTCATATCCCGAGGGGTGTACGACATTAAAGCCCTCGGGCCATCGCATCCGCCGCCGTCATGGGGTTGGAAATGAACGACAAATTATACGATTGCATGTTCGCGCATCCGTCGAGTTCGCAGTGTGGCTGTAGGCCGTGCCGAGATCAGTATCTCGCGACGCCGATCCCCTTGCGCATTGTATGCCCTGAGTGCGGGACGTATCATATCGACGAGGGCAAGTTTGCGACGAAGCCGCACCACACGCACGCATGCCAGCAATGCGGAAATGTATGGCGTCCGGCGATCGTAAACACAGTCGGCGTCCGATTCTTGCCGGGCTTTAAGAACGAGTCACAGTCCGATGGAGGAGTGGAATCATGAGCGTAATTCAACGAGTGACCGACAGGCTTGCGGATATTTACGGTGCGCCTCGCGCAGCCGCCGCTGCTGCGGAGGAACTACAGGATGCGGGATTGCTCGCCGCCGAGCCGAAATCGGGAATGCTAGAAAACGGTGATACCTTCGGCGACGAGGACGACGGTCCAGAGGGCGGTCACTCAGAGTTCGACACAGGCGGCGATCCCGAAGCCATACGCGCGTCGCTGGTCGAGATGGTGGATCGGTGGGAGCCTGACGGCGGAACAGACCGCGCTATGTGGCTACGAGCGCGTGAGGCGCTAGGCTTTCCTCCCAGCGGAGGCGCTGTCGATGGCTAACGAGACAACGATTCCGCGCGAGACGCATCGCCGCATGTTCGATCTTAGGTGCAAGTCAAAGCGCGGCGGTTACCTGTCGCCGGAAGAATTTGATTTCCTTCAAGACTGCTATCGGAAATGGCCTATCGAATACCAGGCACTACAGCAGGCAGTGTTCGAGGAAACGAAGCCATTCGGCTCACAAGCTGATGCCAGCGCTGACCCTACGGCGCGCGTTGCGCCGTCTCGTAAAGCGACTTAATCAAACCCGCGTCGGCTAAACTTTCGGTCGAATGTCCGCGTCGAATGTAAAGTGTCGGGCGTTGCCCGGCGGTATCCGGCGTCGTTATGCGGCCGTCGGGTAGTCCGGGGTGCCGAATATACCCGAGAGTGTTTAGCATGTCTTGCCGTTTGTTGCGGGCGATAAATTTCGCCTTGCCGATTTTCTCTAGCAGAATGTGCAACGCGCCCGAGTTAATCCAGCCGCCTTTAAAGCCCATGGTGCTAGCGCTAATCGCTTCCTGTATGTCTTGCTCGACAGCCCCGAGGCCCGCGTTAATCGCCTCGCTCGTCGAGGTCGTGGTCGGTGCGCGGCGGGCGCCGGTCGCAAAATTGTATTTGTCTTGAATGTCGACGGTGCGTAGGTAGTGCAAAATATTTGCATTGCCGCCCGAGTTGAACCAGTTAAACAAGTTTATAAAATACGCCTCGCCCATACCGTCGCGGCTCAAGTCCTCGGCGGATTGCTGCGCACAGTACAGCGGGCAAATGCGCCGATCGTCGGCCGTCTTGCGCAATCCGTCTTTATGGTTCGAGTTGAAAATCATATTAAAACAGACTTCGCGCGTAATCTGGTCGACACCCTTTTGCTCGATTTCTTGGTGTAGTTCCGTAATCATCGTCTTGAGCTTTTCCCACGTGGATGCCTTGCCCTCGGTCGTCATGACTTCCTCGACGCATATCAGCAATTTGCGGTAGAGGTAGCCGTTAAAATGGTTGTCTAGGTTCGATGCGCTGGCCGCGTGGACGTATTCGCGTCCGAGGCAATAGCTTAGGACCATGGTCAGAAACGATTTACCGTTGCCGGGCACGCCTTGAACGAACAAAGCCCAAGCGGCTTTAGTACCTTGGTTTTGCACGCACGCCGCGACGAACGATAGGTAAATCTCGGCGTCGTCGCCGTTAGGAAAAAGTTTTTTAATGTGATTCGTGTACGGAGTCACGTCGCCGGGCGTCGAGTAAATTCCAAGATCGCGCCATGTGTTTATAAATTTCAAGCCGTCGCGTTCGAGGATTGCGCCCTCGGGCTCGCGCGGCTCGAACACTGTCGAGCGTACTTGCGGGAACACATGGAGTTTTGATTGTGTGTAGCAATCCCAGGCGGATTCGCTCGGCGGTGATCCGTCTCGCGCCATGACGTAAGTTCGACGCGCGAACCGCTCGTCGTTATCAAATTGCTTTTTGTCGTTCGTGTGCCCCTCGGGGAGCATGATTTCGGCGATATCTTTAACGTACATGCACCCCTTGAACATTTCGACTTGTGCGTCGACGGTGATTACGTTACCGATTCCGGTTTGCGGCCCCAATGGCTCGGGCATTTTGTCAGGGACAGCGGGCGTTGAGGGCGGCGGCAATGGCACGCCGTCCGCGTTATAGGTCAATGGAGGCGGTTCGACACTTGGAGGCTTAGGAACGCTCGACTCGTTAGTGGGATCGGTTCGCAAAACCCCGTCGTCGGGTTTCTGACGATAATAGCTCTTTTGCACGGCGGCGCGGACGATAGTACCGTGCAAATAGTCGTTCCGATCCCATTTCGCACGTTTAAGCGCGGATTGCTGCATAAGCCGTAACATGCGATTGCAATCCCCGCCAGTCCAGAACCCCAAATGGTTCGCGAGGGCGAGGTCGGCGGATGATCCGTCATACGTTTTACCTGTCGATTGAGCGGGGAACGCCCGCGCGAGCTTGCTTTCGTCAGCGTACCAAAGGTCGGCGAATGATGCGCGGGAACCGAATACGGCTTGCGCGGCGGGGCGCGCGGCCAGTGCCCGGCGGATTAGCTCGACGTCGTCGCTCGGACCGTCCCACGTGGCGTTAGGCTCGGTTGTCCACGTGTCCGGCGCGCTGGCGTCCGAGTTCGGGACGAAATAGTCGGCGATCAGTTTGTCGAGCATCGGCGTAGCGTCGAACGTGGGCGAGCCGACGGCGTTCGTCCCGGTGATCCCTATAAACCTTAGCTCGTCGTAAAATTCGAGGTGCAAAGGGACGTTTTTTTTCTTGTGCGGCGGCATTTTTCCGGTATACGAGAAAAATATATGCAAGCCCTCACCGCGTTGGCTGACCTCGATATATGCGCCTTGGAAACGCGAGCAAAGTTCCTGCGACAGTGGGGACCATTCACCGCCGACGAGCGCTTTGTCGATATCGATACAGGCAATTCCGCAATTGTCGAACAACACAAATCCGATACCATATTGAGCGTGTCCGGTTTGGACGTTCAAATAATCGGCGTACTCTTTTGCGACTGTGCCGCGCAGCCAAACCGCCGGGTTCGTGACGGAAACTGGGTAAAGCGTTGTGGGATCAATGGGGACCTTTGTCTCGCGCTCGATCCCATCGACTACGATAACGCGGGCGCGGTCGTATACGATCCATTGGACCCGCTGGGCGAATTCCTGAAACACGCGGCCCTCTAGGCTGCGATCAATTTGACGTGTCGACGTGCTTTTTGCCGCAGCGAGCGTGGAGCGTTAATCGCGTCCTTGTGCCCCTCAGCTAAACCTTGAGCGACGATAATCGAGAGTTCGAGTTCGATACCTCGGCGGATGATCGCATCGTGTAGGCCCGGAATTGATTTGAAATGATACGACACCGTGGCGAGCGCACATTTCGCTTTAGTTGCGGCCATTCGGCGCGTAACGTTGCGAAAGCCAACGCGAGTCGCCAGTTCGACGGCACCGTCGAGTATTTCTTGCTTCATACGGATTTACCTCTAGTGAGCGGGTCATCGTATATTGACTCCCCGGTCGAATCAATAACCCCATTCGTAAAATAGGCTTTGCCGCCCATTTCGTTCACCTTGTTTATAAATTTGGCTTGTGCTATCTCGCGGGCGTTACCGGTATATTTCCAGTCTTCGGGCTTGCACTCGACGGCGTAAAATCGGCCGATCTTTTGGCCGATCATATCCACCGTAATCGTTATAGTTTCTATGCCTATAAGGTCCGAGGATTTCATGTGCTCATTGAATTTTTTGGACACATTTCCGAGGCCGAATCGCACTTGACGACCCGTGTCGTCCTCGAACGCGCCCGAGTTGTTGCGCAATAACCAGCGATTACCTGATCGCGCGGCGGCGAGAGCCGTCAAGGCTTGAACGCGTTTCTCGCTGTCGCTCACTTCGGACCCCAGCGCACCGCGCTATAGGTCCCGAAAAAACAGCCGATTGCGAAGCACGCCCCGAGCAAGTGATCGTGCGTGTATTCGATCACGTTAAACATGCCGATAATGACCAGCACTAGCGACCATATGGCCGCGAGCAATGGCCGTTTTTTCCCGGCCCAGTGCATATATAAAATCCACGCCCAATCAAGTGCGACACCAGATAAAAATACTATTGCTGCGATCATGTGGTCCATTCCTCTATGCGTTCAATGGGGACGACGCCCCGTTTATCTAACACTCGCTGAATTTGCACTCGTAATTCGTCGGCCTCAGCAACACCGAGAGTTTGCGCCGACATAACATCGATACCAAACTCTAGCCAAAATTTCTTTTGCCCGACGCGGATTGTGTGCCCCTCGTGGGCCATGAGCGCGCCGTAAAGCGCGATTGTCTTCCGCAATGCCGTTTGTGCAACCTGTCGGTTTAAGTGATTGCGGATTACGGTTGCGGGCGGTGCGCCGTCGGGTATCCTGACCGGACCGTCGACGCGGCCTATCTCGCGGCGCATCGCCAGCAAAATAGCCTCGTCGAGTAATACCATGTCACCCTCGACGGCCTCGGGTGAGCCTCGACCGCCGGGGGTAACAGGGTGCCCGCAATGCTCGCACGCCGTTAGATAGCGCGGGAATGGTTGCAGACATTCCACACACGAGCGCAACAAAAGAATATCGTTTTTACCCCGCGCCGCTTTTTCGCGGCGGTTCAAACTGTACTCGCGGGTCACATCGGGGAGGCCGTGCCGTAGCGTATTTTGCACGTGGTCGATTATCAGCGCGCGCGGCTTGCTCGACGCGGCAATGTGCGCGAGACGTTCGACGTCGGTGAAATGGTCCCAGTTAGCCGCAAGCTCGGACGAGATATCGAGACGCAACGGCCGTCCGCATTGCTGGGCGAACAATTGGAATGAGTTCGTCGGCCGGGCCATGCTGATAACCTCGACGGCCGGAACGTCCACGCCCTCAGATAGCACCTCTACCGCGATCATTTGCATAATGCGCCGCTCGCGGAATTGCTGCATGAGACTTGCGCGCACCGCGAGAGGGGTTTCACCTGTGATGATTTCGGCGGGAATACCGCGCCGCCGATATTCATCGTAGAATTTGCCCGCAGCCTCAATATCTACGGCGAAGGTAATCCCGAGCTTGCCGGACGCGAATTGCATGTAGGCGCCCACGACATCGCCGGTTATCGTCGACGACGCATTGACCGCCGCGCGCAATTCTTTATAGTTGTATTCGCCTTGCGGTCCTACATGGACGCCCGCAAGATTGACATCGCTTTTCGGACAGCAAATACGATAATCCGACAAAAAACCCCGATCAATAAGAGTACGACCGCTAGGCCCAATAACAACGCGATCCACAAGCCCGTCGGAATTGCGGCCAAGGCCGAGGCCATCCCCCCGTATAGCGTGCGCCGTAGGCAGTAGCCCGCGCGCGTTAACGAACATGCCCATCGCACGGCCCCATTTGTTTTCCTTAAGGACATGGTGACCCTCGTCTATGACGGTGAGTTGCACTCGATCGAACCACGGGTCGACCGTGCGGTCGCGGCGAATGAGTGTATCGACTCCCGCTACTTTTGCTTGCGCGTGCGGGGAGTAGTGTGAATAGCCGTGCGTTTCCATTTCGGCCGCAACTATCTGGCGAATGATCGTATTAGGCGCAATGATAGAATGCGGAACGGCCTCACGATTGAGGGCGAGAGATAATTGCGCTAGCAATTCTTGCCTATGCGCAATGACGCACGTCGGGACGTTGTACGCTTTGATTATATCGCCGATCATGACCGTTTTACCCGATCCCGTGGGCGATACCATCATGACATTACCGGCGCCCTCGTTCCACGCGCGGTACACGTCGTCGACTATCTGACGCTGAAAATCTCTAAGCATTCTTGCGCAGCCACGCGTTATAAAATCCGCGCGCCCATGCAAAAGTGTAGACAAACGCCGAGGCGAAAATTCCCCACTGGTGGTGCGTGTACGTCGTGTAAAACCAGAACGGCTCGGACAGCAACCCAAGGACCGGGCCGAACCGGCGAACCTTTTCGCGGTGATCGTTTACGAGCAACATTGCTCCCATGCAAAAAACGATAATGCAAACTTGAGAAATGATGTCGATCATGCGAATAGGTCCCTTATGGCTTTACCTTCCCGGCGGGTTTTGTAGGCTTCGATCGAATGGAGCGGCGCATCGTAAATCAAATGGCATCGTTGGCACAAGGCTGCGAGGTTCGATTGATCGCAATTCGTCCGATCGTGGTCGAGGTGTGCGGCCTGTATAAACACGATTGACCCGGTAATCGGGTGAAACCATCTATGGCGGGCGCCGCAATGCTGGCATGTGTTATTAGCGCGCTCGCGGCATTCCCGGGAAATGCGCCGCCAACCTTTCGGATATTGGGCCTTTTTGATTTTCCATCGAGCCCAGCGCGCGGTTATTGACATCGTGTTCGCATCGTACTAGCCTACTGACCGCACAGTCAATCCACGATTCGGGAGAATCCATGCAAATGCTCATTGACACCGCGACGGACGATCCGGCGCACATTTACGCACAAGCAAAAATGTTGCTTGCGCTGTTCGAGACAGTTCCCGCCTCGCCTAAAGAGGCTGCTCCGAAAGCCGCTGAGGGCTTGAAAATCGCCCCGCTAGACGTTCCCCATGGGGGTTCTTCGCGCGGCATAGACACGCCGCCCCCTCCCCCGCCGCCCCCGCCTCCCCCGAGTGCATCTACTGCGATGGGTGCGGCTGGTTCTACGGCGAACCTGACCTCGGGCTCTGCGTCTGCACTGATTGATAGCGCGGGTGTTAAATGGGATTCAAAGCTCCATACGTCCACGAAAACAAAGGACATGGACGGCCGATGGAAACCACGTAAACCTCGCGATACTACTCCCCCGGCACCGCCGTCAGTTCCGGCCGGTACTAACACACCATCCCCTCCCCCGCCGCCCCCTGTCTCTATGGCCGCGCCGCCGACTCCCCCGCCGCCCTCGGTGTTAGTTCCCTCAAGCGATGACGACCCCGAGGTCAACGTCGAGAGTGATACCGGCGGGTCTAGCGTGGTACCGCCGGGGACGCCTCAAGGGATAGATTTCGCGACGTTCATCGTGCAAATTACGACCGCGCTTAACGCGGGCGAGATTACCCAAGCACGCATTAACGAGGTGCAAAATAAATTTAGCATCGTGTCGCTATTCTCGCTCAATGAGGGCGAGTCTGCGAAACTGCAAGACGTGGCGAAAGAATTCGGGTTCGTGTCATGAGGCGCGCAGACATGCGGCGGACACACCGCACGATTTACGCCCATCAATTAATATCATTTTCCGCATGCCGCCCGCAGCGTACTAAATTTAGGCACGTATTCGGCAACTCTGCGTTGTTCTCAACGAGAACAGCACAGATTTTGTTTGATAAATTTTCATTCACTTGGTTGCCATTAATGCTCGAACCGCGCGAAAAAGCGCTATGGAGTAAAGCGGACGAAAAATTGTGGAAATTGCACAACACTGATATTTTATATCGAGAACACGGCAAATTAACTGAAGCGTTGAGAACAAAATTCTCTACTGCCCCTACTAAACACGATATCGACGAATGGCACCGCATAAAAACCGGTCATGCGGCGTCGATTCGTGAGGCCGAGATCCGGTTAAGCGAAGCCCGCGCCGTCCTCGCTATGCGATATTGGCTGCGCTACGGTCCTCGGGATAAAGTATGAAGTTTCTAGAGATGCTTAGGGCCGGTATGCGCAAAGCGTCCGAGCCCGACACGCCGAAGTCCGAGCCCGTGCCGATGCGACGCTCGGCTGTAATATCCGAGGATGGTTTATACCGATACTGTCTCGGGCGTCAATGGGACCTCGCGAAACCGGGTATCGTGTGGATCATGCTCAATCCGTCCACGGCTGACGCTGAGACGGATGACAACACGATCCGGCGGTGCGTTGCGTTCTCGACGAAATGGGGGTTCGGGACGCTCAATGTAGTGAACCTGTTCGCCTATCGCGCGACAGATCCCAAGGACTTGTTACGGGCGCACATGCGCGGCATCGATATCGTCGGTCGGCAAAACCTACAGGCGATCGGCGAGAACGTGGCAGTCGCCGCGCTAATCGTCGCCGCATGGGGAACGCCGCCGATCGCCCGAGGCGCCGCGATCCAAGTATATAACGGCTTGCTTAAGCGAATGCCGCAACCCCTGGTTTGTCTCGGGATTACGAAGAATGGGAGCCCGCGACACCCGTTATACGTGCCGGACAATTGTCGCGTTTTGAAATGGGGCATGAAATGACAGCGCACGCCGTGATCGCACCGTCGAGCCTCGCGCGCATCGTCCAATGCCCGGGCTCGTTCGTATTGTGCAAGCCGTACGCCGACGTGCAAACCGACGCGAGTCGCGAGGGCACGGTCGCGCACCATGTCGCTATGGTGTTCGCTATTGCCAGCGGCCGAGACGGCATAACGCCTAACTCGGGTTGCGGAATACTCCCGCAAGTCGGTGACACACTCATCGGGCTAGGCCCCGAGTTTGAGGGCGTGCGCGTCGATCAAGAAATGATCGAGGGCGCTAAAATGTACGCCGAGGCTTTGGAGGGCTTCGCCGGAAACCCTGAGCAAACGATCAACATTCCGCGTATCCATCCGATGTTGTGTTTTGGCACACCCGATTTTTGGCAATACTCCAAAAACACGCGTACGCTGAGAATCACCGATTATAAGTACGGACACGCTTACGTCGAGGTGTTCGAGAATTATCAGCTAATTGCCTACGCGGCTGGAATCCTCGATAAACTCGCCGCCGAGGGCGTGTTGCTTGAGTTCGAGACGATCGTCGAGTTTATGATCGTGCAGCCTCGGTGCTACTCGGCGGACTCGCCCGTCCGCACGTGGACGACCTCAACGTCTAATTTGCGCGTGCTGATAAATGTCGCCCACGATCGCGTAGCCGATGCGCTCGGACCGAATCCGGAATGCGTGACCGGCCCCGAGTGCTTACATTGCGACGCCCGAGTGAATTGCGACACAGCCAGCCGTGCGGGCGCATCACTAGTTCAATTCGCGGGTCGGGCCGAGGCCCTTGCGCAATCAGGCGCCGACATGGGCGTTCGCTTGAACCTCATAAATGCGGCCATTACTATGCTCAAGGCGATAGGCTCGGGGCTAGAAGAACAGATTATAGCGACGTTGCGAAAGGGCGGCACCGTTCCATTTTTCAAAGTCGACTACTCCAAGCCCCGCGAGACATGGGCGAAGTCGGTCGCCGAGGTGAAATTGCTCGGGCAATTGTGCGGCGTCGTCCTAGTAAAAGAGGATTACGACCTGACGCCCAAGCAAGCGGTAAAAAAGGGCATTGACCGAGCGGTCATTGACAAGTACGCTTTCACGCCGAACGGGGCGGCCAAATTAGTCCCCGACAATCTTTCAAGCCACGCGAGGATATTTAAGAAATGAGTAATTTACGTGCACAAGTTCTGTTGCCGACCGGTCGAATCGTCATGGGCGATTTGTACAAGGCATCGGACAAGGACGCGGACGGTAAGCCGCGCCTCGTCAAGACGGGAGCAAACGCCGGACAGCCGACGCAGCAATTTTTCGCCGCCGTCGCAATCAAAAAGACAGTAGCGCCCGGCGCGCACTGGGCGGGCGAGCCGTGGGCCGCCGAATTCTGGCGGGTCGGTAACGCGGCGTTCCCAAAGATCGCCGAGGGTCCCTTGTTCTCGTGGAAAATCGTGGACGGCGATAGCGCGGTCCCGAACAAAAAAGGCATTGCGCCGAACACGCGCGAGGGCTACCCGGGTAACTGGGTTATCTCGATTTCGTCGAGATATGCGCCCAAGATCGTGAACGAGGACGGTTCCGCATACTTGCTCGATCCGGGTATGGTGAAGTGCGGCGATTACGTGCAAGCCCTGGTTTCGGTCGACGGCAACGCGTCCACACAGAACCCCGGCATTTACGTCAACCACGAACTGTACTCGTTCCAAGGCATCGGCGAGCGTATCGTGACGGGCGTCGACCCGGCGAGCGTCGGATTCGGCAAAGGTCCCAAGCCTCCCGGGGTTCTACCGGTTCCTGCCGGACAGATGAAAGCCCCGCCAGCGAGCGCACCAGCCGCGCCGGGCGCCCCGCCGCCTGTCCCGGGTGCACCGCCAGCCCCCGCCTCCCCGATCCCGCTCGCGCCCGCTGAGGGGTTTTTAAAGACTCCCGCGCCGCCAGCCCCGCCAGCACCTCCCGCGCCGCCAGCGGCGGGTAAGACGCTCACGGCAAAGGCCGGGGCGCATACTTACGAGGCCCTAATCGGTGCCGGATGGACTGACGCGACGTTGATTGCAAATGGCATGATGGTGGGTCCCTAACGGGCGTCAATGTTGCGCCGGTCATTTGGGTTACGGCTCGGATGACTGGCCCGACTGCGACGAAGATTGCATCCCGTTTTAATTTGAGTTCCCGCCCGCTCGATAGCGACCCGGCCTTGCAGCAACGCGACTGCATCGTATCGGGAAGCGTCGAGCGGGAAATGGGGCCGAGGCTCACATGCTCGCCGGTACGAAAGTTCGCGCATTCCACGGTGTCAGCACCGTCTTACCCGACATTGATTTCGAGACAAGCTCGGACGCCGGGTACGTGTACGATTTTGCCGAGCGCAAATGGGGCTCGCTCCCCGGATACGACGCACAGAATCGCGGCCTGCCCGCCGTGGGAACGCGTATCTATGTAGAACACTGGTCGTTTCGACCGCTCATGATTTCATGGAACCTCAAGGACGGCGGACCGGCCGGTCAATGGGAACCCGGCGAGAATCCCGCCACACTCGAACCGCTGTTCGCCTATATCCGCGCTGGCGGGCTCATGGAGGCACAAAACTCCATGTTCGAGTTCACCGTTTGGAATTGCTATTGCGTGCCGGTCCTTGGTTGGCCGGAAATTAAAATCGAGCAAATGCGTTGCTCGGCCTCGAAACTGCGCGCCGCCGGGTTTCCCGGATCGCTCGGCCCAGCGGGCGAAGTCCTCGACATAGAACACAAAAAGGACAAAGAGGGCGAGCGGCTAATGAAAATATTTTCAATGCCGCACAATCCAACAAAAAAGGACCCGACCACACATACGCTACCGTGGCAAGCCCCGTTTGAATGGCAAGCCTACAAGGCGTACAACCGAACCGATATCGTCGCCGAGTCCGAGGTTTCGATCGCGTGCCCCGATCTCTCGTCGTTTGAGCTTGAGGTGTGGTTAGAGGATCAACGCATCAATTTTCGCGGGATGCAAGTCGACTCTTTCAACGTCGACAATTGTATCGCGGTAGTCGAGCAAGCATACGAGCGTTACGGCGCCGAATGCCGTGCGCTCACGGGCCGGATTGAGCCAACAGAATTACAGCAATTGCTCGCATGGTTGCACAGTCAAGGGGTGCACCTCGACAACATGCAAGCGAAAACGATCGAGGCGGCCGTCGAACGTTTGACGCCGCTCGGATACTCGCCGGGCTTGCGCGTCCTGCAATTGCGCCAAATGCTCGGGAGCGCGAGCGTTAAAAAATTGTTCTCGCTTCGCGCCCGCACGTGCCGCTCGGGCCGCGTTTATGACATGTATCTATACATGGCGACACATCATGGCCGATGGGGCGGTTATGGGCCTCAGCCGCAAAATCTCTATAAAGGCGACTGGCACACGCCCGAGGAAGTCGACGCCGCGTTAAAGATACTCGCTTCGCGCGATCTTGCCACGGTTGAGGCCGCATATCCGGGCCTATCTGCGCTCGACGTGGTTAATAACGTCTTGCGGTCACTGTTCATTGCGGCGCCCGGCCACAAGCTCGTATCGTCGGACTATTCCGCCATCGAAGCCGTGTGTCTTGCCGCGCTCGCGGGCGAGCAATGGGTACTCGACGTGCTGGCAACCCACGGTATGATTTACGAGGCGACAATTTCCCGCATGGCGGGGATTCCGTTCGAGGACTTCGTAAAACACCGCGTCGACACGGGCGGCGTTGCGACCTACTCGCCCGAGGGAAAGTTACTATCGATCAAAGGCGGCAAGCACCACCCGTTACGCCAGCAAGGCAAGCTCGCGGACCTCTCGGGCGGCTACGCCTCATGGATAGGCGGATGGAAAAAGTTCGGCGCCGACAAATACTACAAGTCCGATTACGAAATGAAACAGGCGATTTTAAGCTATCGCCGCGCGCGCCCAGCTACAGAGGAATTTTGGGGCGGCCAGACGCGAGGCAAATTCACCGACTCGTGCCGACAGGAATTATATGGACTTGAGGGCGCCGCAATTTCCGCCGTTCTCAATCCCGGCATATGCTACCGCGTCGGGCTAATCGGCTTCCAAATGAGTGCGGCCGATGACGTGCTTTACATGCAATTACCGTCCGGCCGACTGATTTCGTACCACACGCCGCGTTTGACGCCCGCAACCCGCGACTACGCCGAACCGTGGGAACTCGCTCTATCGTACTGGGGCTGGAATACGAACCCGGACAAGGGACCGCCCGCGTGGATCCAAATGGACCTCTATGGCGGGGTTTTAACTCAGAACGCTTGCGGCGGCACGGCGCGCGACATTATGGCCCATGGGATGCTCAACGTTGCCCGCAAGGGGTATCCTATCGTCATGCACACCCACGATGAAGCGGTCGCCGAGGTTCCCGAGGGATTCGGGTCGGTGATCGAGTTCGAGACGGAATTAAACGACTTGCCGGGCTACGCGAAAGCATGGCCGATATTTGCTAAAGGCGGATGGGAGGGGCCACGTTATGGCAAGTGGGATTGACCGCCCCGTCGAGCGTGCCTGTACCGGCAAACGCGCCTATCTGTTCAAGGATAAGGCCGAGCGGGTCGCCCGCCAGCGCGAGGCGTCCGGGGCGCCCCCGCTGAGGGCCTACAAATGCGATCGGTGCCCGTGTTGGCATTTGACTAAGCGGCCTTTGTAAAGTGTGACGTAGTTCACGACCGCGCGGTCAGTTTTGCCCCATAATCGCCTCACTGTATAATTAAAGTGAGGCGCAAATGAACTATTCAAAGTACCAGACTGACATTTTCGCGTTCGTCGAGGACCCATCGGCCGGTAACGCGATCGTCGAGGCCGTGGCTGGTTCGGGCAAAACGACGACGATCGTCGAGGCTCTGAAACGCGTCAAGGGTTCCACGATATTTCTCGCGTTCAATAAAGCGATTGCCGAGGAATTGAAGCGTCGTGGCGTCAACGCCCGCACGTTTCACTCGCTGACCTACTCCCCCGTGACCCGCGCGCGCAACCAGCAAAACGTCGAGGGCAACAAATTGCGCTCGCTGGTCGACGCCAACATGACCGACGACGAGGCGAAAATGTACGGCTCGTTCGCTTGCCGCCTCGTGGGCCTCGCCCGTCAATGCGGCGTCGGCTGTCTGGTCGAGGATACCGAAATCGTATGGTCAACCCTCGCCGACCTACACGATATCGAACTCGACAGCGACCGCGCCGAGCGTTCGACCGGGATCGAATTTGCCCGTAAACTACTCGGCTGGTCGAATGAGTCCCCGATCGTCGATTTCGACGACTTGCTGTACTTCGCCGTCAAGGACGGAATTAGCCTCCCGAAATTCGACGTAATTTTCGTCGACGAGGCCCAAGACACGAACGCGATCCAGCGCGCCATACTGCGCAAGATCATGAAACCGAACTCGCGCATCGTGGCCGTCGGTGATCCCGCCCAAGCGATTTATGGGTTTCGGGGTGCCGACTCGACCAGCCTCGACATGATCGCCGAGGAATTCGATTGTAAGCGGCTCCCGCTGACCGTCTCGTACCGTTGCCCGACCTCGGTCGTCGAGTTCGCCCAGCAATGGGTTACGCATATCGAGGCGGCGCCGGGTGCGCCCGAGGGTAACGTCGAGAATTTGAGCCGCTGGTCGCCCGCGACGTTCATTGCCGACGACTTGATCGTGTGCCGCACCACTAAGCCGCTCGTTAAGGTCGCGTACAGCCTCCTACGCGCTCGCATCCCGGCGCGCATCATGGGCCGCGAAATCGGTCAGGGCCTCAAGACGCTAATCAATAAAATGAACGCAAAGGGCGTCGACGCGTTGCAATCCAAGCTCGCCGAGTACACCCGCCGCGAGGTCGAAAAGGCCGTCGCTAAGGGTCAGGACACGAAAGCCGAGGCGATTCAGGACAAGACCGACACCGTAATGTTCCTGGTCGATTCCCTCGACGAGAACGGCCGCACAATCCCCGCGCTATTGAGCCTTATCGACTCGCTGTTCGACGATCGTATCGGGTCGGTCGTGCTGGCGACCATTCACAAGGCAAAGGGCCTAGAGGCAAACCGGGTGTTCTGGCTGAATTCGTCACAGTGCCCGAGCAAATGGGCGAAACAGGACTGGCAGAAACAGCAAGAACGGAACCTTTGCTACGTGGCCGTGACCCGCGCGAAGTCCGAACTTTTCTTGATCGAGGATAACGAGCAAGCCCGATAATAAAAAATGCCCCGTCCCCGAGTGTTGCGGGGCGCGGGCCGAGGTGCCCGGCGTCATGGGGATGAAACGCGCCGGGTCAGACAGTGCCCACGAGGTTAGCTAGGTACGCTTTCCAATCCTCGGGGGTGTAAAAATGCTCCGATCGCAAGTCCTGGTTGTCACCGTCCCATGCGGGGCGGCCAAACTTACTGACGGCAAACCAGTATTCGTATGCTCCAACCGAGGACATTCCTTCGGCCAATAGGGCGGCGCGTAGCGTGCTGTCGGCGTAGTCCTTGCCGCGAGTCCTGTCCCCGCCGTAAAGCCAATCGTGGAGTGCTGCGGGGCGTCGGGACAGGCCGTCGCGGTCGAGGTTGGGCAACCAGTCGAGCGCGTGCGGGATGGACGCCATGTCCGTTATAAAGCCCTTGGGGACGGTGATCGTCTCGGCGGGGCTGGTCGCGCTGGCGGGGGCTTCCCAAATGAGAGGGGCGCCAAACCTCCAAAGGTCAGGGCGCCCCTCGATTGCGATCAAATTCAACTCGTTAGTGAACATAATGGCTAACGAGAACTTTAAGCCCGTACAAAATCGCCGTTTTTACCCAATAATCCGCCCATGAGGGAATGAAAGGGCGTAGACGAACCGTCCGAAGTCGTCGCGGGTAGGAACTTGTTACACTCGGCGATTACCCAGCCGAGGACCGCTGCAACGTCGACTTGAACCTCGTTAACCTTCGCATTCGATCCCAGTTTACCGACATAGGTATTAACGGCGGCGGAAAGCGAAGCGATAAGCAATTGCGCTGCGGCGGCGTCCCCCGGCGGCAGGTTACGAGCTTGTACCTTTGCGGCGGCGACCGATTCCAGCGTCGATAATGAGGCTTGTGTGCCTTGATCGACGGCGAGGATTTCCGAGGCGATAGCTTTGATAGAGGCAGCGCGCGCGGCCTGCGTGGCGGTGTTCGTGCCAACCAGCGCGTCGACGCCGACAGCGACTGCCAGCGCGTCAAACGGCTGCGCCGCTGGGCTTTCGAGTTTCGCGAATAGAGAACAGCCGCCCATGCCTACAGCAATGAGTGACACGACGATCAAACCGGCCATAAAGCCGAGTGTGTTGCGGATTGAACGAGTCATGATCGATAAACTCCTGAGGGTTGAAAAAACTTTACGCGGCGGGCGGCGCTGGCGGTGCCGGGGGCGAGCCCTTGTCCGCGAGCGATTTCGAGGTAATGAACCGACACGCGGCCATGACCAGCGCGGCGATAGTTAGCGACCATTGAAGCGACCGACCGTGGAAACCTAGCGACACCATAGTCGCCTCGTTCACGTACGGCGCAATTTGGCCGAGCGCAAGCAAAATACCGGCGGCCCACATGGTCACCGAATTGGCGACACCTTTGACGGTTGCGAGATTCATTTACATTACCCCACGATAGGAAACGCTGAAATGGTCAGCATCGACAGAGTGGAAATAGTACCCCGCGCAGCATAAAGGATCAAGGGTAAGCCAATAATCGGCCAGCGGCTTATATGCTGACGCGTCGGCAAGGTAGTTGCCGTCCTTGTCGAATAGCTGGAAATCGACGGCAAGACGTTGCAGATGGAGGCTGTTCACGATCCCGGCGCCCGAGGCGGCGTTCGCGTTCGCCTGTGCTTGGGTGCGGAACGTTTCGCCCCACGTCAGCGCATAGCCTTGCGTCTCGGCCCACGCGATAAGTTCGGACACGAGGCGGACGTGTAGGACTTGTCGCTCGTGGAGGCTACGCGGATCCGTGTCGGGAGTATGTGGGGAATAGGATGGATTCATTTGTGCACCAGTAAAGATATTATCCAAGCCACGAGGCCGCCCATTGCGGTAGAGGCCGTGACGATCGCCCAAAGCGCGCCACGTCCGCGCTGTAAGGTGTTGTTCAACGTGTTTACGCTAGCTGTTAGAGTCGCCACGCTAGTAGCGAGAGTCGCAACGTTCGCGGTCAGCGTGCCTTTTGCCTCGCGGAGTTCGCCGATATCGGCGCGTATTTGATCGAGTTCGTTCGACATGACGCTAAGTTCCCAAACAGGTAATTACAAAGGCTTCGTCGGCGGCAGTTCCCGCATTGCTGAAAGTCTGCACGTTGACCACCGTCGTCGTGGTGAATGACCCGAGGTTCGCGCGCGAATCGCTCGCGTTAGTGACTGCGCTCACCGTGCAAGATGGGATCGCGGAAAAGCTCGCGCCCGATACGGACATAGAGTAATTACCCGCGCTTCCGCGCGATGTAAAGGTAACCGCGCTCGTGCCCGCTTGTGGCGTGCATCCGCCCGAGGTGCAATTGAATTGACCGAACGCGTATTTGATGCCCGACGATGCCTTGAGGGATACGCCGTTGATTTTTAAATCTTGGGCGTTAAGGACTCCGACGGCGGCGGGATCTCCACCCGTGGGATTTCCAATGGTGATACCGCCATCCCCGTAAATACGCATGAATTCAGTTGCACTACTAGTGTTAAGGACTCTTAGCGCATAGTCGTTTGAATTGGTCCCGCCTAGTATTACCGCTCCGAATGCTTGGCTCGTCGTAGACCCCGCTTGAATATTTATAGTGTTAGCGTTACTTACGCCCGTTACGCCGAGTGCCGTTCCACTACTCGGCGCGGCAATTGTTACGGCTCCACCTCCCCCGACAGTCAACGCTAAGCCATTCCCACCACCACGCACAATCTGTGTGCTTCGCGCCGAAGTGCCAGCAGCAAGCACCAAATCGCCTAAAGTGACACCTGACGATATGTTGGTTCCTGATCCGATAAACCCAGCAGCGGAACCGCTAGCCGTAAAAGATAACCACGGGCCGCCACTCGCAGTGCTGTCTATAGACATGGTGGGGTTACCGCCAGTCGTGGTAGAGCCTCCAAAAATCGCCAAGGGAATACCACTAGACGGGGCATTTATCGTGACATCGCCCGCGCCGCTGATGGTCTCGCGTACCGTGTGATTCGTCACGAGTTGTAGCGGGATATTTCCCGTGCCGCCGACGCTGACCACGTTGCCATTTACGCCGCCCGTGATATCAGACGTGGTGTTGACACCTTGCAGTTCTAGGAATCCGAACACTGTCCCATCGGTCAGTGTGTAGTCAATCGCAGCGTTTACGCCTGTGTTGCTGTTCGTCTGCAATATCTCAAGGGCTTGATTGACACTCTCGGTAACGGTAACGGCGGCGCCCGCCGTGATTGTCGGCAGTATGGTGAGTGCTTCTGACCCGGTGTTTCCATGGACGGTAAGAGCAGCACCCGCACTAGGCGAAGTTATATCCACTTTTCCGTCTTGGAAAATATATTGCATCAACGTGCCGTCGTATTGGACGCTAAATCCATTACTAAAGCCGTTCATCTGTGCTTGAAATATATCTCGCGCCGCGCCCGCCGCTCCCGCCGCAACCATACCTGTATTGCCAGTTCCCGCAGTCGCATTAGAAGTCGCGGATATGGCGTTACCATTGCTCGCGGAGTTTACGGTTAACGCAACCCCACTCGCAGGGCCAAATATGTGATTGCCTGTCCACGTGGGCGACTCATTGACTGCGGGAACTATCGATCCGTTTTTGAAGAGTGTTTTTGTATTTATCGAACCGTTGCCTTCGTCACCGCCCGTAGCATTTGACATGACAAGTCCGCCATCGCCAAATATCTGCATCAACGCGGCGGTAGCGTGATTCCCTACAATCAATGCTCGGTCAGCCGACGTAGTTCCCGCATCAATTTCAGGTCCGAAACTTTGTCCACTTGTCGCTGATCCCACGAACTGCACAGTGTCCGTGTTAGCAACACCGTTAAATACCGTGGTGCCGCTCGCGGGGGAAAACGTGTGATTGCCCGTCCACGTGGGTGCAATCGACTGCGATAACGCGGGTGCCGCATCCGAGCGCATGAACGTTGAGGCCGAGCCATTGACGGTTGATAACCCTATCGACGCGCTTGGATTCGCGGGACCCGCGCCCGAGGGGGTCGCCCATACGCCGTCACCACGCCAGAACGTGGTCGAGCTTGCAGCGGTGCCCGAATTTAGATTCGTCGTCGGTAAGTTCCCAGTCACGCCGCCCGCGCCCGAGGACGCGAGGTTTATCGCCGGAATGTCTGCGCCGACCAGCGCACGAAGCCCTACGGCGCCCGTGGTGCCATTCGGTGAGGCAAGCACCTCATTAGCCGTCTGGCCGCCCGCGAACGTCAAGGCGAGCGTGCCAGTCGTCGTAACCGGCGAGCCGCCGACCGAGAACACCGAGGGCGCCGTAAGAGCGACACTCGATACGCCGCCGGGAGGCGTGACCCATGTCCCATCGCCTCGCCAGAACGTCGAGGACGACGCACCGGTTCCGCTATTCAAATTCGTAACAGGTAAATTGCCCGTCACGCCGCCCGCACCCGAGGCCGCGAGGTTAATCGCAGGTAGATCCCCGCCGACGATCGCCCGTAGTCCTAGCGCGCCGGTTGTACCGTTTGGCGTCGCGAGGAAATTGTTCGCCGCCTCGCCAGTCGTGTAAGTGATCGCAAGCGTGCCGCTATTCGTGATTGGCGAGCCCGTAATAGTGAACCCGTTTGGAACCGTGGCCGCAACGCTATTTACGGTGCCGCCGCCAGTTCCAGGGGGCGTCGCCCACGTGCCGTCGCCACGCCAGAACGTGGTCGAGCTTGCAGCGGTGCCGCTGTTCAAATTCGTAACAGGTAAATTGCCTTGCACGCATCCCGAGCCCGTCGCGAGTTGCAACGTTTGGCTATTCCACGTGCCCGAGAGTCCGCAGCCCGGATGGAATACGTTGTAAGTTTGCCCATGGGCGGCGCCGACCAGCGTTAGGAACAAGCCGAAAAATTTAAGACCGGCGAATAATTTACGCATTACACTAACACCCATAGGCCGAGGGACGCGGAATACCGCAGACACACGCCGTTATTTTGCACGAGAACTATATTTCCGGGGAGTCGCATTTGATTTTGCGCTAGCGATCCGCCGTCGAGTGAATTCAACTGTACGGTTTGAGAGCCCGAGAGATTTGTCACGATCAGATATTGACCGTCCTCGCCCGCCTCGATTCCCGTAATGATTACGGATCCCGCTGGGGAAATGTCCAAAAATCCGACCGAACCGTCAAAACCGACGGGATCATAATTGTTGTACGTTCCCGTAGCAAGCGCGAGTTGTAGGTCCTTGACGGGATCCGGTGTAAGTGAAGACCAACCCGCCGAGCCGCCGCCGTCCGGATCGGTCATGTTCGCATCGACGATCGAGAGCCAATATCCAAACCCGCTCTCTTTCGCGAGTAGCGCGTTTACCGGATATCCGCCGATGGCCGCCGCTGTCGCCGCGTCGTATTGAACGATCGCTTGGCCACCCTGCATTGACAACGCGTATTGCGACAGCATGTACAACACGCCATTAAAATCTTTGCCGCTAGGGGGCTGGCCGCCCGCTGTGATCGGTTGAAAATTTATCGCGGGGAAACCAGTGTCGAACGATGCGCGATTCGGCGCGGGTGGACCGGGCGAGGCATTTGGCACCGGTAGCGTGATCGTGGTCGGGTCCGCGCTCTTACCGAAAAATTCCGTGATTTTATATGTGATCGTTACGCCGGACATTTTAGGTCCCCGTCGCTAGGTAGTTGAATGAAACTGTCGCGCCGGTATTGAAATTAAATCCGAACCGATCTATCACCGTTACTGCATACGTCGCGCTGTTCGAGTTCGGCGTTAGCTGCACTTGAACGGTTGAATTTGGAAAAGGCGTCGGGTAATTGAAACGATTCGCACCGCCGACAGCAACGCCAGTCACGCCGGACTTTATCAACTGCGCGGTCGGTTGGGCTTGCGTAAGGAAATTTGCGAGCGATATTTTCTGAAAATTGCCGTCGCCCGCATCCACGACTACGAACGCAATAGTCGGATTCGTCGCGGCTTCGCTGCTATTGAAAACTGTCGCGAGAACAGCGCCCGTGTTTGTGCGCTCGACCAGTGTCGAGGGATTCGGCGCCTGATCAATTGGCACAGACAACGGTGCCACACGCGGATAAATGTTGCCGTCGCCAATCCCATAAACTTGCGTGGGCGAACCGAATCCGCCTTGCGGGACGGTCACAGTCGCGAGCACGGCGACGGTTTGAACCTTCGTCACAAATGCGCCGGTTGTAGCGTTCACGATCAGCCATTCTTGCTCGGTTTCCGGCAATTCGATAAAAAGATTTGAGGTCAGCGTGCCCTCTAGCACGATGACAGGATATTTCGATTGAGCGGCAGTGAGCGCGACAGTTCCGCCGGTCAACCCGGTAACCGTGGCGTTCCCGTAGGAATATCCGGGCACCCAGCCCGCGCCGCCCGTGTCGGGGTTCGACGTGTTGCCGTCGAGAATGTTCAACCATGCGCCGGTGCCGTCCGACATTCCAAGAACAGCGCCTAATTTATAGCCGCTTATATCGGTAGCTAGAGGCGAAGAGTATTGGAATAACTGCCCGCACTGCACGAAAAAATTATGACCGGACACAAGGAAGAAAAACCCGTTCATGTCCTGACCGAGCGGGGGTTTGCCGCCCGCCAGTTCTGAGGTCATGGTTTCGGCGGGGAATCCGTTTTGAATGCTTGCCAAATTGTCGCCGGGCGGCGCGTCAGGCATTGGCTTAGTGATAAAACCGCCCGCCGCGTCTGCCGCGATCGGTTCGAGTAATATTTGCGGTGTGGGTGCGCCTGACATGTTTTATCCTGCAAAAACGCCGAAACCGAACGTGACCACGCCGAGGCCCATTTCGGAAAAGCCGAAGAACCCCGAATCGACGGGAACTACGGTTATTTTGGTCAGCACGCCGCCCCCATGGGGTAGCACGCCGCTAAATTGTAGAATAGCAAATTCGATGCTCGATAGCGAAAATTCAAAGACATAGGTCATCGTCATATCGAGGCCGTCTTGTGTGTACGCGCGGCCCCGGCCGGGGAAAAGGTTCCTAACTAGCTGATTTAACGCGGGCGCGGTCGTGGCTGCTATGTTCGCGAGGGCTTTCGCGAGAATGAGGGTTCGATACGCATTGTCGTTCAATGTGAAACTGCCGGTACTTGTCTGACCCGCATAGAACGGGCCGCCGACACCGGGCGAGTTGATATTGCCGAAATTTTGCCAGTCCGGGGGAACGTCGCTGTTTGCAAAACCGAATGACCCCTCAGTTCCGGGGATCGGAATCACGCGCGATACACCTACGATCCGACCCCAAATGTCGAGCCCGAATCCGACCGCTGTGTCGACGTTCCAAATAAACGAATAAAACTCTGCGAAATTTGTCGAGGGATCGATGTACTGATTCATGTTCTCGACTAGCTGCACGAGCGTAGGCGAGTTTGCGTACTGCGAAATTATGGTTTGCTCGACGTTCTCCACGTCTACACCAGATTGACGACGACAGTCCCGAGCGTGGGTTGCTGGTCGATTCCAATTTGCTGCGCGGTGCTACCGGCGCCGACGATCGCCTCGGGTGCGCCCACTGTCGCGGTAGCATTCGCGGACATTTGATATGTTCCCGTGCCGCCGGTCGGCCCGGTCAATTGCTGCACAATTGTCGTCCCGGCCGGAATGTCTGTACCTGTAACGGCGGTCCCCGGCGTCAACGACCCCGTGGAGGCCGTCGTGATCGTAAGCACGTCAGTCCCCGTGACCAGCGTCCCAAGCCCTGTAAAGGTCGTGCCGAGGAAAATCGACAAGACTTGCACCGGAACTGCCGGACCCTCGCATGTGGCGACCGCGCCGTAAAATGCCGCTGCGAGCAATAGCGAGCCTATACGCACGCGAGCCCCGCTGGTTTGGGCGACGATACCGTTCGGGAGCAACGCCCCCACAACGCCGTTAAACTGCGCCGCAATGGCCGCCGTCACGTCGGCAACGATCGTCCCCGGTAACGCGGATGAATTCTTGATATTTACGATGAAATTATAAGGAACTGCGGGCGGCCGTTCAAACGTAATGTTGTACGCGGGCTGCGGGAAACTATAGCCCGACTCGTCGGTCACAATGACAACGGTGTTCCCGTTCATGTTCGCGCCGAGGTCCTTTTTCGTCCATATCGCTTGTGCGATATCCGACGCGAGGCCGCCGGTAACGGCCACGTAGACCGAGTGCGGTAGCAACGTGTAGTTTGTCGAGCCGACGACGATCGGGGCATCTGTGACGTTCTCGGTCGCATAGGCGTCGATTACGCCCGACACGTCGAACACCGCCGCATAGATCGAGGGGAGCGAGCCGTGCGCGTTCAAGGCGACGGACTGGTCGCGCCGCTGGCGGAACTCGGCCGCCGTCTCGACGTTCGCACCGACCACGCCGTCGGCCGGGTTATTGATCGTGTCCCAGCCCGGTATAGCCTGATAGATCGTCGACAGCGTATTTGCCGGGCAAGCGATCGGGCCGACGACCGCGTTCGCAAAGGGGAGCGTGATCGAGCCGCCGACCGGGATCGTCCCCGCTTGCGTGCACAGATACAAGTTCCCTGAATTGTCTTTCGCTTGCGCGCCGACCGGGATCACTGTCCCGAGGGCGCCGACGCAAACGCACTGTACGACCGTGGACGCGCCGGGCGAGCGGTTCAAAAAATAAATGCGCGCGATTGCGTCTTGCATAAAACCGTCGTTCGTGTCAGGGTCGACCTGATTTACGAACTCGGCGAACTGGTCATTATTGTCCTCGATAATTGCCGAAAGGCTCGACGCGAGTTGCCCTTGTGGGGTGTTTAACGCCGGATTGAGCTTGCCGCCGAACGCAGCGTTTATATCCGACTGCACTCCCGCGAGAACAGCCGAGCCTTGCGGCAACACGAGTCCGGTTTCGGTAAATTCTATCGAGGGGACGGCTGTATCGCTCAAAATTGCACCGTGCCTGTTTTGGCGTTTGAGTCTTTAAAGGTTACTTGACCCGAGACTGTACCATTTTGAAAGGCCGTTATCACGCACGTAGCCGACACGACGCCGGGTACCGTGAGGGCCGCCGCGACCATGTACGCCTTAAAGACACCGACCGGAGGTGTTTTGCCGAGAATTTGTGCGAAGTACGGGATACCGATCAGCACGTTATACCAACACTCGCCGAGAAATGTTTTGATCGCCGAGGCTACGTCTTGTGCGAGCGCATAGGGAGGCGCGGCTTGGGCAATGTTGCCGTTCGCATCCGCGCACAGGTCCCATAGATCCACATCTAGTAGCAGCGTGTTGAATTGTGTCGTCATATGACCGGCCCCGTGGGCGCACCCAAAGATATAACCTCGTGAGTATGCGGGAGGAATAGCTTCCCGTCGATTTTCGTTCCGCCTCCCTCTATCGTCACCGTCGGTGAGTTTACTGTCGCACTCATGGACGCCTCTACGTCGACCACGGGGGCCTGTACCGTGACCTTATTGGGGCTAATAATCGTTATGCCCTCATCGGTGAATTGTACGTATTGCTCGGGCGTGCCGTTCAAAATCGCGCCGACGTATAGCCCATCCGCCCAGTTATAGGTACGGAACGAACCGGGGTTCGATTGCTTTTTCGACGCTTTGACGCTCGATATGTCCCGCTGGGAAAACACGACGATTCCGATATCGCCCGGCGCCGGGTCCATGATTAACGCGTTTGCCCCGCCCTGCAAACGCGAGTAAGGGAGCTTGTAAATAGTTCCGTGCGGAACTGCAATGCGCGCGCCGGTCATTTGGTTTACTAGAGGTTGAACGTCCACGGTGCCGACAGGAGATACGCCGCCGTCGTTCGTGCACGCGACTACCTTCACGACCGAGCACGTATTGACCTTCGTCAGTAATTGCTGAATGACGAACGACAAAACGTTAAAATCACTTCCCTCGACTTGCGGGGTTTGTGTGCCGAATTGCGTGCTCATTGTTGCGGGGGTTCCTGCCCGGGCGGGTATAGAAGCAAATAGCTAAACCATTCGCCCTCGAATTTCAACGCCTCCAAATGGTGAGACATGGCACCTATCATCCAATTTCCGTTAGCTCGGCTGTTCAACGTCGACGGCGCATTCGGATCGATCACAACGTCGGACCCTGCTATTGTGATTGGGCCGCCAAACCGAAACGCGGGGTTGTACAATGCCTTGGGACGAATGTACCCGCGCGAGTCAATAGGCGGATACGAGAGCAATCCCGAATCTGGCGATAAAACGAACGTAGGCGTTTTACGCGCCGAGCCTTTGGGGCATATCGCTAGCGTTTGAACGAGCGCGCCCGTTTCCATATACCAATCAATCCCAGCCGCCGACGTGGCGTCGCGTAATTGCTCCGTCAGCACGCCGGGGAAATATTGCGGGCCGGGTAGAACAGTCTCTACACCGTTATTCTCGAATGCGAATCCCATTTTGGCGGCGATAGCCGAGACGACCGTCGCCACGGATACTGAGTCCGTGTAACTCGTGGGCGTCGCCGGATTGATTTGATCAAAAAATGCCATTTGCGCTGTTACGCGCAAGCTCGCCTCGGGCGGGTTGTATTCCACATGGGACGACACGATTTGCCCCGCGTACACCGTCGAGAACGATACGCCGCCGTCGCTCGACGCGTCGACTTGAACAGTATTGCGATTGACTCCCGTTACCTCGAATGTTAATGCGCTTAGGGCGTTCATGTCGGATTGCGCCATGCCGAAAATATTTAAATCGCATTGCGGGAACGATGGTGCACCTTGGCATAGAATAGTCGCGGTCGTGCGCAGCCCGACGAGCGTCAATTGATTCGGCGGATCGCCGGGCGCACCGGCCGAAAACGTCGCGCCGTTCGATAGCGTGAATTTCACGCGCAATAGTTTTTGCGCATAGCTACTCACGGGATCCCAGCCGCCTTAATTGCTGCGAGGTCGGCCGCCTCCAAAAATATCAAAACAAAACGATCGCCAAGCCCGGTAAAATCCGGATCGCTATCGCCTTGCGTGTCGTAAAACAAGAAATCACCTGTGAAAAGATACTGACGGTCCTCGCACAATCGCGCCTCATTGAGACAGCGGACCGTCGTCGACACGGGCGCACCGCCGACTGACAAGTCGAAATAAAGGCCCGTAGTTTTCTGGTACACGGACAACACACAATTTTGACCGCCGAGCGTGATCCCGAAAGACTGAGAGGGAACGGCAGCGAGAGGTATTTGTTGCATTAGATGCTCGGCAATGCCCCCGTGGTTATATCGGTGATAATCTGTGATAGGGCACTCGGCACTGGCTGAGGCTGCACGAGACCGAGACTTGTCACCGGTTGCGATCCAGGGTTTTGCGCGTTCGCGGTGTTCGCAGCCGCACTCACGGTCGAGGAATATTGCGGCGTAACTTGATTGATTTGACGAAAGAACATATCTACGTCGAGGTAAAATGCCCCATGCGTTTCGCGTCGAGCGATTTCGAGACGCGTGGCATTGAACCCGACATACGTACTCTCGGGCGTTATGATCGTGTAGAGCGCTAATGAAGCCGCCACGAACTTGCAATCGGACTCGAATTGCGTGCGATCGTCGAGCGTAAGGCCCATGACCATGCGAATAGGAATTTCGCCGGGGACAGTGACCTTGTTATAATTCGCGAATTGCCCCGCTTGTACCGGGTAGTCGCTCACGCGATAGTCGGCCCGATAGTTAAAACTCATGATCGATTCGGGCGCGAGAACTTGATTTCCGTCGGCGTCAAATACTCCCCATACGGGCGCCGCCTTTGCCGCGAACGTGAGCGTTATTGGCATGGCGGGAGCTTTGAGCGAAGATATAATCGAGGGCAACGCGGCCACCAGCGAGCCGAGCGGACGCGCTAATTGCGGGACGCCCGGCAAGTTCGGCACCCCGGGGAATTGCGGGACGTTTATAAAGGGGCTTGGCATTACGGCGTAATCCCCTGGTTTGATTGTGAGGCGAGCTTGCTATCCATTGCCGAGAATATACCGCCCGCGACGCTACGCGTATTGTTTGGATCGACTCCGTTTACTTCGATTTTCCCCACGTGGAGGGTCGTATCGCCGCCCGTATTGTTCGTGTCGCCACCGATCGCAGTCGGCGTGGCAATCGCCCGCGACACTTGAGCGGCCCCGGTCTTGCCTTGTTCGTGTCGCACGATCGCCTCGACCAGTTTCATACGTTGCTCGCGCGAGGTGATCGGGTCGTCGGGATCAATGCCGAGGCGTTTCGCCACGTCATCAATATATGCTTTCGTGTCGTTTCCGGCGGCAGCGGGCGCGTATTTGCTGATAATCTGGCGAATCGAATTCAATCCGTCCTTGTCTATCTTCGCATCAATGTCCGACGATAGCGCGGTTTCACCGCCCGCCATGGTCGTAAATTGACGTAAGTTACCTTGCCGGTCCATCAGGTTACCGGGATTGTTGTTGCGAACACCAATCGTCGCACCGCGCTCGCCAAAAACGGCTTGATATAAATCTCGCACTGTTTCGGCGGTGCCCGTGAAAGGGAATGCGATTGCTTTACCGGCCGCCGCTATAGGATGGTCAAGGGCGTAAGCTGCGAAATTAGACGCTCGATCCAATGTGTCGGCGCCGACTTGCCCTACCTTTTGCCCGAGTTCGGCACGTCGCGCGGCGGCTTCCTGCGCCTTGCGCACTTTTTCGTCGTCGGCGAATGCAGTCGCTTTACCTTGCGCGAGATAGGTCGCGCGGTTCGGATCCGCGAGCAAATTAAACAGGCCCTCGGATACGCCCGCGCCGCTCAATAGATTGAACGCGTCCGCGCGTGAGTATCGAGCCCGCACTGCATCCACGATTTGGGGCAATAGCTGATCGAGAGGTTTCGTGTTGCCGTGTTCGTCACGGGTATATACGCCGTTATTTTGGGCGAGCGCGAGCAATGGTCCGACAGCGCCGGTCAATTTAAACGCGGTTAATTGCTGAGATAGTGCGGCGAAACTCGCTTGAGCATCCTTGGAGTCCCCGCCCGCTAATTGAACGGCGTTACCCCACGCTTGCAAGCCTTGCGCTGATTGTCCGAGGTTTGCGGACGCCCGGCCGAGTTGCGCGGTTTGGGTCACGAGACCGCCAAGAAACCCGATAGCACCTTTGATCGTCTCGAACCCGAGTAAGGCCCCGCCGAGACTAAATGCCACGTCTTTGACCGTATCCCCGAGTTCACGCGTGGATTTCGCCCGATCGCGGTCGCGTTGCTTGCGTTCCTTTTCCTGACGTTGCTCGCGTTCGCGGATGCGCTGGGCGCGCGAATTGTCGATTCTTTGTTGATCCTCGGCCGATACGTTGATACGTTTCTTTGCGGCCTCCACGTCGGCGACCGTCTCGTTGAGCCCTTTTTTCGATTGCTTGCCGTCGATCTTAACGAGTACGACTAGTTCGTCGATTATGTTACTCATTTGCGCGGCTGTCTGACCTTAGCGTGATTGTGGCTGTCCACGAGGATAAGTTCGCCGAGGTTGTACGCGTCTTCCAAGCCGTAAACGGTTTGAAGTTCGGACAGCGTAGCTTTATCGGCTGAGACTATCATACCGATAAGGCCGGGCAAGTTCACGTATTCAATCAGGCCGCCGCGCGGCGCCGCCGTTACTCCGTAGTCGGGGGCGGGGCGGCCGGTAAAAAACCCAAATGGAGGATAAACGCGGCTTTAAGCAAAATGAACCATGTCGAGATTTCCTCGATTTGGCACATATCGCCGTCCTTGATACCGACGGCCGCGAGACCCGTCGGGGATTGAAAGCTAACACACCCCCGTATTTCCTGCATGAGAGGCAATGCGACGCCCGAGGGGACGAGCGTAAATATTTCGAGTCCCAGTGTCGCTAGAACTTCCGGGCCGCCCTGCGAGGCTTTTACGAGCGCGCCGGGCTTAATATCGGCGCCGGACTGCGACAGCGCGAGCAACGCTTTTGCGCACCATTGCAGAGCTTGCCATGCTGGCATTTCGGTCACGATGAAGGTTTTACCGTGGTCGCGGTTATCCGCCGTGATCGTTACGGTTTCGGTTTTGCGCATTGTCCCTCCCGAGACTTACTACAGGAATGCTACGTCGACTTGATCCCAAGTGATTTCATACGTTTGCGGTTCCTTGACCTTTTTGTTCGGCGGCATTTGAGAAATGCGGGTCATGGAGCCGTTTCGCAACGTGTAAATTTTTCCCACGCTGGGCGAGACGATCGAGCCGTCGCAAGTGATATCTTCCTGTTGCGCTTTCATGGCTGCGAGCCACGCGTCGAACAAGTCAATCGACGGGCTGTCGGCCTGTAGGTGCACGACCTGTTTCACGAGGAACGGCGTAAAGCCGCTCGACTTCTTTCCGTCGACGCCCTTGCGGACCTCCACGGGATTGCTATCCTCGATGTCGAACGCGTCGTCGGTCGCGAAACCTTGAACCTGGAATTGTGTGGCGATCCCCAGCAGCGCGCCGAGCCCGGACACGTCGAGGGTAAAGGTATCGTTCGCCGACGTAATTGTACGTGCCATTGCTTAAGCCCTTAGAGAACGTCGATTGACGCGAGGTTGATCGTTCGGATTGACCCGCCGCTCGTGTACCAGAACGTGCAAACGGGCGAGCCGCTTTGTCCACGTACCACGGAACCGGGGTCGAGAATTTGCAAGTACCAGCCGACCGTCGACAACGTAGTGTCGATCTTCGTCCCGGCAGCAATATTGACGGCTGCCGCTTGCGACGGGCTCAAGGTCACGCCGGGCTGAATCGCGCCGAACGCAATCGCCGCGTTGATCGGCCCGAGGCACGCCGCGCGAATTCCGTTGAATCCTTGCTGAGTGTACGGGAGGGACTTCACGCTCGCACGGAACGTCAGGATCGCGAGTTGCAATGCCGCGTTGATAATTCGCTGATTCGTATAGTTCTGGTCAGTCTGCCATTGACCGGCGATAAAGCCCGTCTGGTAGAACTGAAACGCCTGATTCGCTGTCGCATAGGCGCCGTAAAAATTGTAGCCGTTCGCGATCAGATTGTCGGCCGTCACGGCGTCGGTCACGCTCGGCGTGAGCCCCGCTTGACTCAAGTACGCAAACGAGGTGTTTCCGTTGACCTCGGTCGGGTCGATTGACGCCGTGGCGCCGAGATTAAACGCCGCAAGGTCGCCGCCGGTCGGGTCGTAGATCACGACGACGCCATCCTGGTTCGCAGCTTTGACTATATTTCCGAACGATCCGGTCGCATTGTTCGATTCGGTCGGAGTAATGTCCGAGTCCGAAGTAACGTATGCGAACTGGTCGTCGGTCGTCTGCACCCAAGCCGCAAACGCTTCCTTGACGTTCAAAGCGGGCTCGACGATCGTCGTGAACTTAAACCAGTTTTGCGTTTGGTTAGTGACCGTCTGCATGAGGGTAGCGGGCACGGCGGCCACGGCTCCCGGCGAAACAACGGCGCCCGCCGCAGCAGTTAGCTTGAGGCCGGTCGTAAGCGAATCAACAGCCGCGACAGTGATCGCGCTTGACGCGCCCGTCGTGGGCGACGTGACGACGAACGCGGACCGCACCGAGTCATAGGTCACAGTCGCCGTATTGTTCGGGGTTCCGCCCTGTAGTCCGGTTTGAATGAGTGCGGCGGCGTTCGAGAAACTGGTCGCGCCCGCGAGATTGATCGCGGCCGAGACAGTCGAAACGCCGTCGATTGAAAGAGTGATCGTACCTGAAAGAGCTTGGATCGCCGTCAGTGCGACGCCCGCTAGACTACCGCCGCGCATGTAACCGGCGACGTTCGCCGTATTGTACTGCGCGAAAAGTACCGCGCCGGGGATTGTGTTCGATCCGTTGAACCCCGAGAAATAAATACCAGCCGCGTGAGCCTCGGGCGAATTCGCGCCGAAGAACTGTTCGACGCTCGGCAAGTCGGGGAACGATAGAACTTGACCGATCGGGATCGCAACACCGCCCGTCCCGTTGTCCAAAAACACGCCATTGAGCGACAATGGGTTTCCGCCAGTACCGAGGACGCCCGGACGAACTGCCACGAGTTGAGAGGCGGGAATTGAATTTATCATGGTTCTAGGGTCCGTAATGCGTAACTGCGTCGATCACGTCGATAGTGACTGTATCCGCAAACTGATCGATTGTCGATACTGTCGGATTGTACTGTATATAGGCCCGAACAATCCAGCGGTCTAGATATTGTTGTTCGCCCGTCACTAGCGGCGCCCGCACAGGGTCGTCCGCGTGTAGGGGCTGACAGTTAGGTTCTAAGGCAATACACGCGTAATCGTCGCGAAACATGGTAGAAAATATGGCCGCCCAGTCGCCCGAGTCCGGGCCGTAGAGGTCGACTTGCATTTCGAGCTTTACGCCTTGCTCGCGCACCATTCCGGCGGGGTCGGGGATCGAAGCGTCCCACGTGTCGACGTTCGTCCGTAATCGTTTCTGGCTGATTATATTGAGAATTGCAAATGGCCCCGTCGGCGTCGCGACACGGTTTTGATTGCCTTTAACTACGTGCGCGGCGTCGAGCGGGATAATCCCGAGAATGAACGCCACGAGGGCCGCGTACACGTCGTCGAGTTTTGGGGTTACGGTAAAGCTCATGGGGATTGCAACACGACTAGGATTTTCGACCAGCCGCCATTCTCAACGTCCCACGGACCATCGGCCGCGATCGTCAACCACGTGGACGTGCTTTGATCCTGGAACTGGGGAAACGTCAAAAGGTCCCCGCCTTGCTGGTTCGGCCGAACGACGCTTTGCGGGTTGCCGAACATGAAAATTGAGCGGAACACGCCTTGAATGTTCAACGTTTCGATATGGCGCAATTCCTGTTTACTTAACGGCTGTACTTGCACGCGCACGGGCACCGCCGCCGAATATGCTGGCGTCACATTACCCGAGGCGTCCGGCGAACTTGGCCCGGTCGAGGCGAAGAACTGCGCCGCCTTGTCCGGATTTATCGAGGTGATTGCGCCGCGCACTGTGCCGTGTAAGTTCATGAACCCATAACCTTGTAATTGACTACACGCTGCATTGTGCCGTCATCGATCAGGGGATCGTTAAAGCCCTTTATCTTGACGGTACGCGGCGCGTTCGGAGGCGACGACCAGTTTACTATAGCCGATCGAATGTCGCTTTGCATGACCGTTCCGAGCGCGGCGAGAGCCTTACTTGTGTCGGCTTTATAATAAACCATTGCTTTACCGAGGATCGTCCCCCATTCGCCCGATTTATTTGCGATCGTGGTTCTAAAGAATGGCCGCGCCGGGGCGCGCACAGTGCCGAATTCTTGCCAGAATGCCACCAAGGCTACTAGTAGAGGTTTTCGCGCGGTGCCGCGTATGGGATGCGTCGCGGAATATCGAACGCCCTCAAGAAATCCGACTTTGACCGAGGCACCTTTTTTCAAATACGGTGCTTTTGCTTCTATGGCCCGAGCTAGCTGCGTGCCGCCGGTCAATTCAAAACTAGCACCCACGCGGGCCGAACCCGCCGCCGAATCCCTCACCCCACTGGCCGTCGCCGGTAGTGATAGGCGCGACGTAAATAGCAGTGCGGAACCGCGCTGTCGCGTTCCAATACATGGCACCGTACTGGGTTTGTAGATACCACGAGTTACGCGCTGTAGCGATCATTTCCGCGCTAACCGTGACTTGCCCCTCGGTCGCGGCGTCGATCCGGCCAACAATGCCTTGGGGTGGCGAAACATTGCCTGCACCATCATTCGTGCCATATTGCAATTTCGCAATATGCGCGGTAAGCAAAAATAACAGGGTTTCGCGTAACTGCGCGTTGAACACTCGCGAACGGCAAGTGTTCGCGAGCGCAAGCGTTGCGAGATTAAACGCTGTCGTCATTTGTGCGTTTGTGAGCCCGGTAAATTCCGGGTACGCCGCCACGAACTCGGACGGGAGAAATTGAATTATCCCGGTTTGAATCGGCGTCGACGTACACGGAACTATAGGCATGGCTTAACCCGCGTCCTCGGCTTCAAACTTACGAAGCTCGAATTTGCCCTCTTTCTGCACTTGGGGCCGCGCTTCCATTCCGGTAGTACGATCAAGATCGTCCACGGCTTGGGCCTGAGCCTCGGCTAGAGTTTTGCACTTCCATACAAGTTTATTCCGGACGATGTTCGAGAACTTGTGGTCATGGACCCACTTGTCGAAAAATGCTTCGTCGACGTTCGCGGTGATACCTGCGCGCATCCGCGCGGGAGACGTGGGGACTTGATTCGGTCCCGCTTGACGCGCGAGTTCGAGAATATTTTTGTTCGCACCGGCCAGAATTACGCGCTTGTAATTCGGCAACCGTGCGATACCGATACCATTTTTCGGGAACGTGTAACCCGACTCGATAACTAGTCCGGTCGGGAGCTTGCATAACACGAAACACGTTGCACCGCTCGTGGCACCGCCGTTCGAGATTTCGTTTGAATTGGTAGACATTTGAGATTTTCCTTTACTGAGGTTTAAGTGAATCCGGCGTAACTTGAGACTTGCGCGAGGCCGCCCGGATCGCAGCCAAACGTAACAAAAAATTTCGTCAATTCCGTATTTGTCGTCCCAGCACCCGAGACGGCGGAACCGTCAACTAGGCTAGCGTACACGGGATCCCCGCGAAAAGCACCCGCCGGGAACCGCAGCCAGAACGCGCCGCGCGATATAACCGTGACGCCAAACCCCGCACGGAGCCAGCGCGAGCCCTGCGAAACGTAGGCGGCTTCCCAGTTCACTCGGCGCGGGATCACGATTCCTAGCTGGTCCTGTGCGGTCGCGCGGGTATTCAGCACGATTCCGTCGGCAGGATTTGCCCAACCGAAACGTCCGGCGGCAATGCCGGACTGTCCGGGCATGGTGCCCGCTTGCAAACCGAACTCGCCCGCCATGATCGAGGGATACGGCGGACCGCCCGGGGGTTCCCAGTAAAAGGGCGGCCCATAAGCAAAGGCGCCCTCGAATGGGGCGCCTGAATTGTTGGGATTCTGCATATCGCGGAATCGCGGGCGCCCGAGGGCGGCGCCCTTGTCCGTTAGAAATGCATCTGGCCGACGTACGCGGGCTGGTAGAAAATCGTGCCCCACACGCCGCCCGATTTCTTCTGCCGCCACGAGGAATCTAGAGTGATCATTGCGTGCGCGCGCATCTTCTCAGTGAACGCGCTCGAAACGACCGGGGTTCCCTCGACGGAATCCGGAATGATTTGCACCAATTCCGTGCCGCCCGATCCCGCCGTGGAAAACTCGGGAATGGTGGTGATTTTCAGATTCGGGAAGTTCTTTTTCAGCATGTCGTACACGTTCGTCGCGAACGTAACGTTCGTCTTGCCGAAATTCATCGCGTTGCCGGGGCTGATGCCCATGCGGTAGCCGCTTTCCGCGTCGAGCAAGCCTTGCGAGTTCTCGACCACGAAAGCAATCAGGCGCAACACGTCGTTGTAGATAACGGACGGGTCGGTCTCGGTGAACCAGTCGGAGGTCGCGGCAATCGCGGCCGGTAGCTGCGGATCGTTCACGCCGCCGAAGTTCTGCAACCCCGCGACGCCGAACAGATAGGACAAGTTCTCAAACTTGCGCATTGCCAGCGCGGCGCCCATGTTCACGCCGTTTGCCCAGTCAATGCGGGCCTTGGCGGCACGGGCCAGTTCGCGTTCACCCCAGCGTGTGAACAACTGGTAATGGAAGGACTGGCGTTGCGGCCAGTTCACGTTGTAACCGGCGACACCGCCCTCGTTATAATCGCCGTACGCGGTCGTATGACCGGTCCGTTCGACCACGGGGAACGCTGCGGTATCAGTCACCCAGTCGCCGTACTTTTGCTCGCTGTACAGAATGGCGGCCTTTGTCGGCGCAACCTGCACCATGATCAAACGCGGGTCGACGTAGGTCGTGAACAGCGACAAGATACCGGCGTTCGCGGCCGACACGAGTTGCGGTTGCGCATCGAGCGCGATCCCGCCGAGTGAACCGTCCTCGGCAATACGCCGTTCCATGTACTTGAGGTCGAGGGGACCTTTCGCGTCCAAGCCCGGCATAAAGATAATGCCGAATTCCTCGGCGAGGCGGGCTTGATCGAATGCGGTTTTGTTCATGTGTGAAAAATCCTACTTGATGCTCTGTACTTGCTGATCCGTGTGGGCTACGCGATTAATACCACGTGCTGATTTTGGCGAGTTCGCCGGGATTCGCGAAACTTGCGATCTTGAAGTTCGTCGCAATGTTGGTGCTGCCGGTGATCGTTTCCGAGGCAGTGTGCACGGGAACGCCGCCGGGAATATTCAAATTGTACGTGCCGACACCGCCCGCACCCGTACCGAAACTCGCAATCGTGGTTCCGGCAGTAATGCTGGTGCCTGTCACCGGGTCGCCGACGGACAGCGAGCCAGAGCCAACAGCGGTCACATTTAGGACGCTCGACGCCGTGGTAACGGCCTCGGCGGCCTCGGTCGTAACCGCCCCGCTGAGGTTGTAGACGGCGCCGACGGTGTTCGCTACGCCTGAGAAAAGGGACTGTACGACGTTGCTCGCCGTGCCGGTGCCGCTCACTACGTCACCAATTGACACGATGCCTGAGGTGATCGAGGCAAGGGTCATTTGAGCCTGACCGGCAACGGTAGCGAGGGAGGCTGTACCGGTGAAACCGATTTCGCCCGTCACGCTCGTACCGGCAGAGGTGGTAGGCGCACCAGTGGACTCGTCCGCGTATACGGTGCCGCCCGGCGTGGCGCCGTCACCGAAATAGGCGTAAAAATCGCCCTCGGTGTACAGCGTGACCATGAAACCTTGCGGAACGACCAGCGTGTCGCCCGACAGATACGCGGTAATGAGGGCCTGTTCCTCGCGCGCGAGAAATCCGATTTCGTCGCCGCTGGCATAGGATTGACTCACGATATCGCCATTCGCCGACTTGGCGACGAACGCGAAGTTTCCCACGATCAGGCCGCCAGCGGGCGCCACGAGGGCACCTTGCCCGGCAAGCAATGACGCTCGGGGATTCTGCGAGGCAAAATCACCACGAACGGCCGGGGCTTGGTTCAAATTAACTTTGTTCGGAAAAAGGCTCATGTGTGCTTACTCTCGCGGGGTTGCTTACCGGCCTAACCGGTTCAAATGGGGAATTGCGTCGGCCATCGATTTTGCGGGCTTCGCGTCGCCTACGACAGCGGTCGCGCCTTGCTTCGTGGCTGCCTGAAACAGCGCGCGCAATGCGCTCGGGTGAACGTCCTTGCGCTCAATCTTGAGATGATCCAGCGCGGCGCCGTACACGGCCTCGGCACTGTCGAATGTGGTGACATTGCCGAGTACCGGTTTCACTTCCTCGCGAGCGGCGTGCAACGCACGCTCGGCGGCCAATGCGGCGTCGACGGCGGTTTTGATCGCGGCGTCCATCGCAGGCTTGCCGATCGTGTTTGCAATCGATCCGGCGCCGACCTTCGCCGACGGTGCGTCGGTGCCCGATACGTCGATATCCGGGTCCTCGTCCTTGCCGCGAGGACCTAAGCCCCAATTTCCGTCTTCACCCTTGACCATTTTCTCGGGATCGCATCCGGCCTTTTTGGCTGCCTCGTCACGAGCTTTCATGTCAGCGTCGTACGCGGCCTTGTCGGCGGCTGCCTTGTCCTCGGCTGCTTTGTCAGCGGCGGCCTTGTCGGCTGCGGCCTTATCGGCTGCCTTTTTGTCCTCGGCCGCTTTGTCGGCGGCGAGAGCCGCATTAATCGCGGCGGTAACGTCCTCGGGCTTTTTGTCGAGTCCGAGACTTGTGACGAGCGTCGCAGCGAGTAGGGAGGCTTTCATCGTATGGTAATCCTGCGGGATTTCATCTGTTACAAAAACGTCGGGGCCGACTCGACCCTCGGATACAAGGGCCACGTGATTGCCTCGAATGTTACGCATCCTACCATCAAATTTAGTACCGTCAATAGTCCCCGGCGTCATATCGGCGACGTAGCGATATCCGGACGATAGCTCGCGCTGGGCTTGAGACTCAATCGCGTCGATTCCCTTTTGATGCCAAACGGTGAGTCGCGCTTTCAAATACGGGGCTTCCCAGCGCACGCCAGACACAACGCCCACGGTCAGCATTTCTTGTGGGGCGCCCGCCGTCACACCCACGTGGACGATCATCAATTGCTTGTTTTCAAAGGTCGGCGCGGCGGCTTCAAGTTCGGCGGCGTCGCGATAGAGCATGTAAACTTTATCGGGTTCGAGTCCTAAATCGGCGCCGTTTGGTATCTCGCGGCCGTAATACGGACACACGTTCGCTTTGCTGATATTCACCGACTCGACGTGTAAGTGTCCGTCCTGGTCCTTGGACCGCATGGAGCGATCGAACGCGAATTCGATAGCCTCGTCCATGGCTGGCTCGCAATCGGCCTCGACCTCGATATCCTCGTCCTCCCCGTTGATTTTGTACGCGATAGCCGCCGCTTGCTCGGGGGAATGTCCGGCGCGGATCAATTCGGCGATATTTTCGCTACGGGCTTTCGCACCGCGCGCGTGATTGAGCGGCATACGCGCACTATAGCGCGGACTAGAGGAA
>Ga0210406_10000483_pt1 | contig 53827 bp, 34 predicted proteins | sample IncBWC30MmetaG_FD_155454 | JGI IMG/M metagenome (GOLD analysis project Ga0210406, IMG submission 155454) | Forest soil microbial communities from Barre Woods Harvard Forest LTER site, Petersham, Massachusetts, United States - Inc-BW-C-30-M | ecosystem: Environmental > Terrestrial > Soil >...
CCGAGGGTTAGGCCCTAAGACGATAAAGAACGTTTGGACAACGCTACGGATCATGTGGAACTCAGCCGTTGCGTGGAAGTACGCCACTGGTGAGTTGCGCGTTGAACTTCCAAAGGCACGCAAACTGCGTATGCGGTGCTACGCCGTGCAGGAAGTAAGGCGCATTCTTGCTTACTCGAAAGGCGGGGACAGGGCGTTCTACTGGATCGCAGCCGAAGCTGGGCTGCGCGCTGGAGAACTCACTGCGCTCCGCGCAAGTGACGTTGATGTTGATAATCTCTCGATAGAAGTGAGCAAGGCAATCTGGAACGGGACAGAGGACAGCCCGAAGACCGATGCTGCGTGTAGGCGCATTTGCATCTCTACGCGGCTCGGCGCGCAACTCAAGGAATATCTAGCAGGAAGAACAGACGGCTACCTATTCCAGACTTCTTCCGGCAATCCGTGGGATGCCAGCAACGTGCTTGAGCGCAAGCTGAACACGCTTCTTGTGCGTCTGGAAATTCCGAAGATTGACATCAAGCTTCTAGCGAAGTTTGTTGGGAAAGACAGAACCATTGAACAAGCGACTCGTAGTGAAAAGCGTGCGGCCTCTCTGGGGCTTCACAGCTTCCGTCACACGGTTGCTACTGCGATGGACTCTCTGGGCATTCCACAACAGATTCGGAGGCAGCGTTTAGGGCACAGCGGAAACAGTGTGACGGACAATTACACGCACACTTTCACCGATGATGAACGGAACGCGGCAGAAAAACTTGGTGAACTTTTCGGCACTGGATGGCCTGAGATTGACGCGGGAAAAGTGATTTCTTTCCCAAATCTTTCCCAAAAAGAAGAAGGGCTTCCTATTGGAGATTCGGAAGCCCTTGTAAATCAATAAGATTGGTTGCGGGGGTCAGATTTGAACTGACGACCTTCGGGTTATGAGGGCGATTCTGGCGCTCACGCCGACCAAGCAACTCGGTGGAAACACGCTAAAAACCTTCAAATTCGCAAATTCGAGTTGGTCCGTTTTGGTTCCCGTCGTTCCGAGTTTAGACATAGAAAAGGCATAGGTGCAGGGTCCCAGGGCCGGCGCGACGGTGAAGGCATCAGTCTCGGGAGAGCGGTCATCAACAGCGGTATAATTTCTGACTGTGATCGAGCTCGGTCCCGCCAGAGAATGCGATATGGTCTTGGCTTTCCTCGAAGCCGAGATATCCTCGCCCCGTTTCTCTAAATGGCTGCTGCAGATTCTCCAGACCAACGGGTTGACACCGGACGAATTAATTCACAAAGCGAATCTAGAGGATCCGCAACAAAACGCCATCAGGCGTGAAATTCTGCAACGCTTGCGGGGATTCGGAGCGGATAGCTACCTGTTCAGCGGCTTCCCTTCGGAAGTCCAGTGGCAATTAGTCGAGATACAGAAGTCGGACCACGCTCGACTGAAGTTCGCAAATGAAGCCAATTGGGTCCGTCTCACGGCCGGATCCAGAATGGTTACAGATCTCGCCGAACGGGTCACTAGAGGTGAAGCGCCAGACGATCCGGCCGAGCATGTAAGGGCGGTCCAGAAAGCTCTGGTCGATGGGCTGAGCTTACCGCCGATCGTGCTTGTCCTGGGCGACGACAGCGAGCTTATCCTTGTGGAAGGACACTGCCGAGCGACAGCATATGTCGGTCTAAAGTGGGTGGCGGGGATTCGAGCTCTTCTCGGCTCATCTCCCCTTATGCGCCGCTGGCTTTTTTTCTGATCGGGGGGAATTTTGTCGATGAGTGACGATCTTCGTGGTGCGCGGGTTTTCATCAGTTGTGGACAGGCAAAAGGTACAGACGAGGTGATTATCGCCCAGGCTATTGCCGAAAGGCTCAAAAGTCTTGCCTTCGAACCCTACATCGCCGTGCAAGAACAGACGCTTCGAGGGCTTAAAGAAAATATCTTTGAGCAGTTAGAACAATCGGAATACTACGTATTCGTTGATTTCAAACGCGAAGCACTAGAAAAGACCGACCCTCCGGTATGCCGCGGTTCTCTATTTTCGCATCAGGAACTTGCGCTTGCGTCGTACCTCGATATTCCGCTGATAGCTCTCCAGGAATCGGGGGTCAGGCAGGACGACGGAATCCTCCGATTTCTTCAGGCAAATGCGCTCCTCTTTAGCGAGAGACGGCTGTTGCCAGAGACGATAGCAAGCGAAGTACAGAAACGAAATTGGGATCCGCGTTGGAGAAATGAGCTTGTGCTCGAGCGAGAACCGGGGCAATTCAGCGACGCTCAACGAGTTTTCCCTAACGGCCAGTCAGCCGGGATGGCCAGGTTTTTCCACGTTAACGTCCGGAATCGGCATCGCCGCAAGACGGCGAGAAATTGCTATGTTTATTTAGAGCGATTGGTCAACCTCACGACTTCGGCCGAGATTCCGCTCAAGGCAGTCGAGTTTAAGTGGGCCGGCTACTTGCTCCCCAACGCTCATATACCCGCCGGTCAAGTTCGCAAATTCGATGCCTTTTGGGTGTTCAATAGTTCGCCCGCCGGTGTGCTATTCAATGTTTTCGCGGATTCCAACGAATACATTCCCCGCATACCGACGGCAGTCGGACGATACGAGTTGACCTACCTAGTCGTTGCGGACGATTTCCCTCCCGCACGCGGATCATTCATCCTGAGCCTACAGAATTCACTGGACCTCACAACTTTCGAAAGCGCCTAGTTCGAAAGCCTTGAGCAAGCACAGGGTCCTTCCCAGGTCGGGTGGCCATCGTGGGTACGTCAAGATGCGCACGCGAGGACGGGCCGGACCTCAAGATTGCGCGCCCTGGCCGCGCTTTATGTCCTCGGGCAGGCGACAATCCGGAGGCTGTGATCAAAAACTCTCGGCGGAATTCTTGACGATTTAAGAGTCGAGCGCGTCCAACAAAGACGACGCTACAGATCTGGCGCGACCCTCAACCAAATCGAACCCGGCCTCGGGCACAGTCTTACGGGAAAGTTGTCGCGTGAGTTCTCCCTCGACCCACTCATGAAGTTCGGTTGTTAGTCCTTCAGTCCTCACTAAGAGTCTTGGGAACGTCGCCTTGCCACTAGCCGTAGCGCCGGTCCGCAGGGCTTTGTGAAATGCAAGGCGAACCTCTGAGTCTCTCTTAACGCGTCCTTCAACCGGCCCCTTTAACGCCGCATAACCGTGTGCATTGCAAATTCCTTGAGTATCGAGGTGTTGAAACAACATTGCGACGATTTTTTCCACCGCGACGGAGGCATACCATACTGCCATGACCCCAAATATACTGAACCCCAGATGCTGTTTTTTACGGAGCGCCTCGTGGAGTTCGGCAACTAACGGGTCATTAGGCCAGCCTGCACATAGAGCAATTATTTCGCCTTCCGAAAGCCGAAACGCAGGCCTGCCTCCAATGATCTGAGTCCTGACGTCCTCGTCACCCGAAAAGTTGTCCGTCAGAATCTTCGCAGCAAAGTTAACGCGTTCAATTCCGCCCCACGTGCCGTCGTCTCTGCGAATCTCGCCGAGACACCGCAGCTTCAGTACTTCTGACCGCGGCTTCACGGTTTCTAATAGCTTAAGAACGTTCTTGGAGTTACTTACATTTTGATCCTTTACGCTCCAAACATCTTCTTGCAATTCCGGAAATTCCGCAGCGACAACCGAGAGCGCTTCCTCGAGCCGGGTTATCGAGAATTTGTCTGATAGTCGCTCTCTTAATGTTTCGCCGAAGGTTGTCCTTAACTCAGCCCAGTGCTCGGCGACAATTCGAAGTAGGGGTAGATTTAACTGTCCGTGCGTTTCGAGATTGACCGAGACAGGTCTACTGGTGCCGATGGTCTCCAACTGATTCATCAAGTCGAGACGATTCAGAATGAGGATCCCTGCTAGAGCGGCTTGTCGCCGGGCCTCATGGTCAATGCCATAGGAGCGGATAGATTCTGACAGAACTTTCGCTGCCGATGTCGCGTCGCGCTGGTGTCGGACAAGAAGGCGATGAAATGCTGCAGAACCAAGGACCTTCAGGTCTGCATTTGATTCTGCATCATAGTGTCCTAACGTGTTCAGAGCCAGGCCTACGTCCGGAGTAAATCGCGCGAGGCCATCGACGACTTCAGACCGCAAGCTGACGGGAACGGACACGATGATGTCGAGTAGCCGTTGACGTATTTCCTCGTCGTGTTCGAAGGAGTTAGCTAACGCACTGACAGGTGGGTTTCGGCCGGCCAGTAGGCGCAGTCCGAATGCACGCACTTCTTGATGGGCGGAAAAACCGAGTATCAACTCAGAGTCAAAAGCCTCTTCAAATCTGATGAATCTACTCGCCCGTATGGCCAATGCCCGCTGAACAATTTCCTGTTCATCGCCACGATCCTTTAGTGAAGCCAAGCCTCTAAGAATGAGGTGTGGATAGCTCGCCTGCGGATCCGAGAGTAACTGCATCAACCGTTCTCGCGCTTTTTTTGGTTCAGCGATAATCTGCGGAATGAACTGAGCCAATCCGGACGCGCGTGCGGCTTGACCATACACAACTGCAGTCAGGGCTTTGGATACATCAGAATCGTTTAGACCCCAGCCTTCTAAAAGCGCGTCCGCCGTCCAAAATGGTATCGAACTAGAACCGATGGAATCGATTAGTTTGCTCTTAACTATTGGAGTCCGTCCAACCATGGCTGCATACCGCAGCTCGGGCTCATGATGGCTCTGCTTGGGAGCCCATTCGTCTATCGCCGAAGAAATAAGACGGTTATCTCGAAAAGTTTTTGCGAGTAGTTTCCATGCATCGGGATTGAGTGAAAGAAATGGAAACTGCTGAGTTTTAATTTGGTCGGCGCAGTACTTCGCTGCGTCTTCGTCGTCGGGAAATGCTTCGAGCAATAAACGTTGAGCGATCTCCCAGTCCATATGCTGTCTCGTGCGATCAAAATGCGACCTTTCGGCTTCTAGGCAAAGCTTCTTTAATCCAGGCGAACTTTTCCAACCGGTTGCCAAACTCGAAACGATTTCTCCAGTCCATCCCCAGGAAGCGCGGGACCAGAAATCGGCAGTTGCGTAATCCATAAGAATCTGCCAGTCCTGGTCCTCGCGGCGACCCAGTCTCACTTTGGCCCAGACCGCGGTTAAATGAAGTTCCTGACTTCTTGATTTAGTGGCTTCGGAAATCAGCGACCAGAGAGACGGGTGATCGCTCCAACCAAGGCTCAAAGCTCGAATTGCGGCCGCATTTGCGCCTGGATCTAGCGAAGAATATGCAATGTCGGTAATAAGATTTCCCACATCTTGGTCCCCGCCGGCAACCCGGGCCAAGCTTTCCGCAGCAGCCCGTTGAACGATGCTGTCCTCATCGTTCAGACACACCAATAAAGCCTGAATGACATCAGAACGCGCGGACCAGTCGGCGAATCCTTCGAACCAGGAAGCCCTCGAATCGCCTGAACGAAAAATCCAACGAGACATAGCCCGTTTTGCCACATCCTTGGTCTTGGCGCAATTTAGACCCCCGACCAAGAATCGGACCATGCGCCGTCGATGAGGCAACCACCCATGAGTCTCTACTTGGCGAATAGCATCTGCGGCAATTTTTCGGGCTAGGTCAGTTGGGCACTCAATCGCCGAGCACGCAACTTCTGTCAGAAGCTCACGAACATACAAACCTGAATCCGTGGGCGCGACAAACCCTTCAATGATTTCAATTAGTTGCCTAATCTCGGCCGGGCGTTGCAGTTTCCAAAACACGTTGAGCACGACTTCGCGCCAACGCCTATCGAGGGCACGCGACCTGATAATTTCAATGACTTGCTCCATTGGCAAGGAAGCAATCTGTGTCGCAGCGAGATATTCCTGAAGCGAATGATGTAGGAAACTGACGGCATCAATTCCTTGGCGAACCAAAAGTCCGGATCGATCTTGAACGCGCTCAATGAATTGATCGGCATATTCCCTAAGCTCGCTGGGTGGCAGTTTCAAATCCAAACCATTCGGATTATTTAGAATTTGTTCAGTGAGATTGGTTAATTGGTCAGACGAGATAATACCTTCAGGCGCAGACAGCTGAATGTGCAGGGCTATCTGCGCTAGAGCAGCGAGGACTTCCTTGTCCCTAAGAATGGGCCTACCCGCGATCACTTGGGATGCAGCGCTCCTGCTCGCCGGGTGTTCCCTCAAAAGGTAATCAACAAGCTTCGAGTACGCATCGAACCTGTCACGCGGCAGCATCGCATTCTGAAAACGGAGATACAAAAGAAGTAACAACAACATTGGTACACGAGAGAGTTGTCCAAGGTCGGTCGATTCAGCGAGTTCCCTTAAGAAGGATTGCGTTTCCTGCTTTAGAAAGTCTTGAGTTGCGCTTGGGCCTCCAAATTGTGTCTCCACCTGATTTCGCAGCTCGAACCACTTGGTGCACAGGAGTGCCTTCTGCGACTCGGACAGTCCTGCGAGTTCACCGGCCTGCCACTCTGCTCCTTGGACGGCCAGGCTAAGCAGCGGTCGACTCGTAGCGAGAGCACTTACCTTGTGAGTCTGCACAAACACTTGCAGCATTTGTAGAGCGACACGAGCTGCCTCGTCATTTGCCGATTCGTCGATACCGTCTACAAGCAACAGCAGTCGTTCGTCTTCAAGAGCGGCTTCCACTAAGGGCCACAGGTCAGCTTGGTTCCAGGAATCCAGCCACCGGCGAGCAGCCTCACTGACATTGCATTGGCCGTCATCGACGATTTGCTTTGTCCAAAATGCGAATGGTATCCAGACAGGCAAACGCTCGACCCAGAATCTTGCGATTCGATCTCCTGGAGTTTCCTCCGTCAGAATTTCTAGCGCCAAATACCTGAGAAGTGTGGTTTTTCCGCTCCCGGGACCGCCCGTAATGACCGAATTCGGAGTCCGAGCTAACCACACGCTGATCGATTCTCTTGTTCGGTATTCGGTTCCGCTAAGCGGCTGGTTTGGGCGCTGGTTCTCCAAATGGTATTTCGAACTCGCTGGTTGTTCTCGCCCCAATTCCTTGAATTCCTTGTCTCGGTCGGTTATTGCAGAAGGGGTTCTCTCATTGACGAGAATGTCTTGAGGTACAAATCTTTGACCCAGCGGGATGCTCTGAAGGCCAGGTCTGGGGGAAATCGGTATACCCGGATCTTGCCTCACAAAGACCGTTTGGTAGAATTGGCTCAGTTTTAAGCGGAACTGCCCGACCTTTTCTGGTTCCAGCCTCGACTGGAACGCGCGAGCGGCAGGTTCGCCGAGAAAGGCCGTGAGCCATACTTTACCGAAGAAATCGTGAACCAAACGAGCCTGGTCCCTCAGGATGTGAGAGATCTCTTCCTTGTCCCAGATAACGAACCCAACATTTCGTGCTCTGAGGAACTCGATCTGCTTGTTGTACTCCTCCGCTTGTTCTGTCCGAACTGCCGCATGACTGGTACAGAGAATGAATGTTGATGCGCGAGATGCCCAACTTCCATCTTGGAATTTTTCAACGGCTGCGCGTATGTCGGCGGCCGTTAGACTTTCAACGCGCTTACACTGATAAACCGTATAGTCCCCGGTGAAAGACCGGGCGAATAGATCTATGCCTTCTTGAGCCTGACCCCGCACGCCGTAGAGTCGTGAGTGTTCTATCCCTGAGTTTAAGCGCGCCATGCGGACACACAAGCGTTCGAAGTCCTCCCAGGTAAGCAATTCGGTCGGCAATAAGGGGACAAGAGTCTGTACGGGAGGGGGAGGCTGGATCATCGATGTGATCGGAGTCTCCAAAAATCCCGGCACACCGCTTTGAATATACTCAGCGGAATTTGAGCGCGAACTCACAATGTTTGAAATCCTCCCACGAAGCTCTTAGTCGTCTTGCATTGCCAATCGCTGGCAGTCATGCCGGAGTCGAGTTCGCCGTTCTTAGTTTTGGGGGCAATCTTCGGTGCTCTCTTCTAGTTGTTTGCGATTGCGCCGTTGCGTCCGGGCCATATGGCTTGCCGCGCGATCGAGCACACGGGATATGCCGACCGCAAGGGCTCTATCTACCTCTGCGTTGCCTGCCTCAGACGCCCAATCAAGCAGGAAAGAAGCCGCTCGCACCGCGCGCTCGTCGTTGAGGGGGTTACCAAGTCGATCTCAAGCTTGAATGCATCCTCGAGACTCATTTTTTCGACTCCCTGTTCCGCGTTGGATTCGGGTTGAGCTTGTGTCTGATTCGATTGCGCGGACTTTCGATGGCTCAGGACCGGGCGTGGCCGATGTTGTCGCCGGGCGCTTGTTATGAGCTTTTCCTGGATCAAATGGAGTGTAGAGCAATCCAGCCGTTGGATCCGAGCTGTCAGAATGGGCTTGCCGTGCGGGTTGATCTGCGATTACTTTCTCATCAGCCACGTGACACCTCCCAATGTCATTCGGCCAGGAGATCGGGGGCGGTCCGCCGCCCTCGGGCTCCACTTTCAATCACGGAACTATATGGTGACTTCGCCGATAAGTAAAGGGGGCTGGATGAGCCGAAAGATCAAGAGCCGATGGAATTCGCAGTTCGCCCGGTTTGTTCTCGCCTACGGCGCCAAGCGCCTGGCAGCGACCCTCGACGTCACCGACACTGCGATCTACCAGTGGATCAGAGGCGCGTCAACGCCTCGTCCCTGGCACGCTGCGAGACTCCGACGCCTTGCATCTAAGCGCGGCGTACGACTCACGATGGAGAACATCTACCGACACTCTCGCCGGTGTCGGTCCGGGCCAAGGCTGAAAGCAAAATCAGACGTCGCGAGCGGCACAAAGATTCTGCAGTTTCCGGCGGAGCCGAGTCGCCGGACCTCGATCGCGCAACTGGCAGCGAAATGAGGAACGCGGCCTGGCGCCGCCGCACGCGCGCGGGTCCTCCCAAGCCGGGTGGCGGAGGGGAGGGTGACGGCGACTGCCCCATAAGCCCTGCGACCGGAGTTCTTGACGGACTTCGTTTCGGAAGTTCGCGGAGGGGAATTTGACATGTCCGAGCGCCAATGTAATTGAATGTGGAGCACCCTACGCGCGCGTGGCAGCATCAGGCGATCTCTAGCACGGAAGAATTGTGCGTCGCCGAATATCGCGAAGTGCTCGCCTGCTGGGTTCCGCCTGGAAAATATGAGCCAGATGCCGGCCCCGAGCCGGCCGGTGGCTAATCACAGATGCCGACAGTCGACGTCGCCAAGGTCGTTGCGTTCCTGAATCTCGACGAGCGCCGCATCCAGCAGCTTGTTCACGAGGGGATGCCACGCGAAACGCGCGGGCAATACGACCCGATCAAATGCGCGCTCTGGTACATCCGATACCTGCAGCGAGCGCTCCAGAAGAAATCCGTTCCGACTCTGAACGGCGGATTCGTCGGCGAACGCGAGGAGCGGGTGAGGCTGCTCCGGGCCGACGCCGATCTCCGCGAGAGGGAACTGGCGGGGGAACGCGCACGGCTCGTCGCGCTGCCGGACGTGGAACAGGCACTCAGTGAGCTTGCGAACACCGCCAGGATTCAGATCATGGCCATTCCGCCGCGGCTTGCTCCCGAACTCGTTGGCGAGACGTCTCGGGTGATGATTCAGGCTAAGATCGAGAAAGCGTGTAAGGAAGCCCTTTCATGCCTGGCGAAGGGGGAAAAGATGAACTCGGATTCCCGCCAAAGCAAGAAGGCTAATTTTCTTTGGCACCTGCACCTGCGTGAAAGCGTGCTAAGTACCGGCAAGCGCGACTGATGCCGAGCCAAAGCAATCCAATCCGCCATGATTAACGAAGCATGGAATTGGGCCAGGATGCAAAAACACCGAAAAACTTGCCGTATAATGCGGGCCGTCAAGAACATTGTGTCTTGCTTTCGATAAGAGCGTAAGACGGTTCGCGTTAGGTCCAGAGAAGGGACACATTGAAGAAGATCTCTGCTGTTCGAAAAGCTTTGGAAGAAATTCCCAACTCCCAAATCAATTTCTCGCCAGAAAACGACTTTCTTGGCGATCAAAGCGGAATTCAGGTCGATACCGTCTGGAACGGTGAAAGTGCAGCTCAGGACCGAGACGAAGCTACTCTGGCTCCAGATGATTCTCAAGGTGGCAATTCAAATCGGAATGATAACGAAGGTTGGTCGCATCAGGTGCCGCAGCCGGAGCCGGTCTTTGAATTTGGCGCAGAGATTGATGATAAACGGCCCTTGTTAAGGGGCGAAGAAGGACGACAGATCAAGGAGAGCATCCTTGTCAAGGGCACGGACGGTCTAGCTGGCTATCTTTCCTTCCATGTAAACAACGCTCAATGGGGAATCTATATTCCAACCTCAGGTATCGCTTACTTGGTTGAGAACGTCCTCGGCGGCCTTCCTGCGAGCTTCGAGACCAAGTGCCGGCTGGCGTTCCATTCGCTCTTGAGCCATGAGCTCTTTCATTTTGCGACGGACTACATGGTGGCTCAGTGGGAGATGATTTGGAACCAGGCGATCTGGACAAACATGCGAGCGCAAAGAGAGAAGCATGGCCAGCGCTATTTGGAAAGAGAGGAGAAGCTGGCGAATGCCTACATGCTCCGAAGACTTCGAGGCGCTGCTCGGGCCACGAAGATAGAGGGGACAATCCTAGCGATGCGCTGTTTTGTTGCGCAGCAGCCATCAGGCTACTGTGACGGGGGAAAGGTCAGGGATTACCAGTGGGACTCCGAGCTTAGGCTGCTGGCATATGAGTATTTCTTGTCCGTAGATGAGTATTTGACCAGCTACCGTCCCCTAATAAGCGAATTCCCAATTGAGTTTTCTGTTCTCTATCCAATTGGGCCCCGAATCGATTGGCGCTATTGCCCTATCCATCTGGTTCACGATGAACACAGGCTGGAAATCCCGAAGTTCTATTTGGATCTCTTCACAAGCGTAGGAAAGCTGGAAGAGCCTGCTTCGTTCCGACGGCAGCTGAGTCAACTGCCTGCAGAAGCTCAAAAAAGGTGGGATAAATTCAAGCGCCTGTCATCCACCGCCATTACCCCAGGCATGAGGCTAAAAAAATGGAAGCCGCTGGGAGAAAACGCTTACGCTTTCAGGATTGACGACAACTTTAGAGCTCACCTAAGGTTTCACCCAACGGAGCAAAAATGGACGGCGCTAGAAATTGGCGACCATGCAGACATGGGCCACGGGTGACGCTGAGAAAGCGTTCAGCTGTGGAACTCAATGGACGTGCGAACTCCCGGAACGCGGCCTCGGATCGGCAATTTACTCGCATTTTCGGGCCTCGACCAACTTGCGATGTCGGAGTTTCACCAGCGTTCATACCCAGCACGATAACAATGCCTAGCGATACTCGGCGAAACGCGAACTCAATCACGGGTAGTTGGGCCTGCTGCTCTGGTCCCAACCCGTTTCTAGCTTCAAAGCGACATCAGGACGGCTTTGGCGGGCTTGCCGGTCGCCAGAGTGATCGCCCTTGCGTATAGGCCAACTTGTCTTCGGTACTTATCAAGTTGCATCTCAAGCTCTTCGTCAGTCTTGAAGTCCACTACGGTCCATGTCCCCGATTCTTCGAATGCAAGGTCCACAACACCCTCCAGCAAAACGTTGTCCTCAAATAACGTAATCGGCGTTTCGCGTCGGCAACGACCACTGCGATAGCACTTGGACGCGCGCGCCAGCAGATCGTGTTTCAACGCGCCTTCAACAACGGAAATTGCCGAGATGATTTCGTCCGGACTCGCTTGTAGGATTCTTGCCTGGAGTCCAACAATTTGTTCGATCAGCGCATAGGTCGCATGGAGTGGGACACTGGCCAGAACCGCGTGAACTAGCGAACCAAAACGCTTTCCCTTTGGTCTTGCCAGCTCCCTGGGCAATTCAACGATCGATACCTCGCCAAATGCTTGGGTGTCAGATCCTCGCGCAACTTCCTGTGTGATCGTCTGAACCCGTAGCATAGGCGAGCTGGCTGACTCAATGGCTGCTTTCTTTTGTTGTTCCCAACTTCCGAAAGCAGCCAGGTTTTGCTTGGCAGCGTCGTTATCGATTTCAACCAGCAACTCCTCCTGACGTAGGGCGTATCGAGGCCGGACTCCCAATTCAAGTTTGTCCGGATCCCACCAAACCACGCCGTATAGCTCTTTGGTGGGGCCTTTTGATAAGGGCCGGTCAAAGAGAAACAGACCCGGACGCACTGTTCTAGCTGTCGCTGAAACACCAGGTGGCCGCCGTTTCACACTGTCAGTACCGAAATCGGGACATCCATTCGGCGCGGTAGGCTTCTGTCGGATGTCGACAGATGGAAACATGCCTTGGCCGAGTTGTCCTATCCAGAATTCCGGAAGGCGTTGCCACTCGTCTCCTACGGAAGGAACCACTAGAAGATCGCGAGCGCGGGTCGCCGCTACGTACGCAAGCCGCGCCGCCTCGGCCGATTCTCGCCTGAGTTCGTCCGCTTCATGCTCGATTAGGTCGAGAGGAGACCAACCTCCTATCCGAACGGCACAAAGAGAACGGTCGCTGTCGATGTATCTGGATGCGCGGGTGGGTCGAAGTTTCGCTGTGAGATCCGCCAGGATCACGATGGGAAATTCGAGGCCCTTTGCCTTGTGGACCGTCATGAGCCGGACACCTTCACTACCGTCCTCCATAATCGGTGCTTCCGGTGGTTCACCGAGTTCGGCGTCCTTCGACAGCCGCTCCACAAAGGCTCGGAATGAAATATGACCTGAGCCCGACGCTCTCGCCATTTCAGCTATGTGTAGAACGTTTGCCAATACCTGTTCTCCTGAAGGGCGGAATGCGAAGGCTACGTGAGCGCGCGTTCTTGCCATCAACTCAGAAATCGTGTCCGCTGCGGAACGCGAGTTTCGTTTCCGGTGCAAGTCTGCAAGAAGGGCAAGTCCTTCGGCGATAGGTTGAAGTTCGAGCGGCACCGTTTCTTGCTGCAATCGCATTGGGTGAAGGCGCTTGAACCGCTGTCGGTAAAGAAACAGTGCCTCATCACCAACCGAAAAAAACGTACCGCGGAGGGTCGCGAAAACGGAGAGCTCGTCATCAGGCCACTCAATAGCAAGAAGTGCAGTTCTGAGGGATCCGACCTCTTCGCGGATGTGGAACGATTTCCCACCAACGACCATGTGTGCAATGTTACGAGCCTCTAAGGCCTGCACGTATCCCCGCGTGACATCAGTGTTGAAACTCTGGAAGCGTCGGAACAACAAGCAAATGTGCCGCGGCTCGATAGGTATTCGCTCGTCTGGTTTCTCCTGCCGTGTGACTGTCCACCCGCTTTTACGCGTAAGCCATTCCACAAAAGCCCCTACAGCATCAGGAAGCGAACGGTCAATTGCGAATTGTGCGATATCGCGTTTGCCGTACGGCTCAGGAACCGGTAAGGCTATGATTGTTGGCTGTTCAGAAGTCTCAGTCCTAAACGGAGCTAGAGGCACGTAGGACGCCTGCAAGGTGTCGCCGTCCTCCCGCATCAGTGGCGCAAAAACCGAATTGACATAGTTCTGAATGGAAGGAACGCTACGGAACGACGTCGTGAGATTCAGCAAGATGGCGCCGGTCCTGAGGAGCAGGTTTTTCACGAATTGGTAGGTACCCACATCGGCTCGACGGAATCGGTAAATCGACTGCTTGGGATCTCCAACAATAAAGAGCTTCCCGGGCGACGGCCTCACATTTTTCCAGGAAGTCACAGAAGGGTCGGCAGATACCAGCAACAGAATGATTTCTGCCTGAATAGGGTCTGTATCTTGGAATTCGTCTACGCATATATGCGTGAATCTGCCTTGAAAATCGGCCCGGACAGACTCATATTTTCGCAGCATATCCCGAGTCCGCAGCAAAAGATCTACAAAATCCAGCCGGCCGTTGCGCGCCTTAAGCTCTTCATACAGACGCAGACTCTCGCGTAGCTCGCCCTGCAACAGGGCAGCCAAATCGGAGTTGGCCATTCTCGTGAAAATTTGAAGACCACTTAGCAGCGATTCGTACGCCGACTCCACTGCCTCTCGGGTAATGTTGGGTGCGTACTGCGGACCCGGAATGGTCCCAGCATCGCAAAAATCCCGGTTCTCGGCCAAATCTACCAGGAGTGCTTCGGCAAGATCATAGTCACGCGGCTGTACAGATTCTAAAGACCGCAGCCTCTCGTTGTGCCTTCTTGCAAGTTGTGTTCGACCATGAAAATAGCTCGATGGTCGAATCGAATTGCTGGTGAGGTTGGAAAACGTCTGCAAGTGCTCAAGGAGCTGGTCGATAAGACCCGCGCGATCAAATGCTGGCCTCGTCCAGGGCGCGGTGAAATCCCTCCAGCCGAGAAGTTCCCATCCGGCTGCCTTGAGCCGCTCGCTGGGGCTATCGCCCGAACGCCTTCGGAGGGACCGACGTAAGCCCTCCCCAGGGCTGCTAAGTGCTTGTTGGAACCAAATGTCGAATGCTTCCTCATATAGATCGCGAGACTCGCTCTCCGATAGGGGCTCGAACATCGGGTCCACGCCGCCCTCGACTGGTCGCTCACGGAGTAAGTCCGCGCAGAACCCATGGATAGTATTTACATTCCCTTCTTCCAGCCTCTCGATTGCCCTTTCGATATTACGGAGGCGGGGCTCGTCACTTCGCTCCAAGACTCGCACCTGTTCCAGTTCAGACCGGAGCCGAAGCTTCAGTTCACCAGCTGCCTTCTCAGTGAAGGTAATCGCAACGATCTGATCAATCTGAGCCCGACCCTGTGCGAGGATTGCGACAATGCGCTCTACAAGCTCCGTCGTCTTTCCAGTGCCAGCAGCTGCCTCGGCGATGATATTTTCATCGAAGGAAGTACGGATTCGGTGACGTTGATCCTGATCTACGAGTAATGTCATGGGAAAGTTCGAAGTCGGTTCAGTTCGCTTAGCGGCTGTTGATCCTTCGCGGCTGCACGAATCTCTTCATAGGGACCACATACCGGCAGAAAATCACACCATTCGCACGCCTTATCCCGGGGAGCTGGTGGAAAGAAACCGCGCTCCACCGCACCGTCAATGATCCTTAGGATCTGACCGGCCGTTTCGCGGGTCTGTGAATTCATGGGAACGCTTCGTTCGGAGAAACCGCCTGCTATGGTGCAGAAATAGAGTCTGCCTTCCCCAACCGGCCTTTCCATAATAGATTCGACAGCCAACGAGTAGAATGCAGGTTGAAGAACCTCACCCGCGCCGACCACGAGATTTCGATCAGTGCGGTTCTCGCCGGACTTGTGATCCGTAACCCTGAGGTCCCCCTTACTCGCCCGAGATTCCACCAGGTCTACGATCCCCCGAAGCAGAAAGCCATCCGTGATGGCTACCGGGTTAGTCACGCTCGCTGGATCGCGGTTGTCCATTCTCGAAAGGCCGAAGGACAGCTCGAAATTGGATGGAACCCATTCGGATGTACTCTCGCCCATCCGGCTCACCCAAAGGCGAAGGTCCGTTCTCAGGACTTCGATCTCGTCCGCCCAGACCCGCAGAATTGCAGGGCAAGTTCTCTCGCGATACTCTGCCTCAACACGGCCCAATATATCCTCGAGCACTCGAAGTGCACTCGATACATTAGTTCCCGAGACCGGAAGTGCGTTATCCTCCCGCAGCCGGCTCAGAAAGTCAGCTTGGATACGGTGTAGGATTTGCCCCCTTGTAAGAGGGTCCAAGCGTTCGATCGCTGTCGATTCCCTTCGCGGTTCGAGCCCGTGGATGGCAGCCAGGAAGAAATGATAAGGACACGTCGCATACTTCTGTAGTGCAGAAACCGAATAAGGATGTTGCCGGAGTCGATATCGGGAAAGCTCTTGAACGGTAGTTTCCTCCGAGGCGAAGAGACCGTCAAAGCCGCTCCACCGCCTTTGATTCCAGCGAGCAAATCGTGTGCGCAGCGAACGCCCCAGATTCTTGTTCATCTGCAGCAGATACCGAGCTGCACCTCTGTTCTGCGCAGAAGGCGACCTCAGAAGGCGGCCGAGTACGGAAAGATCGTGTTCGACAGCGTCAATCGAACGAGAAGGCTCTGATGGCGCTGGCCATGCCAGCCGGGCACCTCCTAGCTCCCCAGCTCTATACTCCCATGGCTCGATTCGCGGAACTTCCCCTGTCAAGGCTCGCTCAACATCCAGTGCATAAAAGGAAGGCACGCGCGGGCGAGCCTGTCCAACATCCAACCGAGGATACGAAAGATAAAGATGCTGGCGTGCGCAACCCACGCAGAGTCGCAAGAATAGTCGCTCTTCAGAAATGCGATCGGCTTGTTTACGCAAATCTGACCCAAGCTTCTCGCGCAAATCGTCGAGCAGGAGCGGATCTTCTCTGGGACGTTGAGGAAAGATTCGTTCGGCAAGGCCCGGTACGAATACAGTCTCAAAAGACCAACCTCTGGCTTGCTCTGGAGTGGCTACAAACACGCGGCCAAAACGATAGGACGGAGGTGGCATCTCAATGTTCGAAATCCGTTCAGACAAAACGTTCCTGACTTCAAAAAGAGAGATCGGACCCACAACGTCCAACGGGGACATCTCGGCAAGCGTCGAGAGAATGCGCTCGGGTTCTTGGATAGTTGTGGCAGCCAGCGTCTGGAGCGCGCTAAGCCATTCTCCCCAGCGTGCGCGTTTTGGAAGACGGGACAATTGGTCTATAAGAGGGAGCGCAAAGCGCTTCAAGTGAATCAGATTCTGTAGCTCACGTCGAATGGCGCGCGCTTTAGGAGAGTCAGCTTCGTCTCCGACCAGTGCTTCGAGTCTCAAGCCGAACTCTGCATCCAATCCATTCAACCGCCTTTCCCACCTCTCTTTCCCGCCTATGACCGAGGCTTCAACCAAGAGCTTTTCCCAATTCCACGGAGCACGAAGTGTCCCGCCAATTTGGGGAGACTCGTCGGAATCCATGATCTGCTCGATCTCTCCGTGCTGCGATTCATCCAGGTTAAATGTTGACGTCTCAGCATTGAGCTGAAGCAATTCGTCAGTTGGAGCAACCCATACTGCTCGACCTTTTGGCGGTGCGCCGAGATCATCCAATTCAGGAACCTGACCGAGCGAGAGGTACTCTGCAACACGCTTTGCAGACAGGTTCTCGTCGGCGCACGCGAGTATCGCTAGAAACGCGCGTCCCGCTCGATCCGGCCGACTCGTACCGCTGGAAAAGAACACCGGGATGTCCGACCGCCGCATTGCGCTTTCGAGCAGAGGGGCATACGTTCTAGGCGACCGGACAAAAATTGCCATTTGGTCGAAATGGATTCCAAGTTTTGCTTCTTCTAAGATCCGCCGCGCAATCTCGATGCACTCACGAGCCTCTCCAGGGGCAGAGAAGAACTGCACTTGGCCACAACTATCGCCCGAGGGCGGCCTCCTCTCTGAGAACAGATACTGGGCAAGCCGACTGAGTGGCGATTTATCAGTCGTTGGGGCCTCGATTAGCTTTTTTGGGGTTGAAAGAATCCGAATGGCTTTCTGCGTCGAATCGTCACCCGCTGGGACAGTGATCAACGTCTTAGGGGCCTTTGCAACAAGCGCCCCGACGAAATCTCTTTCTGCCTCGGAGTGAATGGGAACGTCCAACAGCAGCAGTGGCAGGCCGCTAAAGGGTGGGTCAGAGTTTCTGATGGTTGACGCGGCCGTGTGCAAAATTGCCGCGCGATCGACAAGCCTGACGTGAGTCAACTGTTCGTCGAACACCGTCGAGAGCCGTGCTATCTCGGGCGCAGGTGTCGGAAGCCCCTTCAATGCCTCGGTCTTGATCCCCGCCTCTCTGATTTCAGTAACAGTCTTGTGCACAGCTCTCGCAAATCCTGGACATCTGGCAACAGGCGAAAAATAATGCAGATCCTCATTTTCGCGCAGTGCGTGAATTGCACGGGACGCGACAGCTTCTGCGCCCAGCCTGCTGCAGGGCGCATGCCCGACTGCTGCAAGCTGCAAGGCTGAAATGCGTCCTGCCAGCTGCGCTAGACTAAAACGATGGAGACCAAAGGTAGAGTTACGCCTGACAGAATATTGTCGGATCAGGTCATCGACCGCTGCTCTAGTGGATCCGACGACGATAATTTCGGCAGAGGCCGTGAATTTGGACAAGAATCGACTTGCAGCAGAGAGCCGGTCCGATCCTGAATGAGAGACAAAAATTTGAAACATAAGATGCTGATCTGGGAGCCTTTTTCCCGACATGTAATGCCTATACGCTTCAAAGCGAGCTAGTTCAACATTTTCTCAACTAGGGGCGAACTTGAGATATTCCATAGGCACAAATATTTCGAACTCAAAAAGCACAACTGGTCCGTCCAGAAATTAAGGACTCGGATCCCTCAAAGCACGGGGCTTCCGGAACGCCATTGACATCCTAGCAGTTGCCAAGGGAGTATACCTGGTCTCTCGCTTAGCCGGACCGCCGTGGAACGATGAACTCTTTGCGACGATTGATCCCACAGACCTGCCCCCGGTGGCAACTGCGCCCCGACAACTGAACCTAGGAGAAAACTCTCAGTGGACGTTTTTGAACTCCGTCACCGTCTGGTCAGCGACTATGCGCGCTACACGCGAAGCTTCATCAAAATCGCTGACCCCTTCATCCGCGCGAAAGTCGACGGGGCACTGAATGACGGTGGGCTGTGGCCGGAGCCGTTGCTGCAGCTGAATCCGACATTCCTGCCAGGCGGGACGATCGATGACCTGGTCGCCGAGGGGACACTCCATCCCGAGTGCAAGAAGATATTCCGAATCGACAAATCCGACTCGGACCATTGGGGCAAGCAACTTCTGCTGCACACACATCAGGCAGAGGCGATTCGGAAATCAAAAGAGGGCAAATCGTATGTTCTGACAAGTGGGACGGGGTCCGGCAAGAGCCTGACCTACATTGTGCCAATCGTCGACCATGTTCTGCGACGAGGTTCGGGGCAAGGCATCCAAGCAATTGTCGTGTACCCGATGAACGCGCTGGCCAATAGCCAAGCCGAAGAACTAAGAAAGTTCCTGGAAAAAGGCTATGGAGCTGGTCAGGCCCCGGTCCGGTTTGCCCGATACACCGGCCAAGAAAAAGGAGAAGAACGCGAAGCGATCCGCAACAGCCCGCCTGACATCCTGCTGACCAACTACATGATGCTCGAACTCCTCCTGACGCGTCGGGAGGATCGGTCGCTCGTCAAGGCGGCTCAGGGACTGCGTTTCCTCGTCTTCGACGAGCTTCACACCTATCGCGGCCGCCAAGGAGCTGACGTTGCGCTGTTAATCCGGCGGTGCCGACTGGCCGTCGGGGGCCATGACTTCATCTGCGTCGGCACTTCCGCAACAATGGCGAGCGAAGGGACTTCTCAGGATCAGAAAAAACAAATTGCGCACGTCGCGGAAACGTTGTTCGGAACGTCAGTCGATGAGACACAGGTAATTGGCGAAACACTCGAACGCTCAACTCCAGAACTGAAATGGATGGGTGGAGACGCGGGACGCCAACTGGCGGGTGCGATGAACTCCACCGACTCGCCGCCAGACGACTACGAGGGGTTCCGAAAGCACCCGCTCTCGAGCTGGATCGAATCCACCTTCGGTGTTCAGGCAGAGGAAGAAACCGGACGACTGATCCGCCAGGCCCCGCAGCGGCTGCGCGGTGCGGACAGCGCGTCTGAGCAACTGGCGGAGGTTGCAGGTTCGGATCCGCAGAAGACGTACGAGTTGCTTCGAGCCTTCCTGCTCCGGGGTTCTGAGCTTCGTCGATCCGAATCGAGTCGATTTCCAATCTTTGCTTTTCGGCTTCACCAGTTCTTCACGCGTGGCGACACCGTGTGGACCACCATCGAGCGGGAAGCCGAGAGGCATCTGGAATTATCAAAGTTGGTGTCGAAGCCTGGCGAGCCTGACAAGACACTTTTCCCGTTAGTGTTTTGTCGGCAGTGCGGCACGGCGTATTACCGCGTTTCGTCTTCAAAGGACGCACAAGGCCAGCAACAGCTCGTTCCACGCGAAGATCGCAGTGAAGAAAGAGACGACGAGCACACAGATGGATATCTCTACGTTTCGGAGACTGCGCCGTGGCCACGGGGCGACGGCCAGGACCTGCTCGCTCGGCTTCCTTCATTTCTCAAAGAGCCCACCGCCGACGGCGCGGAGCGGCTCAGGCCGGATGCGAAGGTCGATCTTCCCGAGACCGTCTTCGTCGACGCGACAGGTCGTGTCGTCCCAGAAGGGAAAGGCGTTCCGGCGGCGCTGATTCGACACAACTTCCTGTTCTGTCTGGAGCCGTCGTGCGGGGTGGCGTACGCCAAGACCCAGCGCTCTGAGCGAGCGAAGTTGGCCACGCTCGGTGTGGACAATCGAAGCACGGCGACGACCGTGCTTGCGGTCAGGGCCCTCATCGAGCTTCAAAGCGACCGCAGTTTGGGTCCAGAAGCCAGAAAACTTCTCAGCTTTACAGACAACCGCCAGGACGCGTCACTACAGGCCGGCCACTTCAACGACTTCACACAGGTCGCCTTGCTGCGGTCGGCGCTGCACAAGGCAGCGCAGGCGAAGGGAGCAGCGGGACTCTCGCATGCCGAGCTTTCCCGCGGAGTGTTCGATGCGTTGTCGCTGAAGTTCGACGAATACGCGGCCGATCCAGAGATCCGAGGTCCCGCAAGAACTGCCACGGAAGATGCACTGCGTCGCGTCATCCAGTATCACATGTACCGCGACCTGGAACGTGGCTGGCGCGTGACGGCTCCAAATCTCGAGGACTGCGGTCTGCTGCGCTTTGAGTACGAAGGCCTCGCTGGTGCCGATGGTCTGCTCGGGGAAGCCGACCTGTGGAATCGCGGATTCTCCGTGCGAGTTGATCGGAATGCTGAGACCTTCATAGATACACCGGGGACGCTCCAGCGTTGCCCGCCCGACTCGCGCAGAGAGCTGGTCACGACACTCTTGGATGTCCTACGCCGCAACCTGGCGATTAAAGTGGATGTTCTCGACCCTCTTAAGCAGCGAGACCTGGTCGATCAGACGCAGCCGCGCTTGCTTGACGGAACGGTTTGGTATCTCGATGAGTTGCGCGAGCTGGTACAGTCTGACGTTGCATACCCGCGCCCCAAAAGGTCGGGTGAATCCTCGGGCTTCTTCGTCTCCTCGTACGGCAGCTACGGAAGATATCTCCGCCGGTCTCTCAAAGAGTTCGTCCTTCCCGGCGAAGCGTTCGGACGAGCCGAAGTCGACTCTGCAATTCGGTTCCTGCTCCTCGCCCTGAAGCGCTACGGCATCGTAGAACAGGTCCGCAGCAGCGACGTGCCTGGTTATCAAATCAATCCCGACGCTCTCCGGTGGGTCGCTGGTAACGGTGAAGAGCGCCAGATGGACCGGACTCGACTGCTGGCGGCCGGCGAAATTCCGCCGCAGGTCAACGACTACTTTGTAGAGTGCTATCGGCGATTCGTCGATCTGAAGACTGTTCTCGAAGCGAGAGAGCACACGGCACAAGTCACTTCGGACGATCGGCGAGAGCGAGAGGATCGATTCCGGACAGCCGACCTGCCGCTGTTGTTTTGCTCACCGACAATGGAACTCGGCGTCGATATCGCGCAACTGAACGTAGTCAACTTACGGAATGTCCCACCGACGCCAGCGAACTATGCTCAGCGAAGCGGCCGTGCGGGCCGAGGCGGCCAGCCAGCGCTGGTCTACACCTACTGCGCTGGTCGCAGCCCGCACGATCAGTATTATTTCCGCGAGCCCGAGGGTATGGTCGCTGGTTCCGTCGCGCCGCCCCGAATCGATCTTCGCAACAGCGACCTGGTACGCTCTCACATTCATGCCCTGTGGATGGAGGTGGCGAAACCAGACCTCGGGAAGACCCTAACTTCCATTCTTGACATTCGCCACGAAGATGGACGGATTGAATTGCCTGTCAAAGACCCGATCCGGCGAGAGCTCGAGAATCCGGCTCACCGCGCCGCCGCGTTAGCAAAGGCCGACGCTTTGATCGCAAGTATCCGCGTACATCTATCTGGAGCCAGCTGGTTTCACGACAATTGGACCAGAGAGGCGCTCGATCAACTCGAACTGAGCTTCGATGGTGCATGTGAGCGCTGGCGCAGTCTGTATCGATCAGCTGTCCGACAGCGCGAGCTGCATCACAAGATCATCTTGGACCACGCTCGGCCAGATGCAGAACGAAACCACTCAAAACGACTGCGTGCTCAAGCCGAGAGCCAAATTCGATTGCTAACCGAGGCTGAAGGGATCTACGAAGGGGATTTCTATTCTTACCGATACTTTGCAGCAGAAGGGTTCTTGCCCGGCTACAACTTCCCGCGGCTGCCACTGTCGGCCTATGTGCCAGGTCGTGGCGGGAATAGAGGCAAAGACGAATTCGTCTCACGACCGCGGTTCCTTGCGATTTCTGAGTTCGGCCCCAGGGCATTGGTCTACCACGAAGGTTCGCGTTACCGCGTCTATAAGGTGAATTTAGATTTTGGTTCGGAAGCCATTGAGGACACACACACGCTTCCCACCGCGACGATGAAGCGGTGTGCGAAATGCGGTTACGCTCACCTCGAACATGGCGTGAATCTCGCTGAAGTCTGCGATCGCTGCGGCGCCGGCCTCGAAGGGCCCGGATCGGTTTATTCGGATCTGGTCCAGCTTCAGAATGTGAGCCTGAAGCTCGCCCAGCGCATTACTTGCGACGAGGAAGAACGGCAGCGTTTCGGATACAAGCTGGTCTCGTCCTACCGCTTCCCAGAGATTGGTGGCCGCTTGGATCGCAAGGATGCTCACGTGCTCGTTGACGGCGCGCCTGTGATGCGTTTGAGTTACGGCGATGCGACCACACTCTACAGGGTGAACCTCGGTTGGAGGCATCAGAAGAACAATCAAGCGCCTGGGTTTCTGCTGAATCTCGAACGCGGCTATTGGGCCAGCAACGTTGCCGATCAAGACGATGCAGAAGAAGCGGCAGAGGGGCGCCAGAAACGGGTCGTGCCGTACGTTATGGATACGAAAAACGCGCTGGTCATCAGGTTTGAACCTGCGCGTTCGGTCGGCGAGATGGCGAGCCTGCAGGCGGCGTTCAAGGAGGCCATTCAGCAGCAATTCCAACTCGAACCTCGCGAGTTAAGGTGTGAGCCGATGCCGGCGTCGTCAGATCGAAACGAGCTTCTCTTTTACGAGGCTTCCGAGGGTGGCGCCGGTGTGCTCCGGCAACTCGTCGATGATCCGGGTGCCATCGCAGCGCTCGCGCGCCGAGCGCTGACAGTATGTCACTTCAATCCCGACACGCTGGAAGACGAGTACGCGGACGCCTGCGGCAAAGCGTGCTACCGATGTTTGCTGGACTACGCCAACCAACCCGATCATCAGCTGCTCGACCGCACGTTGATTCGGGAAATCCTGCATGACTTGTTGGGTGCCGAAACGAGGCCGGCGGGCGGTATTGGCACGCGCGAAGAACGGTTGTTGGCGCTCCGCAACAAGTGCGACAGCAAGCTCGAGCAGAAGTGGCTGGCTGCCTTGGACGCTCTCGTGCTGCGGCCTCCGAGCGACGGCCAGCATTTGATTGAGGCTTGTTCGACACGCCCAGACTTTTTCTACCGTGAATTCAATGCAGCCATATATGTGGATGGCCCTCCTCACGACACGCCAGAGCAGATTCGTGCGGACGAAGTGATTACCGGGAAACTCCAGGAAATCGGCTACATCGTCATCCGTTTCCATCATCGAGCCGATTGGCGAGAGATCTTCCTTCGACATCCTGACGTCTTCGGAGCGCTCCGTCCATGACCACCGCCACACTCTCGAAACCGGGCACACTTGTGCAGGCGCGCGGCCGGGAGTGGGTGGTACTGCCTGAAAGTACGGACGAACTTTTGATCGTGCGTCCCGTCGGTGGCCTAGACGAGGAAGTCGTCGGTATTCTTCCATCCATCGAGTCAGTTGAGTCGGCTGTTTTCCAGTTGCCAACGGCAGACGACGTTGGCGACTTTGCATCAGGCCGCCTACTTCGTGACGCTGCACGACTGTCGACCCGCGCCGCGGCCGGTCCATTCCGCAGCTTTGCGCGTATCGCCGTCGAACCGCGTCCGTATCAGCTCGTTCCGTTGATGATGGCGCTCAGGCTGGATCCTATTCGACTCCTCATCGCTGATGACGTGGGGATCGGGAAGACAATCGAAGCCGCAGTAATTGCTCGCGAGCTCTTGGATCGCTGCGAAATTAGGCGTCTCGCGGTGCTTTGTCCACCGCATCTCGCCGAGCAGTGGCACAGCGAGCTCGAGGTTAAATTCCACATCGAGGCCGAGCTCGTCCTGAGCAGCACAATTCAGCGGCTCGAACGAGACCTTCCCGTGGGCGTGTCCGTTTTTGACAGGCACCGATTCACAATCGTCTCGACAGACTTTATCAAGTCCACTCGGCGTGCCGAGGACTTCGTCCTTAAATGTCCAGAATTTGTCATCGTGGATGAAGCCCACGGTTGTACGTTGGCTGGCGGCATCGGGCGCGGCCGGCAACAACGCTTCGAGCTACTGCGAAAAATCGCGGCGGACCACTCACGCCACCTCGTGCTCGTCACGGCGACACCGCACAGCGGCAACGAGGATGCTTTCCGCTCCCTCCTAAGTCTCCTCGATGCAGATTTTGCGAATCTTCCCACCGATCTCGACAAAACAGAACGTCTCGGTATCCGACGCAAGCTTGCGCGGCACCTTGTCCAGCGACGGCGCGCTGACATTCGACACTACCTGGAAACAGACACTGCATTTCCGGACCGCAAGGACAAGGAATCCACCTACACCTTCAGCAAGGAATACCGCGCACTCTTCGACGACATTCTGGTGTTCGCTCGTGAATATGTGTCCGCGGGCGACGACGGCCAGCGCCGGCGCCGCGTCCGTTACTGGTCGGCTCTTGCTCTACTGCGTTGTGTCTCGTCCAGTCCGGCCGCGGCCGCGGCGACATTGCGAAGCCGCGCGGCCGTGGACGAGGCGCCTGAAGAGGAAGTGGACGACGTCGGACGTCGCACTGTGCTTGATCAGGACGACGCCGACGACGTTGTTACGCTCGATTTTAGTCCGGGCTCGGACACGGAGAGTAATGCCGAAGGCACGCGCCGAAAACTTCTGGAGTTCGCGCGGCGCGCCGAAGACATCAGCGCTGACGCCGACCAGAAACTTCAGGGCGCCGTTCACGAGATCAAGGCTCTTCTCAAGGATGGATTCCAGCCCGTCGTCTTCTGCCGGTTCGTGGACACGGCCGATTATGTAGCACGCCAGCTCCGCGAGATGCTGCCCGCAAAAGTGCGGATCGAGTCGGTTACCGGGCTACTGCCGCCTTCCGAGCGTGAGGCTAGAATCGCTAGGTTAACCGCCGAGCCCGGTGAGTATGTTCTCGTTTGTACTGATTGTCTGTCCGAGGGCATAAATCTTCAGCAGCACTTCAACGCGGTGCTGCACTACGACCTCGCCTGGAATCCCACGCGCCACGAACAGCGCGAGGGCCGCGTCGACCGTTTCGGCCAGGATAAGCGTGAGGTCCGCGTCGTGACGTACTACGGAACGGACAACCCTATCGACGGGGTCATACTCGACGTACTCATTCGCAAACACAAGAGCATCAAGAGTGATCTCGGTGTCACAGTTGTCGTCCCGGGCTCCAGCGATCAGATCGCCGAGGTGCTATTTGAAGGCGCGCTTTTCCGAGAGAAGACCCGAACGGGCGCCGCACAGTTGAAATTGGATTTTATCGCCGACTTAGGCCCGAAGAAGGAAGCCATTCATGCCGAGTGGGACAATGCGCGGGACCGCGAGAAAGTCAGCCGCTCACTTTTCGCCCATCACACTCTGGGCCCGGAGGCAGTCGCTTCGGAGTTGCAAAACGTACGCGCCGCGATTGGCCGCAGCGAAGACGTCAGCCGTTTTTTTCACGGCGTACTGCAGGCGGCAAACGTTCCGCTGCAGACGAAGGGCAAGGCCGTGACAGTTCACGTCACCAACGAAGTGTCGCGCGCCCTGCGGCAAGCAATTGGGCGCGACGAATCCTTCACCGGCCGTTTCGATGTGCCACTGGAAGAAGGCGAAGTATATCTTGGCCGCACAAGCCCGGTCATCGAGGGTCTAGCGAGCTGGACGCTCGACCATGCTCTCGATCCAGTTGCCCGCGACACGAAACCAGTCGCTTCGCGCTGCGGCGTTGTCTCCACTTCCGTCGTAAGCGTTCGTACTACGCTCCTCGTCGCACGCTTCCGCTACCATCTGCAGGTAGCTGGCGGCGCAGTCGAAACAATCTTGTGCGAGGAGATCGTTCCGCTTGCATGCACAGGCTTAGCGGATGCACCTCAGTGGCTGTCGCCCGGGGATGGCGAAACGCTTCTGGCCGCCCGGCCCGAACGTAACCTCATTCAGACTGCCGTTGATCAGCAGCTCGGACTTCTAGTCCCATTGTTGCCGGAGTTTCAAAACTCTCTGTCGAACGTTGCCGGGGAACGCGCAGCCGCGCAGCTCGCGGCCCACGAGCGCGTTCGTGAGGCGTCCCGGACAAGAGGCCGCGTCACCATCCAACCGGTGCTCCCGGTGGACATTCTTGGGGCATACGTTCTCCTGCCCATGCTGAGCTAACGGTGATGGAACCACTCGAGGACCTGATTGCTCCTTTCATTGACTCTCTGGCTTCCAGGCGAACTGAAATTCACAACGAGTTCAGCCTCCAGCACGAGCTCGGCATATCTCTTCGCGAGAAGTTGCCGGATCTCAAAGTTCGGTTTGAGAAAAATGTATCTTCCTTTTTTAGCTCAAGGATCTCATTCACCAAGAGAGAAATCGACATCTCCATTTTTTCACCAGACACGAACGAACTTGCGTACGCCATCGAGCTTAAGTATCCGCGCAACGGTCAGTACCCGGAGCAGATGTTCAGTTTCTGTAAGGATGTGACGTTCGCCGAAGAGTTGTGCGCTGCTGGATTCCGTGTTGCGGGGCTGCTAATTTTCGCCGACGACCGCCTTTTCTACAGCGGTTCGAACGAGGGGATCTATGGTTTTTTCCGTAGCGACCGGCCGCTTAAGGGCCGGATTCAGAAGCCAACGGGAAGCAAGGACACCGAGACGTTGCTCCGCGGAAACTATGTCGTCAGATGGAAACCGATTGTCGATTCGTTGAAGTACGCCGTGATTGAGGTGAAGCGTGGCGGCTAATAAACGTCACGACTTCCAGACCATCCGGTCCGAAGGCGGCCTTCTGCCGCCCGATCTGCTACGCCGCGTGCTCGATCTGAAAGAAGGGATCGACGGTACACGACCTGGGGACTACGGCCTTCCGCAGGGCGAGCGCCTGAACGAGGTCATCACCCAATCGTGGAACCGACTTCGCAAGCACTGGGCTGAGTTTCGGGCTGCCGCGGAACATCTGCCAGAAACGGAGCCAGGTACCGGCCTCACAAACGACAAGTGGAGCCTACCACTCTTGCGCGAGCTGGGATTTGGTTTGTTGCCGACCACAGCTGGTCCAGAGATTGACGGCCGTACCTACGCTATCAATCGGTTCTTCGGTCCAGTGCCCCTACATCTGGTCGGTTGCGGACTTAGCCTCGACCGCCGCGCTGCCGGCGTGCGCGGTGCAGCGGCAGCGAACCCTCACGGCTTGGTTCAGGAATTCATCAACCGTAGCGCCGGTCACCTCTGGGCAATCGTCTCCAATGGACTTCGCCTGCGCCTATTGCGGAACAACCAGGCCCTCTCGCGACAGTCGTTTCTCGAGTTTGACCTCGAGGCGATGTTCGCCGGCGAGCTTTATTCGGACTTCGTCCTTCTTTGGCTCATGGCTCATGCTACGCGCTTCGCTCCGCGGGAAGGTGACAATCCTAAGAGCTGTTGGCTAGAGCGGTGGACCGACCTCGCCGAAGAGCAAGGTACGCGTGCCCTGGGAGAACTGCGCGGCGGCGTCGAGAAGGCACTCCAAATGCTCGGCGAGGGCTTCACCAGCCATCCGAAGAACACGGCGCTCCGCGACGGCTTGCGCACCGGGCAGGTAACCCTCGCCAACTTTCACGGACAACTGCTGCGCATTGTATATCGACTGATCTTTTTGTTCGTCGCGGAAGACCGTACCCTCGACGGGCTGGCCCTCCTGCATCCTCGCGACAGCTCCGAAGTTGCAAAGACGGCGCGCGAGCGATTCGCTCTCCACTATGGCACCGTCCGCCTGAGGGAGATGGCCGCGAAGATCAAGGGTAGCCGCCACGGCGATCTTTGGCGGCAGTTTCAAATTATTGTCGGTGCACTGTCGGGCGATGCGAATTCAACCAGCACCCGCGAGGCCTTGGCCTTACCTGCACTGGGCAGCTTTCTTTGGGATCCGAGCTCCACTTCGGCATTGAACGCCGCTGAACTCACTAATCACGACTTTCTCGAAGCCTTGCGTGACCTTGCTTTCACTCGCCAGGGCAAGGTGTTGCGGCCGGTGGACTATGAGAACTTGGGCGCTGAGGAACTGGGTGGCGTTTATGAAAGTCTGCTCGCTCTTACACCCCAGATTAGTGCCGATGGTGCCCGCTTCACGTTTGCCGAGTTTGCCGGTAATGAACGGAAGACCTCCGGCTCCTACTACACTCCCGATTCATTGGTTCAATGCCTTTTGGATTCGGCCCTCGATCCGGTCGTTGAAGAAGCCATGAGGGGCAAGAGTGGTCCCGAGGCCGAAACGGCCATCCTGGCGCTCAAGGTTTGCGATCCGGCAGTCGGGTCTGGCCACTTTCTCGTAGGCGCGGCGCATCGACTGGCCCAACATTTGGCACGAATCCGAGCAGTTGCTCGAGGTGACAGTGAACCTTCACCACTTCTCTACCAACACGCTTTGCGCGACGTGATCGGACATTGTCTTTACGGCGTAGACGTCAACCCCATGGCGGCAGAACTATGTCGAGTAAGCCTTTGGTTGGAAGCTCTTGAGCCTGGCAAACCGCTCTCATTTCTTGAACACCGCATACAATGCGGAAATAGTCTGCTGGGTGCAACTCCCGCGTTACTGGCGAAAGGTATTCCGGATGAAGTTTTTGCCCCGATTGAGGGTGATGAGAAAGAGATTTGCAAGGAGTTCAAACGAGTCAACAAGGACGAACGTAATCGCCAGATGCGACTGTTCGCGGCGACGACTGAACCGTGGCAGCGGCTCGGAAACTTGGCAGTGAGTCTGGCTACCTTGGACGCAGTCGGCGACGATTCACTTGAGGGCATCCGTGAAAAGCAAAGATTGTATGAAGATGCGATCCGGTCGGCTGACTATTTGAGCGGTCGTTTCTGGGCAGATTCTTGGTGTGCCGCATTTGTATGGAAAAAGACGCGCGAGTTTAGTTACCCCATTACTGAAGAAGTGTTCCGGCGCATCGAGCATAACCCGCACGCGGTTGATCCGTGGATGCGCGACGAAATCCAGCGTCTCGCGAGACAGTATCAGTTTTTCCATTGGCACTTAGCCTTTCCGGACGTGTTCAATCTTCCACCGTCGGCGGACACATCTAAAGACGAGCAAACCGGTTGGGGTGGTGGTTTCGACTGCGTGCTCGGCAACCCGCCGTGGAGGATGACCGAGGATGACAGCAGAATCGAGGAAGAGGAATTTCTAAAAGACGAGCATGAACTCGCAACCGACCATACACAACTTAAGCGTGAGAGAGGGTTCTTCTCCCGCAGCGGGCGCTTCCCCCTATCTGCGCAGAATAGATTGCAGCTTGCGCGTCTCTTTGCTGAGCTTTTCGGTGCAATTCGTGCTGCAAGCGGTGGAGCTGGGATGATTGTTCCGAGCACACTGACTGTAAATGCGTTCGATCGTCCGTTGTGGGCCTTTTGGGTGCAAAGCGGAATGCTCTCGTGCGTCTGGGATTTTGTTAACCTTGCCTCATTGTTCCCGGAAGTTGATTCCCGGCAGAAGTTCGCCCTTATCTGTCTTCAGTCGTCCGGCAGGAAGACATTTCGCGCGCGCTGCTGGATGACCGATCCCGCGCAGATATTCTCACAGAAAGATCAGATTATAGAACTCTCCGAACAAGACCTATATCGATACTCTGGACCGGAACTTTCTTTGCCGCACTTCCGCGGCCGAATGGACCTAGCCCTTCTGGCCTCGGCAATTTCTGCCTACGGGCGTGTTTCTGATTCTCGGGACTGGGCGACGGAATACGTCCTGCTTGGCTCGACAAATGACCGGGACTTCGTAAGAGAGCGGCGCAGAGCCGACAAGGTCGCAGGCAGGCTTAGTGGTCAGTTAGCTGAGGAAATTCCACTCTATGAAGGGAAGATGGTTGGTGTTTATGACCATCGATTGGCGCGGGTTATTTGGAAAGCGGGAAATGTAAAGCGGAGGGCCCAGGAAGAACCACTGACGGATTCGGAAAAGGCAGATCCAAAAGTGCGTGCTACGCCCCTTTGGGAAGTGCCTCGGTCTTTGGTGGCCGCGCGGGATCCTTCATTTGCGCGCCGTGGCTGGGATATCGCTCTTTGTGACGTTACATCCGCACTGAACGAGCGGACAGCGATTCCGGCCGTTGTGCCTTTGTGTTTCGCAACGCATAGTCTACCTCTTGTTAGGGTTTGTGGGGGAGACGCAGATAGTTCACTGCTGTTTCTTACGGCTCTCGCTTCCTACGCTCTCGACTACTTTGCCCGGTTGAGGGTTGCAACAAATCACCTCACGGAGGGCATCTTCAAGAGCCTCCCAATACCAAATCCGACCCATATTCGGGATCTGGGCGCGAAGCTATTCCACAACGAGCGTGGAATAGTGCACCGCGCACTGGAATTATCGTACCCCGCCTGGGATCTAATGTCCCTTGACGAGGCCCTTGGCTTTTCTGGGCCACCGTTCCGCTGGGACAGATACCGCCGCTTTCTGATTCGGTGCGAGGTGGATGCCGCGTTTTTCCACCTCTACCTACCGACCCACGTCAGCGGCGACTGGCATTCGCTAGAGGACAGGAAGACCGCGCAAGACCTGGCGAGGCTCAAGGCAAATTTCCCAACACCGCGCCATGCGGTCGCGTATATTTTGGACACGTTTCCCATTGTTCGCCGAAAGGACGAAGATAGCTTCAACGGAGACTACCGCACGAAGCGCGTAATTCTCGAAATCTACGACGCTATGCAAGAGTCCTTGCGCACAGGCCAGCCCTATCAGACCCGCCTCGACCCGCCACCTGCCGATCCCCGCTGCCGGCACCCGAAACCAGAAGTTGGAATCCTCGCCTTCGGTTCGCTGATCAATGATCCGGGCGATGAACTGAAACAGAAAATCGTATTGCGTATCAAAACACAAACACCATTTCCGATTGAATATGGAAGGTACAGCGGGACAAGAGGTGGCGCCCCGACCCTGGTCCCTCACCAAATGGGCGCTCCGGTGGCCGCCGAAATCCTAGTTCTGGATGAGTCAGTCATAGTAGACGAGGCCACTGACATGTTGTGGAGGCGCGAACGACGAAAAGTTGGAAGCGGGGAAAGGTATGTAGAGGGCAGTTCAGCAAACAGTGTGTTGGTTCGGCAATTCTGCCACGACCCCCGCGTGAACACGATTTTGTACACGAACTTTCATGACGCTGGAAAGATTCCGAATCCAACCGCAAGAGAATTAGCAGAGCATGCTATCCACAGCGCTGAGGCCGCTGATGAAGGCAAGGACGGCATCACTTATCTGATCAACGCTATCAAGTGCGGAATCGAAACGACTCTAACCCGAGCCTATCGTGACGAAATCCTGCGCCAGACGAATACGCCAACGCTCGAAGAAGCCCTCATCAAGGTGAAGGAAGAAGTTCTCGGTCGCAGAAACGCAGGCCGGCATGAATGATAGTAGTGCGACGCCGCCGACGGAGCAGCAGCCCCTCTTTGAGGAGGGGACGGCTAGGTCACTCCTTGACCGACTGCTATCGGATTCTCGACTCTACACAAAAAGCAAAGATTATAAAGATCTTCTGGACTTCGTAGTTCGGCTGCGCAATTTCGCCCCGTTCAATGGAATGCTATTGCACGTTCAGAAGCCAGGGCTGAGCTATGCAGCTTCTGCGGCGGACTGGCGAGATCGCTATGGTCGCTGGCCCAAAGATGGCGCTCGACCTCTGTTGATTCTCTGGCCCTTCGGTCCGGTCGCACTTGTTTATGACGTGCAGGACACCGATGGCAAAGAACTTCCGAAGGACGTAGAGTGTTTCCCTGCCCGAGGTCCTATTGATAGAGAGCGCATTGGCTCTTTCACGGAGCGCATACGCAGGAAGTCCATCGATTGCCACACGGTTGACGCGGGCGACGCAGCAGCAGGTTCGATTCGGATCGTCAAGCGTGCTCTCAACGCCAAAGAAACTACGCTTTATCGGATGCTTCTCAACCGGAATCACCCCCCTGCCACCCAGTTCGTGACCATAGCGCACGAGTTGGGTCATCTGCTTCTCGGACATTTGGGACCGGACAAGGCGCTTGGTATTCCCGAACGCGCCGCAGCTGACCACGTTCAGCGAGAACTCGAAGCCGAATCGGTGGCCTTTCTCGTCTCAACAAGAAATGGAGTGGAATCGAAGTCCGAGGGGTACCTTTCAAAGTTTGTCGCTCAAGACAATACGATCGACGAAATTGATCTGTATCAGGTAATGCGCGCGGCAGGGCAGGTCGAGACCTTGCTGGGGCTTACTGCTCAGATAAAATGGAAATGATTAAACATGCAAAAACGTATAAGCACGTGCTTCCAAGCCTCGTAATCGCCGCAGATTGGAGCACCGACGAACGGAAGCGATGGATGGTGCGTGCGGAGCGCGTGGATTCGTGCGCATACATTGTCTATCCACCCGAGCCGGTTGGCGACAAGGCGACTCTAATCAGCCGGCTTCGAAGTCAGGTGCGCGAGGGCGAGAGTCTGCTAATCGGATTCGACTTCCCGATTGGTCTGCCCGCCAAGTATGCACAGCGAGTGGGCGTGACCTCTTTTCGGGACGCAATGAGCCAGTTCGGACGTGATCGGTGGAAGAGCTTCTACTCGATCAGCGATTCCCCCAATTTGCGACAGCCGTTCTCGCCTCTGCCGACTCACCAAACTGGTAAGTACAGGAGCAAGCTCGCGAAGGCGCTGGAGTGCCAAGACCTTTCAGCACTAAGAAGGCGTTGCGAATTGAAGACCAGTACCCGAAGAGCAGCGGAATGCCTTTTTTTCACGATGGGCGGAGCCCAAGTTGGCGCCGCGGCCATCGTCGGCTGGCGTGACGTCATTCAAACGACCCTCGAGAACATAAAGCTGTGGCCGTTCGACGGTGATCTATCATCATTGCTTTCTGAGCAAGGCGTGACAATCGCAGAGATCTACCCCGCCGAGGCGTATTTGCATCTTGATATAAAAATCGGCAGAGGAACTGGGCGAACCAAGACTTCGAGAGACGACCGGAAAAAGGCAGCGATGCGCTGGTCGAGTGCGTTCAGCACAGGTCAGATTCGCTTGTCTAATGCCGCCCAGTCGTGGGTCGAGTGGGGTTTCCGCTCCGAGGATGACTTCGATGCAATGGCGGGCCTGTTGTCCATGCTGCAGATTGTGACCGGGCTGCGAAGTTGCGATGTGCCCGACACCGTCGAGGTCAAACAAATTGAGGGCTGGATACTTGGTCAGGAGTTCATCGAAGACTAATCGCGATGTTCCGGGTCCGAAAGGAGTTCAATGACGGCGGGATCCACAAATAGCAGTTGTCCCAGCGTGAATGAGACTAAATTTGTAACCACCGTTCTTGGTTTTCCTTTCTCGCGTTTTGCCAAAATGCCCGCAAAAAGTGATGATCTTGAGTGGATATGGAATCCACTACAAAATCCCTAAAACTGCATCAATCGACCGATCTCTTTCAGCTGATCCGCACTGAGTTCGATATTGGGGCTGGATCGAATACAAAACGCCGGAGCCTTCAATTGCGTTCCAATGCTCGGCGAAGCCTCGCTGCTTCGCTGTTGAGGCCGGCCTTTTGAAGCGCGTACACGGCATCCCAAACAAGGCGCTCCAACCTTTGGATTTGTGCCTCTCGCTGAGCAATGGCCGCATCGTGTCCAGCCCACTGTCTGACTAGTGCCCATGCGGCGCGATATTCATTGAGCAGACTGACAATGTATTCACCACCTGGTCGTCGAGCAGTCTGCGACCACTCGCTTTCGGTCGATTCGACGGACACCAACACAGTTGCTGGTTCTGCTGAGCAGAATTTTCGACCAAGCTCGACCGCCTTATCGAAAGGCAAATGAAGAATTCCTTTGCGATCAGTGTACGCCACCACTGAATCGGTGTCGGTTGTAACTCCGACTCTCGCCTTGAAGCGTTTCATCGCTTCTGGGCTCCCGCTCAAGATTCCTCTGTTATACGCAACATCGTCGCCGACGTTCTCAAAGACATCACGGAGAGCCTTATCAATTGGAGAATCCAATTTGTAGCCTTCGCGCTCGTTGTGATTGCTAAGACGTTCCGCATTTTCCTCCTCTCTCAGAAAGGCTTTGCGCTCTTTCCACGGAACTATTAATTGGCCAGACTCCACGTAATCAATGAGCCCGGGATTCGGGTCAATCCACTTCGCTTTCCATTTATTCCCCCGGACGTGCTCGACGATTCGTACATGTTGGAAGGCGCCATGTATCATGCGCTTTTCACGTAGTGCATATTCTGTGCCCGGCTCGATTTGGGATTTCAGCATGGCTCCTAATCCAGGACGGTCTCATTTGTTGCGACAGGAGAGTCCAAAAAGCCTAACTAGGTTTATCTGGGAGTGCGAGTACGATCGTTCTGTAATCGACTTCACGATGCGACTGTCCAAGGTCAGTCTGACAGGATCAGATTGCCCAGTAGACAGGACAGGACCGCCGACATGCTTACGCTGCTCCGGCTAAAGGCGCACATACGTGGGTCGTATGTAACCCATGCAAAAAAACTAAAACTGCACCATTTCGACCGCTCGCTTCCGCTGATCCGCACTTAGGTGTGCATACCGCAGCGTCGTCGAGTAGGATTTGTGACCAGCGAGTTGCTGCACATCGAGCAGGGGCACGCCCGCGGCTACCAGGCGCGAACAGAACGTATGACGCAAGTCATGATAGCGAAATGCGGGCCGCAGATCAGCTTTCTTGGCAAGCTTCTCGAACCATAGGCGACGGTCGAGCGGACCCTCATTGCGCTCCGGTGTAATGAAAATCTGCCCTCGCGGCGCCCGCTTTCTTAGCCGCGTGAGACAGCGACGCGCAGCTCGATTTATGTGTACGGGCCGCGGACCAGTCTTCCCGATGACGTACAGAATTCCTTCGTGAATCTTCCAATCCTGCCACTTGGCGTTGAACTGTTCTCCGCGGCGCATGCCGGTGAGGATCGCGAGCTCTACTTCGAGAGTTTTCTTCGGGCAGTCCGACCGAATCGCGGCAAGCAGCCGACGCTGCTCATCGCGGCCGAGATAGCGAACGTGGATCGGCGACTCCTTCGATCGCGGGACGCTTCCTCCGGCCATAGGATTAGCATCCAGGAATCCCTGGCGTACTCCGTACCGACAGATGGACGAGAGTAGCGAATGAAAGCGATTGATTGTCGCGCCTTTGACTGGCTTGTGCGATTCGTCGCCTCGAGCGAGGTCCTGCAGGCAGCGCTCAATTCGCCCCGGGGTCAGATGGCTGATCCGCAGGTGCCCGATCGCTGGAAGTATCCGGCGCAGCCTCACGCGATCTGTGTGAATCGAAGCCGGCTCATTTCCCCGGAGCAGTTTTGCCTCGTGCGCCGGCTCGACCAGATCACTGAATCGCATCGCGCGCTTCGCGGGCTTCGACTGGCGCATCCGCGGCGCAGGAGCGGCGGGCATCCTTCTCGCCTCAACGAAAGGGTTGGTGGTACCTCTCGAGTCTGAACTCATCTTGGCCGGGGCCTCGCCATGGTCGATAACTCAGGAAGTTTGCTTCGCGTGGTCTGCCCGTGTCGAAGTTCTTTCCGCTTAGCTCGAACCGATAAAAAGTCGCGATAGTAATTGCGCTGATATTCGCGGTTCTTTTCCTTGTACTCATCAGAGCGCTTGTAGTGAGTTCTCTGACACCGGCCCGAGCAGTAGATTCCTTCCGGACGCAAGGAATAGAAATATTTCGCGCATTCCGGCAGCGCGCAGCGGCGAAACTGATCGAAAACGCCTTCTTCATCGAGCCAGAGAAACTGCTCAAGTCGCGAATTGACCGCTGCGGCCTTCGCATCGTCACGCAGAGAGGAGTACCGATACTCGAGATCTCCCATCGAAGCTGAAAACTCGTTGAGGTTCGGTCCGGTTGGATAGTCTTCCCGAATTCTCCTCAAGATTCGTGCGATTTGTGGGGAATACCTAGCGAGGATGTACGCCCGTCGGCGCCTTGTCTTTTGCTCCTTGAGTTCCTTTCTGACGATGACGGTCAGTTCGACCAGAGGCCGTAAGAGTTCACGCGCGAACGCGTCCGCTCTCGCTAGTCTCGCGTCCAATTTGGAGGCTCTGCCCTCGACCTTGGGGTCTTTCGCTTTAGGCCATTCAATGACGTGTACACCCTTCGCGTTGAGCCACGTCGCGAAAGGCGCAGCGATGTTGTGTCGTTCGCTTCTTTGTGACCTGACCGCGTTACGTGAATTTGTGCTTGTCATGTTCTTAAGGGTGTGCTCCGTATTAACAGTGCCACCTAAAAATACTTAAACACGAGAGCGCAGTCAAGTGCTATCAATTACGGGCGAGGAGCGAAGTGGACCGTGAGGATGGTTTTCACACCAACATGCGGGCGGCGCACGTCGCGAGGGTCGGCTCCATGAGCTTCCAAGCGATGCTGTGGGTGTTCGAGCGGAGTAGGAGCAGGGGACTCGATAAGCTAGTCCTGCTTTCGCTCGCGCATCGGCACAACCCGGAGCGTGGAGGCTGCTGGCCTTCGCGTTCCACGATCGCGGCTGATTGCGGCGTTCATGATTCGACCGTGAAGCGATGCTTGCGCAATCTGGAGAGTTTGGGAGAGGTGTCTACTCAGGACAGGCCGCGCGAATTCGGCCGCCACGACTCTAACTTCTACCGCCTTCCCCTTGTGGATAAATGGTTGGCAGAGGGGCGCTCACAGCACCCCAGGGGTGCTTACAGCACCTCACCCAGGGTTTCTGACAGCACAAAAGAGGGGTGCTCGCAGCACCCCGAATCTGTAATAGAACCTGTAAAAAGTAAGAACCTACGGCCGCTGTCGCGGCCGAGTTCAATCTCCTGTGGAAAAGATAGAGGCGCTAGGCCTTTCACTCCACAGCGACGCCGTTACGCAGTCGTTGGCAGATTGGCTGACCAGGCGTCCGCGATCCTCGCCGAAATGCCGGATTGCCTGCTCGGTGACCTGGCTGAGCAACTCAAGCAGTGGGCTGCGAGGAGCGATGAGCCGTACTTCGATGCCTTGGCTGGCGCAGCCACACCGATCGAGCAGGCAATCACGATCGCGATCGAACGGAGAAAAACCTCATGAGGAACGTTGGAAACGAAGCGATCTATTCGAAGCCATGGAGGTGTTGGATGTCGCCATTTAGACCAGTGGTCGGGGCTCCGCTGCTGGCGGGTGACACCAGAGGATTCCCGGTCTGACCCTTCCCCGGAATAGCCGGTGATTGGTCCGCACGGTGCCTGCGCTGCGCGGGGACTGGCCCGCTCGCACGGGTCCTTCCCAGGCGTGGTGGCGGCTGCGGGTGACGGCGACCCCGGAATAAGGCCTGCGACCGAACTTTTTTGACGGACTTTACTTTAGTTTCGAACGAGGGGGGTGAAGGATGAAACAGCACCAGGCATGGGTCAAAGAGCTCGCGCGGTTGTTGGAGAGCGCGGCGAAAAAGCACAAGGAGAGCGCCGATGCCACCTGTTCTGTCGCTGCCTGCTTCGACCGACCAGATGGCGGCCTTAGCGATAAGGCGTTCGATAGCGTTTTCGAGGTCGTGTCGGAACTCGCGGGCTCCTCGCTGCACAAGAAACCGGACTACTCGCGGGCGGCACGCGAACTGATCGACCGCATGCCCGCAGAAGTCAGAAACGAGGTCGCGTCGTAACCCCGGCGGCGGAGCTCTTGTGGAGGGAGTTCTCCCGAGTTGCTGCAAGTGCCGCATCCTTGGTCGATAAACGCACGCACGAGACTTGTGGCCGCGTGCGAGGCGAAGCGACTCCTCGCCAAAGAGGTCGGCGCCGAGTCGAAGGAACCGGAATTGTTCTAGGGCGCTTGCGAAGGCGCGCGAGGCAAGAGATGAAATGAGAAGCGAGCTCCAATCCGCTTTGCACCTGGCTGAAACGTCGAGCCCTGAGGAACTCCCCGCCTTGCTGGGCGAGTTAGAACAGATCCGCGTCACGGCACTTGCGCGGCTATCGCCGCCAGCCGTGGCGTGCCGGCCCGATGAACTGCTGGACGTTGGCGCAACCGCAAAGCGCTTGGGGGTCAGTCGGGACTACCTGTACCGGCACCGTAGCAAATTCCCCTTTGCTCGACGCATCGGGCGGAAACTTCTGTTTTCATCTTCGGGCCTGGACAAATTCCTCGCGCGCAAATGAGATCGGGAATGCCTGCGCAACCACAAACATAAAAGACGGCATGACAGCAAGCCGCCAATTACGGTAACGTGCTCCTGGGAGGTGACACCCGATGGCCAAGAAACAAGCCCAGGAAGCAATCATCAAAACGACCGTCAGATGTCCCGCTTCGCTCTGGAAGCGTGTGCGGATGCGGGCGATTCAGGAGGGAACTTCCGCTGAAGCGCTTGTCATAGCGGCACTCACGGCCCATCTGAAAGGAGGGAGGTGAGATGTCACGCGGCGATGGCAGTCTCTATCGGCAGAACAATTCCGCGAACTACTGGATGCAGTTCTTCCTGCATGGCCGGAAGCACCGCGAGAGCACGGGCGAGAGCGACGAGAAAAAAGCCCGTGACGTCCTGAGAAAGCGCCTGAAGGAAGTACACGCGAGCGAGGTCACGGGCCTCGTGTTTGAGTCCGTACGCATGCGGAAGGTCATCGTTTCCGATCTGTGCGACGCGCTCGAGAGCGATTTCACCCTCCGCGGAAAGTGGAGTGCCCAGAACCGCTCACACCTGAAGCGCGTGAAGAATGATTTTGGCGATTTGCTCGCCGCGGCGGTGACTCCGGAGCAAATCGACAAGTACATCGAGAGAAGGCTCGCCAGCAAGCGCGGCACAAGGGGCGAACTGATTCCCGGCGACCGGCCGGCCTCGATCAACCGCTCCCTGCAGTTGCTCGGGCAGTGTTTCAGCCTGGCTGTGAAACGTAGCAAGCTCTCGCGAGCGCCCTACATCCGCAAACTCTCCGAAGCGGACAACGTGCGTCAGGGATTTTTCAGCGAAGCGGAGATCAGGGACGTGCTCGCGAATTTGCCGAATGACGGGTTGCGCGATTTTGTGGAGTGGGCCGCCTGCACGGGTCAGCGAAAAGGTGAGATTGCTTCACTCACGTGGGACATGGTCGACGGCGACGAACTCCGGATGCCTGGTGAGATCTGCAAGAATCGGCGACCTCGAATAATTCCCCTCGGCCCTGAACTCGCCGAAATCATCGCGCGAAGGAAGAAGGCACGGCGTCTGGTGCCGATTGATGGCGTCACCAGATTGGCTGAGCCGATCTTCCACCGAGGAGGCGGCTTGCCTGTTGGGGAGTTCAAGAAGTCGTGGGCGAGTGCTACGAAGAAGGCGAAGTGTCCGGGGAGACTATTTCACGATCTCCGCAGAACGTGCGCGCGGCGTCTTCTCGCCGCCGGCGTCCCACAAGTGACCGCTCGCGAGCTGACCGGCCATCGCACATCGGCGATGTTCGATCGCTACGCGATTGTGTCGAGCGCTGATGTTCTCGCCGCCCAGAAGAAAGTCGCCGAATTCCGCAAACAGGCATAGTTTAGCCATAGTGGCACCCAAACGCAGCAAAGGCTTCCGGTTGGAGCGCCGGAAGCCTTTTGTTTTCTGCATCTAATTGGTTGCGGGGGTCAGATTTGAACTGACGACCTTCGGGTTATGAGCCCGACGAGCTACCAGGCTGCTCCACCCCGCACTGCAAGTGTAGCGGAGCAGCGGCGCGACGTCAAATCTCGCGCGAACGCAGCTCGTGCATTGCGCGCATTTGTGGGCCGGCGCGAGGATGATATTATCAGCGGCGGATGATCTTTAACAGTTCAGTTCCGGCCGATATTGTTCTGCCGCACATCGTTTATCGCGATGTAGACTTGGCGATTCAGTGGTTGAGCTCGGCGTTTGGATTCGTCGAGCACTATCGCTACGGCGAATGTTCCGGCGCGCAAATGCATTTGGGCGACGCCTGGATCATGGTCCGAAAAGCGCGGCCAGGGGAAGCGACTCCCTCGCAACTTGGCTGCTGGACGCAAAGTCTCACGGTATTTGTGGAAGACGTCGAAGGGCATTACAAGAAAGCCAAAGCCGCGGGCGCCAAAATTGTCGAAGAGCTGAACAAGACTCCTTATGGAGAGTTTCAGTACGGAGTCGAGGACCTCGACGGCCATCACTGGCTTTTCGCACGGCATGCGCGGGACGTGAACCCGGAGGAGTGGGGCGCAAAGCTGGCTGGTTGATCTCAACTATTCCTGGGGCTCATGCAAGTATTTCGAGCGGATTGAGCTTGCTAATAATCGTTTCCCAGGCAGATGTTTGTCGTCCGCAGGAAGCACGTGATCGCGTTGCCCGCATGGTTCTCCTATCAATTTCCAAATCAATGGAGCAGGCCATAGACGGTAACCTGATTGCTGTTACCGATATAGACCTTGCCATTCACCACCGTTGGGACCGCGAACTTCACGGCGCCACCAGCCGTATCCCGGCCTCCCGCGGCCTGGGTGCTGTCGTACAGTTCGTTTGCCAGGTTCGTCGCGTCGTACGCCCGTAGCACCGCCGGCGGCACGGTGGTTAGCACCGTGTCGTTCGGCACATTCGCCTCGATAATCCATACGATTCCGTTACTGGCTCCGTTCGCCGATACCGAGGGTGTCGAGCCCGGAAACGCCAACTGAATCGCACTCTGCGATGTCATAGTCAGCGTTCCATTGCTCAAGTGAAACGCTTTCACATTGTCGTTCCACGCCGAGAAATAAAGATTGCCGTTCCAGTACGCTGGACTCCCAAATAGCCCTCCACTTGTTGGTCCAGCGCTCAACGCCGCCAGTGATTGGATGTTCTGATTTCCCGCGGAATTGAATTTCCCCATGTTGTCCCGATTGATCGAGTAGATCACTCCTTGCTTGCCCGCTCCGATCAGCAGGTGCGCATAAATCCCTGTTGGGACTGGAACCAGCAACAGGCCGCTCGATCCCAGATCCGTATCGGTGGAGTTCAGTGATGCCTGGTCCGATGGCGTGAAGTAATCCGCCACTGTCCCATTGGCATTCAGCTTCACCACACTGTCTCCGTAATCGGGGCCTCCAGTGTTCGCGTCGAATGCGCCATTCCCCGTGAGGAAGTAAATGCTTCCGTTGGCATCTGCAGCTGGCCCGCATCCCGACTGCCAGATACTGGCGCCTCCGCCACTGGGCGCCGCATTGAATGCCATCACCCGGTTCTGTATGTTGTTCGCACTATAACCGAGCAGCCATCCATACCATGGTGCCTCATCGCCATGAGAGCCAAACCCGATGTACACCACTCCATTCGCCAATAACAGTGCCGGCCGTTGCAATTCTTGCTTCTGTACCAGGTTGACCGAACCTGAGCTAGCTTGAATTACTACCGATCCTCCGAATTTCTCCTGGCCGGTTGTAATGCTCAACGCATGCAGCCGGTAGACGTAGCTAGTCGTCCCAGAAACTTCCTTGGTGCCCGCCACGACATACAGCGTGCCCGTGGAGGAGTCAATCACTGGAGTGCTGGTAATTCCAAACTCTGGATAGATCGACCCGCAGTCTCCTGTCGCTGCTTCGCCGCATGGCATCGGGGTCACTCCCGCCGATGGATTGATAAAGCTGGTCTGCCAGATGGGTGTTGAAGACGATGTGTCCGCATCCCAGGCGTACACGCTGTCGTGCTCGGTTGCGACGAAGAGCAAGTTGTGAACCTGCGTTCCCACCGTCACTCCGGGAAGGTACAAAGGTTGGGCAAATACCTGGCCATCGACGGGCAGTGCGAAAAGCTTGCCGAACGTCGCTGACGTAACATTGGCGGGCGTCAGGATCGTCTCATTCATGTTCTGTCCGGTGCGAAGATTGTCGTTGTGATAGGTCAAAACGCTGGTGGTGCTAGCGACCTGCTGATTTACTGTGAGAGTTACATTAGAGCTGGTTATGCTACCCATGCTATTGGTCACTGTCACATGAACTTGCGCCTGGTTGTTTGCCATGGTTGTCTGCGAAATCGTGAAGGTGTTTGAATTCGTGCCAACCGCTGTACTGTTCATGAACCATTGATAGGTCAGTGGCGCAGTCCCGGTTGCAGTCACCGAGAAGGTCGCAGGCTGGCCTACCATTACTGTTGCACTAATTGGTTGAAATGTAATAGTAGGGGCCGAGTCGGGCGGCGGACTCGTCGTCGAATTCGAACTACTGCCGCAAGAGGCAAGGAAAACCCCCATGCCCACGAGCAGAACTGCCAAGAGCACACTCCCTTGTGATCGCACGAGTAATGTCCTTTTGTAATCTTTCTACGAACGTCATTCAACCTGGGGGAACAAAACAGGGCGGATGCTGGATGGATTCCGCTGGGAGCCTTTGGGCGGGATTAGCAGCTGAAGCTCCCAAACAAATGATACTAGACAGCGCCCAAAAATAAAGAACTTTTGCGCCGATCTCATGGACGATCCCCAAGCAATGCATTTCTCATTAAGACGTCTATCCGTAGACTATCACTCGACTACTCCGCCAATTATAAATCCATAGAGCCTGTAGTCTCATTTGCCGTCTCTCGATTTCCCACGGGCTGCCGTCGTGCACCGCCGTGTTCGTTGTGTCGTTGATCGCGACGTGCGACTAGTCGAGCCATACCGTCGCGGCCCGCAGGAATCAATTTTGGCAGCGCTACAATATTTGCGATGCAGTTTTCAGAGGATGATCTCATCCTGCTGAGATCGCCGGCAGGTTCCAGGCGAAGCCTGCGATTGTAGGAATGATAGTCAGCTTCGTAGAGATCAAATCCCAGCTCATCGAGAAGATCTTGAAGTTCCTGTGGGCTGGAGCCGGCGGCAGACAAGGAATCACAGTTAACCTCGACAGAAAGCGCAGGCCTGGCAGCGGAAAGGAAAGATTTCATGCCTTTCAGGATTAGTACCTCAGAGCCCTCTGCGTCTAACTTGATGAAGGAAACCTTGTTCGGCTCGATGGAGAGTTCTCTGCGAGCGATCATTTCATCGAAACTGCTTACGTTGACCTCAACAGTCGTCTCGACAGCGGTCTGGGCCAGTTCATTTGGAAAACGGCTTGACCAGCCCAAGACCTTGCTCAAAACAAACGTGCAAGAGCCTTCGCGCTCCCCGAGTGCGCGGTGAAATACCTCGATTACATTCTGATTGGAGCGATTGATGTTGGCGGCCAGGTTCGAGACGGCTCGTTTGTCGGCGTCAAATGCAAGCACCCGCCCGTTCTTGCCCACCGCCTGCGCGAGCGTGAGACTTACATAGCCTTTTTGCGCCCCAATATCAATGCAGGTATCCCCTTCACGCACAGTAGAACTAATGAGCTTAAGCATCGCGCGGTCAAACGTGCCGAGGTAGAACTCGCGGTCGAGATCGTCCGACGGGTCAATAAACATTTCGAAGCCGCCGTGCACGCGAGTCCATAAGGGCTCGTGCCCAAGCTCCCGTAGTCGTGCGCGACGATAGGAAGCTTTTAGCCTCCAGGCCACGTGTCGTATCAGAGCCCATGCTCCTGTTCGCATCTTCAATAGAACCTTCCTTGCCGGCATTCACAGCTCGCCGTAAATCCTCACGGCAATTTGGAGGGATAGCGAATTATGAAACGGCTGTCAATCGGACGTTTACTGCACAAAGTGCCCCTCAAAGCCCACTGGGCCACTGGGTATATAAACGGTGAAAGGAATCGGGATGTAACCCTGAAGAAAGTCTCTAGAGAGAGCCAAGCCGGCTGAATGGTCTGAACGATACCTGGGGACGCATGCGCATACTACGGTTCTGCCGCCGTTCGAAATTTTGCCGCCTGCTCTGGCTGATGCAGCGCATCGTATTCGTTCGCGAGGTCCTGACGCGCCATCTGAATCCATTTTTGCGGCCCGCTGCTCTTGCTGGCCAGAATTTGATAGCCGCCCAGGCTCTCTGGTTCTGCTTCTTTGAAGCGGTGTTCCGCAGCCAACGCGTCACCAAGGCGAACGCGGCAAATGCCAACGTTTTGATGGTCGCCGGGAAGTGTCTGTGAATAAATCTGCAGCGAGTCACGAAATAAAAGCTCCGCACGGGCGTATTCTTTCCGTTCCACGTAAACGCCCGCCAGATTCGATTGGGCGATTCCGATCTGATAGTGCTTCTCGCCATAGACCGAACGGTAGATGTCCACCACGCGGCTGAAATCCGCTTCCGCTTCATCGAGCTTCTTCTGGCGAATGGCTACGTTGCCTAATTCGTTGAGCGCAAATGCCACGCGCGGGTGAATCGGTCCATACACATGCTCAAGAATCGCGAGCGACTGCTGCAACAGGTCGGCCGCTTCGTCAAAGCGTTTTTGATACGTGAGCGACTGTCCGAGAATGGTCATCGCGTCCGCGGTCTCCGGATGTACTTTGCCATACCACGATTGCACAACATCCAACGCCTGCCGGTTGAATGTTTCAGATGCGGTGTAGTTTCCCTTTTGGAATTGAATCGCGCCCAAATTGATCAGCGTGTCCGCCACCAGCGGATGGCGTTCTCCGTAAAGTTGCCGATCGATTGTCAGAACGCGCTGATTCAAGGACTCCGAAATGTCGTAATGTCCCGCGTAGAAATGCGAGTTCGCCAGTTCCGAAAGACTAGCCGCGAGATCGGCGGTGGCGCCACCGGGTCTGGACTGTAGCTGTATGGCCTCTTCAAGAATGGGAAAGGATTGATCATATTTGCCGCGATCTTCCAGTACTTTTCCGAGGGCGAACGTCGCACGGGCCACGGACGGGTGACTGGCTGAAAGGTGGCGTTTACTCATTTCGAGACCCTCACGGGCAAACTTTTCTGCTTCCTCGTACTTCGCCTGATTGGCGCGCAGCAGCGCGCTCGCAGTTAGACTCTCAGCCACAAAACGGTGATCCGGCCCGTACAATTTTTTACGTTGTTCCAACGCCGTACCCAACAGTGAGTCGGCGCGATCAAACTTCCCCAGCTTCTGATAGATGACGCCGAGAGTCTGATATAGCTCCGCTTGCATCTCAGGCTCCGCGCTTAGTGATTGAGCTTCCTGCACACCGCGGTCGAGGAGCGTTATCACTCGTAGATCGTCGGACGGACCCGCGGCTTCATCGCCGCCCTGAAATAAATTCACCATGAAACGCTGCACGCGCTGGGTGCGCGCCGCTTCCGCGACCGCCGCGTTGCGGGCGATTGCCAGCCGAACTGTAAAAAACGTCACTAGCCCGGCGATCAGAACAAACATCGCGATCGCGGCCGCCACGCTTCTCTGGTTGCGCGCTACGAATTTCCGGATGCGATAGCTTGCGGTGTCTGCCCGGGCGTCGAGCGGTTCCTGTTTCAGAAAATGATCAACGTCGCGCAGCAGCGCTTCGGCCGAAGCGTATCTTCGCTGCCTATCTTTGTGCAGCGCCGTCAAGCACAGCACATCCAGATCGGCCCACGCTGACTTTCCAACGCCGGGAACGTGAATGGTCGTTGTATCCGCCGCGGTCATTTGTTGCGCAGCGACAGATGGTTTCTCCGCATCCTGCTGCGTCAGAACTTTTTCCGCTTGCGCGGGCGTGCGATCCGATAAATCAAATGGCAGTTTGCCGGCGAGCAGTTCATAAAGGATTACTCCCAGTGAGTATGCGTCAGTCTGAATGCCAACCTGCTCGCCGCGAATTTGTTCGGGCGATGCGTACGCAGGCGTCATCAGACGTAGGCCGGTCATGGTCTGGTCCACGGCTTCGCCAAGCGTCTCGAGGTGTTTCGCGATGCCAAAATCCAGCAGGCGGACCGCCCCATCGTTTTTTACAAGAATGTTCGAAGGCTTGAGGTCGCGATGAATCACAGCGTGCTGGTGCGCGTACACCACAGCTTCGCACACCGCACGAAAAAGTCGCAGCCGCTCCTCGTTCGAGCACCCGTGCGCATTGCAATATTCCACCAGCGGCACGCCTTCCACGTATTCCATCACAAAAAAAGGAGTTCCATCAGGCGTAGTGTCCGCGTCGTACAAGCGCGCAATAAACGGATGATTCAGCTGGGCGAGGGTTCTTTGTTCGAGGGCAAACCGCTCCCGGCGCGCAGGAGACAGCCAGGCATCGCGCAGAATCTTGATAGCGACCTGATTCTCCAGATCGTCGCGTTCCGCAAGGTACACAACTCCCATTCCGCCGTGGCCCAGCACTTTCTTGAGCCGGTAAGGCCCAAACTCCTTGAATGGAAGCGAAGTGTCATCGTCATCTTGCAGGATTTTATGGACTACATGAGCAACGTCACGGTCCAACAGGGAAGCGCTTGCAGCGTCTTCCTGCAGCAGAGCCAGCACTTCATTGAGCAGAGTTTCGTCGTCACCACAGCGACTCTTTAGGCAAATTTGCTGCTCACTGGCCGGCAGGTCGGCAACTTCGTGAAAAAGTAATTGGATTGTTTGCCAGCGCGCGCTGTCCATCGTCACTTCCTCACGCTTGCAGCAGTTCGTGAGCTAACCAGGCTTTCGCCGCCCGCCAATCCCGTAGCACCGTCGCTTCCGAAACGCTCAGCAAACTGGCAATTTCCGGTATATCCAGCCCCCCGAAAAAGCGGCTCTCGACCATCACCGCCTGCCGCGGGTTCATGCGGGCTAAATCATGCAAAGCTCGGTCCAAGTGCAGGAGATCTTGGCTACCGCTCGCTGGTTTTTGCAGCGATTCGTCAAACACCACCGTAACCTCGGGGCCTCCGCCACGTTTCCCAGCTTTGCGACGGCGCGCAGCCTCGACCAGCAGTTGCCGCATGGCCCGGGCAGCGATGCGTTTGAAGTGCAGCTTGGACGCAGTGGCCAGCCGATGAGAGTACGCCAATTTCAGCCAGGCTTCGTTGACCAACGCGGTTGGACTCAACGTCGCGCTTGGATCCCCTCGCCGCACGCTGGACGCCAGTCTTCGTAGTTCCTCGTAAGTTACGCTAAACAATTGATCGAGGGCTTGCCGGTCGGCCTGGTCCGCAAGTGGCATCGCGTTGCCATTCAGATCAGTTCGCGCTGCCCCGCGAGAATTTCGTAGTCCCATGACGGTTTTTTTTGCACTTTCGCGCAATGCGTAGTAGAGAAGGCAAATCGCGTAGCCTCCGCGGACACGGGGCGCTGCGCATCGCCGGTGAGGGGTAGGGTATCACTCACGCGATGCCCAGACAAACGCGAACATGCTTACTCCCGAAGGTCCCAAGTATTCATTCTGAAAATCGTGAGTTTTCGGATTCTCGCGAAATGGCAAGTCTTTCCCAGGAGGCTGGCGATGAATCATTCGTGCGTATATAAGTTATGGATAAGAAGCAGTTTGCTCCCGATCATATTCGTGTCAATGGCTGGTCTGGCAGCCGCTCAGCAGAAGCCCGCCAAGTCCGCACCTGCTCCGTCCAATCCAGCGCCTGCCGCGAAGCCCGCCGCTGCTCCTAGACCTGCTGCTCGACCCTCAGCCCCAGCCGCACACCCTGCGACATCCGCTGCTGCTCGACCGGGTGCCGCAGGTTCCAGGCCTGCTACGACAACCGCAGCAAAACCAGGCGCGGCGGCCGGAGCCAGACCGGGTACTTCAGCTGCTGCCAAGCCAGGTACGGCAGGCACCGCCAAGTCCACAACTTCTCCCGCTTCCAAGCCGGGAGGGACCTCTGGAGCCAAAGACGGAGCAGGCACCACTGCTGCCGGGAAACCCGGCGGAGCGGCAGGCTCAAAACCGGGCGCCCCAGCGGGCAATAAAGCAGGTGGCGCAGCAGCTACGAATGCGAAGGCGACAGGTCGCCCGGCCGGAGGAACCTCTAAGGTCACTCCGAAAGGAAACACCCACAACTTTAACGCCAGCGGCAAGAAAGTTAGCGTCGAGACCAAGAGCGGCACCCGCGCCAATCTCGATCGCAGCGGCCGGGTGAGCACCATTCACACCAAGAGCGGCATGACCATCAATCACGGCGCGCACGGCGAACGCCGTTTTGAAACCCGGCGCGCCGATGGCACCCGAGTGGTTGGTTACGGACACGGTCGTGGTTACGCTGAGCGCGGATACTACCGCGGTGGCCACGCATATATGCGCCGCAGCTATTATTACGGCGGGCGCAGTTATGCCTACGCTTATCGCGGCTATTACTACGGCGGGCGGCCTTATTACGGCTATGTTCCGGCGGTTTACTACGGACCGGCGTACTACGGCTGGGCTTATAATCCGTGGCCCGCTCCAGTAGCTTACGGCTGGGGTTGGGGCGGCTCCCCCTGGTATGGATACTATGGCGGCTACTTTGCTCCCGCTCCGGTCTATCCCTATCCGGCCCTTTGGCTTACTGACTACCTGCTAGCCGCCAACCTTCAAGCCGCGTACGAAGCACAAGCTGCGGAGGGCGCAATGAACGTTCCCCCGACGGCGGACCGACAGCCAGCTTGGGGCGGCGGCGGAGACGAAGCTCCGACGACTCTCACTCCTGAACTCAAAGAAAAGATCGCGCAGGAAATAAAAATGCAAATTGCGGAGGAAAAGGAAGCCGCAGCGCACCCCGACCCTGCAGCGTCCGCTCCAGTCAGCAGCACGCCGCCGAGTGGCGACCAGAAAGGTCCCGACGAAACGCCAGCCGCACTTGATCCCAACCACCGGATCTTTGTGGTTTCCCAGGTCGTGAGCTCGACCAATCCCGACAACACCGAATGCTCGCTCAGCCCCGGCGATATTCTCTCCCGGGTGGACGATACTCCGGATGCCGACAACAACGTGAAGGTGCTGGTGGCCAGCAGCCAGAAGAATGACTGCGCTGTCGGATCACAGGTCCCGGTCAGCCTGCAAGACCTGCAGGACATGCACAACGACTTCCGCGCAAAGATCAGCGAAGGCCTTGGCAAGCTCGCCGAAAACCAAGGCAAGAATGGCATACCCAAAGGTCCGCCAGCAGCTTCGAAGCCCAATCCAGCCGGACAAGCGCAGCCCGACCTTACGGTTGCCGATACCCTGAAGGCGCAAGAGGGTGAAGCAGGCCAGGCTGAGAAGGAAGTTCAGGACGCCACTGCCGACGGCGGTGGCAATTAGTAAATTACTTGTCAATGAAACGCGGCTGGGGAATGTCAGCCGATTTGGCTTCTTTCCCCACGCCCGATGTGAGACCGGCCTCGGCTGGAGCTTCACGCGGCGAAGACATTGGGAAAAAAGGAGTTCGCAATGAATGGGAACGTTTGCAGATCACTACGGGCAGTGGCAGTAATTCTCCTGGGGCTGGCTCCGGTAATCGCCAACGCGCAAAACGGCGGAGCCGATTCGCTGGAAAGCCAACTCGCGGCGAAGTACAAAGTAGCGAAAGTAGGCCAGGACTCCACTGGAATTTCGGTGACCGATCCCGGCACCGTTCTGGTCATCAAGAAGGGTGGCATTCTTAGCGTGGCTCCTACCAACATGGTGGTCATTCCCAGCTACGTGAAAGATGGCCAGGTCCACAGCGCCAACGGGAACGCTATGGCGGGCGTCAGTAAACTTCTGAAATGGAAAAATGTCTCGGATCCGACAGGTTCGACCACCGCGGAAACCAAGTTCCTGACCATCGGCGAGAAAGTTTATGTGTCAAAGATTGACATCAATCGCAAGGACTCCAAAGTTTCGATGGCCATCATCGAATGCGACTCCTGCAATTCAGTGCAGGATGCGTCGCAAAGAAAAGCGCAAGTCGTATTTCAGTTTCCGAAGGACTATTTGACGGGAGCTGACGGTGGGCAGATCTCTGATGTGATTAGCCAGGTCCTCGAAATACAACCCGAGGAAGCCGCGCAGCAGGATCCGCCGCAGGACGCGCAGGCTGGTCAGCAACAAGCCCAACAGCCGGAAGCGCCGGCGCAACCTCCACCGACGATTCAACTCGGCCAGACCGCCGATGAGGTTACGAAATTGCTCGGTGCACCCACCAAAGTCGTCAATCTGGGCGTCAAGCAAATCTATATCTACAAAGATATGAAGGTCGTATTTCTAAGAGGCAAGGTCGCCGACGTTCAGTAGAGAACGTTCAACAACGACGTTCAGTAGAACGGTTAGTCAAAGATTACCAGGTGTTATAAGCGGTACTTTCGAACGGCGAAACCTTGTCCGACGCCGAATGGACGTCGGTGATTCCTGAAGTTTGCTGGTCGGGAGTCAAGACCACTGAATCCACCACAGGCACCCAGTCCTTCGCATTGGTAATCGGGTCGGTTGGAATTACGTGCAGATATTGCGGTGCCAGGTCGTCCAATGATTGCGGCGCGGCCTGTTTGTCCATTGTAAAGTTGTCGATGGCCTTGCGCATTTCCTGTAAGTCTTGTTTTAGAACGGCCTCTCTGCTGCGCAGCACCGAACGTTGGTAATTTCCAGCAGCAATGCCGATCAGGATCAAAATGATAGCCATTACGACCATCAATTCGATGAGCGTAAAGCCGCGCTCAGTGGTACGCGGATTTCGCCCCACGAACTCCAGTAGGGAACTGTGATTTTGCTTTTTGCTCATGGCTCACCAATCCGAATACTTGGTTCCGTCGAGCGCCGTCGCCTGCGACTTCGAATAAACATCGAAAACATTCTTGCCGCCCCAACTCGTCGAATCGGGATCGTCCTGCACGGCCCGCAATCCCCAATCCGCTTGACCGGTCATTGGGTCCACGGGAATCTTCCGCAAAAAACGGATCTTCTTGTCGTTGCCAGCGCCGAGCTGCACGCCCTTCACCAGCGTTTCCAGGTCTGGAGGATATCCTTCGCTGCTGACTTCCACTCGGATTTGTTGCTTGTCGGCGGCATCTTTGTAGCGGTCGATCGCGTCTTTCATCTCACGCAGGTCGCGCCGCAATTCCGTTTCCTTGCCGCGGATGATCGAATAGCGGGCCACTGGCAAAGCCGCAGAAGCCAAAATAATCAAGATGGAGCAAGCGATGATCAGCTCCAGAAGCGTCATTCCGGCTTCTGGGTTTCGCCGCGCTCTCTTCCGTTTTCTTTTGTTCATCGTTGTATCTTCCGAGTTCCCGGAACCCTGCGACGCCAGGCGAGCTTACTACTTCACTTGGATCGTAGCCTCGCCCGTCAGGAGTGGCAACGGTTTTTGCTGGGAGTCCTTCGCGTTCACCTGCACGATCGACAGCTGCGTTGCGCCCGGCTTCAATGCTTTCACCACGATGCCCAAAAGCGTGCCGCTGCCGCTGACGCCCGGCGTGTTTGGCTGGCGGGTCGCCGCAATCATCAGTTGTCCCTTGCTCTCATCGCCGCCCTTGACGATCGCAATTTCCTGATTGCCGCTGGATAAGAATCCACCGTGCTGAATGTCCTGCACGCTGATCACGGTTGGGTCGAACTGCAGAATCATCGGAATCGAATAAAGGTCGGCAACGTTGTCAATCGAAATGCCTAGCGTGGCGGTTTGACCTGGCGCCAGATTCACTGTTTGCGGATCGAATCGCAGCCGCGCGCCTTGAACATTTGCGCCGCCAGTGTCAGCCACCGCCCCAGGTCCCGTCGCGGGAGGCTGTTGCACCGGCACTTGTCCCGCCGGAGGTTGTTGCGCCGGAGCTTGCTGCGCCGGGGCCGAAGCCGGTGTGCGAATATCGCTCTCGCGCCGTGTCGTAATATTTTGTTCGACGCCGGTGGAAATAGGCCGCAGATTTGCCCGGGTCCAGTCCGGCATGCGCACGATGCGCGGGATCAATACGATCAAGACATCATTTTGTGTGACGTCGCTGTTATTGGTTGCCGTCAGATACTTGACGAATGGGATCTGCGCAAACCCTGGCCAGCCATTCACGGTTTTGCTGTCAATGTGTTCAAACAATCCGCCAAGAATATTCACTTCGCCTTCGCGCAGGCGGATGTCATGTTCAATCTTGCGTTGCCCGATCACCGGCTGCTGAATGCCGCCAATGGTCTGGAAACTGTTCACCTGCGAAACTTCGATCGATACTTTCAGGCTGACTTCGTGGTTCGGATGCACGCGCGGCGTAATATTCACGTTTACGCCGACGTCTAGATAGGTGAATTGAGTATTCACCAGCGGATTTACCGAAGTCGTTCCTACGCCTACGCCGGCCTGAAAGCTGCCGGTCGCGATTGGCACGCGGCTGCCCACGTTCAACTTCGCGGGTTGCCCATCAACGGATCGGATTTCCGGATTCTGAATAATCTTGGTAGCCGTATCGGTCAGAAGAAAGTTTGCCGTAGCGCCAGGCAATATCACGTTATAGTCGGCAGCTCCAAAGCTAAAACCTTTGAGCGGTATGGAGTTGGGAGTTGTGGGAGTGCCGCCTGTGGACGGAGTGGTCGGAGTAGTCGTGACATTAGGCGTCTGAAAGTTTATCGAAGCCGTCTGTCCCGGCAGTATTCCAAGATTCCGCATACGATCGGTGCTTGCCGAAAGCACTTCCACCTGGATGATTACCTCCGGCTTGGCCTTGTCTATATCCTTCAACAATTTACGCGCAATCGCCAGCTTGTCAGCGGTGTCACGAACGATGATCGCGTTTTGCGAATTCAGCTGCTGCACCTTGGTCAGGTTCAATACCTGCCGCAATCCGTTGGTGATTTCCGTCAAGTCCTGCGATTGCACGGTATTCGCCAGGTAGAAAGTCTCCACCAATTGCTCGTCGTAGTCCTTGTGCTTCTGCGTCGTATCTTGCGCAATGAAGATAATATTTTCAGTAATCGGCTTCCAAAATGTCTTGCTTTGCAGGCAGACAATGTCCAGCGCTTGCTGCAGCGTCAGGTTATTCAAATCCACAGGAATACGCCGCGCTGGAAGGTCCGGGTCGTAAGTGATCGTAATGCCAGCCAGCTTGCCGATGGTGTCAAAGATGATCTTGACGTCGTTCGTCATCTTCAGGCTAATCGAGGTATTCGGGAGCGGTTTCAGCTCCGGCGGCGCCGAAGCCAGGTCTGAACTGCCGCTTTCTCCTAATTCGCTGGCTTGCTCGTCCTGCTTATGCGCAAGGTCATTGATTTGATCCACCGTGCGCCGAAATTCCTGCAAAGCAATCGGGCTTGAAGGATCAATCGTTGACGCGTGCTGAAATTCCGCGGCTGCGCCCTGCAAATCGCCCTTTTCCCGCAGAGCCAAACCCTTCTTGATGTGCGATTCGCCCGCCTCAAAGCGCATCTGGTCCACTTTGATCCGGATCGTCGCGTTGCGAGGATCGGCAGCGAGCACCTTCTGGTAGTACTCAAATGCCGTGTCGTAGTCTTGGATGTATTCCGCTTTTTGTCCTGCACTGTATTGCTGGGTGGTTTTTGGACAGCCTGCGGACAGCAGGCACGTCCCAACGCACAAAATTAGTTTCCACCAACTCCGCATGCACTCTCCATGATATTACCCGAACCTCGACGAAACCGGCCTTTACTCTAACATCGGCTTAGAGGCCGGACAAGAAGTCTGGGGTTGGCTGCCCTGCAATCAGTAACGTCTTTTCATCTAATGTTATAGTTGAGGGCTGTGGCTAAACCCGCTAAAAAACCGGTGCAGTCCGCCAACAAAAAAGGCGAACTCCTCACCGTCGCGCAGAATCGCGCTGCCAGCTACAACTACCACCTGCTGGAACGTATGGAGGCGGGGATCGTCCTTCATGGCACCGAAGTGAAAGCTCTTCGCGAGGGGAAGGCCAACATTCGCGATGCGTTTGTGGATTTTAAG
>Ga0210406_10000484_pt1 | contig 53804 bp, 104 predicted proteins | sample IncBWC30MmetaG_FD_155454 | JGI IMG/M metagenome (GOLD analysis project Ga0210406, IMG submission 155454) | Forest soil microbial communities from Barre Woods Harvard Forest LTER site, Petersham, Massachusetts, United States - Inc-BW-C-30-M | ecosystem: Environmental > Terrestrial > Soil >...
TCAAGTAAACGTCATCATCAACGTCAAATATATTGGAGCTTAGAACATGAAGTTTATCCATCGTCCAACCATTTTTCTCAAGAGTTTCGATGATGACGGGAGCCAATGCTTGACGAACAGCAATAGGAACACCAGCGAAGTTAATACCGAATGTAATTCTACTCATATTTATTTTATTTATTGTTTGTTTTATTAAAGGTTTTTGATTGCGTTAGCCACATCAAGAATTACGGCATGTGTAAATTTCTGACAACCCACGTGGACAAATTCTTTGGTGACAATGGCGGTGTAACTGTTATTGAGTTGAACCTTAATGGATTTAGGTTGTGCCACGAATTTGATCTTTGTCCAGAGATTCCAATCAATAATGGGATCATATACGGGAATCTTATCAATAGTATAAGGAATGGCATGAAACATCCAACGATTGCTTCCATTATAACTTTCACCGAAGATAATGCTACAATCAGGATAATAGTTGATATGGCTGTCAAGTCCATCAATTCCCCAACCTTGATTTCTAAGTTGTTCCAGAATCACAGGGAAAAGAGCAGGTTTGAGTGCGGGGTTAATCTTTGACAAGTCGAGTTGTAAGCTTTTCATAATTTTACTTATTATATATGTTATTTTATTAAAGTCAAGGATTATTTTGTACTTGGTGGAGTTGGTGAATAACGTTTAATTGAAAAGTCTTTACCGTCGGTGGTTGGATAAATTTCTACTTCTTTGATATCAACAATCATCTTTATAATGCTATAATTTGTAGGTGATTGAAAAACTGGGACATTGCCGTAGTTTTTAAATCGTTCAAGATTAAATGGTGAAATGTAAACTTCAATATTCATGGGATTAAATACCGCTCAAACTATCAAGCTTAAGATAATCCGCAAGTACCCAAGGTTTTCCATCGGCATGAGTTTTGTTAGTCCAATGTAAATCTCGTTCAATCTTCAATCCAAATCGAAGTGTAATTCCTTCCAATTCAGACATGCTAATTGTGCCATATTCAACACATTGGAAGCCAAGATCAGCAACACCCCACAAAATGTCTTGTTCATCATGTTCCCGAGCAAAAATCAACCATGTGGCAGCACCACAAGGATTGAAGAATTTACAGATGGGAACTTGGGCGTTTTGACCCGTAAGATTGGGATTGGCGAGTTTCGTTTCGATTTCTTTGGTAATCAGTTTCATAGTGTTAATATATTAACTGAAATAAAAATAAATGTCAACACTCAAATGGAGTTTTCCGATATTTAATTTCCACGGTAGCATTAATCTTTTTTGCTACCATTTCAGCAAAAGGAATAGGACGATTAATATCGTCAGTCCATTCTTTATCGAAATCGATTTCAGTACCGTCGGCAAAAGGTTGTACGGTTCCCGCGCATCCTGAATGAAAATCCCAATAATTACCCATGTTAAGACTAAAATCCCCTTCTTTTACTTCCGCCATTTCATGCGGTTCATACAACCAAACCGTAATTTTGCGTTTCATAGTGAGTATTCTTTTTTTAAATATTTGGCGAGATGGAGAGCAGTACGATGAAAAATCCTTGCTTCCCGTTTGGTCAATTTGATGTGTTAATTTACGTTTATCGTTACGAAAACAACGAATAGCAAAAGTGTTTTTCATTAACAATATAATAACAGAATCGTGGTTAATGTCAAACAATTTCTTCGTCAAAAATGAATACTTTGGAACCCACTACTTTCCAATCACTTCCAACACGTAAATCTTTGGTGAGTTTTAAAACAATTCGATTTCCACCAAATAAATTCTCAACGTAAGTTCCTTCACCGCAATACTCTCCATACAGCTTAAACTTAATGAGTTGGCCAAGGATGAAGTTCATCGGTCAACAATCATACCATCATATTTACCGCGAATATATTGGTCAACTTTCATGGCATATTGACCATACGCCCTTAATAGACATTTTGACCGAGCAAATTTTTGTAAATCCTGATGAATAGCAGTCAACTCAACTTTGGTCGTGGCTTCTTTTGCTTTAGTCCAATATGTATCTAATTGGTCATAAACTTTTTTAGACTGAGAACTTAATCCCCACGCTGACCAAATGAATAATATAAAAAACACCGCAATGATAATAATGATAATCATAAATCTTAGTTTTCACCAGCGTATTTTAACGCTCTTTTAGCCGCTGATTTTGCTGAAACACCCTTATCAAACCAATCCCGATACGGAACATCAGGCAAATCATCGCGGTGACAAGGTAAATATTTATTGATTTCATTCAACCAGTCAACGAAATTCGACATATCCTTTAATTGTTCAAATGTCCTAATCATAAACTTAAATGGTATCAGCAACGAAAGTTAAACCAGCCTCACGACACAAGGTCACAAACGACGTGAATTGTAGAGTATCATCAAACGAAATGACCTGATTGGACGTAACAGTAACATCATATTCAGACGCCACAATGTCATTATCGTACATTATACACAAGGCATTCTCAAAATCATGCCGAGATTCAAACTTAACATCCAATTCAGTGATAAATAGTGCGTTCATAGTGTTAATATAATAACAGAATGGTGGTAACTGTCAAGGGTTTATTTCATTGGGGTGGAAATCTCATGAATTTTCTGGTAAATGCGCCGACGGCCTCTATACTCAAGTGGTAGAATATCAAGCAGTTCCATTAAATCATCAACGGTATTACGTTTGCTAATTTCAGGCCCAACATAACAATCAAGTGCCGTTTCAGCATTTATAAATTCCTTGTGAGCAAGACGGTATTTGTTAATTTTGATTTTTAAACTCATATTGTACCGAATATTAATTGATGATCTTCCGCCGACGTATAATCATCGCTCCCATATTCAAAATGCCATAACGGATGCTCATACCATTTAGCACCACAAACAGCACATTGACCTTTTGGTTCACCATCATCATCACAAACACATTGATCCTCAACATATTGTGGACAATTAACTAATAGAATTTTTCCCATAAATCATTAATAAGGCAATTCACCAGCATAATGCTTGAAATTGGCAAAAATACCATCGGTATGAACCAATTCATCCCAACAACCATCCGTATCACAATACACAATACGCTTATTTGGATGAAGTTGTGACACCAATTCAACCACATTCTCAGCATCATTCGTAACACTACATCCAATGTCATTGTCCACAATAAAGACAATTTCATCGGTGACCTCAACAATATCAAAGGATGATCGGCATTTGTTTCGCATAGTGCTTATATTTTGACAGAATCCTCAAAAGAGTCAAGCATTTTATTCAATTCTTTTGAAGTTTTATATACCTGATACTCAGCCTCTACCAAACGATTTTTGAGATTGGCAACTTGATATTGATATTCAACGAGATTGCCACGAAGTTGTTTGACACGATTTGCGATGTTCGTTCGTTGCTGCTTTGGAAGATTCTCAAATTTCATAGTGGTATAACTATATAATATTTTATATTTAATGTCAAGGATAATTCTATAAATTGTTTTTCCCTGCAAAGAATATGGCAACACCCGTTAAGATGTTGCCATATCTACTATGATTTACCTGACCGAAATTACCGTGATTCGTAAATATTATACGAACCTTGGAGCAATCCCCATGAACTGTTTTCCTTGTACAAATACTGTTCAGGAGTTTCGTTGGCTCGCATTGGACGAGTTAAAACCCACAAATGAGTCTGTTCCCAATCCACATTCACCAGCTTTTGATTAGGTGGAAGCTTAATATCAGCCGTTCCACCCCATTCTTTCGCCCGTTCATTCTGTGTACAACCAACAAGTCCAACACAGAGACATGCTAATACCAACATTTTTAGTTTATTCATAAATTGTATATTACCCGATATACCAATCGGCCAACTCGCCTATTGTGTCGAAAACGAAGATGGTGACACGATTATCACGTTGAGCTTCTTTGATGAGACTATCAACTGATTGAGAACTTGACCAACGGGATTTACCATTAAGGAATCCGACGGTGACATACTCATTATTGAACATGGGAGACAGGATATACTTGGTATTATCAGCTTCAATACCAATGAGATTGGTGTCTTTGACTTCAGACAACAGGACTTGTTTAGAAGGGGTTTTGGATGTAACGAGTGTTTTCATTATTTATTATATTTGTTAATAGCGGTTTGTAAATCTTTAACGATTGAGATAGGGAAAGTTTGGCAACCGACAACAATCTTATCGGCATACACATTTGCTGTATTGGTGTCATTCAGTTTGACCGAGACGAAAGAAGGAGCATTGAACACACGAAACATTTCGTCAAACGTAACCGTTTCACAATGATCAGCAAGCCTATGTCCACCAACACAACCATCATAAGATAGACCAACGAAAGGAAATTCAAGAACTTGATGGAGTGTATACGTTCCTGCCAAGATTTCATCGACAGTCGTACCACATTTGGTTCCAAATAGATTGGCGAAATAAAACGACGCTGCCAGTTTTTCGGCAATGGTTGAAACACGAACACGATAACCTCTAATTTGATCTTTTGTCATATTGTTATTATATTATCAGAGATTTTATAAATGTCAAGCAACTAAAAGTGGAGGCGCATCATTTTGCGTCCATTTGCTGACTTCCTTGGGGTAATTTTCCCGTTTATTCTTGAAGATAACGTCATCGGGATTATTCTGGCAATAGACGTTAGGAGTTGAGCCACCACCGCAATCCGTAAGCAATTTGAACATGGCTTTACGAGTATTACGGGTTTCCTTGGCGGCATTACGACGGATTGCCTTATCCTTTGAATTATGAGTTGAATTTACCATACGAACGAGTGTGTTTACAATGTTGTTAATCTTCGGTGATGTGCGATTCATAGTGTTAATATAATACCAAAACCGTAACCAATGTCAATGACTTTTTGAAAAATAAATTGTTGAGGACACCGCGAAGGAAACCAAACTCAACAATCCCTCCAATTTGTTGAACATCACGGACATATCAGGATTTTTAAAATCTGAACAAGTAATGCCTGACATGATTCCAAATACAAAGAATGCTATAAGAAAAGGATGATAGTTTTTCATATTTCAATTATTTTTGATTTTATTTTCGATGATTGTCTGAATGTCCTGTTTTGTGACAACCGTACCACATTCCAAATTAAGGACAGTGAAGGTATAGAAGTATCCTAAGAAATTGACACCGATATTGGAAAAATCGTGGTTGTATTTAAAATTGTATTCATTACCGCCCAAATTTAATGTAATGGTGTTCATGTAGTGATAGTATGAAGGAAATACGGTAAACTGTCAAGAATATATTTAAACTTCTTTTACCACCAATTCACCAACCTGCTCCAATGGCCTCATTGTTCGATCTTTTGGATTACAGGCACAAATAAGTCCAATGGGATAATCGTTTTTAGGTGAAGAAATTCTGACCGCTGAAAAAGAACCAAAATTATCAAGATTGCTATTCACACACATATATACACAATTATCAGATACAGTTGTGTCATACCCAAACAGTTCTCCCTGTCTTGGAATATAACTACCTTGATTAGTTTTGTTAATCCGTTTAGTTTTCATATAATTTCCCGATGAAGTTTATCTGTCATTAATATTCCGTCAAATTCTTTGGATGAAACACCCAAAGACACACTTTTGCCCCATGTTTCGTAGTATGGTTCATGTTCATCCAATCTACAAAACCCCGCAGAAATCACTGGTAATCCAATACCAGAAGCCACTTGAGCATGTTCCAATAGTGGTGAAAATACCATCGGTACTTCCAATCCACCACTATCAAAGATAATATACTTGGAACATTCCATAATTACCTCTGGATTTTAGCCCATTCATCAGCACATTGTACCCATGCTTCACCAGAAACAAAGGTGTTCTTCATGGAATCAATCACGGTAAGTCGTTGATTACGAACCTGTTCAGCATACTTGGTGATCGCTTCCATCACAAACGCTTGATTTAATGGTGAACCAGTATTCATGTAACTGGTGACAATTTGAACGTTAGTCTTTTTGTTTTTCATAGTGTTAATATAATAACATACTCACTCAGACAGTCAAGCTTTTATTTGAAGATTCGACGGCACATTTAACAAACGTATCAACCAGAGGATCAGTGATTTCCATGATATTGACGGTTTCCTCAACATCAAATGTCAACCGATTCATCACAGTTGTATGAGGAAATGTACCAGATTGAGCATCTTTAATAGCCTGTAATCGCCAATGATCCTCTGGATTATCAGTATATCGTTTAATCACCGCATTATACGCTTGTCGGTAAGTTTCAGCATTCATAGTTTTCTTCCCTCCGAGATAAAGTTATCGGAATCAACAACATACGGTGTTCCATAACGACCACCACCATTAACCACACAATGAGTGTCAAATGCCATCACAACTCTGCCAGACTTCTTTTTGGAAGTCATACCACGAATGATCTTGTTATCCTGTCGCGTGATGGAAATCCCGTTCGGTATCCAAAATGTAATTGTCTTGCCAATAAGATGTTTCATGAGTTTTCAAATAAAACTTGGTCAACCACCAATCCAGCAATTTCCCTCATAAGCCAATCACCCAATTGCTTATGACTAACACCATAAATCCCATCGGTTTGCGTAAGCATATAATGAGCATTGTCATAGATATGCTGAGGATTCTGAAATTTCCGATCATATTCAAGAGAATCAAGCAATTCAGCATAATTCTTCGATGTAACTTCACTGTCCCAATTGCTCTTTACAGCAATCGCAACAAATGACCTCGTAAAACTTCCATGTTGACTCATATACACATTATGACAGATATATCCACCACGTCAACACTTATTTTAAACTATTTTCCCAAATTAACTGCAATAAATCAATCTTTTTATAAAATATCCCTTGACACTTCATTTGATTCTGTCATAATAAGGGCATGAAAACACAAATGCTTGGCTATAAACCAAATCAAACTATCCATTTTCGCCTCGATGGTAATCCAGCACATGAAGGAACAGGAACATTTATTCGCTATGATACCTATCGTCCAGATATGCCCGTCATTAAATTGAATCAAAACACCAAAGATTTCCTCAAAGATACTCATATCGTCATTGACCCATCAGAAGTAATTTAATATAATAACACTATGAACAAACACACAATCGTTGTCGGTGATCTATTCGTAAGCTCATGGGGCTATGACCAAACCAACATAGACTTCTATCAAGTCGTCGGTGTAAACCCTTCAGGCAAAACCATTAAGATACAGAAGATTAGTAGCAAGGTAATCGAAGATGGTGTCATGGCTGGTAAAGCAACGCCCGTTATGAATACCTTTGAAGGCCCAGTAATGACTAAGCTCGTCAAGCCAAGCAACCACTTCAGGTATAGTTTAAAGATTACCAGCTATGCTTATGCTTACTTCGAGGCTGATAAGACCAAGGCACATTACACAAGTTGGTGCCACTAAGGTAGTTAGACGGGGGCATAGGGGTTGTTATAATGACCATATGCCCCCGTATAGGTAGCCATCAAAAAAGGGTCAAAAAAGGCATACTCTCCCCACCCGTGACCCCCTGCTTCTTAACATGGGAAAGGGGGGTCCTCAGGACCCCGACGAGATACGTTCAATATATTCAGATACTTTTTTATGACTAATTTTATACTTGTGTATTTATTGAGTTTGGATATGAAGTTTTTGATAGAGATGTACATTAAGTGTGTTTAAAATTTTTGGTAAATTTTTTATGGGAGATTTGTATGTATGGAAGTATATGTATAAGAGATATATGAGTAATAATTTAATAATTAGTGCGGAATATAGTGCTCCACCGAGTGAGATATATGCATTTCGGACATTAACGATGTATGCGAGTGTATTTAAGGAGTATGAGTGTGTTGTAGAAGTTACTAATTGGGAGGAAGTGGATAGGTATTACAAGTGGTTAAAGGGTAATTATATATATGACTATATTAAGGATATGGTTAATCAGTTAGAGATTAATTGCCATTTTTATAATATTTCCATTTTCGATTAACTAATTTTCCTACACCACCTTGGTCTAAATTATATTTTTATGAGTTCTAACCTTCCATCGATGTGCTCAACGACTGCATGATATTCATTTTCTTGAAATGATCCGCAGTTAAAATAGTTGATACCGTTGATTACTTTATGGATGGGTGTGTGGATATGACCAGCGATGACTGACTGGCATTCTTTTTTGATGGTATAGGTTGAGATGCAGGTTTCAAATTCGTTAATGAAGCTAAGGATTGATTTAGTATTTTGTTTAATGAATTTAGCAAAGGAGAAGGTCTTTCCACTGCCATGTTTCTTTGATAATTTATTGATTAATGTATTAATATCTATAATATAATTGTATAGGTAAGAGCCGAGGTGTTGGAGCCATTTAGTATATTTGATAATACCGTCGAATTGGTCACCATGGATTACTAGTACTTTTTGGTTATTATTGGTAGTATGGATATATTCTCTTAGAATTTTTATATTACCGAATTCAAAATTTTCGAAATTGAAGAGGAATTCGTCATGATTACCGATGATGATGAAGATATTGGTGCCGTGTCTGGATTTTCTGAGGAGTTTTTGGATGAGGGTATTATATTCATTAGTCCAGTTCCATTTACGTTTTAATTCCCAACCATCAATGAAGTCACCGACGATGAAAAGGTTTTCGCAATCGTTATGTTTGAGGAAATCTAGGAGTTTGGAGATATTACAATTATTTGCCCCCATGTGGAGGTCTGATAGCCAAATGCTTCGATATGTCATATGGGTATAAATATGTTAATTTTTGAGTACTTACATAATTGTTTGTATATTTATTTATTATATGAACAAGAATGATTTAAAAATTTTAATTAAAGAATCTCTTTTAGAGATTGCTGATGAACGAACTAAAATTAATACTCCATACGTTATAAAGGGTGATAAGATGTATGTATCTATCGAAACTGGTGATAAATTAAAAACTTTAAGTGGTGTAAAAGTTATAGAGGATGGATGGTTTTATTTACCGTTAGAAGTTAAATATGACATACAAGGTCATGGAGGTCAGAAATATCTTGCCAAGGTTGCTTTAAAGAAAGTAAAATTGCATAATGTCGCAGCCAATACTAATGAAGAGTATTATCGTGTTCAAGGTGTGAGTGGATCGTTTGGATTTGGTGGATTACAACAAGCCACCAGATATACAATGAGTAATAAACAAATTGGACAAATATTACCACAAGTAAAAGATTTCATTGATAAGAACATATGAACAAGTTGGAATTAAAAGAATTAATTAAGGAAGCCGTTGAGGATTTATGTTTCTCACCTGAACAGATTAAATTTTTAGAGGATAATGGATTTGTGAGGATTGATGCGATACATTTTCATAAAGAAGGTAGATATGATAATAGTTTAGAAGTCTGGTGTTTGGATCAATCACTTAAAGTATATTCCGTTGAGCATTCATCGGAATATGACTCTAACGAAGAATTGTTTCATGGTGAATGGCCTGAATTAGTTAAATGGGCTAATGATAGTGGATGGGGAAACGGATTCAGTGAGAATAAGATCAATAAGAATAAATTAATAGCTATAATTAAGGAATGTTTATTAGAAGTGGCTAATGGTGAGTATCATGCTACTATAAAGTTCACGATGGATGATTTTTTTGGATATAATGCCAGTACTATGGCTAGTGAATTGGTTTTGAGGAGTATGATTGATGTTGGTGAGGGAAGTCCTGCTAGTCCTACATATACGCTAATTAATGCTAAGAAAGAAGGCACTAATACCGAATTTAGATTTGATATAAATGTTAGTAGTCATGAGGCATTTAAGAAGTTTATTGAATTACTTAAAAGAGAACATCATGTCAAGAATTTGAAGGTGTTCATGAAGATGGCCAATGAAGATTTTGGTGATGATGATGTGGAGGATGCTGGTAGAGCGGATGATACTGAACATAGTATAGTTAACGGAATTGTTAAATATATTGATCCACCTACTGGCGATGAATATGAGTATCGTTATAAGGTTACCGTTGAATATTATAAGGGAAAATATAATGGTATTGAATTAGATGACGTAAGCCCCACGAGTAATGAGGGTGTTGATTTTGATTCATTACCGAACGTGATTCGCAATAAGTTGAAATTGGAGATAGCCAAGGATGTTCAAGATAGAATTTAATGAAAGAGTTCAATCAACAATTATTCGGTGATACTTTTAATAGACATAGAAGTTTATTGAGTGAAAGTGTTGGTATTCAAATGAACGAGGCAATGGAGTGGAAGGATATTCCTGAAGAAGATAGAACACAGGCGATGAATTTAATTGGTGAGCATAATAAGAGTGTAACGAAGGAAGATAAGAAGGGGTATTATGCTATTGATGTGACTGGTAAGCATCAGGTTTATTATACATTTTGGAGAGTTAAGCAGATTGATCCGAGGTTTGCTGGATTTATAAAAAATCCTATATATATGGGTAATTTGACTACTAATCTTTTAAGTGCCGTGACGAAAGCGTTGGCATTTCCTGCGGTTAAGAATGTTGAATTGCAACTTTGGACGGATGCCACGGCACATGGATTGATTGGTAAGACTAAGAATACACCGACCTTTACATTTGGTAAGTACCGTGGTAAGACGTTTGCTGAAGTTTATTTAGATAATCCGGGATATTTTGCATGGTTAGCCCAGAATCAAGACCCGAAGTATGCTGGTACAGAGGCATCAACTAATATAAGATATTTTGCTGATTTATATTTTCAAGATATGACGAAGAAGAATCTTGAGACATCAGCGAGTCAGTTTATTGGACAAGTCGGGGAGAAGTATAATGGTGAATTGGAGATATATAATATTAGTGTCAAGAATAGTCCACAGGGAAGTTATACTGTATATAAGTTAAAGGATGGTAATGATAATAAGTTTTTGACGTTTAATTTGGGTGGGAATTTTCCTAATGCCAAAGTTGGTGATAAGATAAATATAAAAGCAAAGATCAAGGCACATAAAGAAATAGTTGGTATTAAGTTTACCGCTTTAAATTATGTAAAACCGATATAAAATTTATGAACAAAGAATTCAATCAAGAAAGATTTAACAATACTTTTGAAAAACACAAGGCATTGTTAATGGAGGCACTATCCGATCATGAAGATAATGATTGTAATTGCGGAGCACAAGATAAATCTGAGCATGACCCACACAAAGATACATGTAATGTTTATAAAAAGAAAACTGGTGTAGATGAAGCCACTGGGGACGAAACCTTATATTGTGTATATGACAAGGATACCAATACTTGTATTTTTATGGATAGAGATAAAGAAAAAGCGGATAGTTTTGCTAAAGGATTTGGTGATACTGTTCGTGTTGAGCCTAGACAGAAGAATATTCGTAATATGGAATTGAAATATTTCGGTGAACACGAAGAAAAGGATTTATCCAAAGATGATGGCACTAACCCAAAACCAGTGAAATGTAAATGTGGTAAAACGTTTACACCATCTTACGGAGAATATAAGAGATGTCCAAGTTGTCTTTCCTCACAACATGATGCTGGCGAAAAAGCAACGGGCGTCGAAGAACATTATCCATCTGGTGGTGGAGATAAAGCTGATTATAGTGATCAATTGAGAATGGCATATAATAAGGCCAAGAAAGATAAGAACGTAGAAGCTATGGTTTATTATAGATCATTGGGTAACACTTCTGGTAATGCGTCGTTTGAAAAATTTAAAGGCAGTTGGGCACACGGTGAATGGTTAAAGAAACCAGAGATTGCTAAAGCGATTGCTGATGTTAATGCACATTTTAAGAGTCAGCCTTGGTTAGAGGAAAATGACATGGGAAGTGATAGATGGGAGAAGAGAAAAGAGAGATGGGATGATTATAAAAACAAGAATAAATGTCCACACTGCAATGGTATTAAATTAGTGAAGCCATGTGTGCATTGTGATGGAAAGGGATACATGAAGAATGAATGGTCACCATCCATGGGTGATCCCGTAAGTAATGGAATGAATGAGCATATGCTTAAATCCACAGAGGTTGTTGATTATGATACGGCATGTAAGTATCTTTTACAAAATGGATTTAATATAACTGATTTACCATCAAAAGAAGAAGCCGAAGAGGATGTCCAAAATACTGGTAAACGTTGGTGGGGATGGACGGAGTCACAATTGAATATGAAGTTTGAGCCACCAAGTCCTAACGAGAGTATGGATGTAAAAAGAGAGAATGGTGTTAAGAAATGTAAATTTTGTGGTAATGAAGTAGGAGGACATATGTATCCCAGTAATTTTTGTTCCGATGATCATTACAAACAATGGGTTCATTCACCTGAATCTCATAATACTGCTAATGCTGCGCCATCAGGCCCATTAGCAAAGACTAGTACTGTATCGGGTAAATGTGATGTATGTTTGAAGGAACCTGCTATTAGCAAGAATCCTGCTGGTCAGAAACTATGTAAGACCTGTGGTGACAAAGAAACTGGTGGTATAAATGAAGAAGTTGATTTTAGATATTCTAGTTTAATGAAAGAGATGTATAATTTATCGGAAACAGTACCGCCAAACTTTCCTGCTGATTTAAGAGATAAATTGATTAAACAATATGGTAATTCTGAGAAAGCATATGCCACTATGTGGTCATTACATAATAAGCATGGTGATAGTCTTGAGGAAGCATGGAATAGCATGAGAGAAACTCATACGGCCATTGATACGATTAATGCTACGGATCATTCACATCAAGCAAGTGATGAACAGGGCAAACCCAAGAAATCTCCTGATGAAGTTGGTCAGGATAGTGTTGATTGGAAAATCGGTAGAATAAATGAAAACCCGTTTGAGAAGTTTAAAGCTTATTTGAGTAAAAAGGACACAAACGAAGATTTATTACAGGGTGATGATGTTGTTGATCAAGCTGCCGCTGATGCCGCCGCGAAAGAAAAAGCTGCGGCAACTCCACCAGTATCACAAGAGGATACCAATAAAGCCACGGAATTGGCAAAGAAAGTATGGGGCAATGATTTTAAATCCATAGAATTTGTTAAAAAAGATGAACACCAGACACTTGTGTGGAAGGTTGATACCAATTCAACATACTTCCGAACAATTGTCAAAAATTCAAGAAATCAATGGTTTTATTTTGATGCTGGTGTCAGAGCAAATGGATGGACACCAATTCAAGAGCATATGGAAGCAGATTATACCTGTCCAAATTGTAGACAGGGTAAAATAACCAAGAAACAAAAAGACGCTGGTCAAAAGAAATGTGATAAATGTCTTGAAAAGGATAAAAATCCTACTGCGTTGGATATCACACACTTATAAAAGAGGACAATAATGATTACTAAAGCCCATGATTTAGCATCGGAAGTCGAAGTCCTTCAACACTTTAAGGATGCTTATTCTCGTGCGTTGAATTATGTATGTGAAATGCACTATGGAGGATTACCATTAAGTGAAAAAGATGACCAATTTTTCACGTCACCCATTGATAATTGTTGTGCCACCGATATATTAATCGCTAAATGTAAGGAACTTGAGGCCAAATTAAGTGCCTCAAAGGTATAAATTTACGGTACATTAAAAATATTTTAAAGATTTCTTGACATATTTCTATTTTCTGATAATATGTATATATAGTAAAGAACGGCTGTGGTTCAAAACAAGTGACAGAAAAAGATGAAAAAAAGTCCTTGACGAAATGAGAAACATAGTGTATTCTATACGAATAACAATTTAAACGGAAAGAAAAAAGTAAATGCAACATATTAATACAACGATGAAATGGGAACGCTTCTATGATAATAGAAGTAACGGGTGACATCTTGTAAAAAAAGACTTTGATCAACCCGTTAACCGAAAAGGAAAACGGGTTTTTTGTTGGTAAAATTTATGAAAAAGTTAGAAAAGCCGAAGGAAAGTTTTGATAGAAAAGCGATATTCGCTTCGGTGGATGAATCAAACAAAAGGTTTGAAATGTATTCCAAGAGTCAAAGAAAAGAATTTTATAGAAAAGCAAAGTCTTTAATGAATTAGCTTTTCAATCGGCGGAGAGTGGTTTGCAACTCCATCAGGTTTACCACTAGAAAAACAAAAACTATGATTGGTTGGGCGGTGTTATGGGTAATTCCAGAACTGTGCCAGCGATAATGCGATAAAGTGATTGACATTAGTATTCATTTATGTTAATATTAAATCTATGTATTCGGCCTCAAACATTTTAGCGACATGTACTAATAATTATTATGTAATTACCAATAAATCTTGCTATTACAGAGAGGTTTATTTGTATAGTGATCATTGGAAAACTCTTAGAAAAGAGAAGTTAGAACAAGTTTCCGTATGTGAAAAATGCGGTGCTATAAACAATCTTGATGTACACCATTTAAATTATAGAGGATTATATGACGTAACGCTCGAAGATTTGCAGGTATTATGCAGAGATTGTCATAAAATTGTACACTCCATTAAAATCATTCATGTAGATAAAAAACTTTTAAATGCAAACACTAAGGCATCTAGTTTATCTCTACCGAAAGAGGCATCTGAGCGAAGGTTGTCAAAATATCAGCGTCAACAAATTAAAAGATGGGATGAAAATAAAGCAAATGACATGAATGCCAATAAACATTTAAATACATGCGTTACGATTCATTATTAATTTACGGCTTGGTAGCTCCAATGTAGAGCGGAGGTTTGAAGCACCTCGCGATGCTGGTTCAAGTCCAGTCCAAGCCACCAGTTCATGTTCCTATAGTTTAATGGCAGAACCTTTGGTTTTCACCCAAAGTGCTGGAGTTCGATTCTCCATAGGAACACCATTTTTAACGGTGCTGTAGAATATTGGTAGATTCGCTAGTCCTTCAAATTAGCTACGTCGGGTTCGATTCCCACCAGCACTTCCATTTTACGGGGATGTAGACAAGAGAGACGAAAGTCAGTGGCATGAATAAGGCCACAAGAATCATATAGTAATTAAGCAACGGCAGCGAGATAAACTAGTATAAGATCGTAAGTTGTTTAACGAAGTTATGACAAACACCGCAGGTTTAAATCCTGCTGTCCCCACCATTTAATTTAATTCCATTCTATCATAATTGGTAATGAGACAAACTGTTAATTTGTACTATCTCTGTTCAAATCAGAGGGATGGAGCCATTTAAAATAAAACAACATATTTTTGTTGTTTTATGTTCCTTATACATAGTTATTAACATATAAAGTTAATATTATGGAAATACAAGAATTAGTAAAACAAAAAATGGCGCGGTCTAAAAAAGTAAAGACAATATCACTAACGGAAATTAATGAATTTCAAAAATTTTATGATGATAATCATACGTTAAATGATTGTGCTAAACAATTTGGTTATTGTAGACATACTTTAATGAAATATCTTACTACAAGACCGCGAACAAAACTTCAAGCTGAACAAAAGAAACAACAAAATGTTAAAAGTGTGGTCAGTTGGAGACAACGAACCAAACAAAAATTGGTTGATTATAAAGGTGGAAAATGTAAAGTATGTGGCTACAATAGGTACATAGGAAGCTTAGTATTTCATCATTTAAATCCTTTAGAAAAAGATTTCTCTATAACAGCGAAAACAATTTCATTTGAGAAGTTAAAAGCGGAAGTCGATAAATGTGAATTAGTATGTTCAAATTGTCATGGAGAAATTCACGCTGGTTTAATTGTATTATAATTTTAATTGGGAGTTACACTAATTGGTAATGTGGACAGGTTGTTACCCTGTTGTAATCGGTAGAAATTACCGTATGGAGGTTCAAGTCCTCTGCTCCCAGCCATTTAAAACGCTATGAACACAACCCCATGTGTTGTTACGATAATAAATAAACATTGAGTAGGAAGCTATGCTGACCGTAATCAATGTAATAAAAATTGTAACTGTGGTGGGTCACACACTTAGCACTAAAATATAATTAAAAAACTTGATGTTTATAACGATATGAAAACTACATATCAATGTGAGCAACTTTTAAAATGATCACTAAATAGTGACCAGAGTGACCACAGATAGAATAATATGACAAATACAATAGATAGTTTTCCTATATACTCCAGTAAATACCTTGTAGATAAATTTGATGAAAAGTTTTTCAATGTTTTCGGAAAAAATGTATCAATAATATCTGACTCAACTAAAATATCAAAAATATCGGGTGAATGTGATTTCAATGGATGGTCATTAGACGAGATAGAATATTCATTAAACCGTGGAAATGCAACCACCAATGTATTAGAATGTTTTGCTGAAACATTGGTTGAATCAATTCTTGCAACATTTTTATTGGAAATAGATATGTTTCGTAAAAATGAATACCAAATAGTGGATATTAACTATCATTTGAATAATTCATCTGATAGACAATTTATATTCAATCACCTTAAGAAAGGTGGAAATATTAATATATATCGTTTATATCATCCACATACCGACATTGTTCCTACGGGATTGTTGGATCAAAGTGTAATCATTAAAGATATAAAAGGAATTATATATGATACAACAAAAGTGAAAATATACAATACTCAAACACTTGGTGAGGTATACACCAGTCTTAATGGAAAATATGGATTGAATATAGAATATCTTAGATGGAAAGACTTGATTGAGCATGTAAAATTGCATGTTCCCCATGTTGTTGAGATAGACAAAGATTTTATCAAATTAATTAAATAATAAATTTTCGGTGATTTTTAAAAATCACCAATGGAACTGTGAAAAAGTGGCCTCTCGTCAATCCTGTCACGATTGAAACGTTCGGTTCGAATCCGACCAGTTCCGCCATTTATGAAAAAATTAACAAATGAGTTGTTCGATAAGTATGTTAGTGATCCATTAAAGTATGATGAAGAAGTTAGATCATATACAAATGTATCTGATTCAAAATATTACACAGTATCAACATGGCCTTTAGATAGGGCTGGATATGTAGATGTAATAAGTAAGAGTGTTAGAGTAGTTAAGACTAAAAAAATATCTAAGTCTGATCAGAAGTAAACAAACGGGGCTATAGTGTAATTGGCTAACATGTCGCACTGTCACTGCGAAGACTTGGTGGGTTCAAATCCCCCTAGCCCCGCCATTAATTTTATCCACAAAAATAACAGGTGGTATGTAATGAGAATGATATCTCTCGTGAGGACTGCAATTCCTGTGTTGAAATAAGGCCAACGGTTGTGGGTACACTTTAGGAGGCTGCACCAAATTCGTGATGGTGATACACTATGGAGCTATCTTGCTCACTAAGCCAACAGAAAATTTTAATACGGCGGTAGTTCAATGGAAGAACGTTAGTCTCCAAAACTAATTACGAAGGTTCGATTCCTTCTCGCCGTGCCATTTGTTAAGTAGGAAGTTGGCTTAGAGGTAGCCATCTTATAATGAGTAGGAACAAGTCTCCTCGTCCATTATGGAAGCAGCGTAAAGTAGTTTCCATTGTAATGTTGTGAAGGTTGATAACAAACATGAAGGTTGACGTATTCAATTGAAGGACTGGAGGATAACAATACTTTGTGACAGTAATAACCAGTGAAATAACATTGGTTTGTCGTTCGAATAGGAGATAATATTCGCTCCTCGAAACCCGTCCTTTTGGTGTAATAACACACTATTTAATAAATAATTTGACAGGTTCACTGACCTATCCTGTTTAAAAAATGATGGTCACCAATGGAGACGTTCGCTTAGTCTGGCCGAAAGCATCGGACTTTTAATCCGAAGTGTAACAACCATCATGGGTTCGAATCCCATCGTCTCCACCAAATTTGAATTTAAAATAGTATGATATCAATCATTGAATAAACATTCTTCAAAGGTTGACTTTAAATGGTAAAACACAATCCTGCAAAGGTTCATTTGGATTATGAGAGATGGATGTGAATTCTTATAAACTATTTTATGGGCAGATAGTTTAGTGTTTAGAACGGCTCCGCTTTAGGAGACGACGGGGGTTCAAATCCCTCTCTGCCCGCCATTTTCCCGTGAGTTACGCCTTGTCAGGAAGGGAATTAAAATATGTTCATTGCTCACATTAAATAAAAACATGGCACCAAATGGGTTCATAAGCTAGTGGTAGACCGAGAGACTCTTAATCTCTTTGCCTGAGTTCGATTCTCAGTGAACCCACCATTTTTTGTTATTTATATATTTATGAATGATATTTATAGGTATGAATTTAACAACTGTACAACAAACAACGTTGACACTCGTACCACAAGACGCACTTGGTAATGTAGTGCCTGTAACGGCAATAACTGGTTCACCAGCATGGAATAGTTCCAATGTGAACGCTGTATCATTAGTAGTTGCTGCTAACGGATTAACTGCTACTGCTGCGGCGACTGGTATAGGATCGTCAACGATTAGTACAATTGCTAGTGCATTAGGAAGTCAAATTTCTGGATCGATTTTAATTACGGTTACGCAAGCTCCTCCAGTTCAATTGAGTATCAGTGCATCGGCACCAGTATTGATCTAATAAGTTATCATGAAGTTTAAAATAATATTTTATATTATTTTAATAATAACATTGGGTTTTATTAATAATTGCGAGGCTGATTCCTTTGTAAATGTAGTTTGGAATCCGTCGCCTGACACTAATGTTGTAGGATATAAGATATATTACGGCAGTCAGAGTGGAATATATACTACTTCAATTATTGCTGGTGGTGTAACAAATTATTTAATAGATACCACAAATTTTATTTACGCTTCTACGTATTATTTCGTAGCAACATCTTATAATGCTGCTGGATGGGAATCATCATATAGTCCTGAAGTAGCTTGGATTAACACAATGTCAACTAATCTTACTTACATAGGAGTTCAAGTCAATTATGGATTAAAAGAACCATTAACAAATTCTCAAAGTATTAGAGTGATGTCGATGGTAATAAATCCTAATTATTTTTTCACGGATAGTTTGATAATAACAAATAATCCGCTTGTCGGAGTTAAACCAACTGATACAAATCAATACACATATTTAGATGCGATTGTTCAATATGGAACCAATCTTACATCGTTGACGACCAATGTGTATCCATTATTTGTAATAACTAATCAACCGAAGTATTATTATAATAGTACAGTGATTATCAGTAATTCTCCTTTTTAAATTTGTAGATACAATCCGAAACTAATACTGGTTAATTCGTTTAGGATGGTGGTTAGTACCAGAATTAAAGATACCACTGTATTTACAAAAAACTTTTAAAATATGCTCTCGTCAACCAAACGTGTAAATGATTGGGCCTTTTAAGCCACAAGATGAGAAATCGCAAGTCTCCGAGAGCACCATAGTCAGTTAGGATGGTCTGACATTGCAGCGATAATAATAAAATAGCAATCTAGTAGGAGGCATATGCTGACCGCAATAGATTAAAAATAAAATATCGGCATTTACTGCTAATATCAAAACGATCATGACGGGGATATGATGTAGCCGCATCCGTCAATAAATAATCAACAGCCATCATCTGGTAGTATGGGATAGCGGCAATTCCGGTTGACTGTAGATCAACTCCTTTCGAGGTTCACAAGTTCGAGTCTTGTTATTACCACCAATAAATTTCAGTAGTGTTAGCTGTTAAGGCAAAGCATCAATGGCCTATTGGTGAATAGGATTACAGAGATACGTAGAAATTACTAGTTACGCGAGCCACAGTTCACAATGTTTAGTGAGTATAATACAGGGTGCAATCCCCAAGCTGAAAGAATTTCATCGTCAATGAACCGACAAATAAAAAACGGCTGATGATACGGTTGTAAGGGGTTTAAATCCCAACCAGAGGTTGTCATGACTTTTGAGTAAGCCTGATATTGACAGATGGATTAATTTAAAATGGTAGTGTATCCAAACGGTGAAGGAGACGCACTGTAAATGCGTTGCCTCTGGCTAAACATGTAGGTTCGAATCCTATCGCTACCACCAATTTTACGGGGAACGTAGGCAGTACATAGTACAACCACTACAACGAATTGTGGCAAGCCAGTTTGGAAATCGTAATCCAGATACTCTATGAGTTAGTGAGCGGTGCAAATCCCTCCGTCCCCACCAATTTGTAGCTGTTTATAGTGTAAAATCTAACGCACCGTCAGGGACGGAGATACCAAGAAGAAGTCTGGTAAAAACGGCATCAATAAGAAAGGAAAATATGAATAGTTATAAACAACATGAGAACATTCCCAAAAGGAAACCAGACACAATATCAACCCCTTATACAGATCAATTTGAAGCATGGTTAGAAACAGCAAGACAAGATGGTTTACTTTACGTTAATATATTTTACGGTGAAGGATTGAATCAAAATACAGTTGATTATGCAACATTTTGTGAAGAATTTATGAAGATAAGGAATTCACCAGACTTATCTGATAAAGATGTATTAGGTAAATACAATCCAATCAATTTCTAACGGCCAAAGAAAGCGGTTCATGAGATTAATTACCTCAAAGTATCCCGCATGAGATAGACGACGTTCGAGAAGTAGTTAACTCGCCCCTCTTGTTGAGGGGAGTCATTGGTGCAAATCCAATACATCGGAACAAGTCATTAATTTGACTTTCGTGAAATCCTCATAAAACTTACAATTTACATGGTTGGTTATTTTAATGGAAGAATATAAGAATGACACTCTTAAGATTACAGTTCGATTCTGTACCAACCACCAATATTAATTTGCAGGGACAAGCCATGGGACGCTGACGAGGCTCATAACCTCGGCTCTGAGTAAGAGCTATGTAGAGTTCGATTCTCTTCTCTGCTACCACTTTTTGTAGTTTATGATGGAATATAATTAAACAATATCCATTTTTTGCTACTTAAGGTGATGTTAACGACACTTTTTGCCGTGTTAGTTTAATGTAAAACACATCTCTTGAAAAACCAATAGGTTCCTTGAACGGAACAGTTAGAGGGATATTTGTCCTGCGATGTAATTAGGTCAGGTGAGTTTCTAGTACCAATTCTAGTACACGGCTCCAAATTAAGTTATAACTTATTAATAGGCATGTAGCTCAATTGGATTAAGAGCACTCGACTGATAATCGAAAGAATGGAGTTCGAATCTCCGCTTGCCTACCATATGAAAACAAACAACACATTATCAATCAAAGAATTCATCAAGAAAAAGAATGAATATATTAGATTGATTGAACAGAACAGAAAAGATAGAATTAAAGCCGCAAGGAATAATTAACCTTTACCAGAACTTGGTTTTAAAGCTGAGTTATGGATGGTAATTTAAACAAATGCTCGTATGGTGAAATTGGATATCACATAACGCTACGGACGTTAAATTTCAGGTTCGAGTCCTGATATGAGCACCATATGAAAACATTAACAATAATTGATTTGGTGGAAACAAAACAAACGGTGATTAAGATGATAAGAAATTTTAAATCATCTCATAAACTATCTAATAATGTACCATTGAAAGTATATTTTAGATTAAACAAACGGTTTGTTTTAGATGAAAACGAGTTAATGACGTTTAAACATCAAGTGTTAAACATGACTCATAGTGAGATAATTTTTATATAATAGTCCTATAATTCAATTGGCAGAATGCTTGCCCGATTAGCGAGACGTTGGGGGTTCGAATCCCTCTGGGACTACCATTTTCTGTTTGACATTTTATATTTACCATAGTATAATTCAAAAATGAATTATATTTGTCATAGTGGTGGTTGTGATGGTGCTGATATGGAATGGGAGAACACAGGCAAGCAATATGGGGTAAAAACCATATCATATTCATTTTGGAACCACAAACAATCAGGTGAGAATCAAAAAATTTTGACGGTGGATGAATTAAAAGAAGGATTTGAGCATGTTATAATTGCTTCGAAAACCATTAAAAGGAATCCTAATCATCCATATCAGTATGTTAAGAATTTGTTATCACGTAATTGGTATCAAGTCAAGAATGCTGAATCTATTTTTGCAATTGGTAAGTTTTTAAATAAATCAATGGTTGCTGGAGGAACAGGTTGGGCTGTACAAATGGCCATAGATAATGAGAAGCCTGTATTCTTCTTTGATCAAGAAAATAATATATGGAATAAGTATATACATGAAATAAAAGAATTTAAACCATTACAGGTAATGCCAATACTGACAGAGAATTTCGCTGGTATTGGAACAAGAGAATTGAACAAATATGGCATAAACGCCATTAAAGATATATATAGAGATAATTTCAAAAATCAATGAATTTTGTCGGTATGGTGTAATTGGCAACATAACTGATTCTCAATCAGTAGAAATGAAGGGTTCGAATCCCTCTTCCGACACCAATTTGGGGCATAGTATAGGTTGACACTAACGCAATCCAGAAGTTGATTGCAGCTTGATTTATAACATTACTTATGAATCTATATCTTTAAGGTAAAAGTGACATGTGGGAGTTCGAATCTCCATTGCTCCACCAGAATTTGGGAGTATGTGTTGGACAGACAAACGGGTTCGATTCCCGTAAGTTCCACCGTATGGGACTTGTTTGGACTGGTGATATCGCCATCATGGGTTCAACTCCCATTACTTCCACCAATTTTATATATTAATTTCGCAGTGGGATTTAATATTTATTAATGATACCACGATGGTTTCTGATGATGGTCATGATCAGAATCAATAATATGACTTTTATGCCTTCGTATTTTATGTGGTAAAAAACGACATTGGTAATGTTGAATACTGGATTCGAACGCCAGCGGAGGCTCCAATTTATATGAGCTATAACAGAAAAGAATATCAGAAAAACTGGCGAGTTAATAATCGTAAATGGTTAGAAAATTATAGATTGGAAAACGAAGAAAAAATAAAAAAACAATCGAGAGAACGTTATTTTAAAAATAAAAAAAGATATAATGAAACATCAAATGCATGGTATCAAATGCATGGTATCAAATGCATGGTATCAAAAAAATAAGCAACGAATAATAAGGAAAAATAGAAGTAAAAAACAATCTATCGATGGTAAAATTTATTGTTGGAAATTGGGAGCTAAACGTCGTAATATAGAATGGAATGTGACTAAAGAATTTATAAAATCGTTGCCATTAATTTGTCACTATACTGGTCAAACTCTTACACTTGATGTTGGCTTTCCTAACACATTGTCAATTGATCGTGTGGATAGTTCAAAACCTTATTGTGATAATAATATAGTACCATGTGGTTCAATGGTAAACAGGATGAAATCAACATTTAATAAAAATGAATTTTTAAGCATGTGTAAATCAGTGGCCGAATATAATACTTGACAATTTTTAGAAAATTTAATATAATAAGTTCATGCAAAATTTAATAATTAACATAAGAATATTCACATTGCATCTTCAACTGTCTAATAAATTTAAGATTAAGCTTATTCGCAATTTATATCATTTGGAGAATGATTATCCTCACGGAAGATGGTGTGTCTATAAGTTTTTTAATTTAATTTAATTATAATAGTTAAATGCCGAAGTCCCTTAGTGGTCGATAGGATTAGTTTTGTAAACTAACGGAGTAACATCCCTCGTCGGTTCGAATCCGACCTTCGGCTCCATATGAAAAGTAATGAAAAGAAAATCAAACATGAAGAAGATTATATTGCTTTCTTAGAAAGGCGTTTAGGCAGTGTTAATTTCAAGCGCAATGTTTCAAAGGAAGAAATCGAAGAAACTGAAAAGAAACTGAAAAAAGCAAGGTTAATTTTAAGAATGTTGCAAAAATAATGGCTGTATCGTATAATGGCAAATACAGGAGTTTCATAAGCTCTTTATCTGTGTTCGATTCACAGTATAGCCACCATTTTAATGTTGACATATCAGATAATGTCTGATATATTATTGAAAGATGAACACAATTTCAATTCCAGAACAATTAAGGAAAGTAATGAATGGAGCCAGTACATTAGAACTGGAACTGGATTCGGTGGAAGGATTGAGAAGTCATATATTTGCGTTTTATCCGTTAGCCAAAGATCGTCTTTTTGATATTAATGGAAACTTTAACAAGTTTGTTAACATTTATGTAAATGGTGAAGATATTAGATTTTTGAATAATATGGATACCAAAATAACTAGCGGTGATGAAATTAGTATTGTACCAGCAATGGCTGGAGGATAATGAAATTTTACGTAGATTTTGTAACCAATTTAACTATTGACCAAGTTTTTGTATTTGGATCAAATTTAAAGGGTTTCCATGGTGCTGGTTCGGCTGGATATGCCTCATTTAATTTAGTTGGCAACCATTGGAGAGCATTTGATTATGCAAATAAACCTAATGGATGGAAGGGTAAATGGAATGTAAAAGGTATTGGCGAAGGTTTTCAAGAGGGTGAAATAGGAAAATCTTATGCGTTACCAACTGTAACTAATGCTGGGTGTAGGAGAAGTCGTACACCAGAGGAGATTATTAAATCTATTGGTTCATTATATGAATTTGCCAATATACATCCTTTTTGGGAATTCTTGGTTGCCCAAGAGAATAAGACTGGGCTGAATGGGTATTCAGCCAAAGAAATGTGTAAAATGTTTGGGGCGTTTGATATTCCTGACAATATATATTTTAAGAAAGAATTTTTTGAATTGTTTTACTGAATGGTGAATATAGCTCAAGAGTAGAGCCTTGGCCTGTGAAGCCGATTATACGGGAGCGTTGACCCGTTATTCACCCCAATTTATCAGGTGCGTGATGTAATGGTAAGCATCTTTCTGTGTGAATGAAACTGTGTGGGTTCAAATCCCATCCACCTGACCATTTGACTGTGTATTTTAATGGAAGAATCTCTAGCGGTGAGCGACTAGACGATGTTGGCTCTAATCCAACCACAGTCCCAATTTATGTATATTAAACATTCAACAAAAACGCCAGTGGAACTTAGTGATGATTTGATAAAGAAAGTCACGGATAATCACAATAGGTTGGTAGCAGAGAGAAATGAGCGTGAAGAAGCCGAACAAAGACAGGCTCAACTCAATATTCAAATGGCTGCTATGTTTGTATGTGTATTTCAATAAATTGCCGAATTAGTATATGTGGTATTACTACAGTTTCGTAAACTGAGAAACAGGATTCAAGTTCCTGATTCGGCTCCAGTTATGTCTCCATAGCAAAGTGGAAATGCTATCGTCTGCAAAACGATTATACGGGGGTTCGATTCCCTCTGGGGACTCCATAGATTTGTGAATTGCCTCTTTTTGGCGAGTTCACTGGTGGAGGTGGCGAAAGTTACCCGTTTAAAAAACTCTGAATATTAAGTTATTCAGAGTTTTTTGTTTTTGTGGTATGAATAAAAAATATAAAATACATTTTTTAAATAATGTTCGGGCATGATTCTATTTATCAATGTTATGAGTAACGCACGAGTATTATTTATTGTCAAAGAACGAAAAGTTTATGGCACTAAGACCACATCTTACGGTCTTGTTAACTCGTGTCAGTTCATTGTAAACGTGTTAAACGAGCACGGTATTGAGTCAAAGGTTGTTCAGGTCATTGATAATAACTACATCGATAAAGAAGTTACGGATTTTAAACCAACACATTGTTTTATTGAAGCATTATGGGTAGTTCCTGAGAAGTTTGAAGTGTTATCTAAACTTCATCCAACTGTTAAATGGACTGTGAGGTTACATAGTATGATACCATTTTTGGTTTCAGAAGGTATGAGTTTTGATTGGATTGATCAATATGAGGCACTTCGTACTGAAAAGGGTATAAATATATACGTAAGCTGTAATAATAATAAGCTATTTTCCGATTTACGTTGTATATATAGTAGCGTTGAGTTTGCTCCTAACATATATTATCCTGATAAAGCACCGTATTCTGATGATATCAAAGTTGAAAAGGGAGACAATATATTAAATATTGGATGTTTTGGAGCGTTGCGTATTCTAAAAAATCATTGTCAACAAGCGGTGTGGGCAATCGAGTTTGCTGATAAACATAAGAAGAAGCTTAATTTTCATGTTAACGTTTCCAATTATGAAACGGATGAAACTTGCCCTGTATTAAAGAATTTAAGAGCTATATTTAAGAGAACGAATCATACATTATTTGAACATATGTGGTTATCACACCAAGATTTTATTACGTTAGTATCCCAAATGGATTTTGGTATGCAAATATCATTCACTGAGACTTTTAATATAGTTGCTGCGGACTTTGTTCATACTAATGTTCCCGTGGTGGTATCTACAGAAATTGATTTTGTTAATTCTTTATCAACGGTAAACCCATCGAATAGGGATTCAATTTTAAACGCTATGAATTTAGTTTATGGTAAAAAACGTGATGAATTAGTGGCATTAAATCGTGATTTACTGAATAGTCATAACATATTTGCCAAGAAAATTTGGTTAAGTCACGTAAAATAATGTTGACTTTTGGGGTGATTGGTGTATAATTATATATAGTTCTTTGGAATTTTGGGCTGATACTGGCATCGACTAGATAGAATTAGTATAGGATGGCGTGTAGTAGTTGAATGAAAGGCTACTTTAAAATTCATTCGAAAATCAAATGCTGAAAACATTGAAGCATATGACTTTGTTCCAGAGATGGACGAAGTTGCTGTAGCCTAATAGGTTACCCGTAGATTGGTAGTGAAGTCTGATAGTTATCAACTGCGTTAAAAATTGGACTAGAGATATAACAATGATTTGGGTTATAGATCGAAATTTAACAAATCTCACGGATGGTGTTTTGGACACATTTAATCATCATCATGAGTAAACTTAAAGTGAATACACACGTAGTCATTCGTATTGTTTTAGCTAACACACGGGTTCGAATCCCGTTCAGTCCACCATTAAAAAGTTATGAAGAAAGTCAAAATGTATCCCCGTAGTTCGGAATGTAGACGATGTGGAGAATATATTGAGTGGACAAGTAGCATTTTATATGATATGCCTATCATAGATTTATGTGACAAATGTTTCAATCAATTTGCTAGTGTAAAAAACGTTAAACTTCTTAAATTCCTTGAATAATTCTGAATATTTTTGAACTTTTTGGAATTTGTGTCATATATATTGTATATGGCACAAGAAAGAAGAGTTGTAAATATAAATAAAGATTCCTACCAATTGATTCGGGAGTATTGTGAAAATAATGCTCTTGATCTTCCAAAGTGGCTTGAAAAGATCGCATTAGATAAGATAGCCAATAAAGAAAATTCCAAAGATGATGTTGATGAATTGATTACTCTCCTCAAAGAAAGTCTTACCAAGCCTAATAAGAGAACACTATTAAAAGGATAATTATGAATAATGGAGATATATTAGTAGAAACTGTTGTGGATAATAATGGAAATATATTAGAAGGAACTGTTGTGGATAATTCTGAGTTTTATGAATTCGTCGATGGACTTGAGACTGAATTATCAAGTCGTCAAGTGGAGGTTAATGTTAACGAAGAAGACACGGAACTTAAAGATAACAAACCATCTTGGCTCACCCAAATTAAAACTAATTTCACAAAGGGATTTGTGTCTGGCCCAGTATTGATTCCATGTGCTTCACGACTTCAAAAATTAGCAGGGATCAGTCCTACTCCAGTAGCTAGATTAGTTTTAAAGAATGTTGGTGAGATTACATTAAATGATTATCCTACATTATTTGAGATTCTACGTTACAAGATTTGTGGCATCAAATACGAAGTTTTAAAAGAGAAAAAATAAGATGAATAATGTCGATTGCTACTGGGATATATCATATATGATTGGAGGAATAGCATGTGCTTTATTTTCCAATTATCTTATAGATAAGCCACAAAACCCAACGATTTTGGAATGGATCATTGGATCGATATGTTTACTTGGAGCCATTTTCTGTCTTGGGATGTTGGCACATCATGTAGCTCATGATACTTATTAAAAATTTATGAATAACGACCTATCACTAGCAACAATTTTAAATAGTACCGATGATAGTTTCATTCGTCGAATGGCGAAAAAGAAACAAGAAGTGGAAAAAGACAAAGCTGGATTATTGAGTGCCGCTTCTGAATACTCTAAGAAATACCAAAAGGAAGTTAACGAGGGAACGGAGAAACGTAAAATATTGATCGAGAATGGTAAGCGACAAGGTTTGTCTCCAGAGGAAACATTAAAAAACATGGCGGTTTTTATCCCAGATAAAAACACACCCATCCTCAACATGTTATATTTTCTTTTACATGAATATGATGGAGCCAGTGAAGCCGTTCAATTTTTACGAGAGGAAAAAGACCGAAGTGTTAATTATAATCAATTAAAAGACAATCTTAATGAGAAATTTGGTGGATTGAGTATGGAAGATATTGAGCAAGATATTCCAGAAATTCTTGAGTATGTGTACGAGAATGTTACATCTGAAATATTTAAGAAGGTTAAGAAATTGAAAACGCTTGCTACCTCAAAACCTACTACTCCTGAACAATATGCGGCTTTCGGAAAAGCTATGGAATTGTGTCATAAATATAATTTGGAATACGATAAATTACCAGCGTATACCGATAAATAATATGTGTCGTAGGATAATTTATATATTTGAACTATTGACGGCTTTTATCGAAGGACTATCAATATAAAATAATTGACAATATTATGTCTCTCTGATATAATACTGTTATATGGAACAATTATTGACACACGGTTTAGCTGATTTTTTCTTTACCCAAGGAAGCTATCAGGCAGTAAATAAGAGTAAAAAAACCTCTCCCGCACTGTTACATGCTACATTATACACGTTGTGTTTTCTGGTTTTGACATTTTCATGGAAAGCGTTGTTAGTCATTGGTATAACCCATTTTTTCATTGATCGATTTTCCCTTCCCAAATATCTAATTTTTGCCAAGGAATGGATTTATAATCCTAAATCTTGGCAAGCAACATGGGCATCATCCAATCACAATGGTTATTATGACCACGTTGGAGATGAATGGGGAGAGAATAACATGGACAAACTTCGTCCTCCTTTTATTTCATGGTGGGTATATATCATCACCGACAATTTGTTTCACTTAACCATTAATTTTTTTGCTTTAAAATATCTATGAGCGACATAATGTACAATGAAGTTGAGGGATACAAAGTTGGACAATGGAAGGAATATGCCATCCATGATAGTACTAGGATTAGTGGATTTTTTGGTGAATATCGATTTTTGTCTAATTTTCATCCTGCGGAAGTTATGTTTGATGGTGTAACGTATCCATCATCCGAAGCGGCATATCAAGCATCTAAATTGAAAGTTGAATTTAGGTCACCTTATTATAAGTGTTCTGCCAAAGACTCCAAGAGAATGATTAAGGAAGATATCAAAAATCCTGAAAAGATTTTATATACCGCCGATCAATTTGATGATAGGAAATATCTAATCATGAAACGGTTGGTATTTGATAAGTTTTATCGTAATCGACATTTGAATGAAATGTTGTTAGATACTGGTCACAAATCGCTGGCGGAATATAACAACTGGAAAGACGTATATTGGGGATTTGATGTGAATTTGAAGTACGGAGAAAATAATTTAGGTAAAGTGTTAATGGAAATCAGGGATATTTTAAGGGAAAATGGATTATGAAAAGCTGTATTTATGCTGGTAGTTTTGACTGTTTTCACAATGGTCATGCTAATATTGTCAATCGTGCATTAAAAGCGTTTGATCATGTTTATATATTGGTGGCAAATAATCCTAATAAGAAGTATTTGTTTAATATAGATGAACGTATTAAGATCATACATAAGATGTTTGCGAACAATGACAGTGTCAGTGTTCACATTTTACCAGACACTAGTTTAGTAAGTGATTTTGCTAGGGAACATGGTATTACATCTGTTTTGAAAGGGATTAGAAATATCCAAGATACGGAATATGAGAAAATGTTACATGAAGTTACCGTGTCTCAGGAGAACGGTATTGACACGTTTGTATTATTTTCCGATCCAAAAGATCAAAAGATTAGTTCGTCAGCCGTCAAAGAGTTGATTAAATATAATGCTGATGTTCGTGATTATGTTCCGTTATACACGAAACAGATGCTTGAGATTCGCCAGAATAAACAATATATTGTTGGATTGACTGGCGGCATTGGGTGTGGCAAATCGTATATTGCCAACTTGTTATCCAAATTCGGGGTGAGTTCAGGTGTACCAGTGACAAATGTAGATTTTGATGTAATATCCAATGAAATCACTTATTCTGATAAATATTCATGGCAGAACAATCATGAAGTAATGGAATTGAGAAGCACTGTTCAAAAGATGTTAATGGGCAATGATGCTGATCAATTCCCATCAATTGTGAAAAGTAGATTGGCTGAACGTGTATTTAATGATCCTAAATTCAATGCTACTTTATTAGAATTGTATAAACCAGTCATGATTCGAGAAATGCGTAAGAAAATTGCTGGTAAATCTGGATTAATATTGTTGAATGGAGCATTGTTAGTTGATGGTGACATGACTTATCTATGTAATAATAATGTGATTATTGTTGATAGTAGTAAGGAAACCGTGTTAGCTAGATTAAAATCCAGAGGCTATTCACCAGAGGAATCCGTGAAAAGAATAAATTCACAGATGTCAAATGATGCACGAAAAGCATTTATGATATTGGCTATGGTAAAGGATAATAATGGAGCACTACATGTTATTAATAATGATGTTGGCGATCCAGTACATGATTCTCCAACAGATGAAGCTAAATCAATCGAACTGAATGAAAAATTAAAAGATTCATTTTTATTTAAATCAATATTTGTATGATAATAACTTTGACCGAAGAAGAATATAATAAGATCAAATTCAATGAAAAGGAGGTTTATGATCGTGCATATAAAGATGCATATGAACTTATTATGAAAAATGAAGATGCCTATCTTGCGGCATTAACTCAATTATTAAAAGAGTATGCTGTATTTAATAGATATCCATATGCTAATAGCTATCCATATAAATTTTATGAGCCTACTTCAGAAGAGAATGCTTTGATGAGAGAAATCAGAAAATTGCAAGAGAAATATAAGTTATGAACGCTTTCGTAAAAACAACTAAAGGTAATTTCCCCAATCCGAATTTTTATTTAGCTTGGAAGGGTTGGGTTGACACCAATTATGATGTTATAAAGTTCGAGGAAGAAGAATTGGATGATCCTTCTTTCTGGATGAGTTGTACTCGTGGTACTCCTGTATTCGCTGGCGTCACGATATTTGATAAAATTATACAAAAACTTGGAGTAACATATAATAAGATTGACACTTATCCCGAGGAGTTGTATGGTTTTATGAATCGCTCAATCGAGAAATCAACGATTGGTCAGGTAAGAAAGGAATGGGAATCATGGCCACAAAAGAAATTTATGAAGCCAATTCACCAGAAGAAATTTAATGGATTGCAAATACGATCCATATTGGATTGGATTCAGTTAGGTAATGTGGATGATGCCGTGGAAGTATATTTGTCCAGTATTGTTAATTTCGAGTCAGAATTTCGAATCTATATTCAAGATACGGAGATATTGGAAGGTAAACATTACCGTGGAAACTGGACAAAAACTCCTGATATTGGGGTGATCAAGGAAGCCATAAAGGAATTTGGGTCTAAGGCTCCTTGTGCATATGCTTTGGATTTTGGTGTCACCGATGATGGAAAAACTACATTGGTTGAATTTAATGATGCGACCAGTCTGGGGAATTATGGATTATACCATATATGGTATTCTGAAATGTTATCATCAAGATGGTTTGAAATCTGTGGATAATATATGAAAGCTAAATTATTAATTGATTTAAGAGACTCATACAATGAAGTATATCACAGTAAAGGAGATACCGTTGATATTATACAAAGGACATTGCGGACTGAATCTGATACCACTACCGTTGGTCATATCAAACAATATCCATATAAATGTGGATGGTTCTATATCACCAAAAAACATTTTAAGAAATTATGATTGATGCTATATTAGATAGAATACCTAATAAGGTTATCGTGAACTGTGATAGAAAACCCTATCTAAAACGTTGGTATTTGTTTAGAACTAAACCGTTGGCTATATTTCTTCATAGGTTTTTTAGATCAGATGAAGATAGAGCATTACATGACCATCCATGGGCGTTTATGACGTTTATTATATGGAGAGGATATAATGAACATCAAGAGAACGGTGTATTCCGTAGATGGCCTTTGACCATCCATTATAGAAAAGCATTACATCGTCACAGGGTTGAATTGATTGATAATAAACCATGTTGGACTATCGTATTCCGTTTCAAGGAACATCGGATTTGGGGTTTTTGGGAAAAGAATGGATTTATACCATGGAATAAATGGTGGCAGAATAACTGTGAATAATATGAAAAGATCAGCGGATAAAGGAATTATGACACACTTATTGGAGGTTGGCCCATTGACTAAATTAATATTTGATTTGAGGAAACAGGCACTTGGTTATGAATCTGACCCAATTACATGTGATCGATTAAATGAGTGTGATAAATGTCTACAACAAATAATGCGGTGTAAAAAACAAGGATTATATAAATGAATATAGGTATCGATATTGGATATACAATAAAAGGGGTCAGGCGTGAAGGTAATAGTAAAATAGTGGCACCCAATAGTGTTGATACAATAAAAAAACTAGTTGATCGCGGTGACATTGTATATTTAATATCAAAAGCCAATTCCGCGCAAAAAGAGGATTGTGAAAATTTTCTAAGAGAAATTGATTTCTTTAATAAAACGGGAGTGAATCCAGCAAATGTTTACTTTTGCTATGAAAGGCCACATAAAGCTTTGTTTGTTAAAGCATTGGAAATCAATATCATGGTTGACGATAGATCGGAAGTGATGGCTTTCTTACCTTGGCAAGTTGTAAAATTTTTACTTGTTCCCGAGGAAGATGAATACGTGAAATATAAACATTTACTGAAAAATACACAAATTGTGAATGATTGGTTTGAAATAGAAAGGAAATTATTATGAATTCAACATTATTAGTAGAAGTGTTATTAGGTATAGCAAAAAAAAGCAAATTCGCGCAGGGATTAAATATAGAATTTGAAACCAAGAAGGGATATGTGTGTTCAACGTATATATGGTTAACGCCACAATATTATCATCATGATTCCAAAAGTTCTAAAATAGAATTTAGAGGATATGATAACGATTTTAGCGTTTTATTTAAAATAGAATCCGAGCCAACTTTTAGCCACTGGTTACGTATTACATTTTCATATTCGGATCGTGAAACTGACGGACGCTCAAATGAGATAATTGGATTGCATGGCAATACGTATGGTAAACCACATGTATCACATTATTCCGGTCATAGGTTCGTGTCATGGATGGATTATGTAGATGAAGGATTTAAAGAGCATTATTCCATGGAATCTTCACATAAACCAAGTTTAAAAGAACGTTTTAACAATATAAGAAATGAAGCAAAAGAATTATTATGGTCAACGATTACATTGAAATAATATCCTTAGATGAATTAAAAACTCATGGAATACGATGTGCCATATATTCCGCAAGCTGTATTGATATAAATGGCTTGTTTTATGGTGACGTTGGGTATGACCAAAAGAAGAACACCCCTTTTGTGGTGAAACACCATATAATACAATCATTACCTAGGATACCATCGGATGATGTTAACGAGGTTAATTCCGTCATTTCTAGTATGACATCTGAGATTAAACAATCGTTAATAACTGAACTTAAAAGTCGACTGGCATATGTTTCTTCCGTTGCATATTTATTAACCCCGTGTTTGTGTGGGGAGGAACAATGCAAGAAACATTATTCCCCATCCGTAAGAGGATTTGATAAACTCAGGTATGAACAGTATATTGAAAAAATAAAAAAAGAGCATGAACATAAAAATTGATACAGGAAGTCTAACTGGTCCAGAATATGAAGAAATCTATTACGCATTGAATTCATATTGTTTGATAGCAAATAATATAAATGAACCGATTTATGTACGCGAAGTGAGAATGGCTAATATAGAAAGATTGAGAAAAATTATGGATAAAATGCATAAACGAATGACCATTGATTATCCACCAAATTTTGTATGATTGAGTTCAAAATTGATCCTAAAGCCATTGTTTTGGCAATGAGATATTCCGACCAAATGGGGAAATTGACTAATTCTATCACAAAGGGTGAGGGCAACATAGCGGGATTTCTTGGTGAAATGATGGTGGCACAATATTTGAAATATAAAAGACAGAACACATACGAATATGATTTGATATCACCAGATAAAAAACGGTACGATGTCAAGACAAAAAGATGTGGATTTAAACCTGAATTGAATTATACTGTAAGTGTGTGTGCTTTAAATACATCACAGCAATGTGATGCATATATATTTGTAAGAATAAATGATGGCTTGAATTTGGGATGGATTCTTGGTTATATGCCAAAAGATGAATACTTTAAAAATGCAAAGTTTTGTAAACAGGGTGACATTGACCCTGATGGTAATGGATGGAAATTTAAAGAAGATTGCTACAATATGTATATTAAAGATTTAAAACCAACTGATGATCTAAAATTATGAAATACGAAATAACAAAATTGGGAGTACCGAACAAAAATGGAAGAATTTACCCAAAAGAGGTAATGGAGAAGGCAATTAATGATAATGAGCAACTTATTAAAAATAAAGGGTTTATGGTGAGTGTTTATGATGAACACTCTGATCCATCCAATACGATAAATTTGACTAAAGTGGCGGCATTTGTAAACGACTGTAAAATCGAAAATGATATGGTTGTTGCTGATATTGAATTACTTAATACCCCAATGGGGAATTATATAAAGGAAAACATCGATAAACCATGGTCAGTTCGCCCGGTTGGGTTCGGAAAATTAACACAAAACGAACAGGGACAGCATGTTGTGAGTGATTATGAACTATTATATTTCACGTTTACAGACGAAGGGGCATAAATATAATTAAAAAAACCTAAAAAAATACTTGACGTTTTCTGTTTTTAGTATATACTTATTGTTAATAGAGTATGAATTTAATCGTATCACAACTTGTAGCAGTCAGCAGATCAAACGGGGGAGCATCGCTCCAACCATTGAGTCCCGCTTTATCCATAAAGGGTACTTAACGCCAACGAGGAAATACAGCAGAAATAGAAAAAACCCTCTCTGGCGAAAGTCGAAGAGGGTTTTAAGTTTGATGAAAATAGTGATTGACAATTTGAAAAGATAGTGTAATATATAAAAACAATCGAAATGAAATACGAACGATTTAGTGAAATTTGGAACAAGTATATGCCGAAAGACATGGTATTTATGGCCAGTAAGGAAACAACGGAAGCTTTAATTGAATATGGTCAAGGTAATAAGGCAAAAGTAAATAAAGTTCGTAGATTGTTAGGTAGAAATTAGAATTTTAGAGTGGTTTGTAACTCCATCGGGTTTATCCACTATAATCAAAAACTGTGATTGGTTAATCGGTGTTATGCGTCATTGCAGAACTGAATTAGCGATTAAATTTATAGTCTGGTGGCACCAGCGGCGACGGCGACACATTTACACTGTGTTTATCAACGGGGGTTCGAGTCCCTCCCAGACTACCATTTTTATCGGGGCGTAGGATAATGGCTATTCCGCTTGCTTTGGGAGCAAGATACTGTGAGTTCGAATCTCACCGCCCCGACCATTTAATACAAGCGACTCTACGCTGACTAGAAATAGTTAGAGGAAGTTCGCGTCTCCAAAGCAGATGATTGGGAGGAACAGTCTCCTGTAATTATAACAGGACAATTCCATTAATACCACAAATTAGGAGCAACTCAAACAGAACAAAGATTAGTGCTTATCGTAGTAAAGTTCGGGTTGAGGCAGTAGATAGTATCTACCATCACCGCAGATTATCTGCCTAAGTGTGATTGAGATAAATGTAGAGATAAAACAAAAACGCGGCTATGGCTGTATTAAAACAATTTCAAACAAATCCCCTGAAGAGGGTGGACAAAATGTGAATGGTGGATAATAATATATCTTTTATCGCAATCATCCGAGTTAAGGCTCGCTAGAATAACTTATAGCATAATAGGTGACACGTATATTGTTTGATTATGGGCACATAGACCAATTGGCAGGAGTCGTTCGGCTGAGAACTGAAAATGTCTGGGTTCGAGTCCCAGTGTGCCCACCATAAATTAGTTAAAAGCCTCGACACTGGAGGTCAATGTGAAACATCATAAAGAGGATCGGCAATGGTATAAATAGGAACAGTGTTTAAGCCTATACATCCGTGAGGGTATATGATGGAAGATTCTCAGCTAATTTATTTAATCAAACCAATCAACAAGACGGAATAATACATGTGATCATTTCTATCAGCTTGTGCGATTTTTTCGCAGATTGAAACCTCGTCCCGTTAGACCGAGCAAAATAAATCCGACGACCAATTTTATGAAGAACAAAAAAGAAACATATTTTGAATGTAAAAAGTGTAACCGCAGATTTGAAGAACTCAAGAAATTGGGTAAAGTCAAATTTTGTGGTGATTTTTGGAAGTGTACCGATTGTAATAATGACATCACTAAGGATTTGGATTCTTGGTTTGAACAGGTTAACAGAATGGCTGATTTGATTGGTGCGCCGCTCCATGCTTAATAATTTCTTATAAGAAATGGGTTATTCGTCTATTACCTTAAAATAAAAAGATGAACGCATGATTATTGGGATTTAGAGCGAGAACGTAAATTCAGGTCGTGATGCTTAACCTTAACCAGTCACGGTTTCAACGTTTCCATAAACGTTATTAATTTCTTGGAAAGTATAATTAGTAATAATGTACAGGTAAAATGAAAAATGAGTAATCAGAATGATCATTACCTCCATCATCCATGAACGTTATTAATTTAATGGCATCGTAGACCAATTGGCAGGAGTCACTAGTCTTAGAATCTAGGCAGTATGGGTTCGAATCCCTTCGATGCTACCATTTCTCCGATATTGCTCTGTTATTTATAACATCAGTCATCCATGAGAAAAACATGGTGTCCCATATGACGATATGAGATGGAGTTAATTTAGGAATAAAATTACGCATTAAACTTGGTTTAATGACTCGTTAGAAATGAGCGAGATAATCAATTGAAAGTTTACATTCAAGTAAATTGATTGTGAAGTTATAATGTAAGGGGTGATTCACCACACGAATTATAATGGATGCATAGACCAATTGGCAGGAGTCATATAGCTCAAACCTATAGTAGTCTCGGTTCGAATCCGAGTGCATCTACCACTTCTCGGAGAAGTCCGATGGAATTCATCACAATTGTGGTCGATTCCGCAAAAATACTAATTCCTGTCATAAGGAGTAATTACCTAGACAGGTTTATGGGCATGTGGCGAAGCTAGGCTGAAACGCGGTAGACTTAAAATCTGCTACTTAAGAAACAACGTGAGTTCGATTCTCACCTTGCCCACCATTTGATAGAGAAAAACCAATATAGCTTGACGATAATTTAGCGGTTTGGGGTGTTATAACACATGCCGATTCAAGACTTTATCAATAAATTTTAATGGGGCTGTAGTGTAGTTGGGAGCACATTTCGTTTGCACCGAGAAGGTTGGGTTCAAATCCCACAGTTTCCACCATTTTAAATGCCGAATTAGTTGTATAGCTGGATTAAAACGATATCACCGAAAAGTAGGTAAATAGTTGCGATGCGACGTTCCTGAAAATAGTAGGTAAGACCTGATAAGGGTTTGTAGATAAAGTAGCGGGTTCGAATCCCGTATTCGTCACCATTTATGAACGGGTAACTCATTGGTAGAGTATAAACGATAGTATGTTTAACTTGTTGGTTTGAGGAGAAACCTCATATAAAGAAAATCTGGCTCATAACCAGTATAAAGTCACCAATTAATAACAGTAAATCTTGATACAAGTTTAGAGTAATTGGTTCGATTCCAATCTCGTTCTTCATCTATGAGAAAAATAGTAATATCAATGGCGGTTATTGGAGTAATGCTTGTAACAGGTTGTGTGGCAATAATTAGAGTACCAGTACCCACACCAGTTATTCAAGAAGAACCCGTATGTTCAGAAATGTTTATAGTTGGTGGACATGTGATGATAGTTGATCATTATAAAGATCGTGATGAAATTCGGTAATTTTTCTTGACAAATTAATATGTATATAGTAAGATACCATTTGTAAAGAGTATATTCTCTTGGGTAGGGCGAGAGGATTAGATGATAAAAGCGTAAAGTGATAATGTTTTCCATCCATCTAATGGAGTTAAGTTATCAAAATAACGAATACCCTCCAAATGCATTGTTGGCATAATGGCTGTGTCCGAGATTTCCAATCTCGTCATGTGAGTTCGATTCTCACACGATGCTCCGTAGGTTAGTTGATTATACCTTAAATTAAAAAGTCAACGGTTATGTTTGTACTTACGTTTTGGCCTTACGGAGAAATGTGAATGTCGGTGGAAATTATAAATTCATCGTTAAATGCGGGTGTGATGTAATGGTAGCCTGAAACACTTCCAATGTTTCTGTGAGGGTTCGATTCCCTTCACCCGCTCCATATGATAAACAGTGATATTGAGGAATATCAAAACCAATGTAAAAAATCCTATATGTAAAAAAAGGTCTATGGGTTTATCAACAATAATTTAGAATTGCAGTAGTGATGTAATGGTAGCCTATGACATTGCCAATGTTGACGTGGGAGTTCGATTCTCCCCTACTGCACCATAGTCTCGTAATTTAACTGGTAAAATGCAGAGCTTATACCTCTGATATGTCCTAGATTGGGGCGCATTCTCGGTTCGAATCCGGGCGAGACTACCATATGATAGCAATTATAACCAATTGGAGGTTGCCTTAGTAAACCAATTGAGGATGGGAATGATCAACCATTCAATAATCTTGGCAATTGCTACATTTTATATAATATATGTGGATAAAAACTGATTATGAAGGAACTTTAGAAGAATTGAAGTGTGAGGTAGAAAATGCCATACGTCAATTTGAAGAAGATAGAAAAGCTGGTAAAATCAAACCAGTTAATGAAGATAAAGAATTTTGGTTATAATTTATATATAAAGAAAGTTCCGACAATTTGGTGCCGATTGACGTGATTAAAGAAAGGGGTAAAAATCCCAAGCACCACAAGTTTAAAGTTACGCATTATTGAATGAATACAAAATCGTATTGATCTGAATAATGTGAATGGTGGACTAGACGGGTATTCGGTAAGAATAACTAAACTGTCATATTGCTCTCCACTCGGCATATGATATAATAATTTCAGTAGTCCCCACAAGTTATCGCACTTGTCAAGAATAAATGATGTTCGTAGTGTTACGAGGGGGGCGAAGCGATTTAAATGGGGTGTGTGGCTACACGGGTGTAGCACTTGCTTTGCAAGCAAGTTAAATTTAAGAGTTCAACCCTCTCATGCTCCACCAGATTCATTGCATTTTCGTCTCCACCATTTATTGGGGTATAGTGTAGTGGCGGCACGTTTCTCTCTGAAAGAAAAAGTATCCGATGGTTCGATTCCATCTACCCCAACCATATTTTTTATTCCCTGTTCGTATATTAGTTGATTACTACTGGCTTTGAACCAGATAAGGGTGGAGCGTAACCATCACAGGGAGCCATTATTATTAGTATCACATAAAATATATGTAATTTTGTGTTACCATTACACTGTTTATTGATATGATAAAACAAAAAAATGTTCGAAAAAAACGAAGTCCGATATGGCACATACCATTAGAAGAGTTAAAATCCATTGTCAATATATCCGATTCATTAAGTAAAATCCTGAATCACTGTGGATTAAAATCCAAAGGGGGTAATATAAAAACATTAAAATGTAGATTAATTGCCGATGATATAGATTTCAGTCATATTAAACTTGGCAATAATTCAAATAAAGGACGAAATTTTTTAAATTTATATAAATTAACGTTGGTTGAGTGTAAACAATGTTTATTTATTGAAAACTGTCAATATTCTAGGAATACCCTTAGGACATATTTAAAATTTTATAATTTATTACCATACATTTGTGGTATATGTAATAATGAAGCAATTTGGAATGGAGAGATATTAAGTTTACAAATTGATCATATAAATGGAATTGGTGATGATAATAGATTGGAAAATCTAAGGTGGTTATGCCCAAACTGTCACAGTCAAACTGACACTTTTGCTGGTAAATCTAATATTAAAAAATATTATTGTGAATGTGGGAATGCAATTTGTAAAAGAGCACGATTTTGTACAGAATGTTCTAATATAAATAAAAGAAAAGTACCGAGGCCATCAAAAGAAACTTTACAAGAAGAAATGAAAATGATATCATTAGTTGACTTAGGAAAGAAATATGGTGTCAGTGACAACGCGATTAAGAAATGGGCGATATCATTCGGGATTTAACAATATGGAAAATTTACAATTTAATTTTGATAAAATTGTACCAGAAGAAGGTAAAATTTTAGACCCTCAACCACCACGTTATAGTGATTGTATTGAGGATGAAGATAATAACGGTCATTTCAGTTTTCATGTTGGTAATGAGATGGAAGGTCATTATTGTGTTCTTGAAGTTGAGACTGATAATTTAGAGATTGAACCGCAGTTCGATGATGATAAAGAACTTTGGGTATGGAGAAAATTAAGTGATGAAACCATATACAATCGAAATTGGTGGTCAGATTTTTTAAAACGTGTTAACGGAGTATAGTGGGGTAAATGGAAGCCATCTTAGTCAGTAGTTGAATTTTGTCATCTCATTCATTTATAAAAATTATTTTTAGTCTTTAGGACAGACTCGAACTATATATTAATATGAAAGAAAAAATATTAGAATTACGAGCAGCCAATAAAACATATGATGAAATTTGTGAAATATTAAACTGTTCAAAATCCACCGTAGCTTGGCATTGTTCTGAAGATGTTAGAACGGTTTCTAAAAAAAATCGAAATATTAATCGAAATAAAGCCAGATATGATCTCAAAATGGAATATGGCGGGAAATGTAAAAAATGTGGATATGATAAATGTTTATCAGCATTAGATTTCCATCATATGGATTCAACAACAAAAGAAAATTCAGTGAGTACTTTACTTGATAGTAGAGGTATAGCGACGGCCAGAAAGGAAGCAGAAAAATGTATATTATTATGTGGTAATTGCCATAGTGAATTACATGAGGGATTAATAATACTATGAGTTATGGAACGTGTAAAATTAATTATGAAACAATGTAAAAAGTGTGAAATTGCCATGGATTTAATTCAATTCGGTGAAGAAATCGGTGCCATGGGAATACCTTATCATCATGAGTATTATGAATGCCCACATTGTAGTAGAACGGAAACTTCTTACAATGGTGCCGCTAATGATTTAGCACAACATATCGATAAAAAGATTTTAAATAATATACTTAAAGCTTTATGAAACAATTAACAATAGATATTATAGAATCACAGTTAGATAAAATTGATGAAGAAGTTGATTACATTGTTATTCAGCGAATTATTAATAATCAAAAAGAAGTATGATATGTTTTAAATGTGGTAATGAAGATAGTTTCGTATCAGAAAAACGAGACATATTTCAAATTTTTAAAAACAAAACTTACACCATAAATACTTCCGTGACAGTTTGTTGTGATTGTAAAAATTACTTTATAGCAGATGGTCAATTAAACAATATTTTAAGAAAAGTGAGATCGCAATATGAAAAAAGTAAAGATTGATTATCCAGAAGAAACGGAAGGATCAAAATTGGCCAGAAAAATACGTGAGAAATGTAATAAACTTACCGATAAGCAACGAAAAGAATATTTCCGAAAAGGTTTAGATATTATAAATTACGGTTCACATGTTGGGAGTTTACCATGAAAGTTTGCCCACAATGTAAAGTTGGACTTAATATAGTGTTTCCAACTGATGATATATGGTCAGATGAATATTTAATATGTCCTGAATGTGATGGAACATATTGGTTATGGGATGAATCTTTAGAGATTAAACCCATATATAATTTGGAAGGTAGGAACCTTGGTGGTTAAAGAGTCTCGAAAACTCTCCCGTCCCTAAAAAGACGATTGTTCGATTCAATTATCTTCCGCCATATTTTCATCTTTTTGATAAATTTCCTAAGGAAACTATGAAAACATGCTGTAAATGTAAAAACCGTAAATTAGAATCTGAATTTTGTAAAAATAAATCCACTGCTGATGGATTGCAAAAATATTGCCGTGAATGTAAAAAACAAATCGCTAAAAATTGGTATAATGGTGCAGGACGACAAACACATCTTGCAAGTGTTAAAAAAATAATATTCGATACAGAAAAATAATGCAAGATTTTATTTGGGAGTATTTAAAATCACATCCATGTGAAAACTGTGGCGAAAACGACCCAATTGTATTGGAATTTGACCATATAAAACATACAGAAAAAGAATACGATATTTGTGCGATAATGTGTAATTCCACAAATATGAAAATTCTAATAGAAGAAATAAAAAAATGTCAAGTATTGTGTAGTTATTGTCATAAACGAAAAACTGCAAAAGAATTTAATCATTGGAAATATATAAGAAGTATTTCTGAAAGTTCTCATAACTCAAATGGATAGAGTGTGGATTTCCTAAATCTAAAATTTCGGTTCGATTCCGAATGAGAACGCCATATGAAAGATAAATTAAAACAATGTTCATATTGTAAAATTAATATGGAGATCGGCAAATCATTGGATTTTAAAGACCAGAATGTTCGTTCAGAATTTAACAACTATTCAGAAGGTAAACTAATAAAATGTTGGAAATGTCCGAAATGTGGTCATTCCGAAACTATTTATGCACAAATCATATTATGATACCGATTATAAAATGTCTAACCGCGAAAAGGTATTAAATCCTAAACGCGGAAATACTTATTGTGGTGGTTGTGATAGAGCATTGGTTCCAGCAGGAGCAAAATGTCACATTTGTGGGTGGCATGAAGGAAGAAAAAGGTATAAAGTATGACAATATCAGAATATTTTAAGATAAAACCCAGACTACAAAATTTCAAAAAATGTGTTGGCTGTTCTGAAATATACGATCTGGATAAAGTATTTAAACAATGTCCCAATTGCAAATGTGAGAAATTTATACCAGTTACTGAATGGATTAGAGAGCAATCGTGAAACCATAGAAGAATTTAATGAAGAATAAAACAAACAATATATTATGCAAATGTGTGCCATTACCAGTTTCAGAATTGGTTAAGGCATTAGAATTTTTAAGTAAACAGCAATTGGCTAGACTTAAAAAGGCAAAATTGATTTAGTGGATGATAAACTTAGACGGCTCTAAGGATAGTTTTGAAAACTATACGTGCCTTTCGTATGACTGCGCATCTGGATCGACACCAGTATCTTCCTCAGTTTTTTTATTGATTATGTTTGTTATTATTTTTAATATTGGTGCGGACGTTGATTCTTTAAAATATTTGATTTTTGATGTATCAATGATACATAATTCGATTTGTTTTTCTAAACATGCTTGAAATTTACGATTATCATTATTTTTCGTTTTTTGTAATTTGTTTTCACCGAAAATAGGTTCATAATGAAAAATGCCATTTAATTCAAATGCCAATCTCAAAGATGGGATATAAATATCTAATTCAGAATTAATTGCATCCTTTCTATTGTAATGAATAGTTAAAGTGGGATATAATCTGATTAATTGTTGTTCTGTCCATATTTCCAATTTAGACCTAATTAATCCGTGTTTTTTATGTGTATTATTGTAAGTCACCGAACATGATCCCGAACAAAATACATTTCCAGATTTGGATTTCTTTATTTCTATAGGGGTTCTAATAACTTTGATTCCACAATTTTTACAAATGTGATTTTTTCGTGTGATAGAATTGTGGATTCGGCATTTTCTGCTACAGAATTTTAAACAGTCTTTATATGAACATTTTAATGCCCACTGTATATCTTTTTTAATGGCGAAAAACATATTGTGACATAGTTCACAGTCAAGTTTTAATTTATCTCTGGATTTTGCTTGATTAAATTCTAAATCAGTATATAATGATTTCATATATATAAATATGATTTGAATTTTTGAAACCTTCATAATCCGCCAAAATTTAATATGGAAAAAATAACAATGTATGGTGAACTCTCTGAACGAGAAGTTATACAGGCACCGCAATGGTTGAAAGATAGAATGGAAAAATTAAGGAATATGCCTAAGCCATCTGTCGAAAAAATCCGTGCTCAAATGAGAGCATGTGAAGAATATGAATGGAGAAATCCATATAAGGATGCAAAAGTTATAAGGTGAGTTATGAGCGACAAACAATTACATAAAGAATGGCGAAAAACATTTAGAGAAAGTGTGTTTGCCCGTGATTCCCATAAATGTAAAGTCTGTCAATGTAATGAATTGTTAGATGCTCACCATATTACGGATAGACATGAAATGCCCAATGGTGGATATGTATTAAGTAACGGTATCTCATTGTGCTCAGAATGCCATTTAAAGGCTGAACAATATCATATCAGTAACAATACAACGCATGTTGATGAATTTCACCCAAATGATTTGTATAAAATGATTGACAGTTCATACGAAAAAGCGTATAATGATAGTATAAATTTGTAAAATGGAACATAAACTAGTCGGGGAATTAGGAGAGTTTGCTAAACTCATCGTGCCTTTCGTTATGATTGCGCATCAGAATCGTGCTCTGTGTGTTCCGCCACGGAAGAATGGCCGAGTGGCTTAAGGCGGTAATCTACTAAATTACTGAACGTAACAGTTCCGTGAGTTCGAATCTCACTTCTTCCTCCATTTTGGTAAGTAAACCCGTATGGTATGGGCGCATCTTGGAAAGATGATGGCTCCCGCAAGGGGGTGGAGTTCGATTCTTCTGCTTACCGCCATTTTTATGAAAAAATATTTAGATAAAGAGGATTTATAATATGAATATAAACAATAAACGGCGAATCAAAAAACTATTAATTGAAATCAAATCATGTGATTCATTCAGAGCGGCTAGATTAGCCAAATTAATTAATAGATTTATAACAAAATATGGTATATGAGCAAGTGGGAATGTAAGAATAAGCGGCAATATACTAGTAAAGAGGAAGCTGGTGCTGCCATTAATCGTATGAATCAAGAATCATATGGTGGAGTAACGGATTTGCGGTTTTATAAGTGCAAATTTTGTAAGAAATTCCACTTGACTTCTTCTCAAAGATAATATATTCTTATTGAGAAATTTTTAACGGGTTGGTGATGAAATTGGATATCATAATACGCTTCGAACGTGTTTTTCAGGGTTCGAGTCCCTGCTGACCTACCATTTTATACTTGACATTTATCTGAATAGATATATAATAAGTATATGATTAAATATAAGAAATTCTCTGATATTACCATCAATGAGTACATGGCGATGCGGTTTAGAATTAAATTGGCATTTACCATGATTTTAATTGTAATATTGTGTGAATGAATTTAGTAGAATTTTAATGGGCGTGTAATGGCGACGGTTTCTACCCGTATTGTGCATAATTGGATAATGAGGGTTCGAGTCCCTCCTAGCCCACCAAAAATAGTTTAAAATAGTATTTGACTTTATAAAAAGTGGTGATATACTATGAAGTATAAAATTTAAATGGTCGGGTAGCCAAGAGACTAAGGCGGCTGTCTGCAAAGCAGCATATCGGAGGTTTAATCCCTCCCCTGACCTCCAATTTATGAAAAACGAAAAACTGTAGGAATGTAGTGAAGTTGTGTTTCACTTTAACAAACATCATTTGGTTGACAATACTGTGCCAATGTGGGTGTTAAAAGCGAAAGGTAATACCTATTATGTGAAACATGTAACGTCAACGGTAGGTTGGTCAACAAAAGAAACTCCGAATAATCCACATACCAAAGGCAGTTTAAAGTTTAAGAATGTTAATGTCGATATTGTGGATGATGAAGCATTTATCACATCAAGTAAACAATGAAACCAATTTTTATAGCGGAAATAAAGACCAAATCACCATTTGGTTATGAATCCAAATACACTTTTTCAAAATTAATGGAATATGCTATTAATTATGGGGATTGGATATCGGTTCATACTAATGCGTTATGGGGTGGTGATTTTGATACCATATCATACGTTAGGAAGTTCACAGATAAACCTATTTTAGCAAAAGGTTTACATGGTTCCGACGAAGCAGTTCAAACGGCATTGTATCATGGGGCGGATTTTGTATTATCAGTCGATAGAGTACCGAAATCTGAATATCTGGCCAGTCGTTGCATTTTTGAATTATCAAACATTGAATTACCTGACGATAAGAGAAAATCATATGAAGCGTTTTTGTCGGTTGGTGACAAACAAAGTTATGATTACATGGATAATCTCCATAAGACAAAATGGAATAAATTTTTAATGGAAAATACAGTAGTGTGTAATTCAAGAGACTTGTTAACTGGAAAGCAGCACACGATATCTGAATTAGATAAATATATTAAAAAGTGTGGAAAAGTAATACAAGCCAGTAATATATCCGATATTAGTCAGGTTAATCCATATGTGTTTGGATACATAGTTGGAACAAATTTGATAGATTTTTGTGGGAAACTAGTTGACATTGATTGAATCGGTGATATAATATGAAACAATTTATTAGTGGAAAGGAAATTACCAAGAAAGAAGCGTATAAAGGTCTTGGCGATCCCAAAAAATGGGTAAAGGAAAAGAAAAAGATTCTTAAAGAATTCCTAAAAAAACCTTTGACATCGGACAAAAGTCTGATATAATATATAAACAGTTGGATTTGGGTGTCAGTTCCTAGTAAACTGAATGGCACGTTCTCAATTATCAGTCTGACGAACGGCGAATATAATGACTGATCGCAGTTTCTGTGCGTTATCGAACTTATGGTGTGAAAACAGGAATTAAACCATTGATCTTTGTTAGATGAATTTGGGGAGCTTGATCTCCATAAGATAGTAACCAGCAATGGTTATGAAAGCAGTAATCGCTTAACCGATCTGCGCCTAGTAGCAATATTAGGACACTCAAGCAACCAGCAAATCCGTTATCTATCACTCAAAAGGTGGTGGTATATCTGAAGATGGTGTTAAATGAGTACTGAGGGTAACACTGTAAGTATTCTAGGTAGTTTAGCCGACTATCCTCTGGCACAGCAAAACATTTAAGGTTAAGGATTAAGCTAAACGTATAGATTCAAGACCGCAATCAAGAGTTTATATGTAGAATGATAGAGAGTGGGCTAGAAGGCAACCAAGGCACATAATCTTGAAATTCGGAGAAGTATCCGCAAGAGAAACTCAGATGGTGTGTGGCATATTGTTATCCAAAAGATAATGAAACCACAAGCACCGCACGTCATCGTTAAGTTCGATATAGCTCATGGTAGAGCAATTGTATATTAAACAATAGGTTGTTGGGTCAAACCAACTATCACATAAAAAAGCAAAGTCGGTGCTTATGTCAGATGAAAGTGACTTAATTCTGTAGCCGCAAGGTAATACAGGCAATGAAATCTCGCAAGGATGTAGTTGTTTATCGGAGTCTGAACGGTGGCCCGCAAGCCTTAACTGCCAGCGATGGTAGACGGATGGATAAAGGTAGAATATTCTGATGTTAAAGTTGAAAAGCTACAACTCTAAAAAAGCAGTCGTGTCAAATACTAGTATAGCGCAAGCGTATTAGTGGATAAGTTAAGAAGCCTGTCCGCAAGATAGGTATAATGTAACAAAAGGTTGACATTGAAGCTGTAATCTCAGGCTGATAAATTCTATGCGATTTAGTGATAGACTATTGGAACACTTATGTGAAATCCATTAAATCAATTAGTTCCTTCCTTAAACTTCCAAACTTTTTCTGTAGTGTCATAATACCAATACCCAGTATCTTTTTGTGGTGGCTTATTATGAGCTAATTTCAACCAAATTCCGTATTCCTCCGATTCAAAATATCTAACATTATCATTATGGGTATTCATATTATAATAAATATGAATGTTGACAATAATTTTATCATAGTATATACTATTTTTATGTTTTTAAGAAGTGTTGATATCGATATAGGCAGTCTACCCACAGATAGCTCCGTTGTAATAGATAATAAAGAACCGCATATACCATCATTTGATGAATTGTTTATGCGGCATGTCTATTTAATTGGTTCAAAAAGCAAAGATAGATCAACTCAAATTGGTGCCGTTCTTGTGTCTGATGGTGGTGTTATCTCAGAAGGATATAATGGTATCTGTCGAAAAGTAACCGACACTGTCATCGAAAGGAATATCAGTCCTGAAAAGTATCACTGGTTTGAGCACGGCGAACGGAATGCTATTTATAATGCTGCGCGTAAAGGAATAAAAACCATTGGCTCTATCATGTTTACCAACTACACACCATGCACCGATTGTGCTAGAGGAATAATTCAAGCTGGTGTTCAAGAAGTGGTATTTCATAAACAATGGGGAGAAGTTTGGGACACAGTCAAGAAGGAAAAATGGTCAGGACATGATGATCGCACAACCATTATGTTTAATGAAGCAGGAATACCTATAAGAATTTTTGATATGATATTGGGAGTAACTACTAGGATTAGTGGAAAGATTTATACAGTATGATTGATTATAATATAATTGCTGAATCCGTTAAATACTACGAGAAGTGTGGATTTTCGAGAATCGAGTCTCCTTGGACAGTCACCAAAGATATTTCGGACATAACGAAACCAGAGGGAATTCCTAATTTTTCAATTTCCGAAAAATCCAAGGTGTTGGTGGCAAGTGGGGAACAATCGTTTTTATATCTATATAATAAGGGATTTCTACCAAAAGGGAAGTTTCAGACAACAACTCCGTGCTTCAGGGATGAAACATTTGATGTGTGGCATACTAAATATTTTATCAAAAATGAATTAATAATCACGGATGATGTAAGTAAGGAACAGTTGAGGAATGTTATTCATTCGGCTAGAGATTTCTTTAGAAAGTATTGCTTATTACCAAAAGTTAATGATTCATGGATATCAGGTGTAGATGAAAAAGATGATGTATATATTTGGGATGGATTTGAAAAGATTGCCGAAGTTAATGTTAATGATGCATATCTATATCCGTCATATGATTTAATGTATCGAGGGGTAGAACTCGGTAGCTATGGTATAAGACATTGTAATTTCCTTAAATGGATTTATGGAACTGGTGTGGCCGAACCTAGATTAAGTAGATTATTAGAAACATATGGGATATCATATAAATAAAATAAATAAGGGAATCTTGGGATTTCCTTCCAAAATACAAGAAGAATATGAGGAATTTATTGACGCCAATAGGCAAGGTAATCGTGTAATGGAATTGATCGAATTGAGCGATTTGCTTGGAGCAATTGAGTCATATACTATTGATAGATATAGGATCGATTTAAATGATTTAATAAAAATGACTAGGGCAACTCAATCAGCATTTGATGACGGTAGTAGGAAACAATGTATATGATGAATGGAAAAGATAAAACTACTTGTACCGCAACCATGTTTGATACCGAGGAATGTTGGTGTAAAGATTGTGGATGGCCACTCATTGACATATGCTGTAATGTAATCGATGAACCATATGTGGATTGGGATTGGTGGATATATTGTAGCAATCCTACATGCAAAAACCATAAAGGTGAGGGATTGGCACAAAATTCATGTAGTTTTATGGAAAAAATAATATGCAAGCAATAATGGCAATGGCAAAGAATAGGGCAATTGGGTTAAATGGTGATCTTCCATGGGGTAGAATATATAAAGATGATTTCAAGTGGTTTAAGGAATTCACCATAAATAAATCTATATTGGTTGGAGGAGGAACATATAAGAAGTTACCGCCATTAAAGAATAGAACTATATGGGTATTATCCAATACAATTAAAGAGGGTGCAGGAGGAATGTCTGGTGGAGGAGAATGGACTATGTATCATTATACGTCAAATGTTAATATTGTTCCGGATAATGTTATTATTGCTGGAGGCAAAACAATATACGAATTATTAATGCCTAAAATAACAGAATTCTATGTTACGGAAATTGACAAGGAATATGAAGGGGACACTTTCATGAGTCCTTTTGAACATCTGTTTCCTAAACAATTAGTTGTAAAAGAGTTTGACTTTGGTAAAGTAATTTGTTATACTAAGTAAAATAAAATATGAGTAATACTACGTTGAAAGAACATAAGACAATTTATAGTAATCACAATTATAGTTATCTTGATGCTGGAGGATTGTGTTGGTATTTATATAAAACCAAAAATGAAAAAAGAATAACTTCTTCGCGTTATATAAACTCACTTGATGGCCCAAAGCTTGTGGAGTATTTAAAGGAGAATGCCAATCTTTTTGGTGACTCCATCATGTTTGATTCAGATGAATCATCTGAAAACAAGTCAGGCTCCGACATTGTCAAATTAATGAAGAATCTTGACATGTACGATGAAGTTGGATCGTGCTGTTATGTATTTATAGTTGAGAAAAAACTGGACACGATGACACTGACTGACCCTATTATAATTAAAGTCACCATCGATAAGGACAATTCTTATCTCGGTGCTTCCAGTTTCAATAGAGCGGAATTGTCAGAAGCAATCATGTTCATTAACAAGAAATTTGCTAAAAAGAATGATTATAACAATAATACATTTTTCGGCATATTGATGAACAATGGGGATAGTGTTGAGGTAAAACAACTCCCAATTGATGACAAGTTCAGTAAGAATTTGGATATGGAGTGTAATTATGGGAAACAATTTGTTGATCACCATAAGAATATTTTGGAGAAGTTGGACGGTAATCGTAATGGATTATTTCTGTTTCATGGAAGTGCTGGCACTGGAAAAACCACTTATATCAAATATTTGGCCAAACATTTTGGTGGAAAAAGAATGTTTATTTTTATTCCTACCACTTTTATTGACGCCTTGACAAGCCCTAACATTATTCCTGTATTACTAAATCACCCTAACAGTGTATTGGTATTGGAGGATGCTGAAAAAGCTGTATTAAGCAGAGAAGATAATCATGGAAATGAAAGTTTGGTGTCATCGTTGTTGAATATCGGTGATGGTATTCTTGGAAGTATGTTGAATTTAACTATTATTCTGACGTTCAACACTGCTCGTGAAAATGTCGATAAGGCATTACTTCGCAAAGGAAGATTGCATTATGAACACGCTTTTGAGAAATTGTCGATAGAGGACGCGCAATCTTTAGTTGATAAACAAAAGAAAACGTTTAAGGTCACGGAACCAATGAGTTTGGCTGAAATTTACAATATTGAGGTGGATAATAACCACAAGGAAAAACATAAAGAAACAATAGGATGGAAAGTATGAATATAAAAGAAATTATAAAAGGTTTGGAAAAGAGACATTTTGTTAATACTCATGAAATTGAAGAAATGGGTAAATGTAATCTGGACAGTAAATATTATATACTAATAGCTGATGGATTAGTAATTTATAGTAATTGCCCTAATTGGACAGAATGTAAAGTTGTTAGAGTATGGGTAATTCACCATCATCATGATGATTATAGTAATCAACTTCCCCCATTCAAATTTGATGAATTGGATGATATAATAAATCCCTCAAAGGAGTAATATGACGGACATCGAAAAAGTAAAACATATCAGGGATATAACATTGTCTCCAATGAATAAGATATCAGAAGCCTTATTAAAGGCTACTGGTAATGTGAGTGACGCCATTGCTATACTGATTAATGCCAAACAAGCTGATGTGACAGATATGGCAAATCGGAAAGCTGACAATTGTATTGTGTATTCATATGTGCATAATAATAAAATTGGCGCAATGCTTAAGTTGGCATCACAGACTGATTTTGTTGCCAAAAATGAATTATTTATTCAATTAGCCAAAGATTTATGTATGCACATTGTTTCCAATCCTATTATAGCTGAGTATGTCAGTTACGATGATGTTCCATATACTGTCACCGAGACATGGAATAATATTTTCAGAGAAGAAGCAAAGTTGGATAAAAAACCTGTTCATATAATTAATAAGATAGTACAAGGTAAGATGACCAAGAAAATGGAAGAACTTTGTTTATTGGAACAGAAATTTATCAAAAACGATAAAATCACAATAAGAGAACTTATCAACCAAGTATCTTCCACTGTTGGTGAAAAGATTGAGATTAAGAAATATATTAGATTGTCAGCATAAATTATATGAATGATAAAGCAATTTGTAAAGAACCGTGTATGTTTTGTGAATCACATGAACATTGTGCCGATGCTCACCCGTTTAATTCATTGGATGAGTTAATAAACGATATTGGTGTAGGAAAACATATACCATGTGGTATATCGGAGAAGAATGCACAAATTATACGAAATGAAATTAGACAAGCATTTAGAACATATTTAAGGAAACAATCTGATTCATCTCCTGAATTGGTTTACATTGAAGAATAATATGAATAATATATGGATATGTCAGAGATGTGGATTGGTCGTTGATTATAAAAACAAACGATGTGGCTGTGCGGTAAGTCCTAGTCCGTGGGCACCACTTGATCCAAATACTACATTGGAATGTTCTGAATGTGGTGAACTAGTTGATACTACTAATAATTGTTGTGGATGTGGAGGTTATTCTAACCCTAATCAATGGATACCAATTGAAAGAGATGATGTTGAAAAATTCAAAGCAATCGTGGTTAAAAAAGACAAAAGACAGAAATATGTTCTCGGATTTGTGTTTGATAGTAAAACCGAACGAGTGTTGTTAATCAAGAAAAACAAGTCTCCCGAAGGACTTAATGGTAAAATGATCGGTATGTTAAATGGGTTAGGGGGGAAAGTGGAAACAACAGATAAGAGTGTTCATCATGCTATATCTAGAGAAGTTAAAGAAGAATGTGATTTATATATACCGCCAACGGAATGGGTAAATTATTGTGATTTGAATTTTAAATATGGCAAAATTTATTGTTTTTACGCTATAGTTGATACTTTCTGTAAAGTTGAACGCGGCAATTGGGGTATTTTTACGCATAAGCTGGTGTCCATATACAAGCAAATGGAATCTGAACCAGTCGGAGATTACTGGGTAAAGTCTGCGGAGGATTATAATGGATCACATGGGGATTATACTGGTATTGATCATATGGCCAATTTAGAATATTTAATACCAATGGCGTTAAATCATTATAAAAAATTAGATAGTGCTCCTAAATTTGAAGTTAATGAAATTTATGAAAATTAGAATAAGAATGTCAGATGGAAGATATTATCCTGAAGTAGAAACCAGTTGGTTGTGGTTTAAGTCTTGGGAAGGAATAGCATATGGGATGGCATGGGGGAAAGACTGTGAATTTGCATATAATTCATTGATTGAGGCTAAGGCTGCTGTCGATCAATATAAGGCGAATTTGAACACTAATGACACAATCGTTCACGAGGAAGAAATATGAATGATATAGACTTAACAACAAAAGAACGTATAATTGAGAAATGCTTACAATGTGGCAAAATAATAGAAATAATGGTTATTAGGGAAATTACTCAACGAGATAACCGAGCATATAGAGGATTGAGATCATCCAAAGAGAAATTTTGCTCTAATATATGTGCTTCACATTATCAAATGGGTTGCGAAGGATAATATGA
>Ga0210406_10000485_pt1 | contig 53683 bp, 100 predicted proteins | sample IncBWC30MmetaG_FD_155454 | JGI IMG/M metagenome (GOLD analysis project Ga0210406, IMG submission 155454) | Forest soil microbial communities from Barre Woods Harvard Forest LTER site, Petersham, Massachusetts, United States - Inc-BW-C-30-M | ecosystem: Environmental > Terrestrial > Soil >...
TGGTCACTACTTGGAATGCGCCGATGTGTATGATTTCCAAGCTGTCGGCATTAGAGTGTGGTAATACTTCCGCAATCCTTACAACGTTTGCTTGGTGATTGGCCTTTTTCATATTCCTCGTTTCTTTATTTCTTGTAGTAGCTCTGCATCAGAGTAGTTTCCCAAGCAACGAACGGGTCTTCGATTTCTAGCTTGTTCTTCCCATGTTGCCCATCTTATGTTTCCAGGCACGTAATGACCATTGTTATTTCTACGATCCAAAGAGTGCCGTTTTGAAGGGCGTTCTCCTAGGTTTTCCATAACGTAGTGCACAAACCGACGTACGTCTCTTTCCCAAGGTTTGTGCATTTTAATGCCGCGCCCACCGTAGTCTTTATAAACAAGGCTTTTTGGGTTAGTGCACTTTTGCTTTACGGACATCCATACACGGTAGAGTGGATGGAAAGCAAGTCCGTGCTTTATAGGCCAAGGCATCTACTCCTCCCAAGTGAGTTCAACAACAGCGATGCGTTCCTTAGCAGTCTCTTGCTGTTTATCGGCTATAGCTTTGCTGGGGTGGATGACAGCTCCACCTGGGAGTAATTTTAGCGCAGGCCACGTAGTGATGTTCTCTCGGTAGATGTTTACCCACCCAGTCTTCTTGGTAGAAGCCATGAAGAGATCTAAATTTTTGTTGGTTAAATACATACCGGCGTCATTGAATTTCCTCAGATAACCCTCAAGGACGCCACGAAGTTTGAAAGAAGTGGAGTTACGCAAGGTAGAGAAGTAAGTGACATCTGTGACTTCTCTTCCATCTCGGGTGACCACAGGCTTGCCTGCGAGTGCTTCTTGCAGATTGAACGGTTTCATTATTCCTCCCACTCTACTTGTAATGTTCCGACACGATTTTCGCCGCCTGAGCGACGTGCTTCCTCTTCAGTATCGAAGGTTGAGATACCAACCGCTACGTCGGCATTAGAAGTTTGCAGGTATTTCGACTTCCGGTAGAGGTTGACCCACTTCGTGACTTTGGGAGCACCCATGAAGAGATCCTTGCCACTGCTTAGTGGTGATGTACCGAAAAAACGCCTTCCTGCTGCTGTGTACGTATCAACTTCTTTACCTTCAGAATAAGCCAGAACAGGGTATGACTCAGCGTCTGGAAAGAAAGCTACCTGCTTTATTGCTTTACCATCTCTGGTAATCACGGACTTGCCTGCGAGTGCTTCTTGCAGATTGAACGGTTTCATTGTTTTCTCCTTAGGCTGTTATCAGTTTTTGTGAGTCTTTCTTTTCATACCGCCACTCGTTGTTTCGGATGTACTCTTGACACTCCTGCGCTGTACCGATGAAGACACAACCTACGTCTCTGACCTTGACGCAACTGCGGCTCCTGTCTTTCAGTCCCTTAGCGCTGCTGGTTGGTAGGTATTCACCCCACATAGGTTGCTGCTCCTCAATTACCTCTTCGACAAATGGCATATGCCTCCTTAGATTGTGATGTCTGACTCTGTTGCAACGACGGCTACGGCTTGGTTTTCCTCTGGTACGACATGCAGAACACCTCCACCTTCCATGGGGATGTTATTGGCTACCAGCTTGTTGTAGTCTCGGTTCGCATTCATCTGTGCCTTTTGGCTTTCAGGCAGTGAACGCACCTGGGATCGGGCTCCATCATAGAAGAGCTTAGTAGAGCCTCCAGCTGAATAGCGAGAGAGCCCCACGGTGACCTTCATGACAGGCTCGAAGGATTCATTGCTTTCTTCGAAGCCTTGTTGTTGGGTCTCCCATTCAGACTTCTTCATCTCTCCTACTACACTGCGCCACAACGTTATCATGCCATCGCAGTCCTTAGCAATCTGTGAGCTTCCGTCTACGTCGTTGGTGCTGATGGTTGCCCCGGGCATTATTCGTTTGGGCTGAAGGATGCGAATAAGTTTGATACGGTAGTCCTTGGCAAGTTTTGCGAAGTTTTTGGAGATTTGAGAAAGCTGCACTGTACGGTGGCCTTGGTTTTTGAGTGTATCATCGCACAATCTTTGCAGATTATCAAACATGACCCATTTGACACCGTAACGACGAATGCAGTCTCGGACAAGTTTGTAAACATCTTCTGGCTCCTTCACAAGCTGAGGGTATGCGAAGTACAGGTCTGCGCCACGACTCTGTTGAATCGAGCGTGCCTTTACTACGCACCCCTTCAGCTCAGCTAACTTAAGCTTCGATTCCTCTGTCCCAGGTTCAGTCAGAGTGTCTTCGAAGCCAGTCACGAGGGCAACCCACTTGCGTGCCAGTCTAGCCTGAGTCATCTCAAGGCACACAAGCAGGCCGTCCTCACCGTATGCGGCGACCATGTGGTCAAGTATGTTGAGGCCGAAGGTCGTCTTCCCTACCTTCTCCGGCGCAACGATATCGAGCACATCACCGTCTTCCATTCCGATCAGCTTGTTGAGTTCCGGCCATTGGAATACGTACTTAGGGGCCAGATCAACCTTGCCATTCAATTCGTCTTCGAGCTGCGTCAAGGCATCCACTGAAGAGGTCACACCAGTCACATCGAACAGGACTGCGGACTCCTTCAGTTTGTTGAACACCTCTAAGGTTCCCCCACCGTAGCGGAACCACTCATTGATGTCCTTGCCGTCTCGGGTTACGCCTTCTAGCGTTACGCTGAATGGCGGAAGCACCAGCTTCAGGCACTTGTCTATGCCGATGCGTGATGCGATTTCCTGCGCGGCCTTCTTGCCTACTTTGTCGTTGTCGTAGAGGATGTAGATCTTCTTAGGTGCGATCTTGTCCAGAGTGTCGATCCATGCGGCCTTCTTAACATTGGCCCCAGGTACGCCCACAACATTCTCTACACCATTAGACATCATACTTATGGCGTCTGCTTCGCCCTCTACGAAGATGACTTCGTTGAGTCCTTCTTGGAGAATTTCTCCATTATAGAGAGGAGCTTCCCAGCCAGAAGGTGTGACAAAGTCTTTTGGTTTCGGAGGAAGCGTTCTGAATTTTGCGAAGACAACATTTCCGCCAACGAGATAGGGTATGACCAGGGCTTTCGATTCCCCCGCTTCACGGAACCAGACTTTCTCTTTGAGTCCAAGCTTTTGTTTTTCAATGATCTCCTTTGAGAAGCCTCTGACGTTCAACAAATAATCCATAGCTTCCGCGTCACCTAGTAGGGTTGCATGGCACAGCTCAACATCAGGCAGAGTGTCCGGCTTGCTGTCCCCACTCCCGGCCCACTCCTTGCGCGAGTCCACACCGGCTATGCGTACGCCTACATGTTCGGCCAGCGTACGGAGGTTCCCAGTCTTAGCGCAGGAACCGTGGTGACAGAACCAAAGGCCATCTCTACTGGTCTCTCTTGGGTCTCCGACTGCCATATAGAGCTTGAAGTCTTTTTTGTTGCAGAAAGGGCACGTCTCTATTTGAATTTGTCCACCGCTGCCATCGCCCTGCCAGTTCCAGCCTTGCTCGATTATGAATTTCAGAGCGTTGCTGGTTCGCAGGTTCTCGGGAATTGCTTTCGACATGGTTACCCTTTCTATAAGTAAGCTACCCACCCCTCAGAGGGATCGTAATGTTCTGGCAAGAAGTCGTCTTCATACTCAACATCCGGTTGAAACCATCCCAATTCTATCAACCATTTTACCGCTGCTTCTGGCAGCTCAGTGTCTGTAGCGTAAGCATAGAAGGTATCATGTTCAGCTCCGTTATGGAACCCGTCTTGGTCGTTGTAGAATGGAAGAAGGACTTGTAAACCTTCAATGATGGCTTTTGTTTTCATGGTTTCTCCTTAGTGAACCGTAGTGCTCGTAGTAGCTTGGAACATCGCTCGTCCCATTGCCGAAATTTCAAAGACTCTCCACATACGTCCTGTGTTCGCGCCCATTTGATCTATGCGCTCCTGATGGTCAGCTGTGATGTTCTTCAGGAACCCTAGGGAAGCTAAGCGATCCGCGTCGTCCGCAGCTTGTCGCATATCAATAGCGCTTTGCAGTGGGTCAGACGGCTTGGGGGAGGTCTGAGAGAACACGGACATCTCCGGGTCAAAACAGACCAGCTTCATCAGTGCTACTTGGCTTTCGGTGATGCTAGGAATGTCGCTCATAAGTATGCTCCATCTTCTTCTGTCGCTTGCTTTTTGATCCAGGTGTCTTCGTTATTTGGTTTTACGTAGTCTCCCGGCCCTAGCATAAGGTGATCAGGAGGCGTCTCAAGCAGCTTCTGCGCAGGTTTCTCCATGAACAGCGTAGGATGCTCGTCATCGTTAATCAGTCTGATGTAGCTCAGCATCTCACGCACGGGGTCTGACCCTAGCAGAACTTGGAGAAGAATACGTTTTTCGTTATCACGATGCCATCCTCCCTTAGAAATTATAGGCTCTGCCAAGGTTACCGTGATGTGCTTCTTTTCAAACACGTTGCTTTTCGAGGGATGGATCTCTTCACCGATGACTGGGTTGTCTGCGAAGTGCAGCTTGTAGCGCTTAAGGTTTCCTAAGTATACTTGGTAGGACGCCTCGTCGTCAATGTCGATCTGCAGCTGATTGTCCTGGGGCAGAACCACTTCGAGTCCTAGCCTCTCTGCGTCTTTGTATGCTTGGCTGCTGGCTATGGTTTCAAAGTCGTATTCAGCGTCCGTCATAGGGATGCTCTGTTTAATTTCCATGGGCTCTTCTTCTGCTTCTGTGACAAGGTCAAATGCTTCTGTGACAAGGTCAAAGCATGGTTCACATAGGCCGGTGATCGGGTACTCTGCGCGGCCTGCCATGCTGTAGAAGGTTGGCGGCAGTTTGCATCTTACGCATATACCGTTGAGTAGAGCTTCCTGCTTGGTCATGCCGTACATATTACGTGCTAGTGCTGGGAATTCCAAGGCGTCCTCCTTCGAATCTTTCTTTCATTGTTCCGTCTTCTACTCCGTATGCACGGCCATCAGCTTTGCAGGCCCGTACTTCAGCGTCGAAACGCTTCTCCTCAGACTTCATGAAGTCTTCCCATTCAGTCTTCAGCTTAACGTCTATTTCCTTCATGTACCATGCTTGCTTAGCTGAGACCCAGCCATGATCTTTCTGGCCTAGCACGAGCAGATTGTCCCAGTTGAAATTGCGTCTGTCCCCATCTTTGTGGTGGACTTCCTCGGAGCGTTCCAGCTCTCGGCCGATAAGAGCTGCTGCTACGATGCGATGAATGTACTTGTGTCGTAGAGGCCCTGAGGTGCATCTAGGATACCCCTTAGTAGTTTTGCAGGTGGTACCTGTGCCTTCGTCTAACAGGTCCCGCAGAATTCCCATAGCCTCAGCTAGTCCTTCACCAGAACCTTCTGGCATCCAATCGAGTCCGTGATGTCTATAGCAACCACAGTGACACACCAGTTGACGATGAATGTCGTCTAGGGCCTTACGCAAACGCTTGTCTGTAGTCCAAAAGTCTGTCATTGCGACAGGTCTCCTATGACGAAAATGTGAAAGCAATGTCGTTCTTCGATCACCAGGATTCTCCCTATCGCTCTGTAGTACAGCAGTTTTACTATCAGCCACTTGTACTCAGTCTTGCTCATCTTGCGGGAGAGATCCACAGTAGTGCCGCGTTCATGGCTACTTGCGTTCTCTCCGTACGCAGGGGCAGCATTGCGCATGTGCAAGCCGCGTTGCACTGTAGCGGGTCTAATTGCACTGTCTACCATCAGTGGCTGCTTGAATACTTCGTAGTACTCCTTGGACAGCTCGTACAGAAAAGCAGTTGTGGCAGGCAGTGCATATCTGCGTTCAATCGACAGCTTTGGTGCGACTACGTACACTGTGCACTCATGAATGGCAGAAAGGTGCCGGTTAATCACATCTGTGTCCACTTGGGCCTGAGTAAAATACCTGTAGGCCCCCATGGAATTCGCAACTTCATTTTCCAAATGCACTGAATCGTGTGTCGCCGGAAAATTTTTGTGCCCTCGCGGACGGACCCTGGCACTTGCTGTAATGCCAAGGAGGAAGGCTAAGCAAAGTACCAGAGTCCATTTCAACATGTCAATTCTCCTATTCACCGACTGTGAGTGTGAGTACATCTCCCGCAGGCACAATTTCCACGACAGTATCTGGGGTCAGATAGCCACCGTCTTGCAGAGAAACTGCTCCGATTTGTGAAGCGTTGGCCATGTAAAGAAGGACAACGTAAAAACCACCACCCCATCTTACTATGGAACCGTTCTTAAGGTCTTTCACTTTACCATTAGGTTTTCTGGTAGTGCTCGGTGAAATTCTGTTCATGTTATTTTTCTCCTTTGCAAACCTACTGCACGACGTTCTGGCAGCTAGGTGTCATGTGTCTGTGACGTTGTACAGCCTTCTTTGTAACACTCGGTGTCACCGTTCGCTTACTTTCAAGAAAGTCACCGTTCGGCAACACAATGTTCACGGTGACGGGAATAGGAGCAACTACCGGGGTGATAGGTTCAGCTACAGGAGTAAGTACCAGAGGAGGAAGACAGTCTTCCATGGTGATCCCTGCGGCCTTTGCTTCCTTGGTTGCCAACAGAATCTTACATGATGCAACCGTCTGTGGTCCTGAGAAGGATCGTGCCAGCTCTCTAGCGTTGCAGCCCTTGTCGATCTTACCACCACCGAAGGATGCGCCGAAGGCCATGGTCTGAGCACTGCCACCGAAACCCTTGAAGCAAGGCACGGTAGGCATGATGGGAGGAGTAATAGCGGACGACACGGGAATCTTGGGGGCTTCTACCGTGGTGTTATTCGAGTTGTTGCCGTTGCCATTAGCAGACGCTGTGCTGCTGGATGAAGATGTCGCGGTGTTGGTGTTCGTATTAGTGCTTGTTACGTTGACTGGGGGAGGAGTGGGCCGTATGTGTTTGGGAGGTTCGGGACGCTCGGGTCTTTCGGGACGTTCGGGCTCATGTGTCTTGCAATTGTCGTCCCCCTTGCCGTGGTCGTCTCCCTTGCCTTCGGTCGTGGCGTGGTCTCGTGCGTCGTTGCCCTTACAGTTATTAGCGAGCGCGGGTGTACAACATAGTGCCAGCGCAATCAGAAGCATATTAAGTGTTCTCATTATTTTCTCTTTTCTTAAGGAGCGCGATAACCTGCTCCGTTCTCCCAAGTGTCGGCTATTTTCCTGAGCAGTACTGCCGCGCCTGCGTTTCTGATGTGGCCTTTGACGACCATCTTGGCAATCACTCGCTCGTTAACTCTGGCTTCTACATTGTAGTCTGAGGTGCCGTCCTCTTTGGTCCCAGTTGTGTTATGTGCCAGAATAATTAGCAAGATAGCCTCCTGTGAAGATCAAACGTCCGTCAGCCCCACCACCAACCCCTATCGTGCAGTCAGGACCAACACCGATGAAGAGCTTGTAGTTGTGTACAGCATCATGACAATCGCTGCACAGAGTGACTAGGTTCCAGCTTTCGTCCGGCCCTAATTCACTTCTATAAATTACATGGTGCACATGAAGATTATTTCTCATACCACACCTGGGATTACGGCATCTCCATCCGTCACGTTCAAGGACGCTCATCCAGAGCGCACGGTACTCCTCAACTTCCAGACGTAGACTCATCAGAGAGTTTCTCCAGTAATTCTTTGTTCTTTTCCACGGAGTCTTCAAAGTCCTTTTCTTCCTCTTTGAAAGGATCAGTACCCTCAAAGAACTCAGCAGTAAAAGAGCCTTCCACAGTGTCCATACCTTTTAGATAGTGCAGGACATGCAAAAGTATACAAGCAGCAAGCACTTCTCTTGCTTCCACTTCTTGCATAGCGTTGTTCACGATAGCCCGGGCTTCTGCGCTTCCATCATAGAGACCCAGGGTATTAGTCTTCGGTAGGTACGATGAACGGGACGTGCGTTCTCGGAAGTGAGTCTTGTGCTGCTTCCTCGCTAGCCACATGAACGGGTGCTCCGGTGACATCTCTAATGTGTGCATTTGGTTCCTCCGGTACTTCGATTTGTTCTTTGCTTTCGTCCAGCTCTTCCATGAAATTTCTTGGATCACTATTGTACTCGGCGCAGACAGCTTCCAAGCAATTGCCGTCCGTATACTCCACGGCTGCACCTGTGCCGTCCCGGCCTTTGCTGCCTAGTCGCTTCCGTACTGACTCGAAGCAACGTTGCACGGTGTTCTCATAGGCACTCTTGGTGACTCGGTAGCTCTTAGTCACCATGGCATTCTCGCCCACGTTGCCCATCAGCCGCTGCACTTCGTCCTCTACTTCAACTGTGGTTAGTTCAGGAGCTTCAGCAATAAGGCGCACGATATGCTCAACCATGGGCTCGTTGGTCTTTGTCTCTGTGTTGAAGAAGGAGCTTTCAGGGTCCAACCCTGTAATGACGCGAAGCTTGGATACACCTACAGGCTCGTAGTCCTTCCTAGCTACTCCACAGGCACGGCAGACACGAACTATTCGAGCGAGGTACTGCGCCTTCCTATGCTTGATGCCTAGCTCCAACGACGCGTACTCACCGAGAGATTCGAAGCCCCACTCAACATAGCAATGGGATTCCTGAGCTTGAAAAAAAGCCTCAGCCAAGTCGAAGGTGTTTATCTCTATGTCATTGGCCAAGGCTCGTATGCGTTTACGCAGAGCGGCTAGCTTGGCTTCTCGGCCTGCTACGGCTTCTCCTACGATTACAATGGGCTCCATGGTTCTCCTTAGAAGTACTTAGGCATGCGCCCGTTCCAACCTTCCGCAGCGTCGGCAGCTGTGGCTACTTTCTTTAGCTCAAAATGTTTCTCAAGGTATTCTTGCATCTCTTTACGAGCGTGCCAGAGCGGCGTATCGAACGAGGCCCAGGCTAAAGCCAGAATGTTTTTGACATGTTCTTCCATTATTTTCCTCCTTAACAGAAAAATAGAGGGGAGGTTTGACCCTCCCCATTGTTCGTTCACTTGATGCGTAACGAGTACTCGAAGTCCAGCCATTCCGGCCGATCTTCATATCCAACAGCCGTGATTTGCTGAATGAAGATGGCCTCACGAGCATTCACGATGATGTAACGAGTACGCTTGGTCAGTATCACACCATCGAGCGTAAAGGTACGGTACGTATAAGTGAACGGCGCACCATTCCACGAATCATGACTGGTGTTAGCCGTGTCTACCGTGCCGCCCGTGCGGTCGTCGTTGGCGTAGAAGTCGGAGGACGTATAGTCCACAGCAATGTCATGGTCAATAAAGCGAACCGTGACTGCTTCTGCAACTTTGCCGTTCTGAGAAACGTACTTGTAATCGGTGCTGGTGTTCTCGCCATTCCTCGTTGGCAACATTGCAGTCACTGGGCCGTCGAATGTGGCCGAGAAGTTGGTGGTTGCGTACGGCGTGGTTGCCTTGCCTACGTTCGGGCCTACTGGGTAATCCTGAGAAAAGGCCGCAATGGAAAGAACGAGAATTGCTAAGATGGAGCTAAGGTACTTCATTGATGTTGTTTCTCCTGTTTGGGTTTGTACATCTGAATCTAAAATCGGTAGGGCAGGTTTGACCCTGCCCACCCTATGGCTAGCGCCCTGCGGCAGCTGCCATAACCATCGGCTTTTCAGTCGCGGTTGGTTGTTACGTGTCCTTTTAACGAGGGCCACGTCATCTCGGGATGTCCACTGCTGTCTCGTAGTCGCAATCGAAACCTTTCAGGCCCATCAAAACGCTTCAGCGAGACCCGCTCTCCGGGTGTACGCCGGTAATGCCGTTATACCTGAAGCGTTGTGGTGGACCTGCCGGTATCGAAACCGGGTCTTGCAACTCGTACCTCAGCTTCATACATCCATAACTTACGGGGCGTACGGCCCTACAGGGGAAGGGAGTTCATATCTGAGATTTCATCTTTGCCTCACCTTAGTGCTCAGATTTCCACCAGGGCCGCTAAGCCCTCCCCCTGTAGAACCGCACGCCTCCACCATCGGCTTAACGTCGCCGCGACGACCTACTCGGGCACTTCTACAAGCCTGCCCTGTTTGTCTGTGTTGTAATTCTTATCAGCGATGCTGTTGTAGCGCACAAGGTTGATCTTATTGTCCACGATACGCAAAGCAACCAGAGACCAACCAGCGGTTTCGTCAGTGATCACTAAGTCTCCGTCGATAAGCTTGGCTGACAACTTAGCAAGCTCATAGTTCCTTTCCCCGTTGAGTTCTATTTTCAACATTATTTTCTCCTTTTTAGATTGTGATTGGCGGCAGAACTTCACCACCCTTGGCTTGCTGAGCAGGGGCTTCGGCCACTGCCGCATCTACCTCGGCTTCGTCGTTCTGCTGCACTTGCTGTGCTTCTGCGCGTTGCTGCATCAGGTCGAGGTACAACTGACCAAACTCAGCTTTGTCCTCAGGCTTCATTAGAGCAAAGTTCTTGAAGCCCATGACGTACGGTCCACCATCTTTGCTTGCAGCGTAGATATCGAAGCTGATGTCAAAGATGTTCGGCATCGGCAAGATTGGGAGCTGCCCAGTTTCTGGCACAGTAAACCCAGGCGTCGTACGGAACTCTTGGAACTGCTCTCCGGTTTCCTGATTTTGCAGAGTCACTAGCGAATATCCGCGCTGCTTATTCTCAGCACGTACATTGGCCATCAACTTCGCAAGCAGGCCGGACATCTGAGTTTCCATGGCTTGCTTGAAGGGCGAAGCGCTTGTGCCCTTGATGTCGAGGTAGTAAGGCGTCTGTGTTGCACGATCAGCGAGTAACAAGTGCCAATACGCACCGCACGGAGGGAGATCCTTGGGGTCCTTCGTCTTGCGCCATGTGTTCCAGTTGATGTCTCCCTTGGGGCACTTTGCGCAGTACATGGCCTGAGGGTCAGCTGCACGGTCATGTGGACGAATGCCGTCCAGCGAGAAGCATGCCTTGTTGTCCTTAGAGAACACGGTGGGATCACGGTACCACTCACGACGTGGCTGAGGTACGGCCAAGAGCACTGCGCGAATGGTCTTGCCCAGGTGCTCATTCGTTGACAACACTCGGAATTCCCCGGGCACCACATTCTCTTGACGGCTGCTCTTATGGACCAGTTCCAGAAAGCTAGGGCGTGCTTTGAAAATCGAGGAGCCGAGACCTACGCCCCCAGACATTATAGCTGTGTTGTTGTTCAGTACTACCAGTGCATCGCTCATTGTTTCTCCTGTTTGATTTCAGTTTTGTGAATAGCTGTGGGAAGTGCTGTACAGACTCTTTGTCCATCAGGCAGATGTCCTACGATGTACACCAGCTGGTCGTCATTGTGTCTGACGAACCAGCAGTCCTTCGTAGGGTCCAGCTCCTCTATTGTCTTGATAACGTCCGCTGGTGTCATCATCCCTCCATGGGTACCACAAACGGCTTGCGTTCTATTGGGGCTTCTTCCTCAATAGGCCGAGATGAAGAAACAGGATCTGCAACCACGAGTGGGATAGCAGGTGCCTCTGCATGCTTGGGTCGTTCCACAGTGTGTACGCAAACGTCGGTTGGTTCGGCATTCTCGGACACAATGGGCAATACTGATTCTTTGACTCGCTCCACTTCAGCATGCTTCACCTCGTCCTCAGGTACCAAGGTATTTTCTTTAGCATCTTGTGTCTTCGCAAGCTTGGCTTCCTCCCTGGCTTTCTTCGCATCAGCTTTGATCCTCTCTTTCTCAGCTGCTCTGTCCAACTTTAGCTGTGCCTTATCGGCTTCCTTCTTGACCTTGGCCGCAGCTTTGTCTATTTCTTTCTGGATAGCCTTTAGTTGTTTCTTGGCTTCGCGTACGCCCTTTTTTTGCAGGCTCATGCGCTCCTTTACGGAGTCCAGAAGCTTGTTGAGTGCAAGGCACGTTAAGAAGCCCTCAAAGTCTTCCTTGAAGTCCTTAGCCGTGCAGTGCCATGGTTCAAACTTTCCAGCTTCTTCTTCGTTCTTGCCGAGGCGAAGTATCCAGCGATCCTTGATGTCAAGGCCCTGCTCTTCTTGCTCCGCGTGTTGGTAGCTCGCTGTTTGAAAAAGATACTCGATATGCAAAGCATTGCTGCTCTTGAAGTCGATGAGCGATAGACGATCCTTGAATTGCTCAGTGCAGCACGACGGGTCACCACAGGAGTCCACTGTGGCGAGCCCGTCCATGGTCCCGGCGTAACCGTACTCACGGGAATAGATCTTCTGTTCAGTTTTTATCCAGCGCACATTGTGTAGCCGCATCCATGCTAAGCCAGCCTCAGCGCACGCCTTGGCTTTCTCGTCAGTCGGAATGTTGCGCAGTTCAAGTACTGTGCTGTTCGTGTGATCAATCGCGTGCTGAATGGAATCAGATAGACACAGGTGCGCAATGTGCCCGATGTCCCCAGCCTCTTCCAGCTTTTCTTTGTGTGCACCTTTGGCTTCCAAGGCGAGCTTGGTGAAGTCTGTGAGAGTCATTGGAGCGATCCAAGAAACTCCCGAGGTGTCCTGTACAACTGGGATTGTCCTCAGCAGCTTCTCAATCGCCATCTTAGCTGCCCACGGTACGAGCATGACTGAGCGATCAATAGCTTTCTTCAGGACATTGGTGACTCCGTACAATTCTATCAGGTTGCCGAGGTCCGGGTCCACACGAAAATAAACGTGATCTTCTTTGTTGTAACGAACCTCTTCTGTGTGATTGTAAAACCACAGAATCTCCATGGACGTTGTGAATGTGTCCATGAAGGAAGCCAGAGCGTTTGGCGCTCCGGCGCTGAGCAGGTTGGTCTCAGGCACGGCTTCTGCGCCTCCACCGAACCTGCTCAGAAAGTTTTCTGCACTTCCCATTATCGCTCTCGGTCCTGTCTGAGGACTTCTTCCCACAAAAGCTTGGCCTCTTCCACAGCTTCTTTTCGGAGAAGATATTCATACCTTTTAACATTCAGGGTAGTTGCTCTAATGGATGCAGCGGCCAACAAAATAAAGTCATTCAGTTCCATTATGTGCTCTCCTTCCACTGGTTCATCCACCATTGGTTTTCCTGAGCAGACTGCATGTCCACTCGGGCTTTAGCAACCACGTCACTGGCTTCGAAGTCAGGGCTCAGGCTATAGCGTTGGGTAGACAAGTAAGGCCTGTCGTCGTGAGCGTACGCTGTGCTTGGCAGACGCGCTAGAGCTGCCATGTCCTTATCGTCCTTGTGTGGAAATTTCATCGGTCACCTCCTCGTGGATGACGGCAAATTCAAGGTTGTTCGGACGCCAAGTTACTAAGACTCCATCAGGGACTTCTGAGATGGGCACTTGTCGTCCCTTAGGAATATCCTCGGCGTAGAATGTCTCACCTACGACTTCAGCGGTCGTCTCGCGTCGAATGAGGTTGTCCTTGGCAACTTCCCCAGGAAGAACCTCAGCAAGGCTTGGTTCAGTACCTAGGCCAGCCCTAGCACGAACTTGAGCATCGTCCAGTTCCCTCAGTTCTGAGGCAATGGGATTCAAGGAGTTGATAGGGACACCATAGAAGCTGCCCACGACCTCACCTATGTCATCGCTATGGATTACTTGGGTGTCCGTTCTCACTGAGCCTCCGTTATCAGGTCGTTAAGCCAAAACTTAAAAGCCTTCACAGGCCTGTTGTTATCAAACTTGTGTATGAAACGTGTAGCCCTTGTAGGTAGCTCTACAGAATACCCATCAACTTCTGCACAGTCGTCATCCACTCCTACTGCTTTGTATCCATACTCTTTTAGAGACAAGGCAATGGGGCAAGAGGAATAACTTCGTGGCTTGCCGTTCTTGATGTGACTCTCCTTCACTTCAATCAGCTTTCTCATTTGCTCTCCTTGATGCGGTATTCAAGTTCATTTTTTCGTGCTTGGTAACGGGCTCGTCTCTGTGCGCTTCCTTCGGTGTACTTGCCATCAGACCCCGTATTACCAGACTGCACCCAACGACGGCTGGCTGGCAACATAAACTGCACGATGTATTTCTTAGTTTTCATTTGATCTCCTTGATGCGGTACTTGAGTCCCATTCCGTTCTTTTCCTGATAGCGAGCGCGTCTCTGTGCGCTCTCTTTGGTGTACTTGCCATCAGCTCCTGTGTTTCCAGACCGCTTCCAGCCCCAGTCAAAATGCGCTTGCACAATGTACTTCTTGGTTTCCATTAGGTCTCCTTTGACCGTTTCGATTTTTCTTTCTTAGCCATTTCTTTCAGCTCGGCTTTCGCAGTGGGCAACGGTGCGAACTGTGCTGCTACCCATGAGGAAAACCAATCTGCCACGGCTACGGCGGCAGTGCGTAAGCGCTTGCGATCTTCCGGCCGTAATGCCTTGAGCTTTGCCAGAGCCTTCACGTCTTCACGCAGAGGATTGCGCTCAGACACCATGGTCTCGAACTTACCAAGCATGACTTCTACATCTCGTCGGATTGGAAGGTACACATCCTGCACGCGCTGCTCCGCTTCCCAGACTTTCTTCTGAGCGACTTTCGCTTCTAAGTCAGCCATCGCTAGTTGGTTCAGAACTTCCTTGGCCTTTGCGCGTTCGTCTTTCTCCTTGATCTGCTTGGCCAGTGCGTCAGCCTTGCGGTTGTTCTCCTCGCGCCTTGCGTCAGCTTCCTTCTTCAGGAGGGCCTTGTGCTCGTCTTCGGCTTGCTTGGCATCGGCTTTGGCTTTGGCCTGTGCGGCTAGCTGTTGTTCGCGGAGTTTGTTCAGTTCTTCTTGGGTTTTTCCTCGGCGCTCCGTTATGGTCTCGGTGCGCTTCTTGATGTCCGCAGTGATGTCAAATAGCTTTCTAGCGGTGATGGGTTGCTTGTCCTTCACGAGTATGGCGTTAGTGATAGCTCCCATCTCTTTCAGGTGCAAGAAATTTAAAGCAGCTTCAACCGCTGTGTCCGCTCGGCCATTTAGGTATACCCTACCTAGGAACTTGGCAATCAATGTAGAGGTATATGGGTATGCTCGCGCACCTGCAACGGGTTCCTTTCCAGCGACGTATGAGGGTGCGTAGCGTATGTGCTGCGCGTTTGTTTTGGGGTCCACCTCGAATGCGGGAATGGTCCCATCAGTCAGTGCAGCCACTACAGCCTTGACCGACTCGATCACAGACGCAGGACTTGAGGCATAGACTTCCCGATTTTCGGCGTCCATTACCTGAATCATCTGCGCGTCTGTGAACTCCTTGACTATGAAGTCAGCCTCGGTGAGCCCTGCTTCCTTGGCGGCGGCAATGCGGTGATGCCCACCGCAAGCGATCTCGTACTTCCCGGCTTTGTTCTTGCGTACCACGACGTTGTCCCAGAAGCCCGTCGTGTTGATGGAAGCGACCAGCTCGACAATCTTATCTTTGAGCAGAGGATTGCTCTTCAGGTCGCGGTAGGGATTGCTGAGGATATCTTTAAACTTCAGTTTCATGAGCGACCTCCTGTTCGACTTTGGTTGTCAATGTGATGCGTGCTTGGATGATGCTGATGCGCTTTCCCTTGATCTTCTTGAGCATGTCACCCATTGCTCGGCTGATGGCGGCTTTGGCATTGGCTCCCTCGCCTCGCCCTGATTGATACATCTTCCCGCCCTTAAGTTCCGGCAGAGTTGCTTCGATGAACGCACCCTTCATGTGACTCCTTCGTATTGACCAGTGTAATGATTATACCAAACTTTGGTCACTTTGTCAACTTGTCCGCGCATCGGTGTTTGTAGAAAATAGGATGCGGAGAGCTTGCGGGTCTGTAGGTCACACACCTTTCGTATATGCAAATTGAGCGACCACACTTTGGGCACGTTAGCATTTTCTTTCCGTTCATTCGTGTTCCTCCAGAGATTCAATGATCTCCCAATCTGTGTTTTGTGCAATTTTTGGATATTGCACATTCTCGTGCATGTCCTCCGGGGCACTCTTAGGAACCTCCTTAGCAGCCCTACGTGACCAGCGCTTGGTCTCGGGAGAACTACGCTGTAGCTGCCCGTCGATGATCACGTAGTGGTTCATATACGAACTCCTCCTCCAGAGCGTAAGCATACCCTTGGTACTCCTCGGCCAGAGCTGGGTAGGTCAAGGCCATGATTGCACAGTAATCCCGGGCCTGCTTGGGATCACCATCGAAGCGAGCGAGGATTGCTAAAAGTGATGGAGTCATGATTTTCCTTTCTCTAGTACTGTTTTGCAGTACAGCAGCCACTCGTGAAAGTTCTTCTCAGCCTTTGTTTTCGGGGGACGCTTGGTCAGCTTTAGTAGTTCTTTATCAACTACTTTTTGCGTCATGAGTTGAAGCTCTTTCCGCAGCCACAGGTACTCTTGGCCGCTGCATTGTTGAAGACGAAGCCGGACATCTCCAGAGACGAGACATAGTCTACTTCGCACTCAGACAGGTACATGTAGGACATGGGGTCCACGTAGACAGTGACGCCATCGAACGTGAAGACCTTGTCAGCAGGCAGAGGAGACTGGTCTTCCGGCCCGGGCTCTTCTATGAGGTATTGAAAGCCGCTGCATCCACCACCCTGCACACCTATGCGAAGCAGAGTGATGCCATGCTCGCGTAGGTATGTGCTTGCCCTCTCGGTTAGCTTCATCGGCTTAGGTCCTCCTCAATCTTTGCCCAGTCGCGTTTCCATTTGGTCTGTGGTTTCCGTGTAGTGATGCGCTTGACTACGACATAGCCTAGGAAGACTAAGCCTCCCAGGCCCACTAGTCCAAGCCCAAAGAACGTGAACAGCAAGATGTACGTATCCGGCAACATGTCTTGTGTCATGTACGTCATTTCGTCCACCGCCTTCCCGTAGTCACGCAGCTAATGCCTTGTGGAATCGCCGTATTCAAGTGCATGCCGTTAGTAGCGTCGGAGTTGTCATAGAAACACAAAATTTCTATACCGCTCTCTGTATCGTGATAAGCAACTACCTGCAAACCGTTTCCTAGTTGCTGGCCGGACAAGCGCTCTATGCGGTACTTCTCTTCCGCGACGAGAAGTGTTGCCAGAAACACCAGAGCAATTACAATTACTTTTTTCATTCTTTTTCTCCTATTTCCCCTGCCTGCTCTTTTTCGGAGCAGGGCTTCAGCACTCGTTCGGCCAATATTTCATGGTAGTGATCCGACTGGCTTTTGTTGGGATCAAGGTACCGATGTCGGAAGTACGCATCTGTCCAACATTTCTCACAAGCCACTAAAACGCCTCCACTTCTGCTATGCTGAACAATGGTTCGCAATCGAAGGTCACCGTCTTCTTGCAGACCTTGTCCCGCGCAATGCTGAAAACCACCGGGGCATGCTTGGATGTCAGTTGGAAGTCGTAGTCTGTATAGTCTTTGGTCGCGTCTCCCAAACTTTTCGCAGCCTCTATGAACTCCTGCTTATCCCAGAACGTGATGTACTGCTTCGCTTTGTAGTACGAAGGCAACTCGAATTCAGGGCGTGTGTCCAAGAAGTTTGCGACGTTGCGAAGTTCTACTGCGAGTTCTCTGCTGTTCATAACTGTTCTCCTTATTTGACTTTGAGTTTGTTGATGGCCAGTGCGGCCTGTCCTGCGGTAATGCCTTTCTGCTTCATGCATGCTCCACAGACTGTGCCTACTGAACCCGCGCACAGGCAATAGAGGAATGGCTTGCCCTTGGTCAGTGTCCTCAGGTACTTCTTAGCTGCATCGCTTGCAGGCCCAGCGTGCCACGACTCCTCACGCTTGAGCAAACGCACACGATCCGCACGGCATCTACGCACGACTTCATCAGCTGTTGTGAATGCCTCTTGGAGCGTGTTGTACGTGCCAAGCTTACGGTCGGTGTTCACCGTTGTAATGCTCAGCTCGTACTCGTCCAGTTCGTTGGGCGTGATGTGGAGCTTCTCGTGTTGGAAGTTCCAGTACTGTTTGGCTTCCTTCACTTCCCGGGCTTCAGGCACAGAGAGGACGTACGCACCGTCCTGAGTCTGCATCCATGTCAGCTCAGAGAATTCTTTCACCTCTTGGGTGTAGGGCTCTGAGAACATGTCCAGCGATTCGACATATATCTTCACCTTGCTCAAGTCAGTGAGGTGTGCGAAGTCGATGCCGGGGTTCTTCTCTTGTAACACTTCGATCTCTTCGATGGCTGCTGTAACAGACTTACCTTGCAGGTCGAAGTCTGGATTCAATCCCAACAGACTAGGGAATGTCACCAGTGAGCAACGCTTGTTGTTGTCCACCACATCCAGAATGAGACAGTCTTTCTTGCGCAGAAACTTGCCTGCCTTGAGTGCTTCCAGAAGATTGCCAGTGCCTTCTTCCAGACGTGTGCCTCGCCCTACCTCTTGCGTGAACTTGGAGCTGCTCTTGGTAGGTGCCGCGAGGATGATGCACTGTACCTGCCACGCGTCGAAGCCCTCGGTCAGCAAAGCGCAATTGCATAGGACTGTGATGTCCCCAGCCTTGAACCTTGCCAGCTTCTCAGCTCGGTCTGGATCAACTCCCCAGATGGCCTCAGCCTTCACGCCTGTACTTGCAAACGTTTGGGCCAAGTCTTTAGCGTGTGCAATGTCCACAGTGAAAGCTATGGTATGGCGCTGCTCAGCATGGTCCAGCCAGAACTTCACGATCTGCTGGTTGCGTGTTGCTGTGTTGACTGCCTCAGACAGTTGGTCCTGTTGGTAGTCCCCAGCAGTGCTCTTGACGTTGCTCAGGTCGGTCTCAGTCTTCAGCTTGAGTCCGCGCAATGGAACTAACCAGCCGTCACGAATAGCCTGACGTATGGTGTACTTGTGTACGATCTTCTTGAACACACTCTTGAGCGAGACGATCTCCTCGTCGTCCAGTGTGGTGAGCTGCTTCTTCTCAGTGCGCGTCAGGTTCTTGCGCTTGGGCGTAGCTGTCACTCCGATGAGCAGCTTCTTGGTTCCCGGCTGTAAGAATCCTCCGGCTTGCAGCACGTTCATGTACGTTGAAGCGATGGCGTGATGAGCTTCGTCGATGACGAACTTGTCGATATTGTCCCATCCAAAGCGCTCCATGCGCGTTGCACCTTCGCGTCCGATGCTGGCAATGCACGACACGATCACATCGCAGTCAGTATCCGCGAAGTGCTCGGCCATCTCCTTGCCTACTTTTAGGCTTGGGTTCCAGTGGCGAATAGCAGAGATGGCTTGGTTGACCAGCTCTTCACGATGCACAGTCACAAGCATCTTGCCGGGGAGAACATGCTTGAACTTGTCCGGCAGATTGGAAAACATCACAGTCTTCCCTGTGCCTGTCGCGGCAACGAACAGTTGCTGATTGACGCCACTAACGTATTCGGTCAAAGCGGAATCGAGTTGCTCTTGCTGATAGGAACGTAGCATGTTGTCTCCCTTCTTATTATTATAAACCTGCCGCCTTGAGTGTGGACGCTACAACTACCCAGATTACAAACTGACCAGCGAAAAACTTCAGCATCTCTGCGATCATAGGTCATCATCTCCTAAGCGTACCTTGTCACTCCCCAGCAGCCACAGCACCATGGGGACCACCACTAGCCAAAGCGCGGGAAAGCCTAAGGCTAGCGGTACCAGTACGAGCAGAGCCAGAGCTACGAAACCTCTCATGTTTTCTCCTTTAGTCGCAAGACGATCCGCGACTGACTTTGACTTTCACCCCACCATCGTTCGGCAAGTCTTCTTTACGACACCACGTACCATACCCAGCGGGGTGGTATGCAGCGTAGTATTCCTCAATGAACTTGTCGGCTTGTTCGTGCGTTTCGAAAACTTTGTCAAAGTAAACCATTGTATCCTCCGTTGTTACAGTCTGAATCTTCGTTTGAGTTCGTACACCTGAGCTTCTTCAGATGTCGGCATCTTGCACCCTCGGGGTACCTCTGCTTGATTTTCGTTGGGCGCACATAGCCGCCCCGGGTATTCTTCCCTATGCTGCATCTTCCGGTAAAATTCTCCCGGGTCACCGTGCCAGTGCCATACCCCATCCAGCTCGGCATCCTCGCGCAAGCCATGTATCCCCAGCGCTGTGCGTAGTGGATCAATAGGCGCGAAGGCTTCACGTACACGCTCTGTTCTCCAAGCCACGCATGCAGGACAGTTGAAGCCAAGTAGCACATCGAACACATGGCCACACTTTTCACATCTACCCATGATGCCACTCATTCCGGCCTCAGCTTTCTCAACCACCGTTGCATTGTTGTGGGAATATCCATAGCGTCACAGAGTGCGGCATCTACGTGGAACGCGATCAGGCCCACTGCAAGCACCTTGGACAGCTTTGTCTTGTGGTTGCGTAGCTCATACACTCCCATGCCTGCAATGAGCAGGTGCCACAAACTTTTATAAACGCGCTCTTCGTTGCGAGTCTTCATTTTCCACCCTCCACCATTATACGATCTACCCGTAGCCATTGGCAAACGTACCAGAGCCCACCCTGAGTCTCAGGCCTGCGGTGCTCCTGCACGCCACTGAGCGATACCTCGCACCACACTCTGCCGCGCTTCGATAGGTGCGGAGCTTCCGGCCTAGAGCACGCGTGCCAACCGGGACGATAGGCAAAGCCCTTGACGTATATGCCCTGAGCTTCCTGCCACAGTCCTACAGGCACGCGCAGTCTCGCGCCGATAAACAAAGGCCCAAGTGTGCCGTCCTTGCGTAAGCGAAACAGCTTGTAGCCCTTGATCATCATTGCACCTCTGTGAGAACTTCCTCAATAGCTTGATGCAGTTTTTCTGCTCTTGCCTCTTCTTTTTCTTCATTCATCTGATACGCTCCTGTTTAGTGGCCTGCGCCCGTTCGTTCTTGTAGAAGTGCCCAGTGGTTGCTTTGGTGTTCCCGTCCACCCAAGCATGCCGTGAGACAACTACGTCCCCGCTTAGCTTGGCATGCCCAGACACCTGAGCTACATCTAGGATGCGTACTTTGTCTGTCAGCTCGGCTTGGCCATAGACAAGCGCATGCGGACCTACATAAACGCTGGGGTCAACCTTGGCTGTATTGGCAACCCAGCCAAGGCCGTTTGGATGTCGATGCTGTTCATCATCCGTTAAGTTGGTAATCAAGGAGTGCCTCCGCTCGAATTTGTGAGTCGCGTTGGTTGCCGATCTTTGCCATGAGGTTAGTCAGTTCCACAACAATGGGGGAACCGATGTACATGTCGTTTACGTGCGTACCAGTGTTGGAAGCTTGCGCCTTGGCGTTCCACAGTGCTGCCAAGATGGTATCGAATTGGCTGTCCGTAATTTCCAGTTTGATCATGAGATGTTTCCTTTCTCGATCCATAGAAGCTGCTTGATAAACTTGGCATCGTCTTCGAGCATAACGTCACTGGCCCAGCGGTCAGTACTCTTGCTTGGACTAGTGACACTCAAGGTCTCCAGAGCAGTCCTAAGTGTACGAATCTCCAAGTCAGTCAGATTGCGAATCTCCACAGTATTCATGATGCCCTCCGTGACACTACAAGGCGCTGCCCTAGCGAATCTCTAGCAAGCAGTTGCGCGTGCGTTGTAGTATCACGCAGGACACTTTCCCTGCGTTGCTGAGCTTGCCTCAGCTCGATTGCATATGGTCTCTGCCTCCGTATGATGTGCTGCTATGTGCTGCCTCAGCCTACCTGAGAGAGGGGATCGTGGGCTTCATCCACCTTTGATGTGATGTTTACACCCACGTTGCTTTACTTCGTTGGTGGTCGGTTGGGAATGCTCGGCAGTGCTGTGTAATCCGCACTGGTGAATGGTCGCGTTGACTGCTTGGCTTTGGGGAACAGCTTGCGTGCAGCGCGGCGTCCGCTCTTCGATGTGGCTTTGTTCATACTGCCTCCGTGTCAAAGTATTTGTTGTCTGCGAGAACTTGCTTTGCCAGCTTCCTCATCTGCGAAGGGTCTAGACGCTTTGGCATCAGAGAACATGCGAAGTCTTGCACTGATTGAAACCAGTCAAAGTCCTCGCCTGCCGTGCCGAATGCCTTGCTTTCCTTCTCCAGTATTAGAGCGGCATCCCTGACATACTGCCATACTCCGCTCATGCCGCTTAGGTCATCGCAGTACTCTTCATAGAACGTGCGTGACATTGCGGTTGAGAAGAATTCCGCAGTAACACCAGACACAGACTCAAGGTCTGCAAGCGTGTACTTCTTTGGCGCTGGTTTTCGTCCACCACTTTTAGTTGTCATACGCCTCCATTGAGCATTTTCACTGTAGAACGCCATGGTTAGATCTCCTTAGCGAATGCGCGGCCACCACTGACTAGATGGTCCAGCCCCGGTTCCAAGGCCTCAGGCCAAGTTGCATGCGCTTCTGCAACCGATCTGTATCCGTTGTCAACAATGGAAGCACCGTGATCATCTACTTGGACAATGGCGTAGAGCCTGTCTAGACTCTCGCCACTGTAAATGTCGTTCTCGGTATCCTCAAAGTCACCGTCAATCGTGATGCCAGTGTCTTTTCCCTCGTACCCCACGATCTCTACAATGTAAGTCTTCATACTGCCTCCGTTGGTCTCGTGAACTTGACTGGTACATGGTGAAGCTTCCGTACTCCGAGGTAGAAAACCTCGAAGCGCTTGGGCGTGTACACTTCGTCTACCTCGACACAGGCGAAGCTTGGATCAGTGCGCAAGCTAAACTCTGCGCGTGCCGTGCGTGTGGTGAAGCAGAAGACGTGGAAGCCACGGCTTGTCAGTTCTTCTGTAGTCATGACTCCCACCTCCTCTCTTAGGCGCTACGAATCCAGTAGTCCTCACCCTCGAAGTTTACCGAGGAGTAGTCCTGCTGTAGTTGCTCAGCGGCTTGCTTCCAGTCGATGCAGTTCACAGGCCACTCAGCGTTGCGATCAATTGCTCCGATGTCATCTGCGAGCTGCATTGCATAGTCCTCAAAGTACGAGTCACGAATCAAAGCTTCTCCATGGCTCCACTCTGAGGTGGCATCGCGGCCTTCGCTGTCTAGCGCTCGAAGTGCCTTGAGTTCTTCTCCGTTGACTTGGTCCCAGTTGTTGAGTTCGTCCAGAGTGCCGTCAGCCTCGTCCTGAAGTTCGAACATGTGATCTTCGTTGGCATCCTCAGGAGCAACGTTCTTTAAGGCTTCAGCAGCGGTGTTTGAGGCGTCTTGGTATGCCTCGCGGTCGTCTTGCAACTCTTCGATGCGTGCGATTACATCCCGGCTGTCGATGATGTCCTGCCCGTTGTGAATGCTCATACTGCCTCCCGAGGTGTGATCGTTATGCTTCTCTGTGACGGCGCGGACGTAGAAGTTCGGCACGTAAGCACGAGTAGTTTTCTCCATGTAAGCGCTGGCCCAATAGCGGTCAACTGAGATTCCGATAATGCCTGCGACGTTCTTGTAAAACAACTCGCCTTTGAATCCACCGTTAATCGCAATGGCAAGCGTGCCGTTTGGTAGTTCTGAGATAGGAACAATCGGGTTTTTCTCTTGCTCGGTTACAATGTAGCTCATGCTGCCTCCTGAGGTTCAAGCTTTGTGAAGTGGCGCAGAAATTTGTTAGCCCTCGCCACTGCTGTACGTGCATACCATGAAGACACACGGCGCTTCGTATGCCCAGACGCTAGATCAATCACCGTGATGCGGTAGCGATCCAGAGCCCACGTAATCTCCACGCGATAGAGATGCTGAGGAGTTTGCATAGGAACAACTTGCTGCCACTCTAGGCCAGCAAGCATTTCGACTGTAAACACTGCGCGTGTTCGCACAGTTGTTGGCAGACTGCCCATAGCCCTTAGCCACTCCTCAGTGCTCTTGGATGAGCCTATCTTAGCCATTGCTTGATGCCATGTCATACTGCCTCCCTAGTCGCGGTCGTCCCATGCTTGGGGGCCGCAGTCAATGTAACGTGCGTGTTGCTCTTCACGCGATGCATGCTCTGCTGCGACATAAAGCACATCGCTGTGCAGGGAGCACGGCGCTCTGCGCAGACACTTAGTCAATGTGCAGTAGCGCTCAGGATGTGCTTCCTTGGCCAAGCGTATGGCCTTTGCAGTTGCGTTACGACTCATGCTAAGTCCTCCAGTTGATTGACACCGACGTGCATCTGATTGTCGCCTGCGTACCTCGCCTTCAGCAGCGAATCACTCAAGGCACGTTGCCAGTGTGACCAGTTATCCGGCCACGCTCCCCACTCGTTCCATTCTTGCACAGCCTTGCGACACGCGGCGATTACAGCTTCGCTGCGCTTCAATGGGTCCGACACTTTCATAGCGCGTGTCAGTGCGGCCTTCAGCTTGGGATTGTTGCGCTTTGCTCGTTCGTAGTCGATCACGGCTGTACCTCCATACCTTCTGAGAAGATCACGGTCACTTCCCCGGCAAGCGTGCCACGGTTAACGTAGAAGTACCAATCGTACGCCTTCTGATACACGCGACCATAGATGAACTGGTTCATGCGCTCCTTGGTGGTCACCGTGTGGTACCCACCAGTGTGGAGCGTCACCTTGCCGTTGTAGTGGAAGCGTACGATGTACGTATTGTGCAAACGCACACCGATGAACTGAAGGCCTTCGAGGCGTTCAAGCCAAGTGTTGTTGCCCAGCTTGACCTGCTCCCGACCATTGAGTAACGCTGCTGCTTCTGAGTATGACTTGGGTGTTGCTTTCATCTTTGCCATGGTGTCCTCCTGAGGACTTGGAACAGGTTATGCCAAAAGCTTGGCAATGTAAACTTCATTGTGCAGAGCTGACTGCTTTGCATACTCATCCCTAGCAGCTTGCTCACTAAGGTAGTATCTGATGGTCTGCTCATAATCTGTGTGATGTACGATCACCACATACGCTGGTGCTTGCGCATCCTCAACAATTTGAATATGCATGGTGTCCTCCTGAGGTTTAGATTGCGTTAGCTTGTACGAAGGTCAACATTTCCGTTGCGTCTTCGTCCCATTCTAGGTTTCGGCTTGCTAGTGCCTCGGCTTCAGCTTGGGTCATGTCTCCTGAAGTCAGGTAGCCTAGGCCAAACGCGGCCAGCTTGGCCTGATAAGTAGCAGGTGCGGCCTTGCAGGCTTCACAGGCCTTAGACTCTGGTGAGTCACCTTCGTACTTGTGTTCGTCGCAGGTGTCTCCCGCAGCGTAATCAAATTCGCTTTGGAAAGCGTCACAGTAGGAGCACGAGCCATACGAACCGTGTACCCAGAATGTGCGGCCTTGATAAACTACCTTGGCAAACCAATCGCCCTGATAACTACCAAACGTTGAGCTGGCCAATAGCTTTGCGCCAGCGGCTTTTAGTGCTTCAAAGTATCCCATGATGTCCTCCTATTGGACAAAGTACTTCTGAGCACTCCTCGGCTTCAGGCCGCGTGCAGCGCTCGTGCTTGGCACGTACACAAGCTCACCTCGGCATTCAATCGCCTTGGCCACTGCCTCGTGTACGTCTTGGTCCCGCGTCAGTGCATAGATGGCCTCGGGCTTGATGCGTGCCACGCGGCCATCGTTGCTGACTTCGAGTGTCTCACCATTGTACTTGATTGTGGTCATGCTGCCTCCAGTGCTTTCCTAGCACGCGTTAGTTCTTTGTGCAGTTCTACTATCTCTCCCCGGTCCAATGCAGAGGTAGGGTCAAGCGCATCTGCCAAGGTCTCCATGGCATTGGTCACGGCATCTCTCAAGGCCTGATACTTCTGCGCCTCTTCTGGAGAGGTGAGGTTAGAGTTTGGCTTCTCTCCGCGCTTCAATCGCTCACGTTCCAAACGCTTGGCATCTTCCCAAATTTTAGCCATTCTATCGTTGTATCTTTCTGCTCCAGACTTATGGTTTGCCATGGTCTCTCCTTGGATTGCTCACTCTGCACTCCCGTTACCTTCACTAAGGCATTATGGCCCGTGTCATTATCGAGGACGGTTCAGTGCAGGGTGAGCAGGGCTCTTTCGAACCCGCTCCTGTTTAGAATGCTACGACATCAACGTGCGAGCTGCCACAGCGTATGCAGGTTATGCCTTCGTCGTACAGGTCGAAGGCGGGGTTCAGTTCGTTGTTGAGCGTGCCAGCGTTGCAATCCTTACAAACGCCTTGCACGCTTGGCATACGCTCACGCTCTACATCAGGTGTCTCACGATATCGCGCCATGGTCCCTCCTCAGGGTTACAGGATGTGCAGCTCGTAAACTTTGCTGCCATCAGTCAGTTTCTCTTCCCAGAGCCTAGCGATACTGGCATAGGCGTAGGCTTCTTCAGGTTCGAACGTCTTCACATATACAACGTCGGTCCACTTCAGGTTGGCAATCGCCAACATGGCTTGGATGTCGCCCAGCATCGCCCGTACATCCCCGAATCTGCGTTCTGCAATTAGCTTTGGTGCGGTCATGGTGTCCTCCTAAGGTTAGAGTCTCGCTTCCTGAATGCGTGCTACAGCGGCCTTGACTATGCCGTACACAGAGCCGCGTGGGAATGCAGCGTCAAGTTCTTGTAGGGTTCGCCCTGCTGGTAATGTAGAGTTGGTCTCGAACATCTCAAGCACAGTTTGTAGCGCGTCCACCAGTTGGATGCGTGCTAGCTTCTGGTTCTCCTGAGCTACGATGGCGCGGTCGTGATTGTCACGCCAGCTTTGTATTTCAGCGCGGCTGATGTAGTTCGTGAGTGGATTGTCCTTCGTGATTCGCGGCATTGTTGCCTCCTAAGATGTACCAGTCATGCCCTGAGGGCTTCTCAGGTCTTCAGGGCATGCCTTGCATATCTTAGATTGTTGCTTCGATCTTGACTCTGCGCACAACAAGTCGGAACGGTGTTCCCGGTTCGTTTTCCCGATACTCTTTCAACCGTGCTCGTGCTTCGCTTCTGGTGGTCTCGCACGTCACTTCTTCCCATGCACCAGAGTAGAGCCCATGCACCTGATACTCGTCTTCAGTCTTGCGCTTATATGCGCTCATACTGTCTCCTTCAGGCCTGCGGCCTTGTAGAAACGCTGTGTGTTGAACTTGGGGTTGTCGTTGGCCAGATTGTTGGCCAGCAAGCGGATCAAGCCCTTGATGGTGTTGACTCGAATGTCGTTGTGCACTTGATTAAACGTGCCTCTCATGTCGCTGACTTCCAGTTCGTAGCGGAAGAAGCTAGCAAGCTTCTCATAATGTTTGTGCGTGAATGTGGTGGTCATGATCGTCTCCTCAGTGCGGGATTGGATTCAGGTACTAGCTTACCTTGGCAATGACGCCGTCTTTCATGGTCACTTCAGCGAACCACTTGCGATTGTAAGGCGAGGGGCCAACAACGCAGAACTTGCCCGTTGCCACGTACTCAAGACCGAATGCGCTGGTCTCTATGTATCGCAAAGGTTGGCCAACGTTTTCCTTCAGGGCTTTCTTGGTTGGATACGATGCTCCCATCATAATGTGCTGCCTCCTAAGTGTTCATTCATGCACTGAAGCCTAACAGTGAAGCGGCCTTTCGGTCCTGTAATCACAGCTTAGGTGCAGTGCATGATGAAGACTTAATCTTCTTGCTTTGCCTTTGTCGCTTGTTTTGGTTGCTTTCCAGAGGTGTGACCCATCGCACATTGCCGGGTTCATAGTGCCCGTCATTATTGCTACGATCTAGCCTCATTCCAGCAGGTCTTGGCCCAACGTCCGCGAGAAACTGAGCAAACGATGCAAACCTAAACAGGATACCGCGACCGCCCCAGTATTTGAATCTGGGATGGTTCGGGTTTGTGCATCTGTGCTTAGCGTGCATGTATGCCTGATACTCGGGAGTGTGCCGATAGTTCGCACGATGACCGTGCTTCATTTTGTTTTCCAATCTGTAAGGTTACCGCGATAGGCTGGGTTATCCAGTGAGTAAAGGGAGCGGACTTGTAAGGCCCCGTAAACTTCCCCGCGACTGCATCGCATCCTGAACCCCGTTCGGCTCTAGCCTTCCATGACGGGTTTGCTGATGAGTCTTTCGCGTTTGCTGTACTTCGCTCCGGTTCGAACACCGGACGGCTTTTCCATTCACGCGTATGTCGTACTCTTGTCCTATCGCTTGGCTTGGACCGAGTCGGCTGGTTCGTCAGCACCGGAGGTGTTCGAAGCGGCTTTCCTGTCCCGCTTCAGTTTCTCAGGTCGCCTCACTGGCCGCTACGGCATGGCCTGCTCCGGTAACCGTTACCTGCTCCGTGCCACTACTTTCAGCCTATCCTGTCCGTACCGCTTACTGGTATGGATACTAGCAAAGCACTGGCCATAGGTCAAGCACTATAGTCGCTTTGTTTTCAACAGGTCTCAGGCTATGAATGGGAAAGTCTTTTCCCTTCGAGGGAACTATTTTACCCACAGTGTAATTTCTACTTGACTTTTAGCAGGTGTACATGCTATAATTAAGTATATGAAAACACTAGAGCAGAGACAAATAGACATGAAAGACAGACAACCCCCGGATGTATATGATCCTAATGAGTTTAAGATGACAGCATGGGCTCGGTTCAGGCGTCTAAAACCTTACAAGCCAATGCTCTACGCTGCTAAGAAGAGAGCTTCAGAACTTGGCTTGCCTTTCAACCTGACTGACGCTGACATTTCAATTCCTGAGGTTTGCCCAGTGCTCGGCCTTAAGCTTCAATCTGGGAGTGGCAGGCCCTGTGATTCTTCCCCTTCGCTTGACCGAATCATTCCGGCCATGGGTTATGTGTCTGGGAATGTCCGTGTCATCTCTTACCGTGCTAATGCTCTGAAGAGCAATGCAACCTTGGAAGAGCTTCGAGCAATCGTTGCTGACTCTGAGCGCATACGCTGCCATGTACGTTCGAACCCCGTGCTCTAATCGGAATGTCACCAGTAGGACAGACAGGTAGTCACCATATGACCAGCAGGCCCCCTACGGTGTCCTAGGACAGCGCCTGAGGTGTCCCAAGCCACCCTAGGGTGTATGCGGTCAGCTCAGCTCTTGGCCAGTTCGTATGTATATGAAAGGACTAGGGTCAAGCTTAGGTCAAGCACTGTACCGATCATAGGTATAGCCATAAGCAGGAGGTGTGTTACCTGACTATAACACCCAAGCACCTGACCTAAGCTCAACCATAGCAACCACTTAGGAGCGATCAGGCTCCCTCTACTCTCCCTCGGCTCAACCTTGGGAGCACTTTGGTCTTCCCCAAAGTTACCTTAGTAACCCCAGCATGCCCGGGGCTGACCTCGGCTGACCTCGGTGTGACCTTGGGTTTCCCTTGGCCTTTAGAATGACATACTTACAAGCCCCTCCCAAGCTAACTCCTTTGCTTGCTTAGCGGACCTTAGGTAACCCGAGGTGACCCCAACCTGACCCCTTGCTCCTCCCTCTGCTGCCACACCGAGAGGCCCGACTCCTGAGCGTACATGAGAACGTACACTTTGTCCCACCATGCAATCCCACCACCAAACTGGAGTTGGACTTGGCTTCCCACTTGGGTGGACCTTGGGTTGACCCTTGGTCAGGTTACCTAAGGAGCGATCCGGCTGGCCAAGGAGGACCCGGGGTACACCCCTTGCAAGGGACCCACTCGGCAGACGCGGGGGCACACCTGTGCAATTTTTCCCTAATGCGGAGGGGCTCCCTAGGTAAATTCTACACTGTGATGTATAGGTCACACCCTGGCCGGAACCTGCGTAGCTTAGGAGGTCTATTAGACGCAGAATATGCGGAGCATACTCCCAAAATTTTTCAGGGGTATATACGCGGGGCGTTCACGAATCATGAACAAAGGTTGACAATGAACAGGCTTAAGGTTGACAATCCGGGAGCCTAAGGTTGACAAAGGGTGTCCTTGGGTGTGTCCTTGGGTGTCCGTTACTAATGGACGTGGCAGGAACCCAGACACCCTCGCCGGTGTCGAAGACCGGACCCGAGCGGAGCCCCAGGAGGACCCCAAGGGATTTGCATTTCCGGCCGGTGGTGTGGTATACTAGTCTTGCTAGTGGTTCCTTGAAGCAGTGGGTCAAGGATTAAATGAGAATGGCCGTGCCTCACTCAGCCACAAGCCAAGGGTGCGGCACCGGGAAGGACCGGCAGTGGCCTGTGACGCCATGTGAATGAGGAGCGTTACCTCACGTACCCTCCACTGGCGCGTAGCTCAATTGGTAGAGCCCTCGGATGATAACCGAGAGGTCGCAGGTTCGAAGCCTGCCGCGCCAACCAAATTTCAAAGGAGAGAGCAATGCTTCCATTGATTAATTTAAATCCTAAATTTTGTGGACTACTTCGTCCCGACAGTGGAGAAGGAATGACCTTAGACTGTCCAAAGTGTGGACCAAACCATCGGCTGTGTGTATACTTTGAAAACCCTCTGGATGGGTACAATCCCGCTCCTTGGCAAAAACCTCTATGGAAACGTGAGGGAAAATTTGTTGATGAACTTACAGTCTCTCCGTCAATTCAATACCCATGCTTTCACGGATGGATCGAGGATGGACAGGTAATTGACATCAGCGAATCTCCAGCAAAGGTAATGATGTTTCTTGACGGCGCATGGGAGCTTGTTGCTCTTAGTCCAAAACAAGCGAGAAGTATAACGGGCAATTAGCTCAGCGGCAGAGCGCCTGCCTTACACGCAGGATGTCGCAGGTTCGAGTCCTGCATTGCCCACCAAACTTCAAAGGAGAACTATGGGAGAACACATAAGTGAAGGCGAAGACGACTACACAGATTGGTCACTGTACCCAAGTTGTACCCGATGCAGCCTGCCTGTAGTACCTCCGGCAGAATTCTGTGAGGTGTGCGAAGAAGAATATGAAAAGGAGAACCATGAGATCAATCAAAGAATTAGATGCAAGCATCATCGCAAGAGAATTTAGAGAACTGGAAGCAGATCTCAAGACTCACCACATCGAAGGCATTGCCCGGGAGGGGAACAAGCCTTTCTCAGCTCCACTCATCAGTCACGTCGAGGGGAACCTGTGGCAGGGCGGCTGCAAAGGCGGCGTCAGCCTCAAGGGATTGTTTAAGCACGTCATCAGTCTGTACCCTTGGGAGCAGTACATCTTTGGTGGGCCTCTGGATAGCCTTGTGGAAGTCAGGCTCTATGACCGTGGTACTATCCCAGATGAAGAGCAACTGGAGACCCTGGCACGCTGGATCAACATCTGCCGTGACAATGGACCCACCCTAGTGCATTGCCAAGCTGGCCTGAATCGCTCAGGGCTCCTGGCTGGGTTGTCCCTAGTCAGGGCCGGGATGGACCCTGCGGCAGCAATCGCGCTGCTGAGGGAGTCTAGATCTCCTGCAGTACTCTGCAATAAGACTTTTGAGGAGTGGCTGATGAAACAAGGAGGAAAATAATGGCGTACAAAAAAGAGGACTCATTACGAAAAGAGAACAAAGAAGAAAATCCTTTCACAGAGCGTAACCGAAGGGAGAGGCCGCGCATGTCCGATATCACCCGAGCAGTAGACAAGGTTGTAGAAGAGTATGTGCCTGGAACTACTTTTGGTAACCAGCCGGGAGCCTATGAAGAGGGAGGTCAGGCAGGAAGCACTACTTTTGCGGAGAAATATCCTTATGTAGACAAACTGCTTAATGGGTCTGCTGGGCATACACAGCCGCCAGTCGCAGACAAGAACACACCGACGAGTCTGAAGAGTCTTCGCTGGGAGATCTATGACCTCCTAGACAGGTACGACGCAGACTACGGACGTACAATAAAGTTCACCTTGATGCAGGAAGTAGAACGACTGTTCAACATATACACACACTCATAAACACAAAAAGCCCCAGAAGAACTGGACTCATCATCCGGCTCCTCTGGGGCTTTTGTCATTTCAGTCTGCTCGTTTGAACTTTGCCACTCGGTACTTCAATCTTACTGTGTAGTTTTTAGCGTCTCTCTCTATGGCCTCTTGGGCTTCTGCTCTAGTATCAAAGAGGTATTGTAGCCTGTGCCAGAACCCAAAGGGAGACTTGTACTCTACGATATAGATGTTACTTCCCAAGGATCTCCCTCACTTTCTCGGCAGCTCTCTTGTAGCTGTCGGCCTTCCCTGAGAAGTAGTAGCCGCTGCGGTCTGCTCCCACTTCTTCGTGGTATCTCCAATCCTTGAGAGATTTTTGCTGCTCCATTTCTACTTTTTTCTCTTCCTTCTCAGCACGCCTAGCGTTCTCCTTGGATCTCTTCTCGAAGTACGAGGCTAGCTTCTCAAACGCAACTTCGATCTCGGCCGTGCAGGGCACGTTGTCTGAGTCATCGAAAACTGCAATCTTGTAAGGTATGATTGGTCGGTCGGGGAACAAAAGACCTCCAAACATTGCTGGGTAGTTAGTCTTCTTAACGTACTCTGACCATAGACTAGTAGTAGCTCTGCTAGTGGTCTCATCCTCAAAGTTGACTATGCGTCTCTTGAGATCCTTGATCTGCTCATCTCTCCAGTAGATGGCATTGGCAGCAATGTTGGCCGTTTGACGAAGAGTTTCGTTGTTCCAGTCTCTGTCCAAGACTGCCTGTAGGGTCATCTTTGCTGCTCTATTATCGGCAACATGCCCTGCGGCCTGGGCCACTAAAGATTCCGGCACAGAGTCTCCCACGCACACTCCGTCTGCCTCAGTGGTTCCCGGGAAGTTCTTCTGGTCGTCTGAGTACTTCGGGTACCCCAAGGCCTTCCCTAGGACTTGTTCAACTTCGTTGGCGAGATCGTAGTACATCTTACGCCAAAACGATGCTACTGCTCCTTTAGCCATTCTTTTCTTCTCCTTTGGGTAACCCTAGGCGACCCATGATTTGCTGTGCTTCCTGAATCTCTGCTTCTCTTTTCTCGGTACACGCTTTGCAAGGCGTATCATCTATGACGACTGACTTGCGTCGGCTGTCGTTCTGCGGATCTGATTGCTTAATATACTCATAGCAGTCTGGGCAATAGAGCAGCCATCCCTCGGGATATAGCTTAGACATTTGGTTCATCTAATAAGCTCCTTTGTCAACTTGGAAGACCTTGAGGCCCTTCTCTCGGAACATGTCTACGTTCTGCTGACGGTCCTCGAAAACTCCACCAAGCTTTCCTCCTAGGAACACTGGGCTCTCCAAGAGTTCTGCTTTGATTACGAAGTCTTCTCTATGGTCTCCCTCTTTGCGCATCAGGAGTCTGCTGAAAGGCACACGGTATTTGCCCATCCATGCAACAGTTAAAGCCCTGGAGGATTCTGGGCGACCTGTCATAAGTACTACCTCATGTGCAGCAGCACTCAAGGCCCTAGCCACGGTGATGATTTCCCAGATAGGCACGTCGGCCGTAGCGGCTGCAAAGAAGGCTGGCCAGTCCTTGGGTTCTTTCTGTATTAAATGCAAGCGATGAGAACAGCTTGATAAAGTGCCGTCGATGTCGAAAATGTAGATCATAGTCCGTATCCTCCTTTGTCGTACACATGGTCCTCCATGTAATTTTCAATCTCTTTGCGCTGCTCGATAAGGCTGAGGTCATCCCAGAAGTTCTTTCCTGTGCGCTCAGCGTACGCCTTAGCAGTGTCGAACACCAACACTAGATTTTCAAATGGATTTCTCATTTAGCTCCTTGTCCAAAACTTCGTTACACAGATTGTCCACATACTCGTTGCCTGGGTTTCCGTTGTGGCCCCTCACCCATTCCAGGGTGTGCTCACCGCGCACCAAGAGAGCGTAGGCAAGATCTCTTAAGGGTCTTAGTTCTTCTTTTTTGACGTGCCACTCCCCATTGACTTGACGAATCATTAATTGAGAATCGCTGTTTATATCCAGGCCTTTTATGTTTTCCTTCTCGGCCCACTTCAAGCAGTCCAGCAGTCCCTGGTACTCTGCAAAGTTGTTGGTGCCGGGACCCAGATACCTAGCGCTAGTGTGTACCAGAGCTTTGCCGTTGTAGATTGCAAAAGCTGCTGAGCAATTCCCGGGTTTTGTATGGGAACCTCGCCTAGCTCCGTCCGTGTAAGCTATCAAGTTGTTCCTTTCTGAGTTTAATCAAGACATCTCCATGGCAAGGCTGAGGATGACACCAGCAGCCTAGGGTCTGATCGTCAATCTCGTGCAGAGCATCCATGAGTTCAGGAAGTGCTCTTACATAATCCTCGTAGCACGCAAGAACTGTCTCTCTTGGTGACCCACTAGTTATCCAGTATGGATTAGCCCACTTCGACCTGGGAAACCCAGCGAATGCACGACCGATATACAGGGTGAAGTTGTTAGTTCTCTGGTTTACCTTGACGACTGTGGTCACCTATTGTCTCCCTCACTTTTTATCACGCCACGGTTTCTTCGGTCGGAAAGCTTAGCAATGTTCAGCACAGCTATTTCCTCTAGGTCAACACCCAGCTCCTTGGCCGAGGCAGCTATGTACCACAAAATGTCTCCCAACTCTTTGGCGAATCCCATCTTCTCTTCAAAGGAGAGGTTGGCTGCGGACATGCTTCCTTTGTTTCGCCAATTTTTCTTGACCTTGTCTACATACTCCCCGGTTTCCCCAGCCAAACCCATGGCTGGGTACACAAGGTTCTGTCCTATGTTTTCGTACATCGCTGTTGACACGGCTAATTCTTGGTAATTATCAAAGTTCATTGTTCTCCTTTTAGGACCCGCAGGTCCCTCCACCACGTAGTTCACAAGCATCTCCAGCTTCCACAAAAACTTCTCCGATGTGCTCGTTGGCTGTCTTCCAACTCACAGGAGTCAGAGGCTGGCCATTTCGTGCGCCATCGGGGTACGTCGTTACGCCGCGCAAGTGCGGCAGGTATTTCATGAGGATCTTACCAAACTTCTGCACAGTGTCTTTGTTATTAAGTTCGCTGCCCCACTGCGGCAAGTTTATGGTACTAGAAATTCCATGGTCCACATACTTCTGAACGTGGGCCTGAAATGCTAGCCTACGCTCTACGTCCTCAGCCAGCACGTACGCATCTTCAATGTCCGCAGGACGTACGCCTTTCTCTTCAATGAGACGCTTGGCCGTTGGGTCTACGACATACTCGTAGTTCCAAATGCTGCCCTTGAGGTAACGCCGCTTGTAGGCTACGCAGAAGATGGGCTCAATGCCCGTGGTCGTCTCTGCGATAATTCCAATTGTTCCCGTGGGTGCGATGGCTCGTGTCTTTACTGGGCAAGACAAATCCCATTCCTTGGAATATGATTTGGCATAATCTCCGCTGGTAGCGTACACCGCTAAGTACTTGTCCAGCTCAGCATCGGCTCCGTACTTCTTTCCATTAACCAGGAGCCACTCGTGAATGCCCATAGTGCCCAGTCCTAGCCTACGGTTCTTAGTTCTGACTGTGTCTACTTTAGCGAACGGCACATCGCTGTAAACTGTCCCTGCCAACAGGAAAGCAGTAGCTACTTCAACCACGCCTTTCATCTCTTCTAAGCTGGTGATGCGTGCCATGTTGATAGATCCCAGGTTGCACACGTCGCTGTCGTCCTCACTGGTCAACTCTGTGCAGGCATTGCGCAAGGTCTCCTTGTGGTTCTTACCAGTATCAATACTGAACCCAGGCTCGCCCGTCCTAAGCATGCGCTCTACTGCTGCCCAGTACACTATGTTGGCATGGGAATTCTTCTCGTGCTTTTCGTTTGAGTACGCTTCAAAGAATTCATCGTCCAACCCCGCACTGATGTTAGTCCCATCCAACGTCGCAGGAAAATTGAAGTCTTTAGCTTTCAGGTCGCGTACTTCTTTGATCCAGTTCTTCATGACAATGAACTTCATGATGTCTGCGTGCGACCAATTCAAACCTGCCCACAACGCAGAGCGTCGGCTCCCTCCTTGCATGACTCCTCTACCGGCTTCATTGATCATTTGCATGAGAGCTAACGGACCTGTAGCAAAGCCTCCTGTTTTACGTATGGGTTTACCTTCAGGACGAACTGCGGAGTAGTCTGTGCCTATCCCTGCTCCCGTCATGAGGCCCAGAGTGTTTTTGTGGATCAGATCCGCCCACCCTTCGCGGCTGTCATCTGCTCGCATGAGTAAGCAATTGTTGACTTGGTGATAGGGTCTGCCTGTGGCGTACAAATAACGCCCACCGGGAATGAACTTGCGCTCAATGATGTATTGCTTCACTTGTCCAACGAGGGATTTATTCGCTCCTACAGCTTTGAGCACGTATCTGCTAACGCGTTCTGCAATGTCTTCCCAAGTTTCCTTGGTACCATCTTTGTGTTCGTGGGAATACTTTTGCTGCATGATCCTATTGGAGAAACTACTCATCTTCGACATTAACTTTCTCTTTCTTTTTCTGGGGCCACGAAAAATTCATGGCCTGCTGGGCATTTGTATGTTTGAAGGTCTATGTATAGTACAGGACCCTCAGGGAAGGATTGAGAAGGACAATATGGACAGTTCAGGTACGGATGTTTTACTTTTGCCAACAATTCGCTATGTGCCAATCGGCCTCCATGACTACTTTTGACATTACCTCGGCCGCTGCACGTTTGAATGCGTCGGCTACAAGGCGTGCTACTTGTTCCCCAAATCTCTTAGGGCACTGCACAATCAATTCATCGTGCACCATGGAGAGAAGCTTCGCTTTGAACTGAGGAAGAGTATGCCAAAGAAACGGTTTCCCATCCTTGTCAAAGCCACAACCCATAGCACGCTTGATAATTGAAACGTTGGTGCCTTGAATGCAATGGTTCTTCCCTCGTCTACCAATTGAACCCCACAAACTACGCATCGCTGATTTGATTTCGCTTTCGTTGGGCTCTCTGTGGGTGAGTTTGTATTCTTCCTCCTCGGTGGGCTCACGCATGTACGCCGCTTTGAAATTGAAGATATTTTTTTCCTGGTCTTCTTCTTCAAGTTCAAGACGGTCTGCGTGTTCGTCTTTGTAATACTCCTTGGAACTTTCCCAGGTCGGCTTAGGCAATAAACGTCTACGGCCGTAAAGATCTCGGGCTTCATTTGTGCGCTGCGCACGGTCCCCAGATTCTTTGAGGTACGCCCACACGATAGGAAATTTCTTCTCGTGTTGACGCATCAGATCCTTGGCTGCATCTACAGTGATATCAAGTTCATCAGCCAGAGCATCAGGACCACCACCGTAACAAAGCATGAAGTTGATGGCTTTAGTATTCTTTCTCAGCTTCTTGTGAGCTTTGCATTCGCACTTGAGCCGCTTAGGACTTCCTTCGGCATCAAGCTCGAAGTATAAGCAGCCTGCTTCGGTTCCCGCTGCCCACTTTTCAGGTTCCAAGATTTCTGTGGAAACTGAGTGAACATCATGCCCCAAAGAAAATGCTTTGATCCACGCGGGATCTCCAGAGAGTTCTGCAATGATGCGCAGCTCTGCACCGGACATGTCTGTGGTGACCAGAACATAACCATCAGGCTCTTCTGCGTCAGGTGGGTCGCAGATGAAGCAGGCATGCACTTCTCCCTCTTCATCGTTCGTCAAGTTCTGCATGTTGGGCTGTACGCAAGAGCTGCGCCCAGTCTCAGCTTCTAGCTGATTGAACTTTGCGTGTATGCGGCCATCCCATGGGTGTCTCCAGCCTTCTTCCTTGCTGGCTTTGGTGATCCACTTCTCCGTCCACTGCTTACCATACGTTCCTGTGTCCTTCTTCCCTTTGCGATATTTTCGCAGAGTCTGGATGAAGGGCCTGTCGTTGTACTTCAGGAGATGGTCATCACCTACACTGGACAGAGTGCTCATGCCTGTGAATTTCTTCAGGGCTTCTAGCAACTGATCATTGGACCCGTAATTAAGATAAGCTTCTCCCTCGCACTTGGGAAGATTGTGTTTGAACTTTGTGTATTTCTTGCTGAGTTCAGTGTACCGAGAGCGGGCTTCTTTTTTCAAAGCAGCTCGCGCTCTCTTCAATTCTTCCAACTGAGTCTTGAGTTCAGCTTTTTTTACAGGTTCACGCGTGCAACGCACTTCCTCAGCCTTGGCCATCTCCTCAGGAGATGCAATTTCGAAGCCAGTTCTCCATACGTTTTCACGCGCTGCCATTTCTTCAAAGTCTATGTGCTCTGTTTTCCTGCCTACCTTAGCAATGAACTCTTGGTCTAACAGTTTTAGCTCATCTACTCTACGCGCTATGACTGCGTCGATGCGCTTCATCCAGCGCTCGCTATCAATTCTCATACCGTGAAGATGCATGTCTTGCCAAGACCCCAGGGAGTCATTTTCAAGCTGAGCAGTGCTGAGCAATTGATCGGTGGTCATCTCCCGAATCTGATGCTCGCGTATGGACAGCGGCATACGAGAATCGAAGGCTGCGTACTCAATTTGAGCCTGCGTCAGAGGAGCATCTTCCCCGAAAGTATCCTGCTCTTCTTTGTCCACCAGCACACCGAAGCGTCGAGCCACGATAGCTTTCATGGAGAACTCAGTCATCCTCTTCAAGCTGATGTTTCCTGCCTGAATAACGCGCTCCGCGAGATCTGTCGAGTACAAATGCCAGATGCGCTGACCGAAGTTCCAGAACATTACCATGTATTCGAACGAAAGGTTCTGTCCCACCTTTAGTGTCGTGTCGCTGCAGAGTGCTGGGGTGAGAATGTCGAAGATGGGCTTGTATGCTTCGTGCAGTGTGTAGCGGCCTTGGGTCTCCTTGAGTTTCTCTAGGGAGCCCAGGAAAGCACGCAGATCAATGACGAATTGCTTTTCTTTATCACCTACTTGAATCGTGCGTACTACTCGGAAGTAGAAATCATGAACCCAGTTGGTCTCTGTGTCGAACCCAAGCAGTCCTCGTGTGGCAAGTTTTTCTGCTATAAAACTTGACAGCTCTGCCATACCTGACTCAGGTGTGACCAGCGTTGTGTTCATTGGCGGCTGCAGTGCAGAGAGAACTAGCGGCTTGAGATTATCGGTGTCTGACATGGGTCCTTTCTGTATCTGGGGGGAACTTCCCCCCCCACATCCCTAGTGTGCCCAAAATTGCTTCCTACCTTTGCTGAAGGTTTCTGCGATTTTTTTCTGACAAGCTTTGATCTGGCCTTTGCAGAGAGCAATCTTGGCCTCTGATTCTGCCGTTAGCTGTAGACCTAGGCTGGCTCCTCGGATCTCTGCTCTCCAAATCTTAATCTCCTGGCCAGCGGCTTGGCGTGCTTTACTCACTTCATCGGGCGTTCTCTTCATGACCCCTGGTTGACCTCAGCTTTCTTGTTGTTGATTATAGAGGAGTTAGTGTATTGATGTCTGTAACTCGTTGAGCCCCTAAGGTCAACCTGTAAGTCCTTTGGTTTCTTAGGTTATCATAACTCCTTTGTTTTCTTGGTTCTACTTCTAAGTCTTTGATTACATAGGTGTTCTACTCCCTATACTATATCCCCAGCCCACCCAATAGGTTTATCATAAACCCTTTTCGGCCGGAAGTCAATAGGAAGTTTTTACACTGTTTACTACTTGGATACTTGACAGAGTAAAAATGACATGGTAGAATTATCTTATACCGATTTACGTGGGTGGAGGCCTCATACCTCTGCCCACCCCTTATGAGGAGGGAATAATGAACATTACACCTAGAACAGAAAAGCAATGGAGAGCAGAAGAGGACAAGAAGAGAGCAAGAGACAAAGCACGTCGTAGCTTTAAAAGGATAGGCATTTTAATCACCTACTTTATTCAAGGAAGAACAACTGGCCTTATAAAGATTGGGAAAACAGAAAACCTAAACGAACGCCTTGCCACTCTGCAAGTAGGAAGCCCCGATGTGTTACATATTGCCAAGACTCTGTCAGGGAATGTTGAAAAGACATATCACAAGCGCTTTGCGCACCTCAGGCAACACGGGGAATGGTTTTCTCCTGCACCAGAACTTATAGAGTTTATCAACAAGATGTAGAATCGCACCGGGGCTCCTCCTGCGTATCTCCTTTCGCAGTTTCCGAGTAGAGCCCCGGGAGAGCACCAAGTTTAAGCGCTCTGGTAGGGAAGGAAGGACTTGCAAAGCCTTTAACCTTCTCGCTGGAAAACCTCCGCAAGTTTTGCAACTACGGAATGCAGCGCTTAATTAGTTTGGGCCTGATTCTTTTCGAGAAGTGCAGTGACAACCATCCTGCATGCCCAGCGTATTAATGCGCTGAGATTAAACCTCAGGGTTCCCAGGGGCCGATAATTTGGCTGGCCGAGGGATCTGAATGTTTGGCCAAAGCATTTCAGGTAGGCGCATTATAAAATTTGTTCTGTTGAGTCAGTAGCCACAGAGCCTGATATCACGAACGACGTGCCGGAGACCACGATACAAAAGTCTCCACCTTTTTTTCATGCCCTTGTAGCTCAGTAGACAGAGCGCACCCTTTGTACGGTTGAGGCCGGTGGTTAAATCCCATCCAGGGGCTCCAAAGATTCGGCCATGGGCGCTACGCGACCGTGAGGGCTTGATAAGCCCGTGCCGAGTAAAGACTCACCCCTCGTCCGAGGTGATGGTGAGGCTACGGAATTCGACGCCGTCTAAAGGCCGGTCGCGTGCCTGCTCCATACGTAGAGCTGAATGTGGCGACAATAGGGTCTTTAGGCATTTTCATTCCCTCTTCGAAGAAATGAAATATCCAAGTTTATGTGGGCTGTTCGTCTAGTGGGAGGACAGTAGCTTTGCAAGCTTCAAACGAGAGTTCAACTCTCTCACGGTCCACCAATTTTTGGCATGTAGCTCAATTGTCAGAGCATTCGGCTGTTAACCGAAGGGTTGTAGGTTAGAAGCCTACCGTGCCAGCCAAGTTCGCCCGTCAGTGCGTTGGTCACTTCGTGTGACAACTGACCCGACGCCCAAGCGGCCCGTGAGGGGCTGAGGCAATAATTTTAGGAGCGCAGAAAATGTACATACCAAATCCTCCCTACGGCACTTGTCCCAACTGTGGACACTGCCCACACTGTGGGCGCAGTAATCCTCCATACGTTCAACCACATTTTGTTCCTTTCGTTCCTCAGCCGTACATCTATCCAACAACAACGCCATGGGGAGGATACCCATACACGACGACTGGCGGAAGCGTTGGTCAAGCTATCGGTACCACATCAATTTAAGGAGGAAACATGTTTCTTACACTGTTTGGGATCGGTTTAGCGGCAGCGGTTGCTGCGGACATCTATGATGTGACGTTGACAGAACAGGGATTGAAGAAAGGTGTCGCGCAGGAAGGGTTCGCGTGGCTTGTCGGACCAAAACCCTCAGCACTCGCTCTTTATCTCCGTGACGCATTGATAACCGGAGTAGTTGCGGCAGTACCCTTGACACTGTTCTTGCTAGGATCTGTTCCAGGCGCATACGGCACCCTGTCAGGACTAGGCGTGCTGGTGATTAAGCACATTCGTGGTGCTCGCGCATGGAAAGCGCTTCTGAAATAGGCTTCATACTTTTCATAAGTTAATACCCAGGAGTTAATACAAAGGCTCAGTCTTCGGACTGGGCCTTTTTTGTTGACCAAAATAACCTTGTGCTTGGAGAACTCAGATGAAGTCGGACCCAACGCTCAAGAGGTGGTACAGAGTAATCAACAAAAAGTTCTTTGACAAGAAACTTACCAACAATGTATGCGTACGCTGGGCTAATGAGGCCGAAATTGAGAAATACGAAGAAAAATTCTTCGGGTACATGAATTCCTGTGATGATGGCTACCATGAATGGGTCATAGTTCTCAGCGAATCAAAATGCAGCGCACCATCCATTACTCTTTTGACTTTGGCACACGAGATGTGTCATATAGCAACAAAAATGAAGGACGATCACGGACCAGCATTTGAATACTGGAGACAGTACATAGGTGATCGTGGGATCTTTAAGAAAGGGGCCTTGAGAAAGGGCCTAACCATATTTTAAAACTCAGGAGAACTCAGATGAATGCAGAAACCGCAGTAAAGCAGGAAGTTGTGGAGGTTGCCGAGGAAGTCAAGGCGGAAGTTGTCAAGGCCACTCAGGAACTAGGAGCTGAAGAGAAGCTCGTTATTCGTGAGATAGAGAACGAATATCTCAAAGCACAGATCGAAATCAATCGCCTGAGCCAAATCACTCAGAATGCTCAGAAGAGATTTACGGATACCGTAGAAAATCTCGTCAAGAAGTACGCAGTGTCCCCAGCAGAGTGGGTGTTCGATAATGTTTCACTCACATTCAAACGCAAGTAGGCAAAATGGAAGACTCAGAGAAGAAACCAGGACAGCCGGAGACACCTCCGGCTAAGCCTGAGACCACCACAGAGATTGTATTGCATCCCAGATCAGGCACCCCAGTAGTGCAGATTAGGGGCGCGGGTGGAAAGTACGTAAAGCAAAATAAAACCGCAGCCACGTCCAAAGCAAGACGGGACGTGCTTAGGAATTTGTTGGATGCAGGCATTGCCGGTCCAGATGGAAAGTTTAAACGTGGAGGTAAATCTCGCTTTCAGTTGATCTTGGACAATCAGATCAAGAATGCCATGATGGATGCTTCACAACCAGTGTTAGATAAATTTGGAAACCCTTTAATGATAGAGGGGAAGCCGGTTATGGTAACAGACCCCAAGATTATGATGGCATCTACTCAGGCCTTCAAAGAGATCATGCTTCGAGCAGACGGCAAATACGCAACCAGTGAAGAAGACCTGGAAGCACAGAAACTGCACGGAGTGAAGATCGTGGTTATCACACCTCCTCCTGAGATGTTAAATAGGGAAGTGACCGAGGACAAACCTAGGGAGAAGTTGTTGCCTAGTTTTATCGAAGGCGAATTTACAGACGACAAAGACAAGATTTAGAAGGACTCAGTTATGCCTCGTAAAAAGGTTGTGGAAGTCAAGGAACGCCCACCCTATTTGAATGCAGACGGCACCCTTAATTTTTCGAAGATATTCACACTGCAGCCGAAACAGACTGAATTGCTGCAAGTGCGTACACGAGACGGCATCCCTTATATAATGCCGATTGCTCCGCAATGCTTGAGCGTTGGAGGCTTTCGTAGTGGTAAGACCACAGGATGGTTGATGTACGCTGTAATGAATTATTCTTTGGCGTATGACAATTGCGACATACTTGTGCTTAGACGTACCTTTAAGGAGTTGGAGGCTGGAGCCATAAAGGACTTCATTACCTTTACTCCTCCTGAACTTTATAACTACGACCAGACGAAGCACGTAGCTACAATGGTGAATGGTTCCCGTGTAGTCTTTGGTCACTGCCAAAATTTGAAAATGAGAGACGTGGAACAGTATTTAGGTTCTGCTTACTCTTTCATCCTCGTAGATGAGTGTGGTCAGTTTTCTTCGGACGCATGGGGAATGCTGTATTCCCGAAACATCGTCAACGCAGCATGCAAGCCCAACAAGCATGGGCATCTCCCAATACCCGTTATAGTTGGCTGCACAAACCCTCTTGGTCCGTACTATGAGTACTACCGTACGGTGTTCGTTCAGAAGGAACCTTTCGAGAGGCCTGAGGGAAGTCGTAGAGATGATACGAACGGTACTTGGTGGAACAAAGAATCTGGAGAGTGGGTTAACGTATATGACCCACGCCTATATGCCTACCAGCGTTCTACAGCAATGGATAACCCAGAATTCCTAAAGAGGGACCCTGGCTTCATTGCTAGGATGAACAGTCTCCCTAAAGCTCAGCGTGACAAGAAGCTTTTAGGATTAGATGGAGTTGTCGAGGGACAATACTTCGAGTGCTTTGATGAGTATGAGCATGTCATAGATCTTCGTGAAGATCCAGAAGCCATCATATGGCAACCTTGGCAACCTGTTTGGGGTAGTCAGGACTGGGCGATGGGAGGCCACCACAATGCGGCTTATCTGTTTACTAAAGCCTTGGTTAGAACCCTTGGTACAAATTACAAGCTAAAGACAGTATGCTTTAAGGAATCTGTGTCTCAGGGTGGGAAAACCCACAAAGAATGGGCGACCATATTTAAGAGCATGTGCAAACTGCCCAATGGACAAGAAGCTATACCTAAGGCGATATTCTTCTCACATGAGAAATTCTCAAAACAGGTTACAGCACATACGCCCGCAGATGAATACTCCAAGGAATTAAGAGCCCTAGGACTTCCCCCAGTCTCCCGTGCAGCCATGGATCGTGTTGGCGGTGCGTCTTTAATGTACAATCTCTTTAAAAATGGAGATTTGGTAATACTAGACAACTGCAAAGACATAATCCAATCCATACCTTCCCTCATGCGTGATCCAGACAACATGGATGACGTTCTCAAGGTGAGTACTAAGGGAGACGATTGTTATGATTCGTTTAGGTATGGTCTGTACGGAATGCTTAGAGGCAAGAATAAGCCCCAAGACATTACCATAGAGGAACACGCCAAAACTTTGGACCCAATAGCAGCCCATTTTTATAGGCTGAAAATGGCGCATGACAAGGTAAACGAAGGCGCACCATTTGTGCAGAAGGAGCAACCAGTATGGATGGGCAAAGCTGGACTATAACGTGGGGAGCTGGTGTACGACAATTCTTCCGGGATCTATTTGGCTCGCGTCTCGTAGAACGCCTGGAACTGGATCTGGTAAACCTCAGGAATGACTTTGAACAACGGCTGCAAGATCAAGCACTCCTCGTCGCAACTCTACGGGAAGAGAAGCAATTGCTCATGTCCAAAGTTACCATGTACGAAATGACAATCATGCCACACTCGTCCCGAGCAGGAGCTGAGGTTGTTGCTTACCAAAAACCTACCAAGCCCCTTTTCTCCTACGCAGAGATCCCTGCCCCTAAATCTAGGTGGCAGGTAGTCCAGGACCAACACGAAGAGCAGATGAGAAAAGAAATAGAAGAAGAGAAGGCGGCTGCTGCCGCAAAAGGATAACGTATGGCAGACGCCAAAGAAAAGAAGATGGAAGTGTGCCATGTGTCCATCTGCGTGGTTGAGAACGGATATAAAATCTCCTGTCAGTATGAATCTGGAGAACAAACCCTGGGGCAACGAGCAGGATGGATTCCTCCTTCTTATGGAGAATCCAAGGATTACGTGGAAAAGACCAAAGACGCAGTTCTAAAACGCATCAAAGACATTCTGTAATATCTCGGCAATGCCGACAGGAGAAATAAATGTACACAACGAAATCTGGTAAGAAATTTGGTAGTAGTTTTGTCGGCAAAAAGAAGGACTCTATGTCCCCCGAGAATCGCACTATGGATACCAATGAGCCCAATAAGCCTATGGAACCTAAGGAAGAGCCCAGAACAGCAGAATCGGGCATGGCCAAGAAAACCTCAGCATACCCAGGACACGAAGTAGAGAACACAGCAGACACCAAGGCTGAGCCCGAAGGCGTAGACGCGGGAGCAGTAGCGGCCGAGCACGGCCCAGCAAATTCCGTCACTATCCATCACGACCACAAGGGTGGTAATCATCACGTTGTGAGTCGCCATGCTGACGGACATATGCACAAAGGGGATTTTGGGAGTGCGCCGGACGCCCACAAAGCTGCAGCGCAGCTATCTGGAGAACAACACACCGAAAACGACAGCAAGCCAGCCAACGCTGAGCAATTGAGCGGTGACGACTTGTTTGGCAATGATGGATTCAAAGTTCCGCATCTCGGGTAAAGGAAAACACAATGGCATATCAATCAACAACCGATTCTTCCCGTAAGTTCGGCAGCGCGTTTAGAGGAAAAAGATTTGACGCGTACCATAATGGGGAGCAGCCTGAGGTTTCTGCAGAACCCAAAGAAGAGGGCTCTAGCGCAGCTGACGTAACTAAAGCCCATGGTCCGGCGCACACGATCCACATCGCGCACGATCATGAGGGCAAGAAGCACGTTGTCTCATCTGAACATGAAGACGGACACACACACGAAACGGAGCACGGCTCTGCAAAAGAGGCTCACGACTCCGCTGAGCAACTTTCTCTGGAAGCAGGCGGCGAAGAGCAGGCCTCTAACGTAAAGAAACGCACACACCCAGACCAGCAAGGCGCTGAATCTGAAGAGCGCGGATACGAGATGCCGGACTTGGCCTAAGGAGTAACTATGCCGTTTGCCTCGAAAGCGCAGCAACGCTTTCTGTACGCCAACCCTGAGAAAGTAGGCGGAAAGAAAAAGCTGGCAGAGTGGTCCAGCGCTACTAATTTTAAAACTCTGCCAGAGAAGAAGAAGAAATTTTCTTATGCCAAGAAGGGGGAATAATATGCCCCTAGGTATTGGTAGGGAAAAACCCAAGCTTGTACAGATCAACTCTGCAGCAATCCATGGTGAGCCTGGAACTGGTTATGAAGGACCAAAAGACGGCCCCTTTTCATGTAGCACATGCGAGTACTTTAAAACCCAAGATAACTCGTGTGGACAAAAAGATTTCATGGAAAAATCCAAACGTCCTAAGACATCAGAGGGTAGAGTTAAAGTAGAAGCCGAAGGATGCTGCATTTATCACGAGGCTATAGAAAAGGAAAAATAACATGGCAGACCAAGGACCCGGGCAGGACGTAAACACCATGACTACCAATGCTCCGTCAATGCCCATGCCATACGTAAAACCTGAGTCTCCTAATGATAGCCCATTAGGTGTCTATGCCCCGTTTCCTCATTCTTCCGAGCCTTTCGCAGACTTAACAGAAGATGCTCAGGGCGTACTTATGCAGCTGGACATCATCGCCACAAAGACAGACGTTGCAGCGCGTAGGTTCGAAGTCGAACAAACTTGGGAAGCTTTGCACTTTGATAGAGGTTATCAGCATCTACTGAGAGGAAAGCAGGGTGGATGGATTCTTCCTGGACAGGCTTCAGGGTTTGGACCCAATTCTCAAAAGAACAACAACACCATCTATGACACGAATGTGTACGGATCAAAAGGAGACATCATTGTATCCGCACTTGCTCGTGAAGTCCCCAAGGTAGAGTTCTTTCCCGCCAACCCAGAGTACGGGCCGGACATAGTTGCGGCAGAAGAAGCAGACAAGTTCAAAGAGATTTGGTCGCGTAACAATAATTTACATGCATTGTTGACCGACTGCGCTCGTATCTTCTGGAATGAAGACCGAGTGTTAGCGTGGACGCGCTATGAGCTTAATGGCCAGTTGTACGGGTTTGATGGAGACGACGGAGACACTGCACCAGTCACTGCCGAAGATATTCTCAATCCTCCAGAAGATGCACCCACAGGCCAAGAAGGCCTAGACTCCTTCTTAGAACAGACAGAATCTCCCACGGAGACTGAAGAGGACGAGGAGCAAGAAGAAACCACAGAAGCCCCTGAGCCTGCTAAGAAACCCAGAGGAAGAGAAGTCACTACCTTGCATGGAAAGTTGGATCACAAGGTACCCATCGCAGTAGACAACATCAAAGACATGCAATTCGTGCAGCTCTATGAGGACCTAGACGTTGCCATTGTAAAAGCTAAGTTCCCGTGGATTGCCGATAAAATTAGGACTGGCTCAGACGGAAACACAGAAGTTGAATTGGACAGGATTGCCCGAGAGAACACTAGGCAAGCTGTGCTTGGAGCGTACGTAACTGGAGATTCCCTACAACGTCATACGGTTGTAAAGTATACGTGGTTTCGTCCTTCAATGTTCATGGACGAAAAAGTAAACGACGCAGTCCGCGCAGAACTCCTTGAAAAGTTTCCTAATGGAGCTTTGTTAGTAAAGGCCGGAGCTAACTATGCATTCTCTAGAAACGAGAGCATGGATGCCCATCTAGCAATAGCCCATCCGTTCACAGGCAAAGGACAAAATCGCAGAGCATTAGGTAGTTCCTTAATTTCTATTCAGAAAAGAATTAATGACTGGGTGGATCTGCAGGATGACTTCTTCAAACGTACCGTTCCTAAGAAGTGGATGAATGCTGACGCGTTTGATCTACAAGTTCTTAAGAGCGAGAACAATGTCCCTGGTAGCACTGGATCATTTCTACCTCAACCTGGGCTTACAACCATGGATCAGTACATCATGGTCGAGCCTACTCCTCAGCCGCAAGCGTCTCTAGCTGATTTTATCAAATGGTTCATTACTAATCTTTCAGAAGAGATTAGTGGCGCACTGCCATCATTGTTTGGCGCGGCGACTGGTGAGAATACAGTAGGTAATGCACAGATACAGAGGGACCAAGCACTGCAGCGTATAGGGTGTCCTTGGAACAATATCCAGGCACTCTTTGCAGAGTGCGCAAGACAAGCAGTTGGTTGCGCGGCAGATTGCCGAGAAGGCAAACAGATTTCACAAACGTTCAAAGGTATTGGACGTATTTCGGTAAACACGAGCAATTTGTCAGGCAATGTTCTTTGCTACCCAGAAAGTGATCCGTCATTCCCCGAGAGTTCTGCTCAAAGGGAAGCCAAGCTTACAGGCTTAGTAGACACAAGCAATGCTAATCCATCATTAGCAGCGTGGATATTCTCTCCCGAGAATCTTCCTGTGTTGCAAGACGGTTTGCGTTTGAAAGGTTTCAAAGTCACTGGCGCAACTTCTATTACGAAACAGAAGTCGGAGTTTGAGTTGCTCTTGAGATCCGGCCCTATGCCGAATCCTCAGCTCCTTAAAATACAGCAGACACTTGCACAAGCCGCTGATGAAATGGGACCCAAGGTTGCTCAAGGAATACCTGCTGATCCCAAAGAAATAGCCATGGTTCAGCAGTTACAACAGCAACAGACCACGCTTCCCCCAATGGTCAGCACTGTCCCGGTCGCACAGGACGAAAGTGAACTGCATACATTAGAAGCTTCGGCATGTTTAAGCTGGATGAACAGCTCAGAGGGCCAGAAATTCAAATGGGGTACTCCTCAACAGCGTGCAGCGTTCGCCAACGTACATTTGCATTGGACAGAGCATGTAGCTATGGCTAAGAAAATTGCCGCAGCTAATGCACCACCGGATAAACCACCTTCCGAGAGCATAAGCGTTGATGTTTCTAAGATGCCAGCCGCAGTAGCGGTTCAGGCTCTTGCTAAAATGAGCATCAATGCAACGCCTGCAGATTTTGCTCAGCATAATCAGGAACAACTACAGCAGGCCGTTCAGAAAAAAGCAATCCCTGAGGCATTGAAGGGGGAGAAACCGCAATCCCAGGCACCTCCCGGGCAACCCCAGGGTCAACCCAGACAGTTGAGACGTTAATCTTTTCATCAAAACACCCTTTTTCGGGGAGTTTGGGTGAACAAAATAACACAAAGGAGCCATGATGGCTGACAAAAAGCTAATTGCGATTCTACAGCGTCATGGCTCAACTACTCTCAACGAAGATAACAAGTACCGTGGCCGAATGGACCCTCCGTTAGATGAAAAAGGTGTTAAGCAAGCCGAGAAAGCTGCCAAAGACCTAAAGAATGAAGGCATGGAAGTGAAGAGAGTAGTAGCTTCTCCCATGCTTAGAGCTGTGCAAACCGCTGATGAGATTGCAACAGTTTTTGGCTTGGAAGTAGAGCAAGAACGCTCATTGATTTCTTGGAATTTGGGTGTGATCTCTGGTAAGGACAGAGATGAATGGGAAGACATACTTAATCTTTTTGTAGATAACCCAAAATTAGTACCTCCCGAAGGAGAACCCTTAGACGATCTGGAGCAAAGACTATTCGAGTACTTTGACAAAGAATTAAAAAAAGACAAACTAGCCGTGTACTGCACGCACAACAGCAACATTGTTACTGTAGAAACACTGATAGCAGGGAAAACAGCGGGAAGACCAGAATCCTCAGAAGTATCGGTAGAGCCCGGGGGAGCCATGGGAATATACGTAGACTCAGAAGGAAATTACAGCACCGAAGTTCTTTTTGGTGCTGAAAAAGCAGCGACCTTCGGGTCGTAGGCACTCAGAAAGACTCAAGGAGACAAAATGTCAGAATCAGTAATTGACTTTGCAGGTTTAGACACGGCAGTTGCCGATGCGCCTGTAGTGGACTCAGCAGTAGTTGACACACCTGAAATAGATGCAGCAGCAGAAACCCCAGAAGTCGGAGCAGAAACTACAGAAAAGCCTGCAGAAAAAGCTAAACAGCAATACAATAGTGACGGAACACCCAAGGAAGCAGCAGCGAAGGTAGAAGATCTTCCGGGTACCGATAAGACTCCTCAGGAAATCCGCAAAGCCCTCAAGGCTTTTCGTGATCAGGACCCCGTTGCCAACGGTAACGCAGTAAAGCAGCTGCATGGTGCGTTTGAACGCTGGGAAGCTGCTAAGGCCATCTACCCAGGCGGCGTAAAAGAGATGCAACAGGCGAAGGAATTCGCAGATCTCGTAGGTGGGGCCGAGGGATATGAGAAACTGACCAACACCGTGCACGCTGCAGAAGCCAGTGACACTCAACTCTACTCTGGAGACCCTCAGCTCATCCAAAATATCGTTGAGGACCTGAAATCCAACGGAAAATTGGACGCACTTGGCAAACTTGCCCCGTCATTCTTGGACGCAGTGAAAGCCCACGATGAAAAGGGTTATTATGCCGCGTTTGCTCCTCATTTCTTCGAGGGACTGGAGACTGCCAACCTGCCGGGAGCCATTAACGGCCTTGCTAAGGCACTTTCTGACCCAGATCCAGCAAAAGCCTTGGCCGCAGCTAAGGAAATCTCAGAAGATCTCAAAACATGGTACAAAGACCTTGGCGACAAGAACAAAAAGACCAAGGATGCCGTGGTTTCCCCCGAGCGCAAGGCTTTGGACGCTGAACGCGCTGCTTTCATGAAGGAACAGGAGACTTTCAAGACAAATCAGTCTGAAGAGTTCAAAAACAGCGTTGCTAAGTCCTGCGAGAGCGTAAATAACAAATCTCTCGGCGCAGAGCTTGGAACATTCTTGAAAATGCCGTTTTTCAAAGGTTTCGGACGTGAAAACCTGATTCCTCTTGGCAATACGATCAAATCTAACCTGTACGCAACGCTAAAAGCGGACAATGCTTATCAGGCACAGATGAAATCCATGTGGGCAGCTAAACAGCCTGATCGAGCCAAGATCGAAGAGTACCACAAGGCTCGCGTGCAGTCTATTTCTGCAGACATCGTGCGTGACACCGTCCAGAAGATGTATCCCGGCTATGCAAAGGGTGGAGCCGCAGCTGGCCGCGTGGCCGCTGCTACCGAGAAGAAGGTTGCGGCAGCAAAGATAGAAGATACGGCCGCAGCTTCTGGTAAGCCTGTGTATGTTGCGACCAAGCCGAAGTGGGAAGCCATTGATTGGGACAAAGATCCTAAGCAGCTTCTATACATCACTGGAAAAGCTTGGCTTAAAGGTACGAATAAGCTAGTCACTTGGCGTAAGTAACTCCACAACGTCCTAACTCTGGCCAAAGAAAGATCCCCCAATGAAGAGAACAGACGTACGCTTAGCACTTTTTTTCAAGGACTTTGCTTCATGGTGTCGCACCAGCTGCGTGGGTTTGCACGTAGCTGGATTTGCCACAAGGAAAGTTCTAGAACGCCACGGATTCGAGACTGAGACCTATCCGGTTCGGCACAACATAGATGTAGTGAACGCCATAGACAGATACAACGAGACGCACAGAAAACGTCTTACCCATGTGGTAATTTCAGCCCCTTGGCTTAGTGTGCACGATCTTAAAAGTCTTCTCTATGGTTTCCCAGAAATACAATTTGTGATTTTGTCTCATTCTAACGTTGGATTTCTCCAAGCAGACCCCCGGGGAGTCCATCTTCTCAGAGAGTACCATAAACTCGCCCAGTGTTTCACGAATTTCAAGGTTGGAGGAAACTCTAAGAAGTTTGTGGAGTGGATGGAAAAAGTTTACGGAGACGAAGTATTGCTCCTACCAAACTTGTACCCAGATGACGACCCAGTTCTACAATGTCCATGGTCACTTCAAGAAATATCAAAAACAAGTTCTTGGCCATTAAAAATTGGAGTGTTTGGTGCTACTCGTTCCGAGAAAAACTTCATGACAGCTGCCGCAGCAGTTGTGGCAATACAGGCAGAGTTGAACATGCCCGTAGAGTTGCACATGTCGGCAGGAGGCGAAGGAGAACTAGGTACTACATCTGCAGCCATTGACCAAATGTGCGCTGGGAAAGTGCCTGTGATTCGTCACCCATGGTGCTATTGGGATAAATTCATACGCATCGTTTCATCTATGCATTTGATGATTCAAGTCTCTTACACAGAATCATTCAACATGATAACGGCCGATGGAATATCCGTAGGAGTTCCCTCAGTAGTGTCTCCAGCAATTTACTGGGCACCCCCAAGCTGGAAAGCAGATCCTGACAACGCTATGAACGTAGCTAATGTCGGCCTGAAGCTGTTGACAGACTGTGAAGACCGTGCAGAAGGCTTGGAATATCTCAGAGCGCACAATGAAGACAGCCTAGAGTACTGGGAAAGATTCCTTCTAGGCGAAAAAGAAAAGACTTGGTGGAAAATTTGGTAAAAGCTTAAAAATCTAAGGACTTAGCGGTCCTTAGCTAGAGTTGGGAGCAGCCTGATACTGCTCCCTTCTCGACCTTATCAGGAGGAAGAAATGTATTACACGTATTTGTACCTACGATCTGACGGTACTCCCTATTATGTAGGCAAAGGAGAAGGGCGTAGAGTTTTTAAAAAAGAGAAGAACCACTATCCCCCAAAAGACCGAAGCAGAATTGTTATTCAATATTGGTCGGATGAGGCAACCGCCCTTGCTTACGAGATTTATCAGATTTATTTCTGGGGGCGTATAGATTTGGGCACAGGGTGCCTTAGAAACCTTAGTGATGGAGGAGAGAAGCCTCCAAACCACAAAGGAATACCTAAACCAGAAGGCTTTTCTGAGAAGTTAAGAAAAGCAAATCTTGGAAAAAAGAGCACAGAAGAATCTAAGAGGAAAAATAGAGAAGCTCATCTAGGAAAAGTAGTTTCTGAGGAAACTAAAAAGAAGATGAGAGCGTCTCACAATGCTAGACCAAAACCCCCTTGGAAACATGGAACTGAAAACTGCTATAACCGCCACGGCTGTCGTTGTGAGTTGTGCAGGAAATGTCGAAGCAATCGTTGGACAAAAAATAAGAGATAAAACAGGAGAAATAATACAATGGCAAATTCTGGAATAACGCGCAACGGAAAGCCCGTTCAGGTTGGGGATCAGGTCAGCATTGTTGGCGTGGTCACCGCAGTTACAGGCACCGGAGAAGCGGCAAATCTCACGGTTCTGTGTTCGGGAGCACTTACTGGCCCAGGCATCTCAGGGACCCCAGGTGGAGTTTATTCGTACTCCATTGGAGTGCCCCTTGGTGGCGGCACCAATCCCCCAGCGACTGGCGTGTACGCAGCTGACGTAGCTGCATCTCAGTCTCTGTAAAAAGAATGATAACAGGGTCAGAGAAAGAAAGGACCTGAAGGGACGTGCGAACCGTCCCACACTTTACGGACCACAATTCAAAACAGGAGGTGACCCATGACGATTACACTCTAAGGAGGTATTCTCATGCGTACACCAGAAGAAAAACTGGCGACCAAGCTGCGCAAAGCTGCAGAGCGCGAGGCTCACCGTGCAAAAGTTTTTGCACTGTACCCTGCGTCTGTTCGCTATGCCAAAGCGAAGTTCAAAAAAGGTCGTAAGAATCAAAAACCCAAACACGTCAAAATTCACCTTGGCGTTCAGTAATCGAAGTGGGTGCAGTCCGGCGCAGACAATGCATAACCGTACTGAATAACATCCACGCTGGCACCTACGCCTATCGTAGGACGGAGCGCAGTTGTGGCTCCGCAGTAGGTAACTAGACATATGGTGTTTGAAAGTTCCTGAAACCATAATAGACGGAACTGTTACCTACTACGGAGCTACATCTAGAACTCTCGCACCAACTTCCCGAATCGCTCTCGAAGAGCCATAATCTCGACACGGAATGAGGTACGAAAAAGTAACGACTCAGCGACAGCCCAGTTGGCCCTTTAGAAAGGTCTGCTACGTGGGACTATCGTAGTAACAGAAGGTAAATCTTTATGGCACTTTTGGAAGCGGCTGTAGAAGCCGTTGAACTTGACGCCTTTGCCAAGGAAATCCCTGATCTCGTGTTTCACGGGACCACGGCTTATTCTTTGTTCAAGGCCGAAGCAACAAACGTCCCGGTTAGCAACCAGTCCAACGCTGGTGGCACCGTACGTGCATCGTTCCGTGTTCCGTTCCGCGTG
>Ga0210406_10000486_pt1 | contig 53606 bp, 50 predicted proteins | sample IncBWC30MmetaG_FD_155454 | JGI IMG/M metagenome (GOLD analysis project Ga0210406, IMG submission 155454) | Forest soil microbial communities from Barre Woods Harvard Forest LTER site, Petersham, Massachusetts, United States - Inc-BW-C-30-M | ecosystem: Environmental > Terrestrial > Soil >...
GCATCAACCGGTGCCCCTGCCGGCCAATGATTTGGTGGTTGGCATAGACGTAGGGGTCACCGCATTTGCGACGTTCTCCGATGGCACTGAGATTCAGAACCCACGAATCTACCAGAATACGCAGGCGAAACTCCGCAGAGCGCAGCGTCGTGTAGCCAGACGCAAGAAGGGCAGCAAGCGGAGAGGCAGGGCAGTCTTGCTGCTGCAAAAGGTTCACCAGGGCATCAGCAATCGCAGGCGTGATTTCCTGCACAAGCTTTCCACCGCAGTCATCCGAAAGTATGGAACGATTAAGGTGGAAGCGCTCAATGTTTCAGGAATGTCTCGTGGCAAGCTAGCCAAACAGATTTTAGATTGCAGTTGGTCAGAATGGTTTCGGCAACTCCTATACAAAGCGGCAGAAGCTGGTAGACGGTTCGTTGCTGTAGACCCGAAGTATACAAGTCAAATTTGCTCGCGGTGTGGATTCAAGCATCCCGATAACCGCAAGACCCAGGCACATTTTGCGTGCCTGTCCTGTGGGTATCAGGACCATGCAGACCACAACGCAGCCGTCAACATATCGGCTCGGAATGAGCCGCTAGACGCTAACGTGAGCGGAGTAACGCTGTGCGTAGTCTAGGAATCTCTGCCTTCAGGGCGGGGAGGTTCAACAGGAATTCTAAGGATTTTTTTTTTGGTGGGTCTCAGGGCTCTTCTCGGAGCACCGCTCCGAGATTTCGATTCCAGAGTTGCAGTTTACAGTCCGCAGCCTACACTCCCACCGGAAACGGCTTCGTATGGGTCGTGGCCGTGGCCGACCCTCCGGCAAAACGCCCCTGCAGCAACGACATCAACCCCGTGGACCAATACCCCACAACGAACAACAATAAAAACGGCACCGTAATGTAATTCTCATTCTCCACCGCGTAGTAAACCGTCAGTGCGAAATACGCCCCCACCAGCAACTCCAGCCACGGAACCCATCCCAGCCGCTTGCGATACTTCTTGCTCCCGATTTTGTCTCGCTTCGAAATCACGCTGTACTTGGGCGTTCGCGCGAACCCGCTCTGTTTGCCGAGGAGCGCTTCCATCACCGCCTTGGTGTTGGTAATGCTCAGACCGATTCCCAGCGCCATCAGAAACGGCAAATATAACAGGGCCCGCGGCCAACTCCGCGGAAACAGTTCGCGCTGTGAGACCAGATAGAAGCTGGAAATGGAAAACGTCGACGCCGCGAACAACGGCAAGTCGATTAACAACATCTGAAACCAGCCCTGGTAGAAGCGAATGATCATCGCCGGAAGCAGCAATACCGACAACATGATCATCAGCGGATAACTCAGATTCGCGGTCAGGTGATACCAGGCCTCGATCTTAGTGTGCAGCGGAGCATCGCTGCGCAGCATCCGCGGCAGAATTTTCTTCCCCGTCTGTATCAGCCCCTTGGCCCAACGAGCCTGCTGCGTCTTAAACGCCGTCATCTCCACCGGCAGCTCCGCGGGACACTCCACATCCTGCAGGTAGATAAATTTCCATCCTTTGAGCTGCGCCCGATAGGAAAGGTCGGTATCTTCGGTCAACGTGTCGTGCTGCCATCCTCCCGCGTCGTCAATCGTCGCGCGTCGCCACATTCCGGCAGTCCCATTGAAATTAAAAAACAGTCCCGTGCGCGCGCGCCCCGAATGCTCCAGCACAAAGTGCCCATCCAGCAGAATCGCTTCCACCTCGGTCAGAAACGAATAGTGCCGGTTGAGGTGCGTCCAGCGCGTCTGCACCATCCCCACCTTCGCATCCCGCAAGTGATGGATGGTGCGCATCAGGAAATCTTCCGGCGGCGTAAAGTCGGCGTCGAAAATCGCAATGAACTGGCCCTGCGCGGTCTTCAGCCCTTCCGCCAGCGCGCCCGCCTTGAAGCCCGCACGATTGCTCCGGTGATGGTAGCTGATCGGATTGCCCAGGGCCGCATAGCGCTCGACCAGCCCCCGAGCCACCCCGGCGGTCTCGTCGGTCGAGTCGTCGAGCACCTGGATCTCCAGCTTCTCCCGCGGATATTTCAGCTTGCAGATCGATTCCAGTAACCGCTCCACCACATACTGCTCGTTGAAAATCGGCAGCTGCACCGTCACCAGCGGCAATTCCTCGAAATACGCGGCGGGCTCGGTCGTACGTTTGTCCCGGTGCTTGTAATACAGATACACCAGCCTGTAGCGGTGCATCCCATAACCCGCGAGCAGAACCAAGACGATGAAATAAGGAACCAGCAGCGCTACATCAAACGCGTTGGCACGGTACAGTCCGCGAAATGTGGTATCCAGAAAATGCTGCCGGATGTAAGGGCCAATGCCCCTCGGGACGGCCCACACAGCCAGAGTCGCGGTCACGATGAGATCAGAAGTAAACAAGGCGTCCGGTGAAAACCTACATTTTACCGGATTTCACCGATTTCAGAACGGCCTTCGATCTTAATCTCGCTGAACTTTATCGCGCAAGATTCTAACTCGTTAAACTTTGTTTTCGCTTCAGCTACCGTCCAGTTCTGGGCGCCCTACCGTTCCGCGTTCTTGGCGGAAGGTGGGGTTTTTTGATTTTCCTCGTCCAATTCTGTTGCAATTAGAGCGTGGTGGTCAGACCCGTGATACGGTGAGCCGGAAGTTAGGCAAAATGTTCGCCTGTTCCCTCCCAAAGATGCTGCCGTGCGAAAACTGATTTTCAAGATTCACCTATCGATCGCGCTGACAATAGGCACATTCCTGGTGCTGCTTGGGACGACGGGCAGCATCATCGCATTCGAGCCCGAGTTGGATCGTCTACTTCACCCGCATCTATCGTACGCATCGCCGGAGAGCGAGGCGCTATCGCTCGGCCAAATCAGCGATGCAGTTTCTCGACGCTTTGTTGGCGAACCGATCGTAGCCTTCCTGCTGCCGTCATCCCCAGATTTTTCCGCACAGGTGGTGCTGCCGAGTGGCATCGTTTACGTGAATCAATACACGGGTGAAATTCTTGGGGTTCGGACCCGAGGACAGACTTTCTTAGGTTTTGCTAGAGCACTTCATGTGCGTCTGGCCACCGGCGACGTGGGCAAAGACATTTTAAAATGGTCCGCCGTGGCTATGCTCTTCTCTCTGGCGTCGGGCCTCTACCTTTGGTGGCCGTTGCAGCGTGTGCGAATTCGAGGAGGGTGGCGGCACAGGCGCTTTTGGTTCGACCTGCACCACGCTCTTGGAATCTTCTCTCTGTTTCCTCTCTTAGTGCTTGCGGTGACCGGGACGATCATCGGTTTCGAAGATCAGGCAACGAGACTGATCAACAAGCTATCGGGTTCCGCAATGTTAACCATCCCCCAGACCGGCGCCCGAACAGAACCAACTCGAGGCGCAATACCGATCACACCCGACGAAGCAGTGGCGATTGCGCGGGCTGAAATGCCGGGCACGACACCGTATCGCGTGCAGATGCCACGCTTCGGCGGGCTTTACCGAGTATCTCTGCGCTCCTCGCAAGACAAACTTATGGGCGACCGCAATTCGGTGGCAGTCGACCCACGCAGCGGCACAGTAATCTCTTCGGTAAGGTCCGGGGATTCCTCAATCGCACAAAGGATTCTGGCCGCCAACGAGGCAATTCATACCGGCAACGTTTTCGCTACACCCAGCAGGATCCTCGTGTGCCTGACAAGTATCACTCTACCGCTCCAAGCGTTCAGTGGTTTGCTCATGTGGTTGCGCCGGAACAAAATCTTGCTAGATTGAGCGAACCACCGAGGATGGAATGTATGAGAAAGCTATTCGCAATCGTCGTACTGTTAACCGTGAGCGCGTCCGCCGGCGATCTGAACGGCAAATGGTCCGGCACATTTAAGGTCGATGGCGGAGACCACGACATACCGCAAATATTCATTCTCAGGCAGAGCGGAAACCTCCTGACCGGTTCCGGTGGCCCCGACGCACAGGAACAGTATCCCGTAGAGAATGGCCGAGTCGACGGCGACCGCGTGAAATTTGAAGTAACGACCGGAGAATGGAAATTCGCCTACGACCTGAGACAGACGGAACCAGACGTGCTGAAGGGAAATCTCGAACTCAAAAGCATCAACAACAGCAGAACGGCAACCGTTGCCTTGAGCAAGAGCAAATGAGGGTGCCGCGGATTCGTGCCTATCCCTTCCGCGTTTCTCGCAGTGATTCTGACTTCCCCCCATTTAAAAAGTTCCCCGCGCTATGTCCAGGGATTTACGACCGCCTTCACCAGAGGAAAGTGAGAGACATTTCGTGTGACCAATGCGAGTCGATAGATTTCCGCAGTGGCTGACAGGAATGCATCCAGCGCGCTGATGGGATGCCCCAAGGCTTCGCTGCGCGACACGGTTCTTCCCCACGCTTCCGCGACGCGAGCGTCAATCGCAAGGATCCGGCCTTCAAAACGCAAGGGCAATTCATCTCCTAACCACTGTTCGAGCCGGCTGCGCCGCGCTCCTGCTGCCATGCGATCCATACCGTAACGCAACTCCGCCAGCGAGATGACACTCAAGAAGACTCGGTCCTCGTCAACAGATTCCATCCAACCGATCAGGCCCGGGTTAGGACTTGGTTTCACCCATTCGGAGACCGCGTTCGTGTCCAGGAGGAAATTCATTCAGAGGCTTTACAGACTAATTTTGCGTGGCTGTGATTTGCTCCGGCGTACCTTTAGTCCCGATCCCCGCAGCGGAGATTCCGCGAAGAATTCCGCCAGGTTGCCCGAACGCTTGGTTTTCCGCTGCCATTCCTCAGCTCCCACCACGACAGCAGCAGTGCGGCCCCGTCTCGTAATGGTTTGCGGGCCTTCGGAGATGGCGCGCTCGATGATTTCGCTGAATTTCGATTTAGCTTTGGCGACAGTCCAATTCGGAGTGCCCATGCGAATTCCCTTCCTGCCAACAGATCATGATGGTCATTATAGTCATTTGGGTTCGGATGGGGCTATACAAAACCGAAGTTTGCCTGCTATTCCCATCTCAGCTACAAATAGAACCAACAATGGAATCCCGATCGGCGACGCAAACCAATTCCGCTCAGATGCGGAATATGTGGGCAGGCATCCGCACCTCGTCGCAGTCGATCGCAGCGATAGCATTGTTTCTGCGGGTGGGATGGATCATCGTCGGCCACACCTACAAATTTAAAAGCGCGGACGATAACTTTAGCTTTGGCTGGGAGATGGGACGCATCGGGGCGTCGGTTGCTTCCGGCCACGGCTTCAGCAGTCCGTTTGGTCCGCCGACCGGACCTACCGCGTGGGAGCCTCCGCTCTATCCATATCTGACCGCCGGCGTCTTTCTTGTATTTGGAATTTATTCCAAGGCGTCGGCATTCGTGTTGCTGACGCTCAACAGTATTTTCTCGGCACTGACCTGCATTCCTATTTTTCTGATCGCGCGGCGAATGTTTTCCGAGAAAGTTGCGGTCGGTTCCTCATGGGCATGGGCCTTGCTGCCGAATATCATCTTCTGGTGCACTCGCGCCATCTGGGAGACGAGTCTGGCGGCGCTGCTGCTGACGACCATCGTCTGGCTGGCGTTGACTCTGGAAGATCGCGACGGCTGGATGCCCTGGTTTCAATTCGGTCTGCTTTGGGGCATTACCGGATTGAGTAGCACTTCCCTGCTTTCGTTTCTGCCGGCCGCAGGCTTGTGGACCTGCTACCGACGCGCGCAGCGTGGCAAGGCGTCGTGGTCGGGGGTTGTCCTGGCGTCAGTCGTTTTCTTTGCATGCATCGCGCCCTGGCTGATCCGCAACCAGCGGATCTTCGACAAGTTTATTTTCATTCGCGACAACTTTGGCGCCGAGCTCCGCCTGGGAAACGGCCCCGGCGCTGACGGAACCTGGATGGAATACCTTCACCCCACGCAGAATGTCTACGCGATGGGAAAGTTTCAGGCAATGGGCGAGTTGGCCTACATCGCGATGCGAAAGCAGCAAGCGCTTGATTTTATCCGGGCCGACTATGTGCGCTTCGCCGGCTTGTGCCTCAAGCGGTTCATTTACTACTGGGCGGGACCGCCCAAAGCCACCGAGCCGTGGTGGAAGAACGATGCCAGGAATTCGCTCTTCCTAGCTTCCTCGGTGCTGATGTTTTGGGGATTGGGCCGCGCGCTGCGCTTGGGCAAACCGGGCGCCTGGCTGCTGTGCTGGCTGATCCTGTGTTATCCGGCCATGTACTATCTGGTCTATTGCACACCCCGCTACCGGGTTCCGATCGAGCCGGAGATGGCGATCCTAGTCGTGTTTCTGCTCACTGAGGCCGGCAAGCGAACTAAGGCTTCTCATCCAAATCAATTTTCAGAACGTGAATCTGATTGAGTTTCTTGTCAAGAACGCCGTTGATCACCACTCGCTGGCCTTCGAAGCCATGCACCAAATCGGATCGGTCCAGGCGGTAGACGTCTTGTCCCACCGACAGGACCAGATAGCCGCCCAGATGCTCAATGCAATAATCCGAGCAAGTCCTCGCCGTTCCCCCCATCGATTTCGACTTGAGCATCTCCTGATGAGAGCGGGTGAGCGAGTGAATATTCAACGCACACTGGCTGTCGGAGACTTCGCCGTGAAAGACGCGAGCGCTCTGCCCCATCGCCGGGCTCGCCAGAGCGAGCAGCAATGCTGCGCAAGAGATTGTGCTTAAGCTGATCGGATTCATAAACGCTCCCCGCTTCGCTCGGCTCAGGGCAGCACCGTGAATTTCATGTGCATGCCCTCATGGTCTTCGCTGCAAATCACTGTGCAAACCACTTCGTACGCGCCGGGTTCGTTGGGAACGGTAAGGCGAAATTCCTGCGTCCCCGGTTTCAAGAGCAGATCCCAACCATCCACCTTGGACCGGTCCCGGGCTCGCAGCAGAGAGAAGCCATGGATCGAACCATCGCGATTCCACGATTTCCCCCGGTGAGCCGTGACTCTTAGCAGCACCGGCTCGCCCGCCTTGACGGTGATCTCCGGAGTCCGCTGACCGGCGATCTTATAGCGGCTATCGCTATCGGCGATGAGTTCGACGACGCGGGCCTGCGCGCTGGCGCGAGGCAACCCGACCAGCAAAGCGCTCGCCGCCGCTGTCCACACCAACATACGACGAATTCCGAGTAGAGTCATAGGTCGATAGGGTTATCTTTTTGGTTACGGAATCATGTGGTTACGGAATCATGTGGTTACGGGATTGGCCGGTTCACTGAGTCATATAGAACAGGATCAGTCGCCTGTCTTCGGCCGTAATGGTGGCCCGCACTCGCATGTGCCGCAGAATGGTTCCCATCATGCGCGGGGGAAATTTCTGCGGAGCGGCGTGACAGCGGCCGCAGTTGGCTCGAAAACGCTGTTCGCCCTGGAATCGCATGCTTTCGGCATCGCTGTTATGCGGCACCACCGCGCCGGTTTCCTCTTTCCTGCTGGAAGAGGACCCGGCAAAAAGGGACGATACGATCGCGAGAGTAAAAAGAAGAACCGCAAGCCAACTGCTCAGGTTTAAATTCATCTTCCTTGACCTCGTCATCGCTCCCCCACGCGGCCGAGCGGAATCAGGAACCGGTACGCGAGTCCGAAGCTCCACTGGTTGAAATTCCCAGCCGAACTGAATAGGCGGCCGTAGCTGGCGATGCCCTTCAGACCATCCCGCAGGAAATAATTGACTCCAAAGTCGGCTTCGCGGGTATTGACGGCCTGGAGGCCACGGGACGCTGCTTCGTCGGCGCTGATCTCTCCCCTATAGAACTGCTGGGCCCGGGCGACCAGGTCGGTATGGCGCATCGCCTTCCGCCAGAACTGCGTCTGGCTGAGCCGATACGCGCCTTCGATCCAGTATCCGCTGCCTTCGACCGAGTGGGCAAACTCGGAGCGCAGGTTCAACGGCACTTTCGCGGGCTGCCAGCCCATATGGAATCCAAATGCGTTCTTGTGGGCATCCTGCAAGGTCTTTTGCCAGGAGCCGCCGACTTCGAGTCGCGGGCCGGGAAAGAAAAAGCCCATGCGTCCGCCCACGTGGCGCTCAGAATCGACGCTGCCGATGCCAATGCTGGTGGCGGAAACGTAGACGGCATAGTTCAGGTTGGCCCCGGCATTGACCGGGAAACCGCCGCGCAGCATGCCCCCATCGCTCGGAGCCGTATTGATGGGAAGGATCAAAGGATCGGGTTGCAACTCACGAATCCAGACGGGATAGAGACGCTCGTTAAAGATCCCGAAAGGAGTAAGAAATCTGCCGGCGGTGAGAGTGACGTAAGGGCTGGCAATGTAGTCCAGCTGAGCATAGTCGATATGCTTGGTGACCGGTCCAGCGTACGGTCCCCCCTCTGGCGGGCGCTGAAACTGACCTTCGAATGCAGCGCGTGATTCGATCAGCCACCGGTCCCCCAAAGGTACAAGGAGAACCGGGTTGATTTGGGTATCAATCAGATTCTGTCCGCCCCTGATGAAACTGAATGTGCCGATACTGCCGCTGAGGATAGGCACAGGCTTTTCGGGATCTGCCGTTTGGGCCAGGCTCCAAGTTGGACAGAGAACCAGAAGGAGCAGCAGAACAAGCAATGCCGTCTGTCGGGATAAAACTAGTCCCTGCCGACGCCACCGGGTGGTTGTGCCCGGGAACGTGCAGAAAAACGTGTTGCGATACGCCAAAGGCAACCCCAGTTCAATTCTCTTCTCTCTTCTCTCTCTGCCATTGTCTTTCACTGGCACTTGGAGGGGAACATCACGGAGGTAACTTTCGTATCCTTGGTCGGGAGATGAGGGCATGGGAAGGAACGATTTTCCCGAACCGACCTCACCAAATCCGAACGGCCGCGTCTAACCTACGGAAACGGAGGGAGCCATGAACCGCCATCGACAGTCTGCTGCCTGGTTGGGAGCTATCCTGGGAATCGTTTGCGCTCTGCTCATCCTCGCCCTGGGAGCGCACGCCTCCGAGCATCGGGGCGCCCTGACCGAAGAATTCCATCAGACCTACGCCCTCGCGGCCGATGGCCGGATTGAACTCGACAACATCAACGGCGACGTGCACATCTCCAGTTGGGACCAGAATCAAGTGAAGGTCGACGCGGTGAAATACGCGGACACGAAAGCGCGGCTGGATGAGGCGAAGATCGAAATTGACGCAAGAAACGACTCTCTCTCGATTCGAACCGAATATCCCGAGCACAACCAGAGCTGGAATTGGAGCTCGCACGATAACCCCGCCAGCGTCGAGTACACGCTAACGGTGCCGCGCACCGCCCGGCTGGATGAGATTAAGCTGATCAACGGCTCTCTCGACATTACCGGCGTGAGCGGCGAAGTGAACGCCTCCTGTATCAACGGGCGCCTGGAAGCGCACAATCTGTCCGGGCGCGCCCGGTTGGGCACGATCAATGGCCGGCTGAATGCGCGATTCGACCAGCTTGCCGGATCTTCCGTGGAGTTGAATTCGGTGAATGGCTCGCTGGAATTGACCATCCCTTCCGATTCGAAGGCGGAGATCGAGGCCAACACCGTCTCCGGCGGAATCAACAACGATTTCGGACTGCACGTGAACCATCACCAATTCGTGGGCCACGACCTGCGTGGAGAACTGGGCACGGGCGGGACACACATCGAGCTGAAAAATGTGAATGGCAGAATTGAGATTCATCATGCCCAAGACGGACGCGCCCTGAGCCCGGCCAAGGATCTGAACCATCACGACGGCGATGGCGACAGCATTTAACCGAGCCTGGATCGATTCCGCTCCCCATCAATAGATGGTGAATCCTGGCAGCGGCGTACGCAGGTCGGGCTTCGAGGCCATGAGCAGCAGAGCCCCCTCCCGCTTGAACGCGCGCAGATCTTCGAGACTATTGAACGATTTGGTTTTGTAATCGTCGGGAGTAGGGGTGCCGTCCGGGATGCGGCACGCCTGAACGTCTTCGAAGGCGTGCTTCTTGAAGAGTGCGACATATTCATCCGCCGATCGCACATGTACCGGGACCTTGAGTTTGTCGACCCATTGCAGCGAATAGGGATTGTCTTTGTAGAGATTGATCAGAATGAACAGCCGACCGCGCGGCGCCATCACGCGGAATAATTCCATTAGCGCACGATCCTGGTCGGGATAGTAGTAAAACGATTCCACCGACAAGACTTTATCGAAAAAGTTTTCCTCCCAGGGAATTTGCTGCGCCGATCCCCAGACATAAAGAATATTCTCGAAATCTTTCGAAGCCTCGCGCGCCTGGCGCACCATTTCGTCGGACACATCGAGTCCGACGACTTGCCCAAACCCCTCCGGCTCTTCTCCGACAAGCCGTGCCAGCAGACGGGTGGCCCATCCCGAACCGCACCCCAGATCGAGCGCGCGCTCGCCCGGGCGCAGATTCATCAAGCGAATCGTCTTCTCGGTAATGTCGAGATGATGGCGCTCCATCTTCGTGCCTTTGCCGGCGGCGGCCCAGCGGTTGAACTCGTGTTGCAGCTTTTCGTCGGGAGTTTGCGGTTTGTCAGGCATGGCTGGTGGTTCGTTCTTCGGTCTTCGTTCTTCGTTCGTGGTTGCGCGTTCGCCTTGGCGGTGAGCTGGGGCAAACCAAGTTCGGCATTGGACGCTCTGTAACCGGTCGGTAACACCGGACTGCTAGAGGGTGCACCGCTCCGGGGCAAGGGCGTTTGTAAGCCAACTTTAATCGAGAGGAACTCACAATGCCAGGAAAAGCTTCGAACAGAAATACTTCCGGTGTAAGCGTCAGACGAAAACACGATAGGACTTGCGCAGTCCGGGCCCCGAGTGTAATTTCACAATCTTTAAGGAGGATGAAATGCGAAAGACACTTTACGCTGCGGTGAGTTGTTTGGCGGCTTCGGTTGTATTTGCGGCCTCGGGGGAATTTCAACCACTCAAGGTCAAGACCGGCCTCTGGGAAATGACTGAAACCGTCACGTGGACCGGGCTTCCACCCCAGGCGGAGGCGATGATGAAGTCAGAGACACCGACGAGGACGTATAAATCGTGTGTAAAGACAAAGGATTTGAATACCAACCCATGGGCGGAGGGATCTCGCGAAAAATGTACTTGGACAGTTCTGAATTCCACGGGTACTGACATGGAGGTGCAAGGAACGTCGTGCGAAATGGGTAAGAACTATGGCATGACAGCGAACGTTCGAGGGAAAATCCACGTCCTCGATTCGGAACACGGCACCGGATCGATGACTGTCACCTTGACCGGTAACGGCCAAACAATGAACGGCCATGGTTCCTACACGGGCAAGTTTGTTGCGGCAACTTGCCCAGCGAGCCTGAATTAGAAATTCGGGTAAAACTCAACTAAAGCGGCACCCAATATTTCAAGCGCGGGTCAGCGGCGCTGCAGAGGCGGCTGCGCTTGCGGCATCATCCTTGGGCTGCAAATGAGGTATTCGCGTTTCTAATTCCGATCGCGAAACGGTAGCTGTCAAAGCCTGCCTCCAGATCGAGGACGCCGAACATTCTCCATGGCGTCCATGGACACTGCGAACTCCTCTCCGACGACGCCAATGTGACCGTGACTCAAGGTTTTCGACTAGGGTTTCCACGACCGCCGCATGCGGGATCGGGATGTGGGTTGTTGTTGCCGGCAGCGTTGGCAGCTTGGCCAATTTCCGCTCGTGTGATTTTGCCCGTGCATGAAATAAGCATATTTGTTTCTGACATTGTGATTCTTCTCCAACAGTTGCGGCTGACCCAGAGGAATGGGTGTTCGTGTCTATCCCGTCGTGGCGCCCATGTTGACCAGATCCGTGCCTGCTCCGCGACTGGCTCAAATCGCGTTCGTACACTTCGCGCCACACAGCTTTTTCGAGAGCCTCCAAGTTTCCTAAAGGAGCTCCCTCGCTGCTACGGTCCTGATATTCCCGTTCCAACCTCCCGGGGGCGCGGATGGAGCGGACCAAGAGTCGAACCGCTGATCTCGATGTCAAGATCGGGAGGGGGAGAACTATCGGGGCCAAGACGAACGCCGTGGTTGCGGAGTGTGTTTGCGGCCCTGTTGGACCCATGGGGCCGAGTCTCACCCGGGGGACTGCTTATTGTCACAGGTGGCAACGCGCCCGGACAATGTAACGAAACGTTGCGCTTACCAATGCGGTGCTTTCCTGCCTCCCCTGCCTCCTGAGTGCATTGACATTCTTGAGGACCGAGAATACTGTCTGGTCGAGAATAGGGCTACCGCCCCAGCGGAGTTGCGCTTGCCCGCCGTGTCTCCCAATCAGATTACAGAGCTGTTGCTGAAGTGGAAAAGCGGTGACCAAGAATCTCTGAACGCCTTGTTGCCCTTGGTATACCGCGAACTGCGCCGCCTGGCCCAGCATCATCTCCGTGGAGAAAGGTCCGACCATACGTTACAGAGCACAGCGCTGGTTCATGAGGCCTATCTGCGCCTGCGGAAACCCGGTTCGGGGCGGTTCGAGAGCCGGGGCCATTTCTTCGCTCTTGCATCGCAACTCATGCGCGAGATTCTGGTAGACCATGCCCGCATCCGTAGTGCCGCAAAACGGGATGGAGGGACTCGCTTGACCCTCGATGAGGCGGCTGAGCTGTCTGGCCCCAAGGGAGTCGATCTTCTGGCGCTCGATGACGCCCTTAACCAGTTATCCAAGATGAGTTTCCGCCAAGGCCGAATTGTTGAATTGAGGTTTTTTGGTGGCTTGTCGATCGAGGAGACCGCGGAATTTCTTGGAATCTCCTCGGCCACGGTTGAACGAAAGTGGGCAGTGGCCCGCGCATGGTTATATCGGGAGATCAGCGGAGGCGAATGCCGTGACTCCTGAGCGATGGCGGGAAGTGTCGGAGGCTCTGGACAAGGTCTGGCACTCTACCGCCGTGGAGCGGCTGGAATATCTCGCGGTGGTCGGGCAAAGCGATCCCGAACTGCACGAGGAACTGGAGTCCCTGCTCGCTTTTGGCCAGGCAGCCGGGACGGAATTCCTGAACACGCCTGCGCTCGAAGCCGGGCAATGCGGCAACGAAACGGACCGCCGAAACACCTTGTTGGGCCGGCGTTTGGGGGCGTACCAGATTGTCGAACTAATCGGCGAAGGAGGTATGGGTGAGGTTTATCGGGCGTTCCGTGCCGACGATCAGTATCGTAAGCAGGTAGCAGTGAAAGTAGTGCGTCGCAGCCAGGGTTCAAGCTTTGTAGTTACCCGGTTCAAGAACGAGCGGCAGATCCTAGCCAGCCTCGATCACCCTAATATTGCCCATCTGCTCGACGGAGGCACCACCGAGGAAGGTGCTCCATATTTTGTCATGGAGTTGATTGACGGCGAATCCATTGACCGGTACTGTGCCCATCACGAGCTGAGCACGAGTGATCGCCTGAAGCTTTTCTCGCAGGTCTGCTCTGCGGTCCAGTTCGCACATCAGCGGCTGATTATTCACCGCGATCTTAAACCCGGCAACATCCTGGTGATGGCAAACGGATCGAGCAAGCTGCTGGATTTCGGCATTGCAAAGATCCTCGAACCCGATACAGCGACTGATGGTTCTGAGCCTACGCTCACTCAGTTTCGCGCCCTAACTCCCCGCTATGCCAGTCCAGAGCAGATCAAAGGCGAGCCGATTACCACCGCGAGTGATGTCTATTCACTAGGAGTGATTTTGTATGAACTGCTGACCGGACACCACCCCTATCATGTGGCGGGCAACACTGCGGAGGAAGTTGCTCAGGCGGCTTGCGAAGTGGAACCGAGGAAGCCCAGCGGCGTGGTGGGGGCAAAAGGCTCCGGCGGTGATAACACCATAGACTTGGACGCTCCAAGCTCAGTGCTGACAGATCGGGAAGCTGAAAGACTCAGGAAGAGGCTTAAGGGAGACCTGGATAACATCATCCTGATGGCTTTGCGCAAAGAGCCGCAGCGTCGATATGGTTCGGTTGAGTTATTCGACCAAGACATCCGGCGGCATCTGGAAAACCTGCCGGTGAGGGCGCGGAATGACACTGTCGTTTATCGCATCTCTAAGTTTGCGCGAAGGCACAGGGCAGGAATCGTTGCGACGTGCGTTGTCCTTGTTGCGCTCGTCCTGGGGATGACGATGACCCTCCAGCAAAAGCGCCGAGCCGACCGCCGCTTCAACGACGTAAGGAAGCTGGCCAACTCGCTTCTCTTTGAGATTCACGACAGCATCCGTGATTTGCCTGGGTCAACCCCGGCACGCAAGCTTCTCGTCGACCGGGCGCTGCAATACCTGGACAGCTTGTCTGCCGAGAGTGGTAATGACTTGTCTCTCATGCGCGAATTGGCCACCGCCTACGAAAGAGTCGGAGAGGTACAGGGACAGTACCTGCAGAGCAGTTTGGGGGATACCGCAGGAGCGCTTCACAGCTATCAAAAGGCACTCCCCATCCGTCAGCAGGTTGCAGCAAAATCTGGTGATTGGCAGGATCGATTGCGTCTCGCCGCGTGTTATCGGCTCGTGGCGATTCAGCTGTGGGCGAGCGGTGGGCTGCACGACGCCGTGGAACACGTCGGCAGAGCCATTCCGCTCTCCGAGACGCTAAGAAAAGACAGACCCGACGATAAGCAAGTCCTGTCGGAACTCTCCAGTGAATACACGATTGCGGCGCAAATACACGGAGCCAGTCATGGTGGGGGCTTGGACGACGGGTTGGAGCAGGAGAACCTTCGCCGGGCAGCGGCGATCGACGAAGCTCTGCTCAAGATTGAGCCTGACGACGAGAAGATCCAACGGGATTATGAGCTGGACTTGGTGCACCTCGGCGGGCTAGATAACTACCAGAAATGCCTCCAAGTGGCGCAAGGCTTGCTTCAGCGCAAGACTACGACGCAGCATCTCCGCGATGTTGGCGTTTGCTATAACCACATCGGGACGGCTTATGACTCCATGGGTGATTCACAGAAAGCGCTGGCGAATTTTCAGAAGGCACTCGACATTTATCAGCAACTCATCGTCACTGATCCCCGGAACATTATGCTGCAACAGGGGCTAGCGATTGCATACATTAATGTCGGTCTTCAAATGGGCCTCGGAGGCGACAAATCCCAAAGTTTGAGCTTACTGGCCAAGAGCCTGGAAATGATGAAGAGCGTTGTAGCGTCCGATCCGCAAAATGTCCAACACAAAGCCCTCCTGGCCGAGCTTTATGGAGAGAGCGGAAATAACCGCCTCCGTTTGTCGGAACCGGAGGACGCGGGTCAAGACTATGAAAAGGCGTGTTCGATTTGGGAGCAGCTCCACTGGGTCGATACGAACAGTAGCGCTGATGTGAAAGCTGCGAGCTGCCGATCGAAGATCGGATATGCGTCGCTGCGGGCCAAACACGTGGACAGAGCGGCGGCATTTTTCCATCAATCGCTCGATCTGTTAGAGCCATTCTTGTCCAATGCAAAGTTACAAACAGAAGCATTGCAGGCAGCGGCTGATTCTTATGCGGGCCTGGGCGAAATCGAGGTAACGCTGGCCAGCAATCGCCTCCCAGGCACTGCCAGCCGCTCCGAGCATTGGAGACAGGCGCAGGATTGGTATCGCAAGAGCTTGCAGATCTGGGAAAGGCTTCCTGAGAAAGACAAGAAACGGCCGGGAAACCCTGCTGGGCAGGATCCCGAAACAGTTGCGAAAAGCTTGCGCCGCTGCGAGGCGGTCCTCGCAGAAGCGCGGCGTAGCACGAGTCCGTTTTGAATCTTGAGTGGTGGTGACTCCCTTTCTTGCTCACACCAACAGAGCCAGGTAGTTTCAACATTCGACCTGCTGTATTCATCTGATTTCCGTGCACTCAGGCCATTATTCTGTAACTGATCAGTGACACCGTGCATGCCTAGACTAGACAAATGTTCAAGGCCTGCTGCGGACCCAGGGCCACTGGGACGGCTGCGCCCGAGCTCCCCAGGAATCAAAACATGGCATGGCTCGCTGCGCTCAAGGCGCAGGCCTACACACCAACAACCCGGTCGCATTGGATCTACGAATGCTGAACAAACCAGGTTGCGGGAGAAAGTTCTGCGAGGCGTTGGATCGGGAGATCGGCCACCCCTGGGAGAACCGCGGCCAAATCGTCACGAACTGGGAGTTTCAACCTTCGGCAGCTTTCGATAACCACGGCCGGATTGCAGAAGTGGGTTGTCAATTCCCCACCAACCGCTGGAATCTGGCGTACACGCTGCAAACCGGATTGGGGTTGGGGGAACCCTATACGATCCGTGACGATCCGACTGGGACCAATGTTGCGACCGGTCTCGCGTGGGCTCCGGCAAGGGATGGTCTGCGCAACATTACGGGCTCGGTTGGCCCCGATGGATTTGTCGGAATCCGGGCAATCACTTCCACCATCAGCGGAAACGGCGATCAGGGCGCGGACCCCAACCGGCTGGCGGTTGTGTTCGATTCTCTCTCCAACACCGATCCGGCTGTCGCCGTCGAGGAAAGTTTTTTCACTCTTCGCCAGGCTGAGTTTGATGAAGTTTTACGCGGCGTTTCTTTCACGCCGGGAACGGACTCCCACGGTCGATAAGCACGAGAAGCTGATTTGAACGCAGATCCTGGGCGGAAGCCGCTTCCTCCCTCGGCTTACGCCTTTTCTTTGGCCGATTTCGACTGTGCTTGATTCGTAGGATGGAACGCCATCTCAGCTAGTGAGACGACTTGTTCTGTGTTACAGTTTTGCTCTTCATGGCAACACGTTCTCAGAATCCAGCGCCGGACTCGGAACCAGACTCGCTTTACTGTCCCAACTGTGCGGAAGAGGTTACCGATCCCCTGACCTGCGGAGACTGCTCCTCGGTGATCTGCAGGCGTTGCGGCACCGCCCTGGAATCGTCCGACGAACTGGGAATCGGATAGTGCCGCTCCTGCCCGCTAGCGACGTTCCGTTATCTGGATCAGAAACGTCTTCTTCGAACGGGGGGGATTCAAAGCCCTCCCTGGTTCGCGGACTCGGGCTGCTTGATTCGGTGCTGCTGCTGGTCAGCGGCGTCATCGGGTCGTCGATTTTTCTGACGGCAAAAGATATCGCCGGTCCGTTGCCGCAACCCGTGTTATTTCTTCTGGTGTGGGTGTTGGGCGCGCTGATCTCGCTTTGCGCATGCTTCGCCTTTGCCGAGTTGGGATCGATGTTCCCCGACTCCGGCGGACAATACATCTATCTGCGCGAGGCTTACGGTGATCTGATCGCCTTTCTCTACGGCTGGATGCTGTTTAGCGTCGCCAATGGGGGAACCATTGCCGCACTCTCGGTGGCTTCCGCAGCGTATCTGGGCGAAGTCTTCCCGGTCGTCTCCCAGCGTCATGTGGTGCTGGCGTTCGCCGGCGTCGCCTTAACGCGCGCTCATTTGCTCGGTTTGGTTCTGATCGCCGTTCTCACTTATGTGAACGTCGTAGGACTGCGCTGGGGCAGGCTGCTGCAGAACATTTCCACATGGACCAAGTTCACCGCCATGGCGGCATTCGTAACTTTGGGATTCGCCATCGGCAAAGGGCACTGGTCCAACTTTCAGGCGCATGGCGTCGGTATCACCATGGGACTTGGTCCGACGCAATTAATTTCGGCGCTGGGCGTGGGAATGATTGCGGTTTTCTGGGCCTACGACGGATGGGTGTACATCACCTGGGTCGCCGGCGAAGTGAAAAATCCCAGACGGAACGTCCCCCGGGCAATGGTTCTGGGCGTGCTCGCTGTGGGGGTTATCTATATGGCGATGAACTTGACTTACGTGTACGCCTTACCGCTGAAGGAAATCGCTGTCCACGAAACGATTGCGCATGCCGCGGCGGCGGCGCTATTCTCGCCCAGTGCGGCGGTTTGGTTGTCGCTCATGATCGCGATCTCCTGTTTCAGCGCGGCGGCAACCTGCACGCTCTCCGGCGCGCGGGTTTATCTCGCTATGGCGCAGGACGGCGTCTTCTTCAAACGCATGGCCCTGATCCATCCCCAGTGGCGGACGCCCGCTTTCAGCCTGATTGGCCAGGGCATATGGGCCGCCGCCCTCACGCTGAGCGGGCGCTACGACCAGCTTTACACCTACGTGATCTACGGCATGGTGCTGTCCTACACGCTTACCGTGATTGGAATGTTCCGCTTACGCTCGAAGCGGCCGGAGATTCCGCGGCCTTACCGCTGCACAGGATATCCCTGGCTGCCCGCGATCTACGTGCTGATCGGCACTGCCTGGACGCTGAACACAATCATTACCCGTCCCACCCAGGCGTTCTGGGGAACGGCCATCGTACTCATCGGCGTGCCGGGATATTTATATTGGAAGCGCAGCAACCGGAAGGCAAGCTAGGGCCATGGAGGGCCATGGAAAGATAGCCGCCTCGGCTGTCCAGCCAGCGCAGCTCGCTGGGTCCACGAAAACCCTCAGACCGGGAAAGAGGTCCTTGCTTGATTTCCCGCCGGAGTCTCAAACTCCAATGGCAGAGCGTTCGTTCAAGGACAAACAATTGAAAGAGATGCTTCCCCGTTACCCGATGGGACGGTTTGGAACCCTCGACGAAGTTGCGGGGGCAGTGGTCTGGCTCTGCTCGGGCGCCGCATCGTTCATTACAGGACACTGCTTGCAATTGGATGGAGGCTTCGCAGCTCGATAGTCGTGTGCCGAGGCTCGGAGCTGACGAATCTTGAAGCGTATCTGGATATGTATCTCCTCAGAGGCGAAACACGCTACCGGGATGCTGTACTCGGAGATTGGGAACCGTATCGTGATCATTGGGCACACGCAGGCGGAAGCATTCCATCATCTCCAGTAGTTCATGCCCACGTCCACCTCCTTACCCGGTCGGCATCTGCCGGATGCGCCAAGGGTGAACGTTCTTGTTACGCCGGATCGGGACGTCATTCTTCTTCTAAAGGAACGTTGTATTCCGCGGCGGCCAGAAGTCCGCCATCAATTACGTGGGTGATTCCAGTGATTCCCGCCGAATCGTCCGAGACTAAATATAGCGCGGCACGAGCTACGTCAGCGGGCTCGAGAATCTTGCCAAGCGGAACCCGTGCCAGCCGCTTCCGGATATTTTTTTCTCCCTGCTCACCGTATCCCATGTGCTCGCGCAGCATGGGAGTATCCGTGATCCCGGGGCAAATGCAATTCACGCGGATCCCATCACGGCCATAGTCGAGAGCAAGCGATTTGGTAAACAATGCAACCGCTCCTTTGGAAGCGATATAGGCCGGAGTGTTCAGTTGTCCAGTGAAACTACCAATCGAACCCGTATTCAGAATCACTCCTCCCCCGGTTCGCTTCATGTGTGGGATAGCATGCTTACAGCCAAAAAACATCGCTTTCAGGTTGACGGACATGAGATTGTCCCACTCGGCTTCTGTCGTCTCTTCGAGGGGCTTCACCAGCACCACGCCCGCGTTGTTGAACAAAATATCAAGCCGGCCCCATCGGGCCACGGTGCGATCGACCAGAGCTTTCACTTGAGCTTCGTCGCGGATATCAGCATGCGCAAAGACGACTTCACTCCCTCGGTCTCCAGCTAGTGCGAGCGTTTCCGCAGTCCCAGCAGCGTTGACATCTACCGCCGTCACTCTTGCCCCTTCGTGAGCAAAAGTCAGCACGCTGGCGCGACCGATTCCTCCGGCCGCACCCGTGACAATCGCGACTTGCCCCGAGAGCTTCACGTCAGATCCGAAAACTGCGACAAACCTCTACTCGGTAGATCAAAGATGGTCAGATCATTTCTGGTTAGGTTTTCTTCTCCAGCACGATCGCCCACTGCTCAAATGTCGGGGTAATCGGTGACTTCCAACTACCCTCTGTATCCGGCGTGGCAACACCGATCGGCTGTTCTTTCCCCGTCCGCGGATCGAAAAAGAATGCTTGGTAGCTCAGCCCGGGCTCAAGGCGCTTCAAGGTCGGAGGCTCCCACATTGGTGGCACGAACACAATCCTCAATTTTCCCGGGATGCCGGCCGCGTAGGGAAGTTGATAGTCCTCTCTGCTCCAGTGCGGTTCAACCCACTCCGGATGTGGTTCCATGCGCCACCACTCGAAGCGGGTTAAGAACCGCTTTGCGAGTCCGAGCTGTCGCGAGCCAGGAAGCTGCGCAGCCACGTCCCAGGATGGTCCACCCCACGAGCGGCCATGCGGAGAAGGCCCGTACGGCTGCTCCGGAGTATTGATCTGCCAGATTCCATCTGCTCCATACGTGTGTCCTGCCGCCCCGCTCAGTAGCGAGGCCCAAAACACAAACCGGGAAACCTCCTGCCGGTTCTCATCCAAAATACCTTCGTAGCACACCTCGCCGACCAGGACGGGCATCCTTGGGTTTCTCGAAAGCTCGCCGGTTACTTTGTCGATCGTATTGGGATAGCTCTTCCGGTCCCCGTGTCCTGTCTGGAGCATATCGAAGTCGAGCACGGCCGGATCTTCAACGCTGTCGCGGGCCGTATCTGAGGGGTGAATCGTAATGCAATGGTGGTATGGATCAATATTTCGGACATAGCGAGCTACCTCGGTCCAACCGGTTTTCTGTGCGGCGGAGTCCGCAGCTTTATTTTGCGAAAGGTAGTAGGGCATGGTGCCTTCTCCCGCCAGGCACCACATGGCAGGATAGGCGCCCCATCGGGCGACGATGTTCCGCCAATGCTGCTTGATCTTCGCTATGGCCATAAAGCCCAGAAAATATCCCCAGCAGCCGACAATACAAGGCACCAAACCATGATTCACCAACTCCTGGATTCGAAGGTCGGCCATATCGAAATACTTGGGGTTTATGCGGCCGTAGTCCGGCTCCCAAGGATAACCAGCCTCGTTGGCTCCTCGAGGATCAAACGCAGGCATGTCGGGATACAGCCCGGCAATAATCTGGACTACCGTGAAGCCCTTGCTTACCCGGTCAGCAACTAGTGCCTGAAAGTCCTCTGGCCAACGCAAGCGGTGACAGAGTGCCATCCACCAAGTGTCGCCCAGCCAGAAGAACGGTGTTCCATCCTCGTGCTCAAAGTGGAGATGATCCGCCGCAACTCGGACCGGTCCATGTTTCAAAAGAAGATTGTCCCCCGTATATTCGGAGACCATGATCTCGCCCCTTTGATCGTGGAGATCGGGATTTGAAGTGTCATTTGAAACGGTACGGAAAGTGTACTTACCTGTCTTGGCGGCGCTGAATCGCACTCGCCAAGTTTGGTCGGCCGCCCAGAAGGTGGGCATCCGATGCTCCTGCCCTTGAGGGTCTGTGAAAATCACGTCGAGTTCGACCTGGCTGAACGGATCGGAGTATGCTTTGCCCGAAGTGAAGCCCCACTCCTGGACTAACCGTTGCGTCGCATAATAAGTACGGGGCGGTGCCGTAGCGAGGGGTTTGGAGTTGGGAGTGGGGGCAGTTGAAGCTTCGGAAGTTCCCGCTGTAGCCAGCGAAGCTGCAGCAAGCGTGGTGATCCCGACCTTTTCAATAAAGGATCTCCGTGTGACAGGGTCGATCTTTCGGTCTTCCATTCCGTAAGACCCTCCTTGGGTCCATTGGTTGAATTCCCGAATCTAGGTGCGTTTCAACTCGTTCCGCATTTCTCGTTCTTTGCTGGCCCCGGATTGCGCCCGCAATGGTAACATTCTGCGCTGGCTGGTGGCTGGCACCGATCCAAAGAGTGCCAAACCCCACATCTAGCGGCCCGACATGAACAGCTTCCGAGTTGGTTTTTCAAACGATTTCCTGGATAAGCACGGCCGCCTTGTCTTTCCCGATATCGGTTTGGCCTTGCTCGACCAGGCTCCCGGCCTCACTTACGATTTCATGGCGGAGTACCGGGGCGAGTACGTGCCCGAGCAACTCCATGACTATGATGTTGTGGTCTCGCTCAAGCCGCGCGCCACCGCCGCATCATTGGTGGAGATACAGCGCCTTTGCGCCATCGGTCGTTGTGGAGTCGGTTACGACAATATGGATCTGGCCGCCTGTACGGAGCGGGACATCGCCGTATTCATTACGCCTGACGCCGTTGTGCGTCCGGTTGCGGAATCGATTGTCCTGTTCGTACTTGCTTTATCGCACAATCTTGTTCTGAAGGACCGCAGGGTTCGCCAGGGTTGCTGGGCGGAGAGCACCAGTCTGCTTGGACGGCAACCCAGGGATCGCGTCGTTGGCACCATCGGCTTGGGAAATATTGCGTCGGATGCGATTCGCCTGCTCCGGCCGTTTGGAGTGAAAAAATTCCTGGCCTACGATCCTTACGTGAAACCCGAACGAGCGCAAGAACTAGGCGTAGAGCTGGTTTCATTGGAAAATCTGCTTGGTTCCTCCGACTACGTTCTAATCAATTGCGCTCTTACACCTGAGACGAGAGGTTTAATAGGCGAGCGTGAACTGGCTCTGATGAAGGCCGACGCTGTTCTCATCAATACCGCGCGTGGGGCAATCGTGGACCAGTGGGCGCTGATTGCCGCCCTGACCGCGGGAAAGCTGGGTGGGGCCGGGCTGGACGTCTTTGAGCAAGAGCCTCTGGACAGCGCTTCGCCTTTGACTGGTCTCGACAACGTGATTCTGACCTCGCATTCCGTGGCCTGGACCTCTGAACTGTTTCGCGACATGGGCCGCACCGATTGTGAAGGCGCCCTCGCGATCTGGCGCGGTGAAGTTCCCAAAAATGTCGTCAACCGAGAGGTGCTTGACCGGCCGAGCTTTAAGCAGAAGCTGGAGAACTACCGGTCTTCATTCAACGCCCAATTTAACGCCCGCACGCCATGACCAACTTCCGCCAGCGATTGCAAACCGGTGACGTAGTGCTCGGCCAAATGGTTCTGGAGCTTTTCACGCCGGGCGTTGGCCCCATGCTGGCGGCCGCGGGTATGGAATTCGTCATTTTCGATATGGAGCATGGCCGATGTGACATTGCCCTAATGGCGGAGATGATTGCATCCTGCCGCGGGAGCAATATCGTACCCATGGCCCGGGTTCCTGATCTTTCCTTCGGCCCGCTTTCGAGACTGCTCGATATCGGTGCACGTGGCGTCATGGTTCCACGCGTTGAAACTCGCGAGCAAGCGGAGCAGATCGTCTCGCAAGTGAAGTATCCCCCGGCGGGGCGCAGAGGCGTTGCCCTGGGTATTACTCACGACGCGTATCAGGCGGGTGGCCCCGAGTTTTTCGCCCGGGCAAACGATGCGAATGCGGTCATTCTGCTGGTCGAGACGGAGAAAGCCTTCGAGCACTTGGATGAGATCATCTCGGTTGCAGGCGTCGATGTCGCCTGGATGGGGCACTACGATCTGACTGTGTCCATGGGAATCCCCGGACAGTTCGAACATCCGCGCTTCCTAGAGACAATGGACGCGTTGGTCGCTTCTTGCCAGCGGCACGGAGTGGCTCCAGGTTTTCTGCCCGCTTCACCCGAGGCTGCACTTCATTGGATCGATAAGGGCTTTCGCGTCATAAGCGTTGGCAGCGACATTGGAGTATTCATGAGCGGCCTGCGAGAATTTCGCACCTCCGTCCTAAACGGCCTGCAGAAGTACCGGACGAGCACCGGAGGACCAAACACGTGAACTATTCCATCCACGCGTTCAACACCGGCACTTTCTGGGTTCCAGGACCGGAGGTGTATTGGATGCAGCGTTGGAACCAGCGGGAAGAAATGAACGTGATCGTCTATCTGGTGCGTGGCGGCGGACAGAACATTCTCATCAACACCGGCCCGCCGCAGGACCTTACGATTCTGAACCAGGCTTGGAAAGAATTCTTCGGATATCCCGAGGCGCAGATTGTCCGCTCGGAACAACAGCTTCCGCAAAATATTCTGCGCTCCCAGGGGCTCGATCCGGAGGACATCTCGAAGGTCATCGTCACACCCCTGCAAGCCTACGCCACCGCGAACATCCATCTTTTCCGCAACGCCGAGATTTGCATTTCCCGGAAAGGCTGGATCGAAGACTTTCAGGCCCCTTATTATCACCTGCACGTACCTCGTCATCTCCGCATTCCCCCCGACGTAAATCATTACCTCCAAAATGAAGGATGGGAAAAGCTGCGCCTTCTCCAGGATGAAGAAGAGATCCTTCCCGGGATTCGGGTTTTCTGGGCCGGAGTGCACCATCGTTCGTCGCTAGCCGTTTGCATCGAGACGGAACGCGGCACGGTGATCCTGACGGACTGCTTCTTCAAATATGGAAACATCGAGCAGGGGCACTATCTAGGCGTAATGGAAAGCATGATGGAAGCGGATGCGACATGGTCCCGCATTCGTAAGGAAGGAAGGATTGTCGCGTCGATTTATGATCCCGAAGTGTTTCTACGCTTCCCTCGTGGAGTAGTGGCATAAGTTCTCCCCTTTCCAAGACCGGATTGCACTTGTAACGAGAGCGGCGGCAAATAAACGAAAGCAGGCCAGAATCCTCTCTCTCCAGGAACTCCACCAGGAACTCTCCTTCAGAAACTCCCAGTCGTGGTTTTAAGCCGCGGCAGCAACTTCAATGATTTCCAACCCTAGCTGGGCGGCTTTTCGCTTGAGATGGATGACCTGCTGTTTGCGGTGTTGGGCCTCATAGAACTCGGCTCCTTGGTTCACATATTTTCATTCCGGAGCGCAGCATGCGGTAGGTGAGCCGGGCGAGTTTGGCGGCCATCGCCTTGGTTGCCACCGGAGGCCCCGGCCGAGTCAGAAATCGGCGGAAGTGCGCCCCTAAATAGCTGTCGCTCTCCTTAGAGTAGTGGCCGCCATCCTTAAGACAGTGGTCGCGCGGTTGTTGGTGGGCCGGCGACCTTTCCCAATGACTTTGCCCCCACTGATTTTGTTGTCCGGAGACAGCTTCAGCCAGGAAACAAAATGGTTCTCCGTCTTCCACTTGCTCATATCCCATCCTACTTCGCTGACCACCGTCATCGCCGCCATGACATCGATGCCATCGATCTGGGTCAGGTCCGTACCGGTCGTGCGAAACAACTCTTCCCGCAAGTTAAACTGGGGATTGCCTTTCTTCTTCTTGCGCCCTCCCTTTCGCGTCTCTTCCGGCAGAGTGGCCCCCCGGGGTCCGATCCTCTAGTCGCGCGAGGTACTGTGCCAGCTGCTGATCGCACTCCGTGCTCTGTTTCTGGCAAGGAGCGCAACCGGCGTAAGAAAAGGGGCCTTCCAAAACCCATCGTGGAGCGGTACATGCGAACGCTCGATTTTTGAGCGTCCCTCTCAAGTAATCTCAGCCTTCCAGAATTCGGAGAAAGGCAAGCCAGAATCAAAGCACCCGGCTGCGCCCACATAATCGCTTACACCGGGACTGCCGTTTTTCTCGGCGGATTGAAGAATGGCAGCCTCGTGACCTTTACGTTCGTCTTCAGGCGCATGGCCTCGATGGTTATTTCCATCTGCAGCGAGGTTCCCGGCTTGGAATATTCAGTCTCAACGCTGGCCAGCGCAATCAACTTTTTCAGGATCGGCGACCAGCTTGTAGTCGTCGCTTTGCCGGCCTGCTTGTCTGCCGAGTACACCGGGACCGCGACGCGCGAAGCCTGCGTCGGAGCCGCGGGAGTAAGGCCGTAGCGCTCGTAGAGTTGCTCGACATCGGTCCAATCGACTTCCAATCCCACGAGTTGTCGCGGCACGCCCTTCTTTTCATCTTGCTCCAGCGCGCGCTTGCCAATGAAGTTCTCTTTTTCGAGATGAACCATTTTTCCAAAGCCCAGTTCGTACGGCGAGAATTTCTGCGAAGGAATCAGCGCCTTCTTCGAACTGGTGTAGTCGACTTCGATGAGCAGCAGCCCCGCTTCCACTCGCGCCACGTCCAGAGCCAGCATTCCGGCGGGGTGGAGATCGAACTGCCTGCCTTTTTCCGCCAGCGCGTCCCAAACCTTCACCGCGTCAGTCCATGGCATCCAGATCTCGTAGCCCAAATCGCCGGTGTAACCAGTACGCGAAATGTCGACGGGCACGCCTGCGATTTTGCCGCGAGTGACGCGGAAATATTTCAAGTTGGCAATATCGGCTTCCGCAACGGACTTTAGCAATTTCGCTGAAGTGGGGCCCTGCAACGCAAGAGCGGCAACCTTCTCGGAAATATCTTCGATCTCGACCTCCATGTTCAGGCCGTTCTGGCGAAACCAGCGCAGGCTGGGGTCGGCGGCCGTCCAGCGATAAACGTTTTCGTCGAGACGCGAGAGGGTGCCATCATCGATGACCTTGCCCTCTTCGTCGCACCAGCAGCAATAAATTACCTGGCCCACTTTTACCTTGTTGATGTCGCGGGTGATCACGCGGTTCACCAGGCGGGTCGCGTCCCGACCGGTGATCCAATACTTGTAAAGCGGCGAAATGTCGATGAGCGCCGCCGCGTTACGAATGGCGTTGTACTCGTGCTCGTGATGAACTTCGTATACGCTGACCGTGTAATAACCCGACCATTCACGGTAGTTTAGGCTGTGACACAGGGGGAAGGTTCTTTCGTGAAATGCAGTTCCGATGGGCAAAGGATAGCCTCTCGACAAAGATTTGGCTCGAAGCCGGATTATATATGCAGCCTACCCCGACATACCCCGACATGGACTGCCCTGACTTTTGGTCAAGACGATGATCGAACGTCGGCATCCTTGCCGAAAGCGGCATCCCGAAGCTGCGCGTTTTCTGCAAAGGCTCGAGGGATCTCGCGCCCCTCAAAATCGAGCGCCGGCTTAGGGACCTCGCCTCGGTGCTCTGCCACGTCATGCCCGTAATCTTCGAGACAAACTGCTCCACTTCCCGATAGAATGTCGATTCCGGTCCTGTTCCCCATGCGCACATTCATGCCAAAGTTGTGGAGTATCCTCAGAAGCTGGACCGTCCTTCCCAGCGGACTCTAATCCGCCCGCTGCCCCTGGCGGCTCCGTTGGTTTCCCTAAAGAAATAGATTAAGTGTGAACGATTCAGAAGGTAAGGCGAATGGCTAACTCATACGACGTAATCGTCATCGGCGGCGGCCATAACGGCCTGGTCAACGCGGCTTATCTGGCACGCGCCGGCAAGAAAGTGCTCGTGCTCGAACGGCGTCACGTGTTGGGGGGCGCTGCCTGCACGGAAGAAATCGTGCCGGGGTTCAAGTTCTCGGTCTGCTCTTATGTTGTCTCGCTGCTGCGGCCGGAGATTATTCGCGACCTCGATCTTCCCCGCCACGGTCTCGAGATTCTTCCGCTCGATGGCACGTTTACGCCCATGCCTAGCGGCGATTATCTGTGGCGCGTTAATGACCACGGCAAGACTCATCGGGAGATTGCCCGCCACTCGCGAGTTGACGCCGAAGCCTACGATGAGTTTGGCAAGGCGATGCAGGCCATGTGCCGCTTCGTGAAACCGATTCTAAGCATGGTGCCGCCCGACCCGACCACCCTGAATCCGCGCGAACTCATGAAGCTGTTGTTCATTGGGCGGCGCTTTCAGGCAATGTCGAGCTACGACAAATACAACCAGGTACAGCTGATGACCATGAGCGCCGCTGAGTTTCTCGATCAATGGTTTGAGACCGACGTGCTGAAGGCAACGATGTCGGCCTCGGGAATTATCGGCACGTTCCTAGGCGTGCGCTCGCCGGGAACGGCCTACGTATTGCTGCACCACTATATGGGGGAGATCGACGGCGCGTTTCGCGCCTGGGGATTTGCGCGCGGGGGCACGGGAGCGATTTCAAATGCCATCGCTGATGCGGCGCGCGAAGCCGGCGTCGAGATCCGCACCCAGTCCGGCATTTCGCAGATCATCATCAAGAAGGGGAAGGCCAGGGGGGTCGTGCTCGCCCAGGGCGATGAAGTCTACGCGGACGTGATTTCGTCGAGCGTCGATCCGAGGCTTACCTTCACCAAGTTCATCGAAGCCCAGTATCTTCCCGGCGATTTTCTGGAAGATGTCAACCGCTTTAAGTTTCGCGGCTCTTCCGGCAAGCTAAATATGGCGCTCGATGGGCTGCCGAATTTTAAATGCCTGCCCGGACCGGGTGCACATTTGCGGGGCGCGATTTCGATCTCACCGTCGGTCGAGTATATGGAGCGGGCCTATGACGACGCAAAGTACGGAAACTTCTCGCGGCGGCCGTATATCGACATGGTGATCCCGTCGCTGACCGATCCCTCGGTGGCGCCCCCGGGAAAACATGTGATGTCGTGCTTCGTGCAGTATGCGCCTTACAAGCTGCGTCCGGGGCTGAATTGGGACGATCAGAAGGAAGCCTTCGGCGACACCGTCGTGAACACCATTGCCGAGTACGCACCGAACATCAAAGACATCATCCTTCACAAACAGGTAATCACTCCGCTCGACCTGGAGCGCGAGTGGGGATTGACCGAAGGAAACATTTTCCAGGGCGAGCTTTCGCTGGAGCAACTTTTCTTTCTGCGTCCCGTGCCCGGCTGGGCACAATATCGAACTCCCATTAAGAACCTGTATATGTGCGGCTCGGCAACTCATCCGGGAGGCGGCATCATGGGCGCGAATGGGCGATTGGCGGCGCTGGAAATTCTGAAAGATATCCAGGGAGCGGCCTAACCATGGCAGCGCCCGGGCAAAACAAATCGCGCGATGTTGTCGTCATTGGCGGCGGCCACAACGGGCTGATCACGGCGTTCTATCTCGCCAAGGCCGGATACAAACCGCTGGTGCTCGAGCGTAGCTCGCAGGTTGGCGGGGCCGCGGTTACCGATGAGTTTCATCCCGGGTTTCGTTGTTCAACCCTGGCGCACACGGCGGGGCCGATCCAACCGCAGGTCGTCCGCGATATGCAGTTAGAAAAGCACGGGCTGAGGTGGATCCCGCCCGAGGTTTGCGTGACCGCCCTTTCGCCCAATGGTCGCGCACTATCGCTCTATCAGGATGGGACGAGGACGGCGCAGGAGATCGCGGCGTTCTCGCCGAGGGATGCAACGAAGTATCCCGAATTTCAGAACTCGCTCGGGAAAATCGGCAAGGTCATTGCCGAAGCGCTGGCGACCGCGCCGCCTGATATCGATCATCCCAGCCGCGGCGATTTGTGGAGCATGCTGCAAACGGGGCGCGCGATCCGAAAACTGGGAAAGAGAGATATGTTTCGCTTGCTGCGCTGGGGGCCAATGGCGGTGGCCGATCTGGCGTCGGAATATTTTGAAACCGAACTGCTGCGCGCGGTGATTGCGGCTCGCGGCATATTTGGGACATTTCTGGGGCCGTGGTCGGCGGGAAGCGCGCTGGTATTGCTGATCCGCGCAGCGGGAGATCCGCATCCCGCGGGCGCGGCATGGTTTGCCGTGGGAGGCATGGGCGCGGTCACGCAGGCCATGGCATCGGCCGCAAAGGCGGCGGGCGCGGAAATTCGCACCGGCGCCGAAGTAATCGAGATTCGCGTACGGAACGAGGCAGCCACCGGCGTGTTGCTTTCCTCGGGCGACGAGATTCAGGCGAAGGCCGTCATCTCCAACGCTGATCCAAAACGCACGCTGCTCAAGCTGACCGATCCCACGCATCTATCGCCGGACTTCGTGCAGAAATTGCAGCACTATCGCGGCCACGGAACGGTCGGAAAAGTGAACCTCGCCCTGGCCGGCTTGCCCACGTTCACGGCGCTAAAAAACGGCGATGCCAGAGCTCTCCAAGGGCGCATTCACATTGGCGATGAGATTGACTATCTGGAGCGAGCCTTCGACGAATCCAAGTATGGCAACTTTTCGCGCCAGCCGTATCTTGAAGCCACGATCCCGTCGCTGATGGACCCGACGCTTGCGCCCGAGGGCCAGCACGTGATGTCGATTTACATGCAGTATGCGCCCTATCAGTTAAAAGGCGATTGGCCGAAGTGTGACTGGAACGAACAGCGTAATGCGCTTGGACAAACCGTGGTGCAAACCCTCGCCCAATATGCTCCCAATCTACCGGAACTGATTCTGGCCCGCCAGGTCATTACTCCTCTCGATCTGGAAGAAAAGTACGGTCTCACCGGCGGTCAGATTTTTCACGGAGACCTTGCGCTCGACCAATTCTTCACCATGCGCCCGCTGCTGGATTGGGCGCGCTACCGCACTCCGATTCAGAATTTATATTTGTGCGGGAGCGGGACGCATCCCGGCGCAGGTCTGACCGGCGGTTCGGGGGCGAATGCTGCACGAGAGATATTGAAGAACCTGAAGAAATAGCGGCGCACGCCGAGACGCAGCCAGCTACGTCTCTCGAGCAGATCCCTCCCCCAGGCCCCTTTGTCTACCCTTACCCGCGAAAGGTCATGTCCTCCCGGGGGAATCGGCTTCCCCTCGTGACAATGCCGCTCCGGTAGTAACTTGCACCGGAAGTTACTTTTCGTTTTTACTTAAGACATCGCAAAGATTTTAGAGAAAATTTCTGCTCTCGGGGGCGAGTTTGGCCGAAGATCTTCGGTTTGAATTGGCTATTTTGGCGACCGTTCAGGGCTTCTACCAGAAGCTTATGCGGGACGAGCTCGGCGGGGATGTGCCCATTCCGAGTGGTCTCGACGAGGACGCGCTTCGCCACTCCGACCGGGAATTGCCCACCACGCTGTCGCGCATGTACCGCTGGTTGCATATGTTGGATATGGCGATCACGCCCGCCATGGTGCGGCAAGGGCTGACTCCGGAAACCGATTCCGAAGTTGCGGAGGCTTTGCTGCGGTATTTTGTGCGGCGTCGCGCACCGAGCGACGTCAACCGCGACAAGGCCGATCTGATTGCGACATTTCTTTATCGGCATCCTCGCGTGCCGGGACAGTGGCAGCAAAGCGGCTACGGTTTGGATGGCGCGTTACCGCTTTCGCCTTTTGAAATCGCGCTCATTGAGATCCTGGCCGATGCCGATGTGCCGTCGCTGCCTGAGGAGCACGTGCAATTGTTGCGGCGATTCGATCCCTTGCGCGAAGAGATTGCCGGCTTCCGCAACTTCAACTCATTGATGGATTCGGGCATTATTGGCCGCGTCCGCGAACTGAAGGAGTCGCTGAACGGGTCGTTTTACCATCCCGGAGTGCTGGCCACGGTCTCCGCTTATAACGCAACTTTCGGCAAGAAATTTGACGAACTGTTCGCCAAGGCGCTGAGCGAGGTCAAAGCCTTTGGACAGGCTCTGGAAGAAATGGGGGGAACGATTCTCACCACGGTCGACGGCGTGGAAGTTACGGTTGAGCATGTGGCGGCGATTGAAGAGCAGCAACTGCTGCAGGCCGACTACGGCAGTGCGCTCGAGAAGTTTCGCCGGGTTTCGAAGCTGAAAAAGGAACTGGATCGGCGGCCACCGATCCGGCGAGCACTGCTGACGCCGGCCGCGCAAACATCGCGCGCCGCGGGCAGCGCAGCAGCCGCGGCCAAAACTGCCAAAGCGGCTGCAGCCCAAGCTTCGGCTACGGTTCCCCTGTTCCAGCCGCCCGTCGTGACCAGCCAACAGATCTCCGCCGAGGAAGGCAAACTACGCCGCGTCGAGGAATCCATTCGAGTGTTTGTGCGCGTCGCCGACCCGAAATACCGCCAGGTTGTGCCCATGCGATTCTTTAACCTGACGTTGACGGTACCGGAGGCGGACGCATACGGTGCTCCGTTCCTGGAAGAAAAAAGTCTGCGCGCCGACCTGGCTCGGACTCTGATCCGGATGGTATCGCTTTCCGCACGCATCAGCACTGAGCTTGAAGAACTCAAGCGCACTTCAAAAATGTCATCTCTATGGAAATTGCACGCCGACGCCGTGGTGGTGTTGCTGGATATGGCCAGCCGGTCCACCGAAGATGCAGGCAGTGTGGCCAACACGAAGGAACCGAGCGGCTCAGGCGTGGCCGGCCGTGCAATCCACCAATCCCTGCAAAAGCTGCGCAACTATGCCGATAGCGCCGTGAAGACTCTCGCCAACGTCGGGTAGGATCCCGGAACAACTCAAGCGGGGACGGAAAATACTGGTTGCGGGCGCCCGCTGCCGCCTTGTGGTCTGGGGCGGCTTGTACTGCCCCAACTGCTGGTGTGTTTCGCTGCCAAGCGCCTGAGCACGACTCCTTCTAAGCTCTCCATCGAGCAACTCGATGCGATATTAGTGTCGGCTTTCCTCGAAAGCCTCGAAAAAGAGCGTGGAAACTGCCCCAAGACACGGAATTCACGACTAGCGGCTGTCAAAACGTTCTTCCGTTTCCTGGAACACCGGTTACCGTCCTGCCTTGATCAGGCCCGACGAGTTCGCGTTATTCCGGTGCAAAAAACCGACGAGGTCATCGTCGGTTCTCTCAATCGCGAGGAGATCCAGGCTTCGTTGGATGCTCCTGATCCAAAATCCTGATACGGGTTGCGGGACCGCGAAATGCGCCCAATGGCATTCCTGGACCCTGGCGCGTTTATCGTTATTGATCCGACGGACACAGACAAAGCGTCTAAGCGGACGGATGTTTCAGAACGTCCGCCAGTGCATGTATCCGCATTGAGTCGGCCGGAGTCTTCGAGGTTGCCGCGCTCTTTTCCAACCAAGGCGCCATACCCTTCAATTTCGCAGTGCTGCTCTTGCTCATGTGCGAACTCTCTGCGCTTTTAATCGTCTTCTGCAGCTCTGCGATTTGTTTTGCGGGCAGGGCCTCCGACCTCGACAATTGGTCCACGTACGCTTTTGCCACGACCAACTTTGCAGCCCACTCGATTTTTTGCTGGTTCTGGACATTCAGGTCAGTCACTCGAACTGTCTTGGCCGCGTCGATTTCATTCTGCGTGAGAAATTTGGTAGGCGTCAGTTGAAACACGTCCAGCCCACGCGCTATCTCCGAAGCGTAAATGTAACCGTTGTACCAATATGCCGACCAGTCGCCCCCGAGCACCAGCACTTTCGGATCAATGGGACCGCGATCGAAGTAAGCAATCTCGAAGGGGTTCGCCGGGTCGGTGAAGTCCATCACGGACACCCCGCCCTGGTACCACGCCTGCACTTCAATATCTCGGCCGGGAACCGGAATCAGAGAACCATTGTGCGCCACGCAGTTCTCCGTATCGCCCTGCGCGGATGGTAGCTTGTAGTAGTTCACGAAACTCAGCTTGTCGTCCTTCAGACGGAAGATGGCATCCGCGCCCCACTTGTTCGGGTCGTTCGGACGGCAGCGCGCCCCTAAGCCACCGCCCCACTCGTCGGTGAACACAACTTTGCTGCCATCATTCGAGAACGAAGCCGAATGCCAGTAGGAGTAGTTCGGATCATTCACCGCATCCAGTCGCTTCGGATGTACAGGGTCTTTGATGTCAAGCACAATTCCGTTCCCGGAGCAGGCGCCTGCTGCCAACCCGATCGCGGAGTACACGGTAATGTCGTGGCACTGGTCGGTGTCCGCCGGTTTCTCCGCGCCCTTCTTGCCATGGGTGCCGCCGTTATTCAGGCCGTTGATCGCGCCCGTGCGCGCATCGATGAATAGCCGCGGACTCGCCACGATCTTCGCCTCCTGCGGCGCAGCCACCGGAACTTTGATCACATCGATGCGAAACAACGCCGTATTCGGATCCTTGTCCGGTTTTTCCCCGGAGCACCCAGCCAGTTCTTCTGGTTGACGCACAAACGAAGTCCCCGACACGTAGATGTAAACATTCTCTTTGTCGTTCGGATCGGTTACCAGGGTATGCGTGTGCGATCCGCGGCACGTCTGCACGGCTGCAACCTGCTTTGGATTCTTGATATCGGAAATATCGAAGATTCTTACACCGCGGAAACGCTCTTTTTGCGCTACCGGGATCGGGCGCTTCTTTTCTTTGTCTTTTTCCTTCTCGTCTTTATCTTTATCTTTATCTTTGTCTTTGTCTTTATCTTTATCTTTGTCCTTGTCGTTAGCGTTGGCGTCGTCTTTGTGGTCAGCGCTTATTTTATCTTTACCTTCTTTATCTTTATCTTTGTTCTCGTCTGCGGGCGGATGCGGTTCCGGGGGAAATCCCTGGACGCCGCAGTCCAGACGTCCATTCGGCATCTCTACCGACATGAACATTAGATTCTTGTATACCGACACATCACCCTGTCCCCCCGGGCAGACCATCGATGTCAGCAACGTCGCCTTCGCCGGATTGGCGATGTCGTAGATACTTACGCCATAAAAATTTCCCTGGAACAAGTGGTCGCCTTGGAAGGCAAGGTCCGAGTTGGCGAAAGCAAGTTGCGCGATTAGCAAGTGAGCTGACTTTGGCATCTTTTTGTTGTTCCCCATGCCAAGCCGCCCAACCATCGTCTCCACCTTCGGATCATCGGGATCCGTGGCGCCGAGTTGAAACGCGTCCGGCTTCTTGAGCAGCAGGAGGTGTTCGATGCCCATCGAAGCTTCGCCGGCGTCGTAAAGTCCCGGTGCAAGCTTGGCGCGCGGATCATTCGTATCCGAGCCTGTCATACCCGGCGCCAGCGTTGGGGCAGGCTCGGGAGCGAATGGATCCTTATCTTCATCGTCTGCGTCTTTTTCTTGCTTGGCGTCTTTTGCGTCCTTCTCGGAGGGGTTCGCAGGCTTCTGCGCCTGTTCCTGTGGCGGAGCCGCGGGCGGCGCTGCCTGCGCCTGCGTTCGGTTTACAGCGAAACAAGAAATAACCGCGACACACGCCACACCCAGAGCAAGACTGCGCAATTGGTTCATCGTTTCTCCTCTAGAGTCTCTTTCTTCAACATGGTCTCCATGATCCGTATCTCGGCTCGTTGCGTATTGTCGGCGTCGGTGGCGAAGTTGAACAACTCGGCGTCCTGGCCAGCGCCTGCAGCATCGAATAAATCTTTCACCATGGTCAATGCGCCGTTGTGATGTTGAATCATCCCCAGGAAAAATAAGCGGTCAAACTCGACACCCCTCGCCCGATGCAGCGCTTCCATCTGCTGCGGCGTAAGCATTCCGGGCATCCGTGCCATATTCTCGTGTGAAGCCTCGTGCGGCATGTCCATGCCCGGCATTTTCGGCATCGCCTTCGCAACCGATTCGCCGCGGGCGGCCAGCCATCTCTTCATGAACTTGATTTCATCCGATTGCGAGCTACTGATACGCGCTCCCAATAAACCCAGGTCCTTGTTCTGCGTATGGGACGGAATCATCGCCGTCATCTCAACCGCTTGGGCATGATGCAGGATCATGCCCTGCATGAACTCTACATCCGCTGGCGACCGTGGAGGCAGGGTTGCTCTCGTCGATGAGGGCAGCGTTTTGCTCGGAGCACCCGGCGCGCCCGGTTGCACCACCACAGGCTTCGCCGGATCATTTTGCTGTGCGAGAGTGGCGGGGGAGACGAAAATTCCTAAAACGCTCGCGCCGATTAATATTAATGCACGCATTCCAACTCGCGCATAGCCAGGCTTGGGCTTCCGCTCGCGCCGAAAACAAACCTGTCTTCTTTTTGGTGGCAGAGGAAAGATCTTCATTTAGACGAGGGCTAATCTTGTCACGAAATAGGAACTTTTTCAAAGAGAGCAACCAAGAGCGAAAGAAGTGCGAGAGCCGGGGTGGGTCAGTAGGGAGCGCTGCTCAAACGCACGCAGACTTGCTAACTTCCGTGGGGCCATTACATGCGCTCACCGGCAGGAGCTCTTATTGGTGCGGGGAAGTCGGCAAGTGTTGTGGATTTCTGGCTCCGCGATTCTGGCGTGAATGAGGGAAAAGTGTTCAGGCGGGTTTTGAAGAAGGAGCGCGGCAAGATTGTGGCGTGACAGCCAACGTAGTCTGGTCTGCGGTCAAACGGTGTGCCAAGCGGGCCAGCATCGCGAATCTGGCACCTCATGATCTTCGTCGCAGCTATCATGAAGAGCTCTGCTATTGGACTGTCAAAGCAACGGTGCCAACCTTCGCGCTTACCGAACCTGATGTGCCAGTGACAACGATCGTATAGGCTCCTGGCGTAGTGCCGGTGTTGCCAACGCCACCTCCGCCCCCGCCGTTTCCACCGGTGCCTCCGCCGCAAGCAATGAGTCCTGTGGAGACAAACAGGACCAGGAGTCCAACAATCGCGACGCGGCCTTTCCGTTTCGGTGGCCTCACAAAGAGCAACACAAACGCGAAAGTGGCTCCGCTGGCCGACGGCCAGAAGAGGCGTCTCTTTTGATTCTCGGCGCTCGATGCCGCGGTTGTGTTGACAGTGAGTGTCGAGCTCTGTGCGGCGGCACCGCTGATCGTGACCGAGGTTGGGTTCAGACTGCATGTCGGCATGTCACTGACGCTGGTTAGTGTCGTGGTGACGCTGCAAGTCAGAGCCACTACTCCGCTGAACCCGTTCGTCCCCGCCACGCGAATCGTTCCGGTATTCCCGGTAGTCGTGCCCGGGGTGACCGTCAAGGACGTGGTTCCGCCAGATCCCGGCGCGACGCCCGGTTCTGCAGTGATGCTGAGGTCAACGGTGGTTGTCGCGCTCAGCGAGCCGGAGGTTCCAGTGATGGTTACCATTACCGCGCTGGAGGTGATTGGAGCCGAAGTGCTGGCCGTGAGCGTCAGTACCTGAGTTCCTGCTGCGGATCCGGGAGCAAAACTCGCTGAAACGCCGCTGGGTAGGCCAGTGGCGGCGAGCGTAACCGTTCCGGTAAACCCTCCGACCTCGATGGCCGAAATTGTGCTTGTTCCGCTGCCGCCTTGAGGCAGCGATACGCTTACGGGAGAAGCGGAAAGCGCGAAAGCAGGAGCGGATATAGTGATCGTGTAAGCTGCGGTTATTACTGTGCTGGTCGAATAGTCGGTCGCCGCAGCAATGGCTTCAATTGTCTCTGTGCTGCTCACGATGATTGGCCCCGTGTATTCCGTCGAAGAAGTAGTCGGCGTCGTGCCATCGGTCGTGTAGTAGATGGTTGCTCCCGCCAGTGAGTCGGTGATTGTCAGGTTCTGAATACCCGAGTAACTCCCGGCCGGAAGAGAAAGGACAGGCGCGGGAGTGGCTGGATAGTTCAACGTGTACTGAGCCAACAAATTATTGCTCTGGTCATACCCCGTCTCCGTCGCATAAGCTTGCAAAGTTTCTACGCCGCCGTAAGGCAGCGCGACGGGCCCTGTATATTGCACATACCCGTTCGTACTTACCGCTCCTGTCAGTTCGTAGTAAATCGTCGATCCGGGGATCGCCTCGGTAATCGTGAGTGTCTGCGGAGACGTATACGTTCCAGGGGCGGGAGTGACGACGAGCGGCGCCAGACCAGCGATGAGCGGTATTGTGCTGGAAGTAACGGCCCTGTAGTGGCTGTCGCCGGCATAGCTCGCATCCACGTTATGCGTTCCAGCGCCGACCGGCGCGATGCCGTTCACTGTCGAAGTCGCGGTTTCGGTCGGCACCGTCAGCAGGATCGAGGCTGTATTGACGCTGTAGGTCAACATGGCCAGATCGGGGACGCCATCCCCGTTGAAGTCGGCGGCTGCAATCTGATGTATGCCGTACGTAGAAGGGCTCACGCCGGGAGCAGTCTTCATTACCGCAAACGTTCCGTCCCCAGCACCCAGGAGAAGAACGATCTGACCGAAATAGGTGTCCCATCCTGCCAGATCCAGTTTGCCGTCGTGGTTGAAGTCCCCAGCCTGCAAGCTATAGAGTTCGTCGGGAACCTGAATGGGGCTGGCCGAAGTTTCGTTGAACGTTCCATCGCCGTTGCCTAACGCGATTTCAACGCCATTCAGGTCTGAGAACGCTAAATCGAGAACGCCATCGCCATTGAAATCTCCCACTACTACGGAAGTGGGGAAGTAGTCCAGGGTGAACGATGTTTTCTTGAATGTAAACGTGCCATCGCCTTTACCGAGAAAAATGATTGGGCTGCCGCCGAATTCGAAGTAATTCGGAGTCACAAAATCGGGGATGCCGTCCCCGTTGAAATCTCCGGTTGCAATCAAAGCAAAATCCCCGCTCGGGTCGAGGTTCGGTCCCGCCGCCGCGAACGTGCCGTCGCCGTTTCCAAGGAGAATCGTGACTCCGCCGGATGAGAGATAATCGCCCACGACGGCCAGATCCAACTTGCCATCCCCGTTGAAATCGGCGGCAACCAAGGTTCCCAGAATGAAGTCGCCTCCGTTTATGGGCTGGTTATAAACCTGACCTGTTAGCGGTGTACCGAATGTTCCGTCGCCGTTACCAGGCATGACCGTGATGTAGCTGACAGAGATCCCGTTGTAACTCAGCACAGCCAGGTCTGCCTTGCCGTCGCCATTGAAATCGCCGCCAATCATCGTTGGCTGAGATTGGACACCTGCCGGTTGAACTGTCGGACCCGTTGTGAATGTGCCGTCGCCTTTACCGAACAAGATCGTGACGGAGAATGGACCACCGTATTGGCCGGTGCTCCAGATTACCGCCAGATCGGGTATTCCATCGCCGTTGAAGTCGGCTGTGACTTCAGTGGTTGGATAGGACCCGAACGTAGGAGACAAAGACTCCAGGAAGCCGATACCGGGTATGCCAGTTCCGAGCGAAGCGGTCGCGAGCACGTTATTGCCAATGCTCGCATCGACGAACGACACGGTTCCGGTGGGCGAGGCCGTACCGCCATATCCCGTTACGGTCGCTGTGAGGCTGTAGTCGCCCGGCAACCCATTCCATGAGATGGCAGCCGTATCGCTGTAGACGGGGCTGGGTGCAGGAGCTACATTGAGCGATGGAATGTTCGATGCGCTCGCGAGGCCGAAACCGTCCTCGACGAACTGCGCCCGGTAGCTGTGCGTGCCGGGACCAGGCACAAACTTGAAGGTCGCGGTGCCGGAGCTGTTCAGCGCGCCCGAGCCAAGGATGTGTATATCCGTGCAGTGCGGCGCGGAGGCATCGCAGAAATCGACCTGACCGGCGTTCACCGCAGTAGTGCCGGCGCTTACGTGCGCGGTAAGAAGCACTGCGGTTCCGGGAGTAACGCTCGTGACCGTCGACCCTCCCGACGTCAAACTCAACGTGGTTGATGTGGCGGGCAGAAGACCCCACAGCGGGATCGGGTTGGAAATGCTGGATTCGTATTTGCCCTCAGCGGGAAAGCTTGCCTGAGCCAGATGATGACCTACGCCGTTGACTTGAACGCTGGCGCTGGCGCTCGCCGTTTCCGTCGGCTCGGTCAAGTACAGTCCCAGGGCGTTTTCGTAATAGCCGCCGGCCACGATGTCCGGGTACCCATCCCCGTTGAGGTCCCCCACGCCGACTTCGAGATAAATAGGAAGAGGGGGACCCGAAACCACCGGAAAACTCTCGCTGAACAAGCCGCCAACATTGTTCAAAAAAACAGTCGGATTGCCGTTCAAATCAGGCAGAACCACGTCCGGAGTGCCATCCTGGTTGAAATCCGCCACTTGGACCCAGGTAGTGCTCGGTGATGTCGAGCCCGGACCGGAAAATGGTGAATTGAAGGTTCCATCGCCGTTCCCCGTGAGTACGCTCACTGATTCAATGCTATAGGCGCCTGCCGCCACAGCGATATCAAGCTTGCCATCACCGTTGAAGTCGGCCACGGCGATGGGTGAACCGCTGCTTGCTGAATTCACGGATCCCGATGCCGCAAATGTGCCATCCCCGTTTCCCAGAAGAATGGCAATCGTACCGTTGCTCTCCGAGACGGCCAAATCCGTCTTGCCGTCTCGGTTGAAATCGCCCGTTGCGAAGTAGAATGGTGTTTCGGAAATGGGAGGGTTGGTTGTTTCTGGGGTAAAAGTGCCATCCCCATTGCCGAGGAGAATGTCCACGGTCGGACTCTGAGCGTCGGTGATAACGGCCAGATCGGGAATTCCATCTCCATTGAAATCTGCGACCACGATCTGCTCGACACCGACAACGGAGCCCGGTACTGAGGCCATAACCGGCTCTGCAAACGTGCCATCTCCTTTTCCCAGCAGGATCGCTATGTCGTTCGAACCATACAAAGGTACGGCCAAATCCGGAATTCCGTCCCCATTGAAGTCGGCGACGAGGATGGGATAACTCGTAGCTGCCTGCTGAACGGAAATCGTGGCCGCCAGGGTATAGGTCCCATTCGTGTTGGCCAGATAGATCGATACCACATTGGAGCCTAATACCAAATCGGGGATGCCGTCTCCGTTAAGATCCGCCACCAACACGAAATAGGTGCCCTGTGTGTTCGTCAGCGATCCCGGATTTGGCCAGCCGATGCCGGCAACCGCCGCTCCTAACGATCCGGTCGCCAGGACCGAATTCCCGTTGCTGGCATCCAGAAAGGAGACGGCGCCAGTGGGCGCAACCGTTCCTCCCGCTTCTGTCACGGTTCCGGTCAGCGTGTAATCCCCCCAAGCCCCGGTTTCCGCAATCGAGGTGGCGGTCGCAAATGGCCCAGTAGTTCCGGTCACTGTCAGCGACGATGTACTCGAACTACTGCCGGCATACGATTTGGTACCGACGAACACGGCCTTATAGCTATGGCTGCCGATCCCCGGGCGGAACTTATAAGTGGCGGTGCCAGAACTCGTGAGTTGCGCGGCGGCCAGAATGTGAATGTCCGTGCAATATGCCGCCGTGGCATCGCAGAAATTCACTTGCCCCGGACGGACATTGGTGCCGGCGGCTGTTACCTGGGCAGTAAGCGTCACCACCGTACCCGCGGCCACGGAACTTACCTCGCTGCCGCTTGCACGGACGGAGAGCGACGTCACCGTCGCTGCTTTCGTCTGGGCAGAAGCCGCGCCGCCGGCGGCAATTCCCACGAAAAGAGATGCGGCCCCGGCAAGACGAACCGCTTGAGGGAGCATCCGGTAAATGAGCGTGAATCCTAGAGAATCAAATATCGAGTGGTAAGACGCAGAATTCCTGCAAAGTAACATGCAATAACTCCGTACATGATTGCAGGCTGTTCTTGCCGCGCGACAATTGGCGGTCAGGGGGGAATTGCGACCGAATTATAACACGGTTTCGTCTTAATCCACTTTGCCGGCAGACTGGCAGACTGGGCAGACTGGAGCAGACTGGAGCAGACTGGAACCGGAAACCTCGGAGCGCCGTCGCGGATGATTTTGTCAATTTTTGGTGATTCGGCTGATCGTTCCGAGGGAGCGCATCCAGCCACCGCAACCCGTTGGTTGGCAACCAAGGCAGCAACCGGTGGTAAAGATACCTGTCCTGTGAAGTCGGCCAGTGTTTTCGAGGACTCAGGCGGGTTGGGATTTCGATTGGCGTCCAAATGCTACCCCGCCGCGATTGCGTTCTTCGGAGGATTCAGCGAAGCCGGTGCTCGACTACTTCGGTTGTTTATCGAGCGGCATTGCCGAGATCGTGGAATTCGATTGCATCTCGAATCCTCTCGGGGCTTGCACGGCACCTTCCTCGGCGGCACTAATTGTGCGCTTGTTGTAGAATCCCGAGCATCGCGGATAGGACCCACTTTATGAATGCGAGTCTGCCGATCGCTGATCGCAGTGCGCGCGAATTGTCTTCTTCGGCCACTGCAGTGCCTGCCGCGCACCGGAAGCGCCACTCCGCGCTCGTGCGCGTCACCCATTGGACTACCACGGTCGCGTTTCTCGCGCTGCTGGTCAGCGGAGGAGAGATCCTGCTTTCGCATCCACGGTTTTACTGGGGTGAGACCGGCAACGTAAACACGCCCCCGTGGCTCAATCTTCACCTCCCATCCTCCAGGGATACTGTCCCCACCGGCTATGGGTACGTTCTCCCTGATCAGAACGGCTGGAGCCGCTATCTCCATTTTCAGGCGGCATGGCTGGCAGTTGGGACGGGTTTGTTCTACGTGCTGTTCGGCTTCTTCGCAGGGCATTTCCGGCGCAATCTGTTTCCCGCGGCTTCTGACCTTTCCATCAAGGAGCTGGGCGGTTCGCTGGTTCGACATTTGCGCTTTGAGCGGCCGGGCAAGGAAGAAGCGTGGTCGTATAACGTGCTGCAGCGCCTCACGTATCTGCTCGTGATCTTCGTGCTGTTCCCGTTGATGATCTGGACGGGGCTGGCTATGTCGTTTGGATTCACGTCGGAATTCCCCTCGGCCGTTCGGCTCTTGGGAGGCCAGCAGACGGCGCGGAGCCTGCACTTCCTGGTGACGATACTCCTTGTGCTGTTCCTGTTGATTCACGTGCTGATGGTCTTTGTTGCGGGATTTCGAAATCGTATGCGCGCCATGATCACCGGCCGCGCTACCCCACCGACGGAGTGAAGTTATGCGCAATACCTCTCGACGCAAATTCATCATCACGGGGCTGGCTGTGGCGGCGGGTGCATCTGGGATTGCCATTGCTGCCAAAGTCGCCGAGCATCATGGGCTCATCCCGCCCGACTCGGGAGGACTGTACGGCCCGGGAGAAACGCTGACCTACGTGGCACAGCGACTTTTGACCCGCCGTTCCATGGCCCGTGAATTCCCCCGCAGCGAGATTTCGAAGAATCCGTTCGCCAATGAAGTCGATCCGTTGGGCGATGAATTCAAACGACTCCAGGCAGCCAGTTTTGTGGACTGGCGGGTGACTGTGGACGGAATGGTGGCGCGGCCGGCCTCGTTCTCGCTGGCAGAGCTCAGGAGTTTTCCCACCAGTACGCAGATCACAATGATCGGCTGCGAAGAAGGATGGACTTACATCGCCGAATGGACCGGGGTGCCACTCTCTTATATCCTGGACCGCGTTGGCGCGCTGCCCCGGGTGCGTTACGTTGTATACCGCTCGATCCAACCTGACTGGTGGGAGAGCATCGACATGGCGGACGCGTTGCACCCACAAACGCTTCTCGCCCACCGCATGAACGGAAACGAACTTCCCGTGCCGTTCGGAGGCCCCGTCCGCGTGCGAGTCCCGCGGCAGCTCGGTTATAAGAACGTGAAATACATCAATCGCGTGACTCTGACGGACAACCTCAAACCGTTCGGCAAGGGTCTTGGGGGTGCTAACTCTGATGGTGGCTACGCGTGGTATGCGGGCATCTGAGAGGAAGCGCCTAATAACAGACCGTATCCTCGTGCTCCTCCACCGGCACAACTTTTTTGTGCCACCGGCATATGAGAGGAACAGCGGAATCCGGTCTCTACGTCTGAGATCGGCCGGGGGAGATCCAGCTTGTCAGCTGGCTTCATGCCAACGGCGAGGTAAAGATCGGCGCTTTTGTCGAGCACCCCGTTCTTCATCACCCGCCGGCAGCGGCGAATGTCGTTGATCTGTTCGGCTGGATTTCCTTCCACGAGTACAAAGTCGGCTCGCTTCCAGGGGCAATGGAGCCCAAGTCTTTTCCTGCTGCAGAAGCCGGGCAGCGTTGAGAGTTGCGATCTGCAATGCTTTCGCCGGCGAGATACCCGCTTCCAAAGTCGCTCTGGCAACAACCCCACGACGCACCTTGTTTCGTATACCTTGACCTTCTACACATGAAGATGTATATGTAGAAGCCATAGGTATGAGCACCGCAGACAAATTCGATCTCCCACAGGGTACCCTCGATCTCCTCATCATGAGGGTTGTCGCGCTCGGCCCCATCCACGGCTATGCGATCGCACGGAGAATCCAGCAGATGTCCTGCGAGGCTCTGCAGGTGCAACAGGGATCGCTCTATCCCGCACTTCACCGCCTCGAATACAAGAAGTTGCTCAAAGCCACCTGGAAAGAATCCGAGACAGGCCGGGAAGCCAAGTTCTATGAACTCACTGCCGTGGGGCGTGCCCGTCTCAAGACCGAATCCGAGAAGTGGAGCCGACTCACTGACGTCGTCGCTCTCATTCTCAATGGAACACTGGAGGGGATCTCATGAGCTGGCTCGGCAGGCTTTTCGCTCGCACGCGTTTGGAAAGCGATCTGGAAAAAGAATTGCGCTTCCACTTCGAATCGCAGGTCGGCGAAAAGATGCGATCCGGCATTCCCGAAAGCGAAGCTCGCCGCCTCACCCGTCTGGAGTTCGGCGACATCGAGCGGATCAAACAGGACTGCCGCGAAAGCCGCGGAAGCCGCGGAACGCTGTGGCTCGGATACCTGGTACAGGACATCTGGTTCGGCCTTCGCCAGCTGCGCAAGTCTCCCGGTTTCACCTCGATCGCTCTGCTCTCCCTCGCCCTGGGTATCGGCGCCAACACGGCGATTTTTACGCTGGTAAATGCCCTCCTTCTACGACCTCTGCCCGTCCAGAATCCGAGCGAACTCGTCCTGTTTGGCGACGGGAGGGTCCAGGGCCTCACCTTTTCGGTCCCCGACGGCAAGTGGCAACTCTTCTCTTATTCCTTCTTTCACGATTTTCGCCGGCAAGCCACGTCCTATGCAGGAATAGCGGCCGTAAATAGCGGCCAGTTCTCCAGCAAGGCTTCCATCGACGGTTCCGCGTACCAGACGACCCACGTCGATCTTGTTTCCGGCACCTACTTTTCCGTTCTTGGCGTGCCCGCCTTTCTCGGCCGCACCATCCTTGAATCCGACGACAGTGCACCCGGTGCCGGCCCCGTTGCGGTTGCCAGCTATGTGTGGTTTCAACGCCATTTCAACGGCGACCCGTCCGTGCTCGGCAAAACCATTCGCATTCAGTCGCACGATTACACCCTGATCGGCGTCGCGCGCCCTGGCTTCTCTGGAGTTACGGTCGCCCAATCCACCGACCTCTGGATTCCGCTCTCAATGGAGACGGAGATGTCCCCCGGCCAGAATGGTCTCGCGAACAAGTTTTTCCAGTCTCTCCAACTGATCGGACGGCTTAAACCTGATGTGAAACCAGCCCAGGCCAGTTCGGAAACCAATCTCCTTTTCAAACGGATCATGCGCGATTACCTCGGCCCGCAGCCATCGCAGAAACACATCGAGGACATCGCGCACGCCGGCGTCGAACTCACGCCGGGAAGCCGCGGGATTTCCCCTTTGGGCGCCTCGTTTTCGCTGCCGCTCAAGATTCTCATGACAATTGTCGCGCTCGTGCTCCTCATCGCCTGCGCGAACATCGCCAACATGCTTCTCGCGCGCGGCGTTGCCCGCACCCGCGAAGTCGCTGTTCGCATGGCCCTCGGTGCATCTCGCGGACGGGTCGTCTTTCAGCTTCTCATTGAGTCCGTCCTTCTCTCCGTGGCGGGAGCTGTTGCCGGTCTTGCGCTGGCGTGGAAAGCCAGCATCCTCCTGCTTCAAATGGCCACGCCCGGCCCCGAGCCGGTCCCGTTGAACCTTACTCCCGACCTGCCTGTGCTTGCCTTCACTCTCGGGCTTACTGTTCTCACCGCGCTGCTCTTCGGCTGCCTGCCGGCCCTCCGCGCCACGGGCATTGAATTCACCCCGGCACTCAAGGATGGCCGCGGCAGCTCCTCGGTCTCGGCTCGAGGCACGCTGGCACGTTCCCTCATCGTCGGCCAGATCGCAGTTTCCGTCTTGCTTCTTGTTGTCGCCGGACTCTTCGTGCGCAGCCTCATCCATCTCACCAGCATCGACACCGGCTTCGACAAGCACAACGTCCTCGTTTTCTCCCTCGATTCAAGCACCGCCAATCTTCCCCATCACTCGCCGGCCGAGATCCGCTCAGTCCACCTTCAGGAGCAGATCGAGTCCAGCGTCCAGGCCATTCCCGGCGTCCAGTCGGACAGCTTTGCCTTCTACACGTTCAATCAGGGCAGTTGGAGCGACCTTGTTCTCTTCCAGGGCGTCCCCCGAACCCCCGAGAACGCCGATCAGGTGTTCTTTAACAACGTTGGCAACGGATTTTTCTCCACCATGGGCATTCCTCTCCTTGCAGGACGCACCTTCACTGCTCAGGACACCCAGAATTCGCCAAAAGTCGCCGTCATCAACGAGAGTATGGCCCGTCGCTTCTTCCCCAATGGATCAGCCGTCGGTCATCGCTTCGCCGTCGGAGAAACCCCTGATCATCCCGGCGAAATCGAAGTAATCGGTGTGGTGAAGGACGCCAAATACAACGCGCTCGACGAAGGCCGTTTGCAGGCGGCCTATTTTCCCTGCACCCAGAACGTCGGCTTCTATGGCAGCTTTGCTGTGCGCTACGCTTCCGGGGCAAACCGGCGCGAAATCATCGCCCGCGTTCGAAATTCCATTGCGGAGATTAATCCCAACATTCTGGTTGATGGCGTGACCGGCCTCGACGACCAGGTGAATCAATCCATTGCGGCGCAATCGCTCGTTGCCCGCCTCACCAGCTTTTTCGGATTCATCGCCGTTTTCCTCGCCTGCATCGGAATCTACGGCTTGCTTTCCTACTCGGTAGCCCGCCGCACCAGCGAACTGGGAATCCGTCTCGCCCTCGGCGCGCAATCCCGCAGGTTGCTGTGGCTGGTCCTGCGCGAGTCTCTCCTTCTCTTGATCATTGGCCTCGCCATCGGCATTCCCATCGCCCTAAGCTCCACGCGCATTCTCAAAAGTCTGCTTTACGAGCTGAGCCCGCTCGACCCGGCTGCTATCACAACAGCCGTCGCCGCAGTTGTCGTGATGACCCTCGTCGCCGCGTGGCTGCCCGCAAGGCGCGCCACCAAAATCAACCCGATACAAGCATTGCGCGCAGAATGATTCAAGGGGACTCAGACATCAGCGGTGCCAGGTTCGATTTAATCCCCGCCATCGCTGGGGCGTTGATGCTAAATCCGCCAATGCGTGTTTCGAGGTCTAGCCATTGTTGGAAATGTGGTTCAGGTGGCAGCATCGTGCTTTACTAAATGGCAGCATTGGATGATGGTCGCTGTTGGCAGAATTGATTGCATTCAAAATCCGAAAAGTTATGAATGATAGAGGACGCTGTCGCCAAGATTCCGAGACGGGAGCGCCTAGAATCTTTCAGACAGTGTCGCTCGCGACCGATATACTCTCTGGCCACTCCTGGGCAGGCCGTTCTTGATTGTTGAATACAGGCGCTTCACGCCGCGCGACCAGTAAGCTCAACTGGTCCTCGGTGACACCATTCTGCCGCGCCAGAGGGACGTGCATCGCCAGGCAGAAGGCACAACCGTTTATCTGGGATACGGGAATCTTGACCAGTTCTAGCAGGCCGAGATTGAGGCCACTATTCTGGACATAGCTGTGAACACCGAACATTGCTTTATAGCCAGAGGCGGCCACCACAGTCAAATCGAAACGTTGCTTCATTCTCTACTCCTTGTTGAATCAGAGTGTCATCGGCCCAGGGGCTTAACTTGAGGCGACTAGAAGGCGTGAGCGCGGGTCCTTTGCGCGGGAGCCTCTCTGCCGAAATCCAACCGCCGTTCTCTCCCTATCACGGGCACTTGGTACCTTCGTAATCCTACTCTCGCGAATTCGCTAGGGTACGCACATGGCCGCAACCAATACTTCCGGTATGAGGAACTTTTCGATTTTCGCCGCGCTGCTGTTCTCCACCTTGGCCGCGAACTTGCATGCCGCGAATTCTGTTATATGGATTGCCGCCAACAGCGAGACGATCCCCTTGGAGCCCGCCAGCCTGCACGCCGGCCAAGTCTACTATCCCGCTGTCGGGGGCGGCGACATGCATGTGCAAATCGACTCCAGATACCCCGTCACCGTGGCCATGACTTGGGCCGACGAATGGAACGCCGCCATGCGGAGCCCCGGAGCCCCTGCGGATTTCAGCTTCCTCTGCGTGAAGGAGCATGTCACCAGCGCGATTTACGAGTGTCATCTTCCCTCCGAACGGCGGATGATCATCACCTTCCGCGATGAGCGCAGGCCCGAGAAGCCCGTCCTCTCGACCATTGGCGCCATCCTCGGACCGGGAGTGCGACAATTCATTTCCCCCAACGATCTCCACATCCAGTACTACAATTGCCTTCAGCCTGAGTTCCACTGGCGCCGCATCCTCGACGAAAAATACCAGATCACGACGGTACCCAAGGTCTACAGTCTGATGACTCCAGACCACGACGGACAGGAACTCAGCCTGAAGATCAAATCGCCCATCCCGCTGACGGTTGCTCTGCTGCCATCGCATCTTGCCGACCAGGTCTACGACAAGACCGTAACCCTCACCGACGCCCTCGACCAAACCGGCTGCAAAGAACGTGGCGTCCAGTCAATGAGCTTCAACTGCACTTTTAACGTCGCCAATGGCACGCAAACGCTGCTGATCCTCCCCGACATCGATTTTTCCGGCCACAAGAAAGCCACTGTCGAGGCCAACACCGTAGAGTGCGTCGAGCACTGTGAGTTATTGAGCCCGCCGGCGAATCCGTAGAGTGGAGTTGGCTACGTCGCCCATTACTTAGGTGGACTACAGAGGAGCGGCGAATGGTCCAGTGCTTCCAGCGGGAAGAATCGCTCCTTTGGATAATGAACGATAAAGGACGCTATCATTCCATAAAATCGACGGCGAAGGAAGAAGCTGCGGCAGCCGATTGCTCGCTTTCGTCGCTACCTTGCCATTAGCGGGGGCGAGGATGCTCCAAACTTGCCTGAAGCTGACTCGTGGCCCGGAATAACTTCTGGTTTGCCCTTGGCTCAGAACCCAAAAGTCATGCCCGACATCGAGAGCAAGCTGAACCTGCTTATGGTGTCATTTGCTCGCAGGAGGGGTGACGCGGCGGAGTTCGTCGACGGCGTTGAGCAGTGGCAACGAATCTGATTGAGTCGCAGGTCCGTACCCTGGCCATAGCCCAGCCCACCAGTTCGTTCGTGGAGTCCTCGAGTGTTTTTGCGTCGCCCATAGAAGTAGCAGCGTCGTTTCGCCATGATGAGCCTCAACCAGTAGCCACTGATGTCTCGCGCCACGACCTACCGTTTGAGCCGTTTGAGCCGGATCAGCACGTCAACTTGATTTTGCAAGTATAATGTTTGTCAGCTGGGACATGGAGTCGAGGCCGTGAGCGGGGACGCTTTCAAAGTCTCGGTGGCGATGTGTACGTTCAACGGGGCTGCCTTTGTCGAAGCACAACTCGCAAGCATTCTGACGCAGTCGAGGCCCCCCGACGAAATCATCCTCTGCGATGACGGATCGACCGACCTAACCATAGACATTGCAACAAAGATCTCACAAGAGTATCCCGACAAGATTCGAATCATTCAAAACGAGCGAAGGCTAGGCTACTGCCGTAATTTTGAATCAGCCGTCAGCCGAGTGACCGGTGACGTCATCTTTCTGAGTGACCAAGATGACGTATGGTTTCCAGACAAAGTTGCCTCCATGCTTCGCGTTTTTGCCGAAGATACCGAGGTGGTTCTGGTTTATTCCGACGCCGTGATTACGGACCCGGAACTCCGACCGACCGGGACCGTATTCAATCGAAGGAAGGACGCTGAGCTTCGAAAAACGCCCACGCTCCGACAGATGCGCCGAGGACCCGCATTCAACGGCCTCATGATGGCATTCCGCTCACGATTGAGGCCGTTTGTTATTCCATTTACGCCAGTGTCGTTGCAGTGGGGTCACGACCATTGGATCGCCTTCATTGCACAAGCCGTTGGGGAGATAAGGATGGTCGATCGCCCTCTTGTATATTATCGGCGTCACGCGACAAACGCGGGTGGCGACGCCGAGTTGGACGGGGGGCTTTTGTATCAGTGGCGAGTCGTCAAAGAAAAATATACCGGCTCGAAAGAATATGGCGAGCGGCGGCACGGATGGGAAGATATGGTTGCTCGTCTGCACGAGATCAGAAATGGCGGGTTGCCTCTCAGCAATCCCGCGAAGCTGGATGAATTACTGCACGTATCTGAACTGTGCCTGCAATTTGCCAGGACCCGCGAGATGCTCAAGACAGGGCGCCGGTTGGCCCGCGCACCAGCGGCCTTGCGGCTTTTGCTCGCGGGAGACTATAACCGATACGCTCGCGGTGTTAGGAGCTTTGTTCAGGATGTGGTGATCCCCTAAAATTTAGAAGTAAAGCTTTGGCCCTACGCTGCCAAAACTCTTGACGTCCCTTCTATGGCGTAAACGGTCAAGCATACAACTCCAGTTCTTGCTCTCTACACACCATGCCCGGCGAGTGTTCAGCGTCCGACTCCGTGGGCAAGGGCGGGTGGTGGGACAGCAAGACCAATCGATCAACGTCGCGACTGCACGCTCGCAAACGTGTACCTCCAAATAAAATTTCTTACTTAGATTAGATTCTGTCATTGCGCCTATCCACTTTCGCACGCCGATCCTTGTGCTTTCTTTAAACGAATCTTTCGTTTTTCGGCTCAGCGTCTTCCTGGCACTGTGGACGATTAGTCGCAGCGAAGCGCTTGTCATCGGGTTCAAGATTGAAGTTGCGCGCGGGATGACGGCATTCACCTCCTCGCTCCTCCCGTATCGTCCACCACGCTGCACGTGCCGCATCAGCAGATGATTCTGCACCGCGTCCAGCTCGACTTGCGGTACTTGTGCTCCGGCTCGGTTATCGAAGAAAATAAAATTGTCGCCACTGTTCAGCACAGGAAAGGAACTGCGAACCCATGCGATTCGGAAGTCAGGCGCCGGGGCTTTACTGCTGCGAGAGTTGCTGATAGATCACCTCGGCGTTGTCGGCAAACGTGGCCTGATATTTCGGATACTGTCGGAAGTCGGCGTATTTCTCCACGTGAATCTGGCGGACGGCATCCTGTACCTTCACTCCGCTCCGGTAGAGAGAACGAACCTGAGTGAAGAGATCACTGAGATAATCGCGAAAGCGTTGCAGTTCGACCTTCGTCGCGAGCTCAAAATGGCCCGGTACCACTTTGTCCAAGGGAAGGGCCAGCGTCTGATCGAGGGCTTTGATCCAGTTTTCTACGCTGCCCTCGTCCATCGCGGGAGAAGACCGGTTGAGGAATAGATCCCCCATCGCGATAGCGTGTTGACGCGGAAAGTAAACCAATGCATCTCCGGAGGTGTGCGCCTTGCCGGGAAAATAAACCTCGGCTGAATAGGGTTCTAAATGAATCTTGATCTTCTGCTCAAACGTGACATCGGCCGCTTGGAGGTGGAGTTGTGGAAAGGACTGCATCAATGCTAGCGTTCGCTCCCGCGTGAAGGCGGTCGAGATGATCGTTGCCTTTGGACCTACCACGGAATTTCCGCCCTGGTGATCCGGATGGTAGTGAGTGTTGATCACGTATAACACCGGAAGCTGCGAAACTTTGCGGATTTCTCGCAGAAGTTTGCTGCCCTCGGTGGCGTCAACCCCGGTGTCGACGACCAGAATCCCTTTGCTCCCCACCAGGAACGTCGAGTTGGCGCTGCCATCGTTGTCCGAGATGTAAGCGTACAAGTCGGGTCCGATCGCGGTAACTTGAGGCGTCGCCCACGCACCCGCCGACAGAAGCAGTACCGCCAAGACCCACCTGATCTTACGGATCGTTATCTTACGGATCGTTGGTTGGTTCAGATGTGCCGCTGCTCGCAATGCTGCTCCCCTACCTGTTCTCGACTGGCGGCAAACCGTTGCAAGTTAAATTGCGCCGCCCACTGAATCAGCCGTGGACGGCCTTCGGGATTCTCTTTGTGGCACGCCCTATCACGCGAAACCAAATGGGGAATCCATCATGGCGGTTAAAGACGACGATTTTGCTTCCTGCGAAAATCTTCACAATATCTGAGTCATTTGACTGTAGCACCACGAGCGGGCCGACGCTGTCCAGAAATGGCGTTCGCGGAAGTCTGGGCTGACTTCCCCGGAGCCGACTTTTGCTCCGCGCACGTTTTTCCGCCGCCGCCTTTGCGGCTATGATGTCTGGCTATGTCCAAAGTCCGCTGGGGAATTCTGAGCACGGCGAAAATCGCTGTAACGAAAGTCATACCGGGCATGCAGAAGGGCGTTTGCAGTGAGGTAACTGCAATTGCCTCACGCGACCGGGGCAAGGCCGAAGACGCGGCCCGCACACTTGGCATTGCCAAATCCTATGGATCCTACGAAGAGCTTCTGGCCGATCCGCAGATTGAAGCGATTTACAACCCCCTGCCGAACCAGCTTCACGTCCCTTGGTCGATCAAAGCTGCGGAAGCCGGCAAGCACGTCTTATGCGAGAAGCCGCTGAGTCTGACGGTTGCCGAAGGGAGAAAGCTTCTGGCAGTGCGGGACCGCATGGGAGTGAAGATCGGAGAAGCCTTCATGGTGCGCACCCACCCGCAGTGGCTGCGCGCACGCGAGTTGGTCCGATCAGGCCGAATTGGCCAACTGCGTTCTGCTCTGGGTTTCTTCAGCTATTTCAACAACGACCCATCGAACATCCGCAACATACCCGAATACGGTGGGGGCGCGCTGATGGACATCGGATGCTACCCTATCACCACGTCGCGGTTCATGTTCGGCGAAGAGCCTTCACGCGTGTTGGGCTTGGTGGAGAGAGACCCGCAGATGAAGGTTGACCGGTTGACCTCAGCTATCCTTGATTTTCCTTCGGGTCAATCGACTTTCACTTGCAGCACGCAACTCGTGCCCTACCAGCGGAGTCACTTCCTGGGAACGCGGGGCCGTATCGAACTCGAAATCCCGTTTAACACTCCCCATGACCGGTTGTGCCGTATCCTGATTGACGACGGCCGCGACGTGTTCGGTAGCGGCCTTGCTACCGAAGACTTCCCCATCTGCGATCAGTACACGATTCAAGGCGACGTCTTCTCTAGAGCCGTTCGCGGAGACGCTGACGTGCCGGTTTCGCTTGAGGATGCCCTCAAGAACATGGCGGTGATCGACGCCATTTTCCGTTCTGGGGATTCGGGCAAGTGGGAGACACCCACAAGCGGAGTAGTCTGATCCAGGTTCCAGGAGAGCTGATCGGCACTACGGGCTGAACCTCATAGGTCCTCGAAGAGGACTTCTGGACCGTGTCGCTAGAATGCTTCCCCGTTGCGCAATTTCCCCTTTTGCCCGTTATACGTCCGGAGCTTTCGGCACGGTTTTTGCTTGTCGTATCCCGCCGTCACTGAAACCCACAACAGGGATACGCCCGGTCCACCAACCTGGGACCAACGGGCTCCGCTGCGCCCTGCAGGGTCAAATTTGGCAGGATCAAATTTGGCCTTGACAAATGTAAGAGTACGATCGTACTCTTATGTCATGCGATACTCGCCGGAACACAAAGCGCAAAACCACGAGAAGATTCTTTCTGTGGCCGCTCGCTCTTTCCGCGAGCGCGGCGGTGACAGCAGTGGCATCGGGACGGTGATGAAGAAGGTGGGCCTGAAAAAAGGGGGCTTCTACCGGCATTTTAAGAGCAAGGACGACCTGTTCGTCGAAGCGGTCGCACGGGCACTGGACGAGACGGGAAAAGGCATGGTGGAGGTGGCAAAGTCCGCGCCCGAGGGTCAGGCCCTGCGGGCGATGATCGAGCGCTATCTGAGCACGGACCATGCGAATTCACCGGGAACCGGTTGCGTGCGTGCCGCCCTCGGACCGGAGCTGGCGCGGAAACCGGTAGCCGTGCGGAGAAGGATCGAGGCCTTGTTGGCAGCGTATCGTGAGCGGCTACTGCCATTTATGCCCGGTCCGACGCGAGAAGAGAAACAGGCGAAGATCAGGTTATTATTCCCGAGCATGGCTGGAGTGTTAATGATGGCCCGCGTTAGTCCGGACCCGCAAAGTCGTGAGCAGATACTAGGGCAGGCGAGGAACTTTTTCATAAAGAGCTTCGCTGGACCATAAATTTTTTTCAGGCAAAAGAGTACTATCGTACTCTTTAAACAGAACGAAGCAAAACTGAATCGAGAGGAGAATCCGATGAAATTTATGATCCCTTTGCTCATGGCAGCGCTTCCCGCGGCAACCGTGGCGCAATCACAGTCCGGGACCGCTTCCGGCGTGCCCAGCGTCGCTATACCTACAACCACCGCAGTGCTGGTCATTGAGACGGCCAAGCAGGGTGTACTCCCTCAACAGATCGTGGCCATTATCCCGGCAGAGATTCGGGCAACTGTGCAGCTCTACCTCGACGGGAAAATCCGCGAGTGGTATTCGCGCGGCGATGGCAAGGGCGTTGTCTTCCTGGTCGATGCCAAGAGCGAGGACGAGGCACGAGCTCTTATGGAAACGCTGCCGCTGGC
>Ga0210406_10000487_pt1 | contig 53533 bp, 50 predicted proteins | sample IncBWC30MmetaG_FD_155454 | JGI IMG/M metagenome (GOLD analysis project Ga0210406, IMG submission 155454) | Forest soil microbial communities from Barre Woods Harvard Forest LTER site, Petersham, Massachusetts, United States - Inc-BW-C-30-M | ecosystem: Environmental > Terrestrial > Soil >...
GATTGACAGGCCAAGATTGACATCATTGACAATTCTCGGTGACTGATTTCAAATAAGTTGTTTGTCTGCAATGCAGTCCGGCGAATTCGACTCACCGGTCCGGCTGTCGTCAAATTCTTCAAATCTAATTTCAGGAGCTCCCAATGTCAGCACCCAGCCGCCGGCCGGAGATTCGCCGTCGTCGCACCCGCAAAGACAAGATTGTCCAGTTGCGCAAGCGCCTGGCCGCCGCCAAAACCGATGCCGACAAAAATCCCATTATCGCCAAGTTGCACAAACTCGCGATTATGTCTCCGGGGCAGCCGCTGATAAAGTAAAGCCGCTCACAACTGATGCAGATCTTCAGTCGGCGGCGGGCTCTGGTGCGGGATGAGCTCGATCCTTTTGAGCAATCTGGGAATAGGCGTCCAAAATCCGTCGCACCGACGTTTCCCAAGAGAACTTAGCAGCTTGCTGGTAGCCCCGTTCCTTCATGCGGGTGCGCAGCGGCTGGTCGAGCAGAACGCGGTGCAGCGCGCGCATAATCTCGAACACGTTTTCGGGATTCACCAGCACCGCCGCATTCCCAACCACCTCAGGTAAAGACGACACGTTGGAGGTCACCACGGGTGTCCCGTGCGCCATAGCCTCAAGCGGAGGCAACCCAAAGCCCTCGTACAGCGAAGGGAAGACAAAGATCTTCGCTTCATCGTAAAAGATTCGCAGCACTTCGATGGGGATAAACCCGAGGAAACGCACATCGTTCTGCACTCCGCTGCGCACCACGGTTCGCCGCAGGTCAGGATTGCCGGAGAGATCGTCCCCGATGATGATGAGTTTGAGATCGGGATAGGCCTGGTCTCGCTCCAATTCCGTCTTTAGTGCGGAAAATGCCTCGATCATACGCACGACATTTTTGTGCGGACTGATTCTACCGGCGTACAGCAGGAACGGGTACGTAACCTGGTATCGGCGGGCGATCAGGTCGCGGTCGGCCTCAGTGGCATGGCCCCGCAGAAAGCGCTCATCAATGGCGTTGTAGACCACCTCGACCCGCTCGGAGGGAATCTCAAACAGCTTCTCGATTTCGTTTCGCGTGAAGTTCGATACCGCAAAAATTCGGGCCGCCCCGGCGAGAACCCGTTTCGTCATCTGAAAATAAATTGAGCGCCACAACGCGCTCCCGGCATGAGCCCGAGTCATGTGCTCCAGCATGTCGTGCACGGTCATGACATAGGGACAAGGGAGGACCCTGGGCACGGAAAAAAGATTGGGAATATGAATGAGGTCGCAATTCATCCGCTTCAAGGCTGAGCGGAATTCGCGGTATCCGCGAAGAGTGCGCTCGGGCGCCAGCAGCGGGATCGGGTGGAAGTTTGGCGGCAGAGCGCCGATTTCGTCGGCCCTTGCCGGCGTGCCGATGAGAAGATATTCGTTCTCCCGGTCAAGTCGGCCTAGGGTTCGAACCACATTGCGGATGTAAGTGCCTACGCCAAACTCGGTCATCCGCCGGATGTCGATGGCGACTTTCACCGATGGCATTTAACCATGAACAGCACGCATGATCACAGAGGAATTATGCCCGCACCTCGGCTTGTGCCTTCGCCCGGCGCGCGGCGTACAGCGGAAACGCCTCGCACAGATTCAGCACCTGTTTCTGAACTTTGCTCAGCAGCGCTGCATCGGTCCGGTGGAGGAGCGCTTCGGCGATCCAACGGCCGATCTGGCTCATCTCCGGCTCTTTCATGCCGCGCGTCGTCAAGGCTGGTGTACCGATGCGAATGCCGCTCGGCTTCATCGGAGGATTGGTATCGAATGGGATGGCATTCTTGTTCACGGTGATTCCGGCTTCGCCCAGCGCCTTTTCGGCTTCGCTGCCCAGCATGCCCTTGGAGAAAACGTCGACCAGCATGAGATGCGTATCGGTGCCTCCGGAAATGATGCGGAAGCCTTCATCCGCCAGCGATTGCGCCAGTACTTTGGCATTCGCCACGACTTGTCGTGCGTAGTCGCGGAACTCGGGCTGCATCGCTTCCTGAAAGCATACCGCCTTGGCCGCCATGATGTGGACCAGCGGGCCACCCTGCATCCCCGGGAACACGACCTTGTCGATGGCCTGCGCAAACTCTGCCTTGGCAAGAATCATCCCTGAACGCGGCCCGCGCAGAGTCTTGTGCGTGGTGGAAGTGACGATGTGCGCGTGCGGCACCGGCGAAGGATGCGCGTCGCCAGCCACGAGTCCGGCAAAATGGGCCATGTCGACCAGGTAAAGCGCGCCCACTTTGTCGGCAATCTGGCGCATGCGGGCAAAATCAATAGTGCGCGGATAGGCGCTGCCTCCACCGATGATCAGCTTGGGTCGTTCCTGCTCGGCGATCTTCTCTAACGCGTCGTAATCGATGGTTTCGGTTTCTTTGGTCACACCGTAAGGAACGATCTTGTATGTCTTGCCGGAAAAATTCAGGTGATGTCCATGCGTAAGATGACCACCGTGCGCGAGATTGAGGCCCAGGATCGTATCGCCCGGTTGCAGAACGGCGGCATAGGCTTCCATGTTCGCCTGCGATCCGGCGTGCGGTTGCACGTTAGCGTGCTCCGCGCCAAACAGTTGCTTTGCGCGTTCCCGCGCGAGGTTTTCCACTACGTCGGCGAACTCGCACCCCCCGTAGTAGCGCTTGCCCGGATATCCCTCAGCATATTTGTTCGTAAACACCGAGCCTGCAGCTTCGAGCACGGCTTCGCTCACGAAGTTTTCCGAGGCGATCAGTTCGAGGCCTTCGTGCTGCCGGCGGGTTTCGTTGTCGATAGCAGCGGCAATCTGCGCATCGCTTTCGTACAGAGGACGGTACATTTCTGCGACTGCTGATTTGTTCATGTCGTTTTCCTAATCTCGTATACGTCGGTCCGGTGCAGTTCCATGTATCGTTCCGGTGATTTCACCGGCGTAAATCCAAAGCGGGCGTAAAGGCCATGCGCGTCACGGGTCGTTAGAATCCAGCGCCTGAGATTTTCGAGCGCGGGGTGCTGCATAATGCATTCCATGAGCGCCTTGCTCGCTCCCCGGCCGCGATGCGATTCCAGCACGAACACATCGCCAACATAGGCAATCGTGGCGAAATCACTGATGACCCGGGCAAAACCTACCTGTGCGCCGTTACCATCATAAACGCCAAAGCACAGCGCATGGTCGATGGACCGCGCCACCGTCTCCCGCGGAATTCCCTTCGCCCAATAGGAATTCGTCAGATATCCGTGAATTACATCCAGATCCAAACGGGCACGTTCGGTACTGACCAGGAATTCACCGCGCCGCAATTCGACGATAGTTTCGGAATTGGTTGTTTGCGCAGAGGGCATCGATACATTTTAAGCTGCAAACTGAGCAATTGGTATTTAGCCCTTGGCCTTTGGCCAAGTCGGGACAGGGGGGTTGAATGCTAAATGTTGGACGCTAAATGCTAGATACCACTGGCTGCATTCAGAACGCAGTTCGCAAGAACGAAGCCAGGTGCCACCCATCCAGGTATTTGTAAGGTGTTTCACCCGTCGTGTAATGTCCGCACGGCAGCACGGCGACCTTGTGGTCGAGCCCGTGGCGTTCAAACTCCTGGACAACCTGATGCGAGAGCTCCGGAAGAAACGTCTGATCGTACTTCGCGTAAACGATCAGAGACTTCCGCGGCCACCGCGAGAATTGCTTGAAGTACGACATGGGACTGACCGCCAGCCAGGCTTGCCGTAGGCGATCAAGATCGATCTGCTGCTCAATCCCCTGCCGAATGTGACGCGTCGATTGCCCGTGCCAAACCACATCGGCCACAAACGTCGATGCGTGGTTAAACGCCGCCACGCGAATTCGCGGGTCGTGCGCAGCCGCGATGAAGGCATAGCAAGAACCGAGGCTCGTACCCATAATGCCCAGTCGGCTGTAGCCCTGCTGTTCGAGCCAGTCGAGGCAGCTGCGGATATCGACCACCCCCTGACGCACAGCGTCGAGTGTGCGTCCAATGTTGGCGGAAACGGCATAATCCGCCCGGGTGATCTCGGCTGGCATGCGGATGTCGTGATAAGGCATGGTTAGTCGCAATACCGCGATGCCCATCATATTCATCACGCGACACAGACCGAGGTAAGCGATCGCGTCGGCATTCCAATGCGGCAGCAAAACAATCGCGCGCCGCCCTTTCGCGGGGAACCAGCGGGCATTCACCAGATTGTCTTCGGGATAGGGTGTTTTTACGGGCGAAGTGAAACGCAGGAATTCTCCGAATGTTCCTTTGACCTTCGCCTCAAGCTTTGGGTCGGGCACCTCCCGCGTGGAGAAGACCTGAACCTCGCGCGTCTCCAGGCAGAAGTCCGTGGGCCGTTGGTAGGAATAGAATTCATCGCTCGCCGCAACAATGCGACGGTTGTAATCCAGGATAAACCTCTCAGGGTCGTCCGGAGTGTGCCCGAGACGGTAGCCGTTCCGGCAAGGCCAGTCCCGCGTCCATTCCACGCCCCACTCCAGAGGACGTATGACGCGGTTGTTGTCCACCGACGTGAGCCGGTGTTCCCAATCGTACATCCACTGCGCATAGCGGGAGGGCATAGTCAACCCTCTAGTCTAACAAGCGCAGAGAGCAGCCTTGGGACTTGAACAGTTAACGGTAGCTATCAGCGGTTGGCAGCTGGCATTTGGCCGCTGAGTGGCGTCAGGTCAGTCGGCCAGAAAGCACTACCCGCGACGGCGAGAGGCTGAGGCCTGACTCTCGAGTCTGATGTCCGGCACCTTACGCCGGTTGTTGCGAGGTTCCATACTTCCGCGGCACACGCTTCGAAATATTGCAAAGAATCTCGTACGGAGTGCTGTTGGCTAGCTCGGCATGCTCCAAAGCGTCGACGCTCAGGCCCTCTCCGGTGCCCAACAAGATCACTTCGTCTCCCACGGCAACGCCCGGAATGCCAGTGACGTCCGCCAGGGTAAGATCCATCGAGATTCGGCCCACGATCGGAGCGTAATGTTCGCGCACAATGACGCGTCCGCGGTTGGAGAGCTGTCGGTTGAATCCGTCCGCATAGCCGACCGGCAGCACTGCGACATGCGCAGGAGCTTTGGTCACATAAGTCGCGCCATAGCCAAGCGGCTGATTCGCTCGGAAATCACGTAACGACAGGATGCGCGTCTTCCAGGTAAGGACCGGCTTCACCGCCAAACGCAGCGTGCCTCCGCTCACTTCTCGTCCTGCCCGCTGAAAGGGCAGGTAGTAACCATAGAGCGCAACCCCCGGGCGAACCATGCTGTTCCAGGTCTCCCGCCGAGAAATCACCGCGCCAGTGTTGGCCATGTGCACAAATACCGGCTTCATTCCTGCCTCCTCGACCATACGACGGGCAGTGTCGAAGTTGCGTTCTTGCTCGGCTACCGAAGGTGCATCCATGATTTCGGAAGCAGCAAGATGAGTGGACAGTCCGTCCAGCATCAGGTGTTTCGCCGATTTCAATCCGTCGAGCAAGCCAGAAAGCTGATCGAGTCCAACCCCCAGCCGACCCATGCCAGTGTCGACTTTCAAGTGCACAGGATGCTGCGCTCGACCGAGCGCCGCCGCCGCTCGGTCGAGCGACTCAATATGCCAAGGCTCCCAGACGGTGGGCGTCAGATGCAGCCGGATAATCTCGCCCTCTTCGCCCCGCCAGAATCCAGTCATCAGAAGAATGTTCGCGCCGACGCCAGCCTCGCGCAGCGGAATCGCCTCGTCCAGCGACGTCACCCCCAACCAGCGCGCACCTTCCGCCTCCAGCGCGCGTGAGCACTCGACCGCTCCGTGACCGTAGGCGTCGGCCTTCACGACGGCGCACACCGTAACGTTCGCGCCAACATGCTTCTGTACGGTGCGAAAGTTTTGTCGCAGCGTCGTCAACGAAACTTCCGCCCAGGTCGGACGGGTTGCCACGCGGCTCAGGATTTCTGCTGTGCTTGCCACTTTCGCGATTATAGCGGGAGCAACTGGCGGGCCCAGGTTACGCCGGGTCTACTCCCGCCTGCAACGCCCAGCCGCTTTAGTTTCCGGCCAATGAGAAAGTCACCGTGATCTGGGTTTCCACCTCGATTGGCTCGCTGTTCAGGATGTAGGGACGGTAACGCCACTGGCGAATGGCCTCGATCGCCGAAGCAACCAGCATCGGATGCCCGGAAAGGACCTGCAGGTTTTCGATCGTGCCCGCCTTGCTGATCAGCGCAGACACCACCACCGAGCCCTGAATTCTGGCGCTTCTCGCCAAGGGAGGATAGGCCGGCGCTATCCGGCGAATCAGATTCCCTTCCATCAACTTCGAAGTGCGAAACTCCCGGACAGTCGTCACGGGGCGAATTGACGGGATGGGATGACCTCCGCTGATGTTCCAAGGAAGGGGGCCTGCCGCGCCGAACCGAAGATTACCCAGGTCTGGGCCCGTGCCAATGTCGCCGATCGGGGCAAGAGATGCCGGTTCGTCGTTTCCTTTTGCGATGAAGTTTGGCACACGCGAGGGCTGCATGATCCTGCCGGGAAGAACGTTGAACTGTGGGGCTGAAGCGCTCCCGGTCCGCGGCTCGAGCGCTGGTTCTGGCGCAAAGCGGCCTGCGCTGATAGGCGTTGAGACAACGCGAGCGGTCGGCGACCCCACGGTCCTCCACAATGGCAACAAAAGCAGCAACCCGATTAGCAGAGCCTCCAGCCCGAACGAGGTTAGCGTTGTCCAGCTCCGGCGGCCGCGATGGGCCCATGAAGTCTCCAAAATGCTGTCGGCAAACATAGTGTCCTCCGGGGTGAAATCTGTTTGCTGTTATGGACACCACGCAGACTGCTGCAGACGATCGTGACGCAAAGAAAAAGGCCGCGTTTTCACGCGGCCTGATGGAACTTTCTGGACTCTACAGGTGTCGTTACTGCTTCGGAGGTTCGGTCGGTTTTGGCGTCGCGGGCTTGGTCGCGGTGCCAGTCGGTGGCTTCGGAGCGGCCGGCTTCGCGGCTCCAGCTCCCGGCGCCGCAGGCGCGGGAACGCCCGACTGGACGTTGTAAGCATCCACGACTGCTTTGGTGATGTCAGCTGCCTGGTACCACCACAACACATTGCTCTGCGGCCACGGCTTGGAGGTATCCACGATCATGCCAAATCCGTTTTCCTCGGAATACTTCACGATCATGGGGGCCATTTTCTGCAAAATGCGGCTCATGATCTCTTGCTGCTGACTGCCGAACTCTTCCTGAGCATCCTGTACGGACCGGTCGAAAAGCTTTTGTTTGCTCTCGATCTGCTTCTTCAGGGTAGCCAGTGCATCCTCATTCAGCTTGGCTTCCTGTGTGCTCATCTGTTTCTTCAAACCTTCGAGTTCGTCGTTCTGACTCTTCAGTTCGGTCTGTTTCGGATCGAACTTTTTCTGCAGCGCCTCGAGGTCGCGGCGGCCTTCGTTGCTGCCGAAAATAGCCTCCGTTATGTTGATCGTCCCAACTTTGGTGCCGGTGCCAGTCGTAGTCGCAGGGGCCGAAGGGAGGGGATTGGCAGGCGCGGCGGTCGGTCCGGACGGGGTAGCGGCGCTGCCGGTTTGAGCCAGTGCGGAAAACGTGAACGTCACCGCGGTGGCAAGAAGGACTCGCAAAAACTTGCTTTTCATTGGATCGGTTGAACTCCTTGGAACATGGTTCCGGGAATGAGCTTTCGATATTGCTCTCAGATCGTTTCGTTCAATCAACGCTTGGCCGCACTGAATGAGGTCTGCGCTCGGTAGCCGCTGTCGGTAATGTCGGCACTCGATTGCCAGCATCACACGCCGAGTCTATGGGGCGTGCCGTCCACCCTCTTCGTTCCCTATGGCGTGAATACGAACATTATAGAGACCTCGCTCTGGGCCCGTCAAACAGAGCTAGAACGTCGTCGCCACCGTGAATCGAAAAGTCTTCCGCGGCTCCCTCAACTGGAAACTGGGGGCAAACGTATTCACCGCCAAATGATACGTGTAGTCTCCAGCCGCTCCCGCTGGGAACATGGAGCGCGTGATTGGAATCGGCGGGTTGGCCTGCTCATCCAGCCGCAGCGGGTTGTAAGCCCAGTAAATGCGGAATGGCGCGTTCACCACCGGCAGGAACATTTGCAGTTCCAGGCCAGTGGACATGCGTGGCCTCCAGTTCGTGGCGCCCAGGATCTGAAGGTTCTGGGGTGGTACCTTGCCCAACTGACCGAGCGTTTTTCCGCCTTGGCAGTTAAATCCAGCGTCCAGTGTCGCACATCCGAACTGGGTACCAATGACCTGATCATATTGCACTGTGGCGATCTGTAATTGCGAAGGCCGCAAGACCGGATCTATGCCAGTGTCGATGAAGGGAACGATCGCCACCGGTCCGGCGATGGTAATGCGGTACTCCAAGTTCGTGAATACGCTCAAATCGCCGCCCGGGAACACGATCTGGTCCACCGGAATGGGTATAGTCCAGTTCCCCAGCCGTGGGTTGGCGGGGTTCTTAGGAACGGGAGTCCCGTCGGGATTGGTCAATGTGATCACGTTCGAGCTGGGAAGGAATGCCACCGGCGAGATCGATCTGATATCGAAGCCGCGAATGTCGTTTTCGCCGCCCATGAAGAACCTTTGGAACGGCGGCGAGACTAAGCCCGCGTAGCCGCTGATGTAAGAACCCTGCACGTTGAAGCCGATCGTGTTGCGGCGATTCTGTACAGGAATGAACTTCTTGTACTGCACGATCGGACGGATCGACCTCACAGTCCCGCCCAGACCGGCAAGTTCCATCCCTAACGTCATCTGATGCCCATGGTGCGGAGAAATTCCGCTATCCAAGGTGTTGAACGAGAAGTTGGGAAAGATCTTGCTGGTGATGATCCCGTTCACGGCGTTTGGTCCGGAAATACCGCGGAAGGCGATGAAGTCGAAAAGGCTCTTGGACGCCGTGCTCAGCGGTATTAGGGTCGATCGATCCAGCGAATAGGTCATGCCCAGCCGCTTGAATGACCGGCGCAATGGATAGCTTAGAGACGTGGTGAACCCGACGCTCGACTGCGAATAATTCTGCAAATTTTGCAACACAGCACTTGGCAGATTCAAATTCTGTCCGCTGAAGATCGAAAGCTGTCGCGCCTGGTTGTAGCTAACCTTGTTACCGAAAACCGTGAATCCAAACTGCAGGGGCCGATCAAACATGTAGGGCTGGGTGAACCCAAACATGGCGCTTCGCGCCAGGTTTCCCAAGTTGAGCTGCACTTGCAGCGTCTCGCCGCGCCCCAGGAAGTTATTGGTGGAGTAATTCAGTCCTATGAACGCTCCTTCCAGTCCGCTCACGCCACCGTTCAGACCAATACTGTTCTTGCCCTTCTCATGTACTTTCAGCGTCAGATCGACTTGTCCGTTTTTCTCGTCCAGTTTCTTGTCGCTTACGTTCGGATCATCGGGCTTCAGTTGATCAAAATATGAGAGTTGGTTCAGGCGGAGCAGGCTCAGTTCCCACAGTCGGGAGTTGTAAACACTGCCTTCTTCGAGTGCCAACTCGCGCCGGATCACCTTGTCGCGCGTGGTGGTATTCCCCGTGAACTCGATACGGCGCACGTAAAACTGTTTGCCTTCATCGATGTCGATTTCCAGATTTGCGGTTTTCTTTTCGTCGTCAAATGTGGTCGAGGGAACGGCGGTGTAATTGATGTAGCCATACTCACCGTAGGCCTTGCGCAGCGCCTCGATGCCCTTGGCGATCTTCTCACGGCTGAAGACATCACCGTCCTTGAGCGGGAACAGCGAACGCAGCGCGGCGCTGTTAGGGATGGCCTTATTGTTCTTGAAGGTGATCTTTCCCAGCCGGTACATTTCGCCTTCCTCAATCGGAATCGTGATGTCAACGGCCTTACCGGGCTTGGACTGTATCAGAGGAATGTGGAAGCCTTTGTGCCCGGTATCGTGGATTTCCGTCTTCGGATCGCCCCCTCCCGCCTTGAAGTATCCGCGGTTCTGGTACTCGGCGCGCACTCGCTCCGTGTCCTCTTCCAGCTTGGTGGCGTCGTAGGTCTTGGCGAAAATATTCTCCAAGAAGATGGAGTGCGGAACGCCAATCGGCTTTAAGTTCTTCATGGCCGCCCGCAGATGTCGCGAGTTGATGTTCTTGTTGCCTTCGAACCTGATTTTGCCGACTTTTACCTTCGGTCCTTCCTTGATCACGAACGTGATGCCGACTGAAGCCGGAGGAATCTGGCGCTGTTCGGTGCGGATGGTGGCAAACTGCCGCCCGTGTTCGGAGAGCAGGTTCTTGATCGAAACTTCCGCTTTCTTAATGCGCGTGGGATCATATTGACTTTCGACAACGAGCCCCACTTTGTCCTGCTTGAAGCGATCGAGAACGTCGCTGTTGGAAACCGAACCGAGGCCAACGTAGTTGATTTCGCGGATGGTCGGCTTTTCCTTGACTTGAAATATCAAGCGCCAGCCCTTGGGCGTCTGCTCGCGGACGATCTTGATGTCCTCGAAGTAGCCGGTGTTCCACAGCGAGTTGAAGTCGCGTTCAAGCGCGCCCGTGTCGTAAATGTCCCCAGGCTTGGTGAAGACCCGCGCAAGTATGGTGTCTTTGGGAATTCGGCGGTTGCCGCTGACGTTAATTTCCGAAATGACGTCGGTCTGCGCCCAGGTCGGGCTTGCAGTTGCCAGCAAGAGCGTGGCCAGGACGCCGCACAGGGCAACGACCCGCCACCGCAACCTCAGCCAAAGCCGTTGAAATGAACGAGATGGCACCGTCGCGGCCCGGACAACGCAGGGGCCCTTGGGCACAACAAGGTTCTCCGAATGCAAGCGAAAAGGAATCGCTACGACCTCAGCCTCTGGGATATGAGAAAACTGTCATTATACGGTAGAGCATTGGAAAGCGTCCAAAGCCGCAACTCTTTCTGGTCTTATCTTGCAGCTCCGACCCGATCGGCAAGACCTGCGGTTGCTTCATGGGGATGGCTTGGATAACTCTACCTCAACCAAGACGGAATAAAACGTAGCCGAGTTGCCCATGTCGGTAAGTTTTTCTGAGGTCAGGGCATTAATGCTCTGAAATCCGGGAGTTATCTTCGCCCAATTGAGTGTCGCCGAAACGACTCCCGGCTGAACTTTGCCGTCGACTCGCGCCCTCAGCAGGATGTGGCCCCTGTGATTAAAAACCCTGACCTGGTCTCCATTCGCGATGCCGCGCGCCCCTGCGTCGGCCGCACAAATCTCCAGCAGCGCGGCTTCTTCCATCACCCGAACCGACGGCACATTCGAGAAGGTTGAGTTCAGAAAGTTGTCGGCCTTACGGGCCAGCAGTTCGAGCGGAGGTGCGCCCGAATTTCTTCCATGCCGTGATTCAGTAGGAGGAGTAAAGTCAGCGACAGGATCGAGTCCCAGTTGCTTCACAGCCTCACTGTAAAGTTCCGCCTTACCAGAAGCCGTCCGGAACCCGCCGTGCGCAAAAGGAAGAAAGGGCTCTGGGTGCGCATCAGAGTATGTGGGGACAACCGCCCCCGGCTGTGCGGCCGAGCGAAGCTCCGCTCCGGAAGCTGGAACCTGGGAGTTCGCAGCCCCGAAGTTCAGCCTTACCTGGCCCCGCTCCAGCCGCTCCCGACTGATTCCGTTCAACCACGGATCCTCCGACTCCAGAGCGGAATCGATCATCTCGTCCACGGTTTCATGGAAGCAATCCTCTTCGAATCCCATGCGCTGCGCCAGCGCGCGAAACACCTCCACGTTCGAACGACACTCGCCCAGGGGTGCGATCGCCTGATTGGAGACTTGCAAATAATAATGCCCGTACGCTTTCTGCAGATCTTTGTGCTCAAAGAATGTCGTGGCGGGCAATACGATGTCGGCGTAATCCGTCGTATCGGTAAAGAACTGCTCGTGTACGACTGTGAAGAGATCTGGCCGGAGAAGCCCGCGCACCACTTCATTGTGCTCCGGACAAACTGTCGCCGGATTCGAGTTGTAGACGAATAAAGCCTTCACCGGGGGATCATTCTGGGTGTTGAGTACCTTACCCAGTTCCACCATGTTGATGGTTCGCGCCGCACGCCCCAACACGGTCTTCATCAGGTCACAACGTTTCAGAGCCCTGGTATTGAGCGCAGCACCTCCGCTGGTGGACAGCTGAAGTCCCCCGCCGACTTCTTTCCACGATCCCAGGATGCAGGGCAGCATCGCAATCGCGCGCGTCGCCATCCCGCCGCCCTCGGAGCGCTGCACGCCGTAGTTCAAGCGGATCACCGACGGTCTGATGGTGGCGTAGTCGCGCCCCAGCTTGCGAATATCTTCAGCGTCGATTCCTGTCCACTGCGCAACCCGCTCGGGCGGATACGCTTTCACCTTTTCGCGAAGTTGTTCGAAGCCCAGCGTGTGCTTTCGAACATACTCGGCATCGTGCAGGCTTTCGCCGATGATGACATGCATCATGCCCAAAGCCAGAGCCGCGTCCGTGCCGGGATTGATCGGCAAGTACCAGTCGGCGCATTCCGCGGTCCGCGTCCGGTAAGGATCGATCACTACCAGCTTCGCGCCGCTGCGCCGGGCCTCGGCGATAAACGGCCATAAATGAACATTGTTGCCGTGAATATTCGACGCCCAAGCGATGATGTACTTGGAATGCCGGAACTGTTCCGGTTCAGTGCCGAGTTTCACTCCCAGTACCGACTCGAGACCGGCTTCTCCGGCCGCCGAACATATGGTGCGATCCAGTTGCGAAGCTCCCAATCTGTGGAAGAAGCGGCGATCCATGGACGCGCTGTTGAGGGCCCCCAAAGTTCCACCGAAGGAATAAGGCAAGATTGACTCGCTGCCGAATTCCTCCGTCATTCGGCGAAAGCGCGACGCAATCCCGTCGAGCGCCTCGTCCCACGAAATCCGCTTCCATGTCTGCTCGTGTGGGACCGGGTCTATGACCCGGTGGGGCGGGGCGGTGAAGCTCCGCGGCCCCGGCGCCGGCCCCTTCGCCACCATTCTCCGCATGGGATACAACACCCGATCCGGCGAATACACGCGATCGAGATATTTCGCCACCTTGGCACACAAAAACCCCCGCGTCACCGGATGCTCAGGATCGCCCTGAATCTTGGTGGCCCGCCCGTCCTGCACAGTGATTAGCAGCCCGCAGGCATCAGGACAATCGTGCGGACACGCGGCATGGACGACTTGCTTCATCGCTTCGATTATACGTTGGTTATTACCTGGGCAGGGATGAGCGAAAATCGGATAAACAGAAGGGGACCCAGAACCGGCAATCCCGTGAATCCTCTACAATCTTATTTCAGTTCCAGAACTTCCTTTTCTTTGGCCTTGCTCATCTCTTCCATCTTCTTGATTTCGTCGTCGGTCAGCTTCTGGATTTCCTCGAGAGAGCGCTTCTCTTCGTCCTCGGTAATCTTCTTGTCTTTCAGTGCTTTCTTGATCGCATCGTTGCCGTCGCGGCGAATATTGCGCACCGCCGTGCGATGTTCTTCCAGCACGCGGTGCAGATGCTTCACCATGTCTTGCCGCCGCTCTTGCGTTAGGGCCGGTACGGGCACGCGGATGAGCTTGCCATCGTTCATCGGATTCAAGCCCATGTCTCCGGCGCGAATTGATTTTTCGATCGCGCCAAGCTGCGAAGGGTCAAAGGGTTGCACCGTAATCAACTGCGCCTCGGGCGCGTGCACCTGCGCAATCTGGTTCAACGGCATCTGCGAGCCGTAGTAGTCCACGGTCACGCCATCAAGCATATGGACCGAGGCTCGCCCCGTCCGAACTCCCGCCATGGCTTTGCGAAAGTCTTCAACCGCTTTTTCCATCCGTGTCTTCAGTTGTAGGTATGTTTCCTTCAGGCCGGCTATCGCCGACATTGTCGCTTGAGCCATAGTTTTAGCCCCGCATCATTTGAGTATCAAAACGCTGAATTATAAACCCGCAAAAAATAAGCTGCCACGGATTCACGCTTAACTCCAAGGAGAGAGACTCTGATCATCCGTTGTTGATCCGCGATAATCCCTGACTGATGTTAGGCAGCCCCCTGGGCGCTGACCCTCGATCCGATCTTCTCTCCCAGCACGACGCGCCGGATGTTTCCATGGTGGTTCAGGTTGAATACGATGATGGGAAGGTTATTGTCTTTGCAGAGGCTGATGGCGGTGGAGTCCATTACTTTCAGCCCGAGTCTCAGAACGTCCATGTAGGAGATGTGGTTGAATTTCTTGGCACCGTCCACTTTGAGCGGATCGGCGTCGTAGATGCCATCCACTCGGGTTGCTTTCAAAATGGCCTCGGCCTTGATCTCCATGGCGCGCAGAGACGCGGCGGTATCGGTCGAGAAATAGGGATTGCCCGTTCCGCCGGCAAAAATCACGACTCGCCCCTTCTCCAGGTGACGAATAGCTCGGCGGCGAATGAAAGGTTCGGCCACCTGGTTCATCTCGATCGCAGACTGCACGCGTGTATAGACGCCCTGCTTCTCCAAGGCATCCTGCAAGGCCAGCGCGTTGATGACGGTCGCCAGCATGCCCATGTGATCGGCGGAAACCCGGTCCATATCCTTCGCCTGCTGCGCCACGCCACGGAAAAAATTCCCTCCGCCCACGACGATGGCAAGCTGCACTCCCAGTTTGTGCACGTCGGCCAATTCCGCCGCGACCTCGTGGATGCGCGCGGTTTCCACGCCAAAACCCTGGTTGGCCGCCAGAGCCTCGCCAGACAGCTTGAGCAGGATTCGTTTAAAGGCAGGAGTCGGGGTCGTCATGAAAGAGCCTCGTAGCGCCGGCGTCCCGCCGGCTGTCGCGAGGGCGTCTCGCCCTCGCGCCCAGCAAAATAAAACGGCAAGTAAAAAGGGCGCCCATCGGGCGCCCCCTGAATTATTCGCCTTTCGGCTCTGTGGGCTTCGTGCTGGCGATCGTTTCGCCGGCGTCACCCACCTTAAACCGGGCAAAGCGCCGCACCGCAATGTTTTCGCCGAGCTTGCCAATTTTGGTTGCGATCAACTGCGAGATGGAGATGGTTTGGTCCTTGATGAAGGGCTGCTCCAGCAGGCAGACCTCTTCGTAGAACTTCTCCATCTTGCCCGCGACCATCTTCTCCGCGATGTTCTGCGGCTTGCCCGAGGCGACAGCCTGCGCGATATAGATTTCCTTCTCGCGATCGAAGTCCGCCTTGGTCACGTCTTCCTTGCGCACGAACTTTGGATCGCTGGCTGCAATGTGCATGGCGACGTCGTGCACCAGTTCTTTGAAGTCATCGGTGCGCGCTACGAAATCGCTCTCGCAGTTCACTTCGACAAGCACACCAATCTTGCCGCCGGCATGAATGTAGCTGGCAACGGCTCCCTCACTGGTCACCCGCGTCGCCTTCTTGGCTGCCACTGAAACGCCCTTTTTGCGCAGAATCACGACCGCCTGCTCCACGTCGCCTTTGGCTTCGGTCAGGGCCTGCTTGCAATCCATCATTGGAGCTCCGGTCTTTTCCCGGAGATGCTTCACTTGTGCCGCGGAGATATTCACTGTAGTCGTACCCATAAATAAGTTTCCAGTTTCTAGTTTCTAGTTTCGGGTGATTGCGGATGATGTCGTCATTTCAGGCCACCCGAAACTCGAAACCTGAAACTCGAAACTGCAAACTACAAACAATGACCCGCGCCGGACGACCCGCGCGGGTCTGATTTCAAATGCCCGGTTTTGTTCTTTCCACTGAGCACCAGGAACTGAGAGCTGCCTCTTAAACCGTCTGGCTCTCAGCCTTCGGCAGTTCAGCCTCTTCGTTAAGCACCGGCTTTTTGTGCGTTCCCGGGCCCAACACTTCTTCCATGCTGATCTCTTCGGAGGCATCGACGCCCGCTTCCTCCAAGTGGGGCTCGCTCGTCGCGGCCTGAGCCGCATCGGCAGCCGCCTGCATGTCGGCAACCTGCTTGTCGGTCATCAACTGCGCACCCTCGGCAATCGACTCCGAGATCTTCGACGTGAACAGCCGGATCGCGCGCAACGCATCGTCGTTGCCTGGGATCACATAGTCCACTTCGCTGGGATCGCAATTCGTGTCGACTACCGCGACCACGGGAATCCCCAGCTTGCGCGCCTCGCGCACCGCAATCTGCTCTTTGTTCGAATCGATCACGAAGATGGCATCCGGGAGGCGGCTCATATTCTTGATGCCAGCCAGGTTCGCCTGTAAATGCTTGCGCTCTCGTTCGAGCTTGATGACTTCCTTCTTCGGGAGCAGCTCGTAGCGGCCATCGGTGGCCATCTCATCGAGCTCCTTCAGCCGCTTTACCGACTTCTGCACCGTGACCCAATTGGTCAGCAGTCCACCCAGCCACCGCTGATTGATGTAGAACATCCCGCAACGCTGCGCTTCTTCGGCAATCGCGTCCTGCGCCTGGCGCTTAGTACCCACGAACAGCACAATGCGGCCATCGTTTGCCAAGTCCTGCACAAACTTCGATGCCTCTTTGAACATCTTCAGGGTCTTCTGCAGGTCGATGATGTAGATCCCGTTGCGCTCTCCGAAGATGTATTCCTTCATCTTGGGATTCCAGCGCTTGGTCTGATGCCCGAAGTGGACGCCCGCTTCGAGCAACTCCTTCATGGTAATGGTAGACAATGAACCTCCTCTTTAGTCTGCATCCTTTGCGCCAGAGTGCCGCTCCGGATTGCCATTCCCGCCCCGCACCTTGGCGCGGGAAGAATTGAACACCGAAAACAAAGTTGCGAGTTTCAAGCTTCGAGTCCAATCTCAAGCTGGTAACCAAATCTGGCGGCTCGAAACCTGAAACCCGAAACCTGAAACTTCCTATCTCTTGCTGAACTGGAACCGCTTTCTCGCGCCCTTCTGTCCGTATTTCTTGCGTTCCTTGCCGCGCGAGTCGCGGCTGACCATACCCTCGGCCTTTAACTTCTTGCGCAGTTCCGCATTGAAAAGCATCAGTGCGCGGGCGATACCCAACTTCACGGCATCGGCCTGGCCACGCACTCCGCCACCCAGCACGCTGGCAATGACATTGAACGACGCTGCCGTGTCCGAAGACACGAGTGGCGACTTGGCCGCCGACCGCTGCGCGGGTGTCACGAAATATTCTTCAAAGGCGCGCCCGTTCACCTTGAACTCGCCGCTGCCCGGACGCAAATACACACGGGCAATCGCTCTTTTGCGGCGCCCCGTTCCGTAGTATTGAACTAATTCTGCCATTTAGCTTTAGCTCCCAGCCCTTAGCCTCTAGCTCAAACCAGAAGCTGGGCCTCGCGTTTTTCGATTCGTATCAGGGCACGCCTTCAAGGGTGCCGAATTGCAGCCACTCGATTGCGGCTTTCAGCCGCGGTTACGCCCGCACTTCCAGTTTCAGATCCTGGGGCTTCTGCGCCTGGTGCGGATGCTTATCGCCCTTGTACACGTTCAGCTTCGAAAGCATGTGGGCGGCTAACTTATTTTTCGGCAGCATGCGCTTGACGGCCGCTTCGATCACCGCCTCGGGCTTGCGAATCATCCGCTTGTTGAAATCCTCGGTTCGCAGGCCACCCGGATATCCCGTGTAGTGGTGATATTGCTTCTGTTCCGCCTTCATACCGGTGGTTCGAACCTTCTCGGCGTTAATCACAATCACGTGATCGCCGGTGTCAAGAAACGGCGTATACTGCGGGTTTTCTTTGCCTATGAGGATGCGGGCCACCTGCGACGCCAAGCGCCCGAGCGTCTGCCCGTCCGCATCCACGACGTACCACTTGCGCACAATTTCCCCCGGTTTGGGGAAATAGGTTGACATCGGAAATCTCCCAAGATTTGAATAAAGCTGCGAAAGAAGACCGCTCGTTGATTCCCTAGCGAGGACGCCAGGCCATCAGGCGGGCAACCACACGACCACCAAAGTCTTTAATTTACCGGAGCCTGCAGGCAATTGTCAACGTTTGCGGGATCGAAGTTCAACCCGTCCGGTCGAAGTCCTGCAAAGAATTGTCAACGCTCTGTTAGTTGAAAACTCCCAGTGGTAAGATTCGCATCCGAGGTTTCCATGAGAATCTTCTCCAGCATTCTTGCTGTATCACTCGCCCTTTGCCTACCTGCTTTCGCGCAACACGACAGTCACGGCGGAGGCGGCGGCCATGCCGTGGGTGGCGGATACGTTCCCAGTCATGGTCCGGCTCCCTCCCGTGGAGAGCCTCGCCGGCCATCGCAGAACGAAAGCGCGCCGAGGGCGTCCTATCGCGATCAAGAAGGCCACCCCGAAGCTCCTCACGTTCACCACAACAATGAATGGGTAGGGCATGACGCTGGGCGCGCAGACGCCCGCTACCACGTCGATCACCCCTTTGAGCATGGCCGCTTCACCGGCGGCTTCGGTCGCGGCCACGTGTGGCACTTGCGTGGAGGCGGCCCCGACCGTTTTTGGTTCGGCAACTATTATTGGAGCGTCGCGCCTTTCGATCTCGCATTCGTCGATGGCTGGCTTTGGGACAGCGACGACGTCGTGATCTACGAAGATCCCGATCACGATGGCTGGTACCTGGCCTACAACTCGAGACTTGGCACCTACGTCCACGTCCAATATCTAGGTGGGCAATAGCTTCCAGGCGGGAATCGTGCACAGACGCCAGAGAACAGCTCTGGCGCTGGTTCTGTTTTTTGTGCTCTCGGCAACGCCCAGGTGGCGAGAACCGCCCCGGCTGTCCCGCCTGGGCGGAGCCCGCTCGTACGGTTCCGGATCCCTCAGGCGTTGATGAAACTGCGAGGGCGTGAAGCTACTCGTACGCCAGGGCGTCAATCGGATCTCTCTGTGCCGCCTTGAACGCCGGATACAAAGCTCCCGCCAGCGCACCCGCAATCGCAATCAGCGTCGCCCGCAGCACCCAGGCATTACTCCAGAAGAGCCGCAAAACCGGCCTCTCGAACATGATGATGCGTCGGGTGACCAGGCTGAGGATAATCCCAGCGACAATCCCCACAACGGCGAGCAGTACGGTTTCTCGCAGCACCACGTTGATGATGTACCACTTCGAAGCGCCCATCGATTTCAAAATCCCAATCTCACGCGTCCGCTCCATGACCGCCGTGTACATGGCCTGGAAGATCACCAGAAAGCCGACGACCACAGCCACCCCGATCACGATCTTGATGGCAAGGTCAAAACCCGGCAGGTTATCCGGCGTCATCATCGAAAGATATTCCGGCATCGAACGAACGGAATACTTCTCCATGCCGGGTATCTCCTGAATAGATTTCTCCACCTGATCGGTGGTTGCAGGATCGTCCAGCTTGACATAGAAGACCGACGCTTTATCTTCCCCTTGCGCCACCAAATCCTGCATCGTCGTCAACGGCAGAAACTTGCGTCCGCCTTTTCCGTGCGGGACGATGCCGCTAATTCGGAACGGCTTGTTGAGGATCTCAACCGTGTCTCCCACCTTGACGTGATTCATGCCCGCAAAATAATCGTCCACGATCGCGTCGTTGGGACCGGTGAACGGCCCCCCCGAAAAATAGCGGAACGCGGGAGGAAGCGCGTCGTAGGTTGCCAGATCGATGCCGTAAACGATTTCCAATGGCTTCTGGCTGAACGCCCAGATCACTGGAGCGGCTATCGCCACGTGCGGTACTCGTCGCAGCACACTACCTACCTTGACCGAAATCGGGGCGCCTGACATACCGGCCAACGCCGAAGACCCCGGAGGCATGACCATCAAATCCGCTCCGACCCCCATTTGGCTTTCTTTCGATCCGTTCAACAAACCATAGAAGAGTGCGACCACGAGCAGAATCATGGTCACTTCGAGCGCAATCGCACTCGTGGTGATCAACGACCGGGTCGGCCGATGCACCAGATTGGCAACAACCATTTTGTTCATCATAGGGAGGGGTGCTGCGCGCAACGGTCTTCTTGGCCATTCGATTTAGGTGGCTGGCAGCCGTCAGCCATAAGCCATGCGGGCCAAGTGCTAATTGCTAAGTGCTGAATGCGGCCTCACTACCGTTGCCCCAGCGGCGTAACCAGGCTCGATTGCGGCCGGTCCAGGTTGACCACCACCGCTCCCGACGGTTGCTCGAGAACGAACTGCTCGTCCTTCAGCGGCTGGTTAATGTCAACTTTCAGCATATTCAACGTAATGTCGTACTCCTCTTGCGGCCGGTAAATTTCGATGCGCGACGGGAAGCTGAACCCATCGTAGTCTTTGTACTCAGCGTAGTGGGCGTCGGTGGCTACCTTGCCATCTTCGCTGTAAATGTATTGCCGATGCGGTTTCAGATCAGTACGCTCAAAGATAATTTTACGCGCCAGCCTCCAGCCCTTGTCGTACTTCTGGATGATGGTCAACTCGTAATCGTCTTGAAGGATCCGGCGCCCTTTTGAATCGTGAAGAATCTCGTAGCCGTTCTCCAACACGGCAATCTCGGAATCCGCATCGACATGCTGGATCAACAGCGCCTCGTAGATATTCTGCGGGCGGATGTTTTCCATCGGCTGATCGACGTTAGGGGTGCCTACCTCGTTCTTACCCGTTACGAATCGATTTTTCGCTGGAATCCAAAGCTTGAAGTCGCGGCCGTCACTTACCATGTCAAAAGCCGTAGTGCGGACGATAGGCATCAGTCCCACCATGTGCAGCGCATCCGGCTTTCGCGCCAGCACATAGCCGCGGATCTCTTTGTAATCCGTGTAGTGCCCTTTCCTCATCCCGCCCACGGATGTATCGATGTCGACGGTTGCCTTCAGCGACTGAATGGCTTTGGCTTGTTGGTTAATACTGTCGATCAGTCCCTGCTGCGTCGATTCCTTGAGAGGGACTTTTGAGTACTGATCTTCGACCGGACGGGTGCGCAACACGCAACCCGAGGTGGACAGCACTGCCAGAAGCAACGGGCCCAATACAACGAAGGAGCGACGTCTCATCAAGATAAAAGAAGACCTCTAGTAGACATTTGAGTATATCGCGTCTGAAAAGTTGCAATAAGTGTGGTTCAAGGTCCTTCTCGGCATGGACGGGCATCCTAAGCCGGATCAACCACTTACTAAAGTAAAGCTATATGGAAGATCGTCGGCACACCCGATTCCACCTTGGTCTAAACTGTGGTTATTGTGCGCAAGATTATCTGGCTCATTCTGGTTTCAATCCTCGGGACTGCGGCGTGGTTGGCCTGGGCTGTCCTAGCGCCCATCCAGCCGTCGGGGCAGACTTTCGTCCTGCTGCGCCCGGGCTATTCCACCCATCGTATCGCCACGGAACTCAAGGACGCCGGCATCATTCGCAGTGAGCGGGCGTTCGTGCTGTGGCACTACCTTCACCATCGTCGGTCCCTGAAGGCGGGAGAATATCTTTTCGAGAAACCAGCAAACATGCTTGACGTCCAGAGGCGCCTCCGACATGGCGATGTGTACTTCCACACCGTGGTCGTCCCCGAGGGCTTCACCATGTTCGACATCGCCCGCGCAATTGAGGCTGCCGGCCTCGGACCAGCTCAGGATTTCCTGAAAGTAGCGCAGTCCGACACCGAGATGGTTGCCGACTTCGCGCCGGGCGCCCATTCTCTTGAGGGCTACCTGTTCCCCGATACATATGAATTCTCCCGCATGATGACCATGCAAGAAATGGCGTCTGCCATGGTCAAGCAATTCCGTCAGGTAGCGCACCAGATGGGATTGATTCAGATCCCTGACGCGGGGGCAGCCGACCCCTCGAGTTCGCCTCGCATCGAAGCCGAGGAAAAGGCGCAGTTTCGCGAGCGGAACCCAGGAGCGAGCGAGGTCGAGCGCACAGTGATCATGGCCTCCATCGTCGAGAAAGAAACGGCTGTCCCGGAAGAGCGCCCCCTGGTGGCTGGCGTCTACTACAACCGCCTCGCCAAAAATATAGCGCTCGACGCAGACCCCAGCATCATTTACGCAGAGCTTCTGGCTGGAACTTACCAGGGCGCGCTGCATCATGCCGACATGCAGTTCAGCTCTCCCTACAACACGTATCGAATTGCGGGACTTCCCCCCGGCCCCATCGGCAACCCCGGACGCAGTGCTCTCGAAGCTGCCATGCGCCCCACACACAGTGACTACTACTATTTCGTCGCCGATGCCCAGGGCCATCACCGCTTCGCCCACACCATCGAAGAGCACAATAAAAATGTAGTCGCTTACCGCCAGGCGATGCGCGGAAAGTAGCCGGCGTCGGGCGTCAGACCCCGGACGTCAGGCGTTCGAGTTCTGTTTGCTCACGGGTATTCATACGCGGGGCGGCCTGTCAATCTCGGCGGCCCGAGACATTGGATCAGTGAATTCAGCAGTCGTTAAGTCAGCAGTCGTTAAGTCAGCAGTCGTTAACGAGGAACACGCTCGCCGTCCGGATGCCTGCTGCCCGACGCGGTTATTCCGCAAGCCGGAAACCGGAAGCCGATCCCGCTCGCTGCTCCATCCATCCCTGCAGAATCAGAACTGCCGCCATCCGATCCACCGATTTCGCGCGCTTCTCGATCGACAAATCGGCTTCGCGCAGCAGGCGATTGGCTTCCACCGAGGTGAGCCTCTCATCCCAAAGATGCACCGGCAGTCGAAATCTCTTGCGCAAGTCCTCCGCGAAAGCTTGCATCTTGCCGGACTGTATCCCTTCCGCACCACTCATGCGCAGCGGCAGACCGACGACTATCTCCCTCGCGTCGTACTCTTGAATCACCCGCTGCAGATAGTCGAAGTCGTACTTCTTATTCCGGCGTTCCAGCGTGTCCAGGCCCTGCGCCGTTATTCCGAGCGGGTCCGAGACGGCAATCCCAATTCTCCGCGAACCCACATCGAGCCCAAGGATCCGGCCAACCGGCAGCTCCCTGGAACTTCCGCCTCGAGAACCGCCGTCGCTCGACTCGTCAAAAACGGAATTTTCTCCCTCGGAATCCACGGCCTGATTATATGCGCCGAATTTGCTGTCGCGACTTGCGCGGTCGACTGCTTTCCACACATTCCGCACGCCGCTCCGTTATTTAACCCTCTTTATATCAATAAGTTTAAAGGATAACTGGCAATGCGCCCCGGCAACCTGTCCCAAGCTGTCCGACCTTCCTTGCTTTCGGCTTGTGCCGGGAGTAGCATACTATTAGGTTTTTAGAGCTTTTCTCCCTCGAACCTTCGCCTTTCTGGGTGCCTTATCATGAGTGTTGCGGACTTGAATTTCCACATTGGCGATAAGGTTGTCTATCCCAATCATGGAGTCGGCGTTATTGAGCAAATTAGCAGCCGCTCGGTGGGCACAACGATTGAGAAGTTTTACCTCCTTCACATCAAAGCCAGCAGCCTCAAAGTGATGGTTCCCTGCCAAAACGCAGGCAGCGTAGGTTTGCGGCGCGTAGTTCGCAACGGCGAAATTCAAAAAGTGCTGGACGCTCTTTCCCTTGCCGAAAATGGCAGTAATGGTGACTGGAAGGATCGTTTCAAAGAAAACTCCGATCGCATGCGCACTGGTTCGCTGCTCGAAGTTGCGGGAGTCCTTAAGAGCCTGATCGCTCTGCATCAAGCCAAGCCGCTTTCATTCCGCGAAAAGAAAATGCTCGAGCGCGCCCGCTATCTCTTGGTCAGCGAATTGGCTATGGCCCGCAACTGCGAGGAATCCAAAGTGGAAGAGATCCTCACCATCGCGCTTGCCAAGTGCAAGCTGCGCTTCCCCGAAGCCTCCGAACTCCAGGCCTAGCCTTCAGCTGCAAAACCCGCCCAGTGTTTGCTGCTTACCGCCCTTATAATTTCGCGGATGGGCAATTCTGCCATACCTTTTGGTATTAACCGATCGCTCTTGCGCTTGGACAAGCAGGATCCCTATCTCTGCCTGCACTTCATCATGGTCTTTGTTCGCGATCAGGATCGCAGCCTGCGTTTCTACGTCGACCAACTTGGCTTTCGGGTAGTGGTAGATCAGCGCATTGAATCCGGCAGTCGGTGGATCGAGGTCTCGCCTCCAGACGGCAACGCCAACATTGCACTGGCCCAGGCCACACCCGGCACCGAGGCCTACAACTCCATAGGTCGCGACAGCCAGGTTTACTTTCTCACCGAGGATGTCACCGCCAAGTTCAACGCATGGAGGAGTCGCGGAGTTCGCTTTCTTTTTCCACCACAGGTCCCGGCCTGGGGCGGAATCTTCACGCGATTCGAAGACGTGGACGGTAACTCGTTCGGCCTTGCCGGCTTCGACGAGTTGACTCTCCGTGTAGAAATCGAACGCCGCGCACTCGCCGAGCAACTGGAAGCCGAACGCCGTGCGGCTCAGGAATTGGAAATCGCCAAGCAAGTACAGGCGCGCCTGTTTCCGCAAATCCATCCCGAGGCCAGGACTCTCGAATACGCGGGCCTGTGCCTTCCCGCTCGCCAGGTGGGAGGCGATTATTTCGACTTCCTCGATATCGGCCAGCGGCGGCTCGGCCTCGTCATCGGCGACGTCTCCGGCAAAGGCATAGCGGCTGCGCTTCTCATGGCGAACCTGCAGGCCAACCTCCGCAGCCAGAGCGCCCTTGCTCTGGATCATCCCGAGCTCCTGCTCCGGTCCGTGAACCGCTTGTTCTTTCAGAACACGGTAGACAGCGCCTACGCCTCGCTCTTCTTTGCCGAATACGATGACCATGCCCAGCGCCTCCGCTACGCCAACTGCGGACACTTGTCTGGACTCGTCCTGCGCGCCGATAGCACCCTCCAACGCCTTGATTCCACCGCCACGCTGCTCGGCCTCTTCGAGGAATGGGACTGCACCATCGGCGAGTGCACGCTCCTGCCTGGAGACACGCTGGCCCTTTACACAGACGGCATCACCGAAGCCTATAACGATGCCGGGGAGGAGTTTGGAGAGAGCTCTCTGATTGATCGATTGCGCCGATATCGCGATCTGCCATGCCAGTCCGCATTGGAAGCAATTACAAGTGAAGTTCGTGGCCTGAACCCAAATGATCAGCACGACGACATCACACTCATCGTGGCAAAGTGCCGCCATCGCGCCTGAGATGCGCGATGGGCTCAGGACCAATTCGGAAGACAGCCACTGCTTACGGGTGGAACCCGTAAGGAGAACCTATCCCTCGCCGCAGCTGCGCGCTCTCTCCAGAAGCAAATTCCTCTCCCGCGAATTCCGCGTAAGGGACGCCGCCCGCTCGAACTCGGCACGCGCCTGCTGGAATCGCCCCAGCTTCTTCAACAGGTCCGCACGGACGCTGGGCAGCAGATGATAACCGCGCAGCGCCGGATCCTGTTGCAGCGGATTCGCTAACTCCAACCCCGCCTCCGGACCAAACGCCATCCCGACCGCCACCGCGCGGTTCAACTCCACCACCGGCGACGGATTCACTTGAGATAGATCCCCGTATAGAGAAGCAATGCGGGCCCAATCGGTTTGCTCGTTCGTCGCGGCCCGCGCATGACAAGCGGCTATCGCAGCTTGAATCGCGTAAGGTCCCCGAACCCCGCCGAGCTGTTCAGCGCGCTTGAGCGCGGTCAATCCACGGTTAATGAGCAATCGATCCCACCGCCCTCGATCCTGGTCGAGAAGCAGAATCGGCTCTCCCGACGGACCGACTCGCGCTTTGGCGCGTGACGCCTGAATCTCCATCAGCGCGACCAGGCCGTGCACCTCGGCCTCATTGGGAACCAGCTCGGCCAGAATGCGACCGAGCCGCAGCGCATCGTCACAAAGCGCCGGCCGCAACCAATCCTCCCCGGCAGTCGCCGAATAGCCTTCGTTGAAAATGAGGTAGATGACTTGCAGTACCGAAGACAATCGCGCCGCGAATTCGGCCCCTCGCGGCACTTCAAACGGAACGTTCGCCTCGCTCAGATTCCGCTTCGCCCGCACGATGCGCTGTGCAATGGTCGGCTCCGCTGCCAGAAAGGCGCGGGCAATCTCCTCCGTAGTCAATCCGCCGAGCAGCCTCAGCGTAAGCGCCACCTGCGCCTCGGTTGACAGCACCGGATGACACGCAATGAACACCAGACGGAGCATGTCGTCACCAATGCTGTCATCCATTGCGGCCGCCAGGTCGGGCACCGCCATCTCCCGCTCCGCCATCTCCCGCCCGAGATCCTCATGCTTGCGATCGACGAGCGTACCTCGCCGAAGAAAATCGATAGCTCGATGCTTCGCGGTGGCCATGAGCCAGGCGCCCGGCTTGTCCGGAATACCCGCAGCCGGCCATTGTTCCAAAGCGGCCACCAGCGCGTCCTGCGCGAGTTCTTCCGCAATCCCAACGTCGCGCACGATTCGGGTCAGCCCGGCAATCACCCGGGCCGACTCGATTCTCCACACTGCCTCGATCGCACGATGTGTCTCGCTAGCCCCCACAGCTACCGATCACATCATGATTCAGCCTTTCAGCGCAACCTCGGCTGCATGGCTCGTGCAGGGGGCCTCCCCAGCCTGTTCGTAGATCGGGCGCAACTCGCACTCGCCTTCTCCGACAACCTGCAGGAACTGTCTGGCCAACTCAATCGCTTCTTCCTTAGAATTCGCTTGCAAAATGGCGAACCCGCCCACCACCTCCTTGGACTCGGTGAAGGGGCCGTCGATAACGCTCAGTTTGCCATTGGACCGGCGAACCCGCGCCCCCAGAGCACTCGGCAGGCAGCCTTCGGTAGCGAGCAGCCAGCCCTTCTTCATTCCCTCTTCGATCAACTTCCCCATCGCGGCCATTTCCTCCGGCGTCGGAGGGGTGCTTCTTTCAGCCGACTTGTAGATACTTAGAAATCGCATGGCACTCTCCTTATGATTGTTATGGTTGTTTAGTGGTTCGAGCCGGATTCTCGACGCAAATGGCCCGAGATTTCCGCGCTCTATAAGTACATCGAATCAACAATCCCTCCTTCGACACAAAACTTTCCAGAATCTGATTATTTTTTCGCAGTCATCTGTTCGCGCAACCTCTGGTCCCGTTCCCTTAATTGAGGTGTGAGATTCTCGCCGAAATCATTTGCTTCATACACCGGACGAATCTCGACCTCAGTTCCTCCATCGAACGGCGCCCGTTTCAGCCACTCCACTGCCTCGTCGATCGAACGAACCTGCCAGATCCAGAACCCGGCGATCAATTCCTTGGTTTCGGTGAACGGCCCATCGGTGACCGTGCGGTTGCTTCCCGAAAACTTCACCCGCTTGCCCTTCGAGGTCGGCTGCAGTCCATCCCCCGCCAGAATGACGCCCGCTTTCACCAGTTCCTCGTTGTACTTCAGCATCTTGGTGAGTACTTCGGTGTCCGGAAGCACCCCAGCCTCGGACTCCTTGCTGGCTTTTACGACGACCATGACTCGCATATGTGTCATCTCCTGTTCTTTATTTTGAGCGGGCTCACAGACCACAATTCCCGCTCTACAGATACGTCGAACCGAACCCGTGCAAATCGACAACCACCGAATCTAATTTTGCCCTGGCATCTGGTTGCGGTCTACAGACTGGCCTCGCCCTTCGCTGCCCCGAAGGAGGAAGCCTGACGCCGGAAGTCCGACGCCGGGGTTATAATCTCAAAAGTTGTGGGTTAATGAATGACTGAGCTAATCAAGAAGAAACTGCAGGAAGAAATCAACGCGCTCGAACACGAGCTGATTCACGAGCTTCCGAAAGAAATTAAGAAGGCCGCTGCCCTCGGCGACCTGAGCGAGAACGCCGAGTACCACATGGCTAAGCAGCGCCAGGAGTTCGTGAAGGCGCGCGTCCGCCAACTCGGCAAACGCTTAGCCGACCTGTCGATGGTCAACATGAACAACATTCCCCACGATAAGGTGGGCCTCGGTTCCACGGTCAAGGTTTTCGACAACACCAAGAACGAAGAAATGCAATACAAGCTGGTCACCAGCGAGGAATCAGACGTCGTGACCGGGAAAATTTCCACGACCTCGCCCATTGGCCGCGCGCTTCTTAATAAGAAGGTTGGAGACGAAGTGATCGTCGACTCTCCCAATGGCAAGCGCGAAATGGAGATCCTCAGCCTGAGCACCATCCACGACGAACTCGAGGCTGAAATTCAGAAAAAGGCGAAAGCGTAAATGTCCGCGTCGCCCTCGACGAGCCGGCCGACCATCAGTTGGACCAGCGCTTTCGGCCGCGCCTGCGGAGTCCTGCTCGACACCATCGTTCGCTGGCTCGCGCTCTCCCGCATTAATCCCAATGTCCTCACATTCATGGGACTGGTTGTCAACACCTGGGCGGCCGTGCTCTTTGGCTCGGCCAATGCCAGCAATCAGAGGCGCATGTTCTTCTACGCCGGTCTGGTGATCATCTTCTCCGGCTTCTTCGATCTTGTGGATGGCCAGGTCGCCCGTGCCACCAACCGCGTCACCCGCTTCGGAGCCTTCTTCGACTCGGTGGTTGACCGCTACAGCGACGCCTCGCAGTTCCTTGGGCTCTTAGTCTTCTACGCGCGGGGTGGGCGTTTTTTCTACGTGGTTCTCACCGCGTTTGTCATGATCAGCGCCATCATGGTCAGCTACACGCGGGCCCGCGCTGAATCCCTGATCGGCTCCTGCCGCGTAGGATTCATGGAGCGCCCCGAACGCCTGGTTCTGGTAATCCTGGGAGCCCTTTTCAACCGCATGGCCCCAGTCCTCTGGGTGATCGCCGTGCTCAGCACCATCACCGTAATCCACCGCATGCGCTACACCTGGACGAGAACCCAAGACCCACCAGTCTCGCTCAGTTCAGGCCACGCCGCGTAAATGAACATGTGGGGATCGCCGCCTCGGCTGTCGTAGCGAATGGGCGCTCTGCCCACTGCTAAAGCGAAAGTCCGTTCAGAACTCTCCGGCAACCTAACTAGCAGCTTCCACAGATTTTCTCATTCGCGGCACAAGCTTTGTCATTTCCGAGCTGCGGACTTTGTCATTCCGAGCGAAAGTCAACAACCCTGCTGTTCGCGCCATCATCGCGGCTCAATCCCGAAATACAAAATGAGCGTTCTTGACCAGACACCGTCGTCCCGGGGCGCTAGCATTCAATCAGTCGAGACCGCGCCGCTCAATCCCGCCATCGTAGGCAAGGCGCCAAAGGCGGAAGGAATAAGCCGCATGACTTACACGATGACGAAACCCTGCCCGATCTGCAAACAGCAACTCACCAAGCAAAAACCCACCGACTCCGTAGCGTGCGCCTGTGGCAATCATGTCTGGCAGGGATAACTCTGTTGGCAGGCGTAAGAATGCAGTGGCCGACGTAGCCGTGGGTGGCCAAGAAAGATTTGAGCAAGCCCCGCACGAAAGAAAGCCATGACAACGACTCCCTAAGAGTCGACAGACGTGAATTCTTCTCAAGTCCCTGAGTTGCTATTTGCTTGTCCTTTTCTCTGCAATTTCGTTTACCAGCCGTCGAATCGCCTCAACGTCTTTCCGGAGAAGCTGAATCTCCGACACAATCTGAGAGAGTTTTTCGATAGTTTTATCCAGATACTGTTCATGGGTGCTGGCGTTAAGGGGCACGATGTGATCTCCCTCCGCAGAGATTTCGAGCGTTTCTGGAGCCGCCTTCTTCAGCGGCGCCGAAGGCAAGTTTGGAAAGAAGCCGCGGCCAGTCTGACCCGCCCCGAGAACGATGACGCGAACCGGGGCCGGCCAATTATCACTTTGGCCGGACATTCGCTCTCAGTGTGCGTTTTGATGGATGCGAGCGGGACAGAATATTCGAAATCGGTGTCTCCGACGCGACGGGCCGGATTCACTTCGTCTTCGGATTCTCGTTCCCGTAACCGGCGCGTATTTCGTTTTTGTCAACGGACCTCACTTCATTCCGGCCGACGTCCACGTTTACATCTTCGTAGCTCACCACTGTGGACCCGTGCGGAACCACGACCGCCCCATCCTTGGGCACGGTCATCCGCATGTTAGCCAGCCCGGCTAGACTCACGGAGAGCGCGTGCATTTCCTTCATGGTTTCCTTGGTCTTGCTTAACGCCTTTATGTAGTCTTCCATTTCCAAGTAGCCGCTTATGAGTTGTAGATGGCTCGTCATTCTATGAACCGACTCTTTTACACTTTGCAGCATATCCGTCCTCTTCCCTTAAGAGCATCAAAAAAAACTGGCGCCAGAGGGCTTGGTCATTAGCGCTCGTAGAAGTCGGGCCACGATCATGGGAAGCGTTTTCGATCCGTACAGACCGGCATTCCGACCTCTGACTGATCACAACCCAATCCACCTAAGCCCCCGCAGATTCGCAATAGCGAAAGTCGCCTGTTTCAATTGCGAGTCCAGTTCGTCGGCGATAGGGATGACGTCGAGCAGGAGCTTTCTGACATCGAGAGAAAGGAAGATTGTTTTTCCGAATTTTAAAGATGTTCCCCTGTAGAATTCGCGACTGTTCCATCAGCATTGGAAAGGTGTAGCCCGGTTCCCGTCTAAGCATTCGATGCTTGTACGCTCCATCTTTCTTCACCACACCCATCCGCAACGCGATCGTTGCGTCGAGGTCGAGCTCGAGAATGGACCCCACGTTTTCCGTGCGCGCACTGGGAGATTCGTCAGTGTTTGCTTCACGCAGTTTAACCTTTACACGCAAAGCACCACGAAGCTGTGCATTATTGACCACAGCCTCCACGAAGCTGTGCACTATTGACCACAGCCTCACGGATCTGACCGCAGCGCCAATCGGCGCTGACTTAGTCGAGATGGGTTCACGACTCACTTTTTCCCACTCGCAGACGGCTCTCACCTCAAGCACCCAAGGCGTCATCTCTTCGTAGCGGCCAACCCCCCACTCTCCGATCATCGGATGCCTCGCTGACGTTAGAACCGGTCTCATAAATAGTTTAGGAGTCCTCTGCGGCAATGCAGACTCGGGAGGAGATGTGCCGACATGCTGTCCTACGGATCCGTCGGGCGGCTGTACAGGAACTGCAATGCCCGCGGGAACCTCTGCGCCCATGCCTCTTCGTTGTGCGCTGCTCCCGGCTGCTCGACGACCGATAACCGTTGAACTCCGAGTCCCTGACGGCGAAGCGTATCTCGAAGCCGATGGACATCGTCTGCTGGCTCATTGATCGAACCGACGCCGATAAACAGCTTGTCAGGCCAGCGAGCGAATCTGTCAGCTTCGCGGAGAAGATAATTATCATGAGCGTACAGCGAAGGGCTTTCGAGCAGCAATTTCCCAAATCGTCCTGGATGCTTCATGACAATGTAGAGCGCGATGCCAGCCCCGTACGAAGAGCCACCAAGCCCAGTTTTCGCTGGGTCGGGATCGGTGCGATACTCACGATTAATGAAAGGCATCACCTCATCCAGCAAGAACTTCGGGTAGTCCTTGCCGCGAACTCCTAGAACTGGGGGCTTGAGGGTATCGTCCGGAAAAGGCAGATATTCCTTCGGCCTGTCTCTCTTGCCAGCATTATCAATTCCAACGATGATGAGCGGCGGAATTTTTCCGCTCTGGATCAGCGCTGTTGCGGTCTCATCGACGCGCCACTCCTGTGCGCTGAAAATCGACGTGCAGACATCAAATAGGTCTTGCCCGTCATTCAGGTACATCACTGGATAGCGCTCGCTGCGCTGGTCAGGGTTTTTGTAGCCAGGAGGGAGCCAAACCCTCAGCATGCGCGTGTTATGAAAGACTCTGCTGGTGAACGGGCGTACATCCAAATCGCCAACAACCGAGCAATGAGGTGGTGCCTGACCGGCGAACCCGAACTGGGTTTCACACGCCCAAGCCATTCCCGCCAACATCACCGCGCAAACCGTGAACCAACCGATCATATGCGCTGAATTTATCTCATTGATGGCTTGCAGCCAATCTAATGTTGCGTCTTTCTGAGAGAAACACGCGTCTGAGCAAGATTTTGATACAACCCGGACGAACCATGCCGAGGAAGCTTTCAGCGTGGTACTCCCAGCGGATCACCAGCCGACGGAAGTGATGAAGCCAAGCAACAAGTCGCTGCACTCGCCACCGCCTGCGGTAGCGCCGCAAGGAACGGCCATCTTGAGTCGGCTCCCGGCGCTCCCCGCGATGTGGAGCGATCATCGGGATGCTATAGCGCTGGGCCAGATCTCGACCCCAGCGGTCGCGGTCGCAGGCTTTGTCCCCGATCAATCCTGCGGGAAGGGGTGTCGAGGAAAGTCTGTCCGAGGACGCCTTCGACGAGTTGGCTTTCGTGTGGCGAAGCGCTTTCGATACTCATGGCGAGAGGAAGTCTGTGATCATCGGCGAGCGATGATTTTCGCCCCCTTGCCGCGCTGGGTACGCCCGACCGCGAAGCCCCCTTTTTAGCCCCGGTGAAGGAGGCGACGACAAAAGCCTCCTCCACTTCCAGTTTTCCTCGGGTGTGCAACTCCTCAGCCAGCTCGCGCAAGATGCGTTCCAACTTGTCCTCCCGCACCCATCGCTGGAAGCGACGATGGCAGGTCCGGTACGGCGGATATTTCTTTGGCAACTCGCGCCCCGGTGCCCCCGTGCCCAAAACCCACAAGATTCCATAGAGCACCGCCTGCGTATCCCGCCATGGACGACCACGACCATCGGCACGTCGCTTCGGTCGCAATACCGCGTTCTAGCAGTTGCCACTGGGCATCGCTGAGCTCCCATCGTACCCGCATACCCTCCTTCTGCCGACTTTGGTGGACGCAGGAAATAGCTAAGTTAGGTTCAATCACCATTTATGAGACTGGTTGTAGTAAGTCGCCTTGCACGATACTTATAACCCACATAGCGATGGCCATATGGTTGTGCGAGTGAGCAATTATGATCAGCATCTTGACTTACCAGCTGCTAGGTTTGGGAGTCTGAGAATTCGATTTAGTCATTGCACACAACTAATTCACAGTGAGAAACAAGAAGGCGATGATCATGCGCAAACACAGCAATAATGCGATCTGGCTCACAACGTTATTCCTGCTGCTCCTTATCGCTAACGGATGTAGCGATCCAGACAAGAACGGCGGGGGACGAGGTCTAACTCCCCCCACGGTGCTTTCCGTAGCCCCCACTGGCGCGAGCGACGCGTGTACGAACACCATTGTCACGGCCACATTCAGTGAGGCCATGAATCCTTCTACGATCAATGCCTCTACATTTACTTTGACCGATCCGAATAGCGCAACGGTGTCTGGAACGGTTACTTACAATTCCGCAAACAGCACGGCGACGTTTGTTCCGTCGAGCGCTCTCGCGACGAGTAGCACATATACCGCTACGATTACTACCGCGGCCAAGGACATGTTTGGCAACGCCCTCGCAGCTAACGATGCATGGACCTTCACCACTGGCATTTCGGCATGCAAAGCGGTAGGCGCTCCGACCGTCCTCTCGGTTACTCCAGCTAACGGAGCCTGTCCCAATACCGCTGTCACCGCCACCTTTAGCGAAGCGATGAACGCTTCCACGATCAATACCACCACATTCACAGTATCGAACGCGACAGGAACCGTGAGCTACGACGCACTGGACCTGACCGCTACCTTCAGCTCTTCCCCTGTTCTTGCACTGAACACAACCTACACCGCCACAATTACAACCGGGGCTCAGGATATCTTCGGGGACGGATTGGCGGCTAACTTTACGTGGACCTTCACCACAGCAGCGTTAGCCTGTCAGGCTTCAGTACCGCTGAACTCCGCGGCCAGCTTCGAGGTATTAGCCGGATCTACGGTGACTAACACCGGCCCAACGGTCATTACGGGGGGCGATCTTGGGCTCAGCCCCGGGTCCGCAGTCACAGGATTCCCGCCGGGAGTACTCACATTGCCGGCGGTCATGCACGTGACAGATCCGATTGCCGCTCAAGCGGAACTCGATTTGACGACAGCCTATAACTACGCTGCCGGAGTGCAGGGGGCTGCGGTTCTGCCGGGTGACATGAGCGGCCTCACCTTTACACCGGGAGTGTACAAGACTTCCAGCACTGTCCAGCTTTCGACAGGAAACGTCACTCTGGATGCACAAGGCAATGCCAATGCTGTTTTTATTTTCCAGATAGGTTCCACGCTGACAACGATCGGGTCCACTCACGTCATTCTTGCCGGGAGTGCGCAGGCCAAGAATGTCTTCTGGCAGGTTGGCAGCTCCGCCACGCTGGGAACAAACTCAAGCTTCGAGGGAACTATCTTGGCGCTTCAATCCATCACTTTGGATACGGGTGCCAGCCTGGTGGGCCGGGCATTGGCTCGTAATGGAGCGGTCTCGATGGACACTAATGCTGTTAATGCCCCGTAGGCCATGCTTCGGCCGGTAGAGGTTCAGCGTGTCGCTGGGCACTGCCGGCTGGCTGTCATGTTGTTAGGTCGGAGGAGTTTTCTATGTCATTGCACTCTCGGAATCGTCGCGGTCTTCTCGCAGTCTTACTATTCACCGCACTAGCTGTCCTCTGCAGCGTTGGCACGATCGCATCAGCACAGGATCAGCCGGCTCCTAAGTGGGAGCTGTTCGGCGGATATTCTTTCTTTGATCCTGCAGCCGATATTCATGGCGTCCTTCCCGGTGGGATACTGCCCGTGAGTAGCCGTTTGGAATCGAATCCGCGGGGTGTGGGAGCCAGCCTCACCTATGATTTCAACCGTTGGGTGGGAGTTACTCTCGATACGAGCATCCACTGGGGCAGCGGCGAAAAGGGCCTCTCGAATCGAATCGACGACGCGGCGTTTTCCAATCTCTCCCTGGGCCCAAAGTTTACGTTCCGTCACGCCCATTTTTCGCCATTCCTTGAAGCATTGGTAGGTGACCATCGCCTGATGCCAGATGCTTTTCACGACATCGATAAGTTGGGGATCATGGCCGGCGGTGGTCTTGATATCAACGTGTCGAAGCATGTTGCCCTGCGGCTGATCAGAGCCGACTATGTGTACTCGAACTACCGCTATGGATCTTCCGCTTCGACTTCTGAAACTGGCATCCGCGGCGTGAGGCTGCAGGCGGGCCTTAATTTCACATTCGGTGGCGATGCATCATCTCCGGTGCCACCCAGTGCAGCTTGCTCAGTTGAACCGGCAGAAGTCTATGCCGGCGAAGCGACGACCGGATACGCGAACGGATCCGGTTTCAGCTCCCCGAACCGCATTCAGTACAACTGGAGTGGCACGGGAGTGAACGTTGCCGGTAGGGAGGCATCGACCCCGGTTGACACGAGTGGCTTGCAGCCCGGCCCCTACCAGTTGAACGCGAACTTGAGTGATGGCAGCAAGAGTGGTGTTGCCTCCTGCTTTGCCAGATTCACGATAAAACAGTCACGGCCGCCTGAGATTTCATGCGCTTCAGATCCGGGAACGGTAACGACTGGCGGTGTCTCTGCAATTCGCGCCCATGCCAGCAGCCCCGATAAGCGCACCCTGAGTTACACCTATTCCGCGAGCGCGGGCAATATATCCGGTACGGATTCGACCGCGACCCTGAATGCAGGCGCGCAGCCAGGCTCCATCACCGTAACTTGCACGGTAAGCGATGACCGTCGGCCAGCACTTACCGCTTCGGCAACGACGATCGTGGCCGTGGAAGCTCCGCCCCCGATCGAACCCCCAGCGGAAGTCAAGGAACTGGAATCGAAGCTCGCTCTGCACAGCATCTATTTTCAGACGGCGCGCCCCACCGATAAGAATCCTGGCGGCGGACTGATGGAGAGTCAGCAGGAGATACTGATCGCTCTAGCGACCGGCTTCCAAAGATATCTCACATTCAGACCGGAAGCACATTTGATCCTGGGCGGCCACGCCGACAATCGTGGAACGGAGGAATACAATAAGGTCCTCACTGAACGACGAGTGGAGCGTGCCAAGAGCTTCCTCGCCGAACATGGCGTTCCCTCCGGCAGCATCGATGTTCGGTCCTTTGGCAAAGAGGACGAACTGAATTCCGAGCAAGTGAGGACGCAGATTGGACAGAACCCCGATCTCAGCCAGGACGACCGGCAGAAAATGCTCAGCCACTTACCGGTTATCGTATTGGCGAACAATCGGCGCGTTGACATCTCGCTGAGCACAACGGGTCAACAATCCACTCACCGCTATCCATTCAACGCCAGAGATGCCTTATCGCTGATCAGCACCAAGGGCGTCGAGAAGGGGCCGGTTGCCAAGAAGAAAACTCAGAAGCACTAGACCGGCAGTGGCACATCGAGCCGCCGAGTAAGAAGCACCTTATCCCTAGACAAGGCAGACTTACTCGGCGGCGCAGTTTCGTGGACCCACGGATGGGCAGCCTCAACGCAATACCCGGTACTCGCACCACCTGCTAGACTATCGGGTCGCAATGCTCATCGTGGGGACAGCTCTTGCCAACTGATCCGGTTCTCGTCGTTCACGGGGGCGCCTGGGCCATGCCGGATGACATGGTGGACGCCCACATCTGTGGCGTGAACCATGCGCTGGCCGCGGGATGGCATGTGCTCGAGCGCGGTGGCGCGGCGCTCGACGCCGTTGAGGAAGCCGTCGTCATCATGGAAGACGACGAGACTTTCGACGCCGGGCGCGGCAGCTTTCTGAACCGCGACGGCAAGGTGCAACTCGATGCCCTCATCATGGATGGAGCTACGCTGCGCGCTGGAGGCGTGGGCTGCGTCGAGCATCTGCACAATCCGGTGCGCGCAGCCCGAAAGATTCTCAGCGAAAGCCCCCACGTTTATTTTGTCGGCGAAGGCGCGGAGCGTTTCGCCGCCGAACACGGTATCCCTCTTTGCAAGAATGAAGATCTGATCATCCCCCGCGAAGTAGAACGACTCCGCAAATATCAGGCAGAAGCCGCGCAGAGTGGCAACGATCTGTTCGCACCCCACATTTCGCACGATACCGTAGGCGCGATCGCTCTCGATCGTGAGGGCAACATCGCGGCAGCGACTTCGACCGGCGGAACTCTGAACAAGGCCCCCGGACGGCTGGGCGACTCTTCGCTGATTGGCTGCGGATGCTATGCGAACAATGAGAGTGCTGCCGTCTCCACCACGGGATGGGGCGAACCGATCATGAAGCTGGTGTTGGCGAAGTGGACGGCGGACCGGATCTCCGCCGGAAATCTGCCGGAGTGGTCCGCGCAGGAAGCGATGAACTACTTGAAGCAGCGGCTGAACGGCCACGGCGGAATCATCGTGCTGAACCCGGAAGGGCACATCGGCATCGCGCACAACACGCCGCGCATGGCGTGGGCGTACCGGACGGTGAAGAAGCAAGACGCGGGCATTGTCCGAGAAGGCTAGCGCCCCGCTCTCGACGGGCTGCCGTTACCCTGGTCAATTGTTAGGGCCACGCCGCCATGCTGTGATCGGCCCGTATGGCGCCATTCGAAAATGCCCGAAATGCGGCCTCGATCTCACGCACACGTCGGCGCAAACCTGTCCCACGTGCGGCACAAGGATCGTTGGTCCTCAGGGCGCGAAGGTCTGGGTGGGAGCTCTGCTGCAGATTGCGATCTCAACTGCATTCATGCTGGCACTCGGATTTCCAGGAATCATGATCGCGATTTTCGGCGGATTGATTCTGCTTGCCGCGGCATTCTCCGGCCGAATGAAAGCCCGCACTTTCACTCCACCGCCAAAACCAGTTTCGCATCCGATTCGATTTCGAATCCTTAGTATCAGTATCGGGCTCGGTTCGATGGTCTTGCTCTCGATCCTGCCGTTTGGCTTCGTGATCTTCATGAATTCATGGTCGCGCTGGCACCGATACGAGGACGCGTCTTATCATCACAGAGACTTCCAGGTAACGCGCGCTTACGACCAGGCGCGGCGGAAGGGCGGGGCTGAGGTTTACGCCAGCGGGACGGTCGACGGCGATCGCGAGTGGATGAACCTGCGGCCGTATCTGCAGCATGGTCCCACGAGCCAGGCGGAACTCGACTCGCTGGTCCCGGTCGGCACCTCAATCTCTGTATATTTTTTCCCGAGCCTGAAGGGGCGTTCTCGCGTGCAAGTTTTCAGCGACGTGCCACCTGCTGAAGCGAGCCGTCGTGAAGCGATGGACGCCCGCAACTACGGTCTTGGCGGCCTTGCACTCAGCGCCGGATCATTTTCGGGATGATTCGTCTGCGCCGTGTTTGTTTCGAGAAGGCAGACGAAGCGTTTGCGGCGAATTAAGCCGGATTGAAATCCGAGCCAAGTCTGGTCTCCAGCGCAGGCGCGGCACAGACTACAACCAGCCCTTGGTACGCGCGATTCTCGCGGCTTCGACGCGATTGCTGGCGCCGAGCTTGCTGATCGCTTCGGAGAGATAGTTGCGTACCGTGCCATCGGAGAGGCCTAATTCGCCTGCGATATCGCCGCTGGCCATGCCTTCGCCGGCAAGTCGTAGCACCTGACGTTCGCGGTCCGTGAGCGGGTCCATCTCGCCCCAGGCTTCCGTCGCAAGTTCCGGATGAATGACGCGCAGTCCCTGATGCACACGGCGCACGGCATCGGCGAGTTCCTCGGCGCGCATGTCTTTCAGCAGATATCCCAAGGCTCCCGCGTCGAGCGCGCGGCGTAAATAACCAGAGCGCGCAAACGTGGTCACGATGACGACGCGGGTACCTGTGCGGCGCCGCTTTAACTCCGCAGCTACGTCGAGGCCGCTCATGTGCGGCATTTCGATGTCGGTGATGAAGACGTCGGGCTTGTGCGCAAGGACGGCTTCGAGCGCCTCCTTGCCGTTGTGAGCTTTGGCGATGACGGATATGTCGCCTTCGATTTCGAGCAAAGCGGCGAGCGCTCCCAGCACCATCCCCTGGTCTTCGGCCAGAACCACGCGGATGGTCTTGCGGCCTTCTTTGAGAGAGGGATTCAATTCTGCAGGCCTTCTCGTTTCGGCGCCCATTCCTTGAGGGGCAGTGTAATCGAGAGCGTCGTACCCGCTTCGGTGGTGCGATTCAGCGTGCCTCCCAGCATTTCGACGCGTTCGCGCATGCCACGCAATCCATTGCCTTCACCGTTAGAAGTACCGCACCCATCATCGTGAATTTCGAGGCGGCAGGATCCATTCTGCTGCTCAAGGCGCATGCGGCAAGTGTGGGCCTGTGCGTGACGCACCACGTTAGTGACGGCCTCGCGCACGGCCAGCGAGAGCACGCTTTCGTGCACTGCCGGAAGCTTCATCGTGGTCGCGGCATCGCATTGCACCGTCAGGCCCGCGGTTTCAAGCGTAGTCTTAGCTTGCGCGAGTTCGGCCACCAGTCCCTGCGAACGATATCCGCGGATGGCATCTCGCACATCCGACAATGCCTGGCGTGAAATCTGCTCCACTTCCCGGATTTCTTTACCGGCCCGTTGCGGATCGCGGGCGATCAGCTTGCCGGCGAGTTCCGACTTCAGCGTGATCACCGACAGAGTATGTCCCAGGACATCATGCAGATCGCGGGCGATGCGTTCGCGTTCGGCCACCTTGGCGAGGTTTTCGATCTCTTCGTTCGCCCTGCGCAGCTTACGGTTCATGCGGTTGCGCTCGGCAAAGAAGACATTGCCGGCGCCGATGAGAAGGGGAAAGATGGCCGCATAAAATAACGTCCACCCACTCGCGTGCAGAAGAAATCCTTCGATGGCGCCGATGCCGGCGATGATACCCAAGCCTGCGATTGCCCGCGTTTGCGTATCCACGAGGAAGGGGACCATGGCTGCCGCAAAAATGAAAAACGTGCAGGCTCCCGCATTGAAGGGAACGAATATGACTCCCAGCAGCACCATGCCGCCAACGTGCACCAGCACGCGTGGCCTTTCCAGCAAGAACATTCCCCAATACAGGACGAGAAAGATCGCAGCTCCGAGACCATCAAACAACCAGTGCTTGAGGCTGACGTGATCGACGGCGGGCTGAACGAAAAAGAATCCGAGGTAGAGCACCCAGAGCAATGGACCCCATCCGTGATCTTTGTCCCTGAGCACCGAACCGAGCGGCCTTAGTTTCCATGGCCGAGTTGCGCCCGATGAGTTCTCTTCGATATGTGGCGAACCAAGGTACGGCATCTGTTCTATTTTCACCCTTGCGGTCAATTCCGGCCAGTTCCAAGGCTGGGCTTCGCCGTGTACCACACTAACGCGGCCGCGGGAATCAGTATCGGAGCCCATCTCGCGCCGCCATAGAAAACTGCAAGTCCGAGAACGATCAGGACGACCGTCCAACCTATCGACTTTTTCGATTGCGCGCTCATACGTATGCTCTTTCCAAGATTTGTTGATGACTCATCCGTACATTTTTTCCTGCTCGCGCTGAAAGCCAATGCGGGCTACGCCGAGGCAGATCATTGTGAAAGCGGCCAGAACCTCCCAGTGCGCGACGCTCGATTCATGGCTCCCTGCGCCGACAATTCCGAGTGCCAGTTGCGACAGGTGATAGGGAGGCAACACGAGCGCGATCTGGCGCACCACTTTCGGCAGGAACATGAACGGCACCCACAATCCGCTGCAGAACGACATGGGCAAATAAATAAGGTTGATGGTCGCAGGGGCGGAATTCGGACCGGTGAAGTATCCGAGAGCTAATCCCATGGCAGAGAACGGCAGCGAGCCTGCCACCAAAGTTCCCAACAGTCTGGCGAAATCAACCATCGGCATTCGCACGCCGCCCAGGGTAAATCCGAGCAAGAACAGCGCGAGGACGATCACCGCGCTGAAAATCATGCTGGTAATCACCTTGGCCGCGAAATATGCGAAGGGTGGCATCGGGCTGGCGCGTTTCACCTGCAGCCATCCCAGCCCGCGGTCGGAGGCCAGCCCTGCGGCAGTTCCAAACAGTGAAGCGCCCATCACGCCGAAGGTGCCATAGGTAGCGATCAGATACGTGGGGATCGAGGTGCCCCCGATCGCCTGGTGCTGGTTCAGCACCAGGCCAAACAACACGTAGAACATGATGGGGAAGCTGAGTACCGACGCCGTGTACATGCGCAGACGCAGGTTCTTCAGAAATTCGTACTTCGCTTCCTTCAGGTAAATGATCGCAGTCTGCCCCGGCAGGCGCTCGATCCGGCTGGGGCTCAATGTCATCGTTGTTGTGCTCATTTCATCTCCTTCGCAGTTTGGGTGTTCCCGGTCTGGTCAGTTCGGACGATTCGGTTCGCGCCCTGTGTCGCGGGTCAACGCCAGGAACGCCTCTTCCAGTCCGGCGCTTGTGACCTCCAGACCGCACAGTTGTGCGTCGCGCGCCAGCAGTTCCCGGACGACGGGTTCTGCTTCGATTGCGTGAAGCTCGACGGCTTCGCGATCTTCTTTCGCCTCGGTTACGCCCGGAATCTGGCGCAGAGTGTTGATGGCGAGACTCGTGATGCAGCGAATCCGCTTGCCGGCAGTCTTCGCTTTGATCTCAGTGGGACTTCCCTCAGCAATGATTTCTCCCTGATTGATCACGGCAACACGGTCCGCGAGTGCGTCGGCTTCCTGCAGATAATGGGTTGTAAGCAGAACGGTTTTGCCGCGCGCCACCATTTTGCGGATTTCATCCCACAGCATGCGGCGCGCTTCCACGTCGAGCCCGACGGTTGGCTCATCGAGGAAGAGCAGGTCCGGATCGCCGCAGATGGCCAGCGCGAACAGCACGCGTTGCTTCTGGCCGCCCGAAAGATCACCGAACTTGCGATCGCTGAGTTTCTCGAGGCCAACGGCGGCGAGGACTTCTGCCTTCGCCATGGGCTTCTGGTAGTAAGAGGAGAACAGATCGATGTGCTCGTGGACACGCAAAGTTTCCGGAACTCGTCCCACTTGCAACATCGCACCGGTTCGCATCCGGTTTTCAGGATTTGTCGGGTCGCCGCCGAATACTCGCGCCCTTCCAGAATTGGGCTGCATCAATCCGAGAAGTAATTTCACAGCCGTGGTTTTGCCCGCTCCGTTCGGACCCAGCAGGGCTACGACTTCGCCGGCACGCACTCGAAAATCCACACCGTGAAGGGCACGAACGCTTCCGTAATTCTTGTTTACGTTTTCGAGACTGGCAACGATCGGATCGGAGTTTGCGGCCTCAAGCCGCTGAGTTTGCTTTAACGTTGCGATCATCCTTCACGCTCCCTGCGCATTGCCGCTGTCGCGGCGGAACTGTTGTTGGTTCTCGTCGTTCTCGTCCTGAGTGCATCATCGCGGAACGACAGCGGGGACACCAGTGCCATCCATCACGGCGTGAGCGTGACAAATGTCATCTGCAAAACCGGGTGTTTCAGTTCAGATTTTGGCCAGCATAGGGAAATCAAGCCCTGCCGCGGCAGGAGGAAAACTTGATCTTCCAATGGCGGTTTGTTACGAATTCCGAACAGGCACTGAAAATCCACAACGCGAGGGCAGGCACAGCATACAACGCGTGGAAGGAAACCTACGCCCTGTCCTACGTTCCTGACAAGGGTCGGCGCGTGTTCGGATTTTGTAACGGCGCGCTGCGTTGAACTTTTTTCCACAAAACGCAGCCGAGCGTTTGATATGATTCCCCCACTTTTCTTTGGAGGCAAAGGATGCTACCTGCGGGAAAAAGCCTGCGCACGCTGCGTGAGAAACTTGGGCTCACAATGCGGGACGTCGAAAACTCCAGCGCGCGAGTTGCCGACAAATATCGCAATGAGGAATTCTCTATTCCTCCCAGCCGTCTGTCCGATATCGAGACGAAAGGTATCTTACCCAGCATTTACCGCCTTTATGCTTTGTCGGTAATTTACCGTCGCGACCTTCGCGAGCTCATGTCGTGGTATGGAGTCGACTTGAACAATATGGCTTCGGACCTCGGTCTGGTTGCGCCGCCGAAATCGCATGTCTCGAGCGCTCTGGCGGGACTGTCGTCGGTGCAAGTTCCGGTGCGCATGGATCCTGGTTTTGACGAGCGGCGCACCACCAATCTGGGCCGTATGGTTGAGCAGTGGGGAACGGTGCCGGTCGCATATCTGGCGCAATTTGCGAATACGGATTTCACTTATGGCTACGTCGGCACGCAGGATTTCACGATGTATCCCATTCTGCCGCCAGGCAGTTTCATCCAGGTCGATGAGGCTAGAAGCAAAGTAGTGGAAGGTTCGTGGCGCTCGGAATATGAACGGCCGATCTATTTTGTGGAAACCCGCGACGGGCATACCTGCTGCTGGTGCAGCATGCGCCGCGAGGAAGTGATCTTGCAACCGCATCCGCTGTCTCCGGTCCCAGTACGGATCCTGCGTCACCCGCAGGAAGCAGAGGTGCTCGGCCAGGTGGTGGGAGTTGCTATGAAATTGACCGAGTGGCACGCCCTCGATTCTTCGCCAAGCTCGAAAGGGCCAGCAGCACTGAATTAAGGTGACTCCGAGCGGGCGAGTCCTGCCGCTCCCCCGGCAGCAGGTCGTCGAAGCGCTCGCGCATGCTTTCAATATAAGAGTGGGCAGCAACCCCGCTGCCTCGACTCGATTCGTCCAGATCGTCGACCAAAGACTCCAACGGTGCCCGTAGGATCCCATTCACAACCTCGGCATGAGCCGTCCTTAACGCGCGCTCGGTAGAATCCGGCCCGTGGACCTGTTCCATACCCCAGTGTTCGTACCGACCTTGGCCACGGCGCAGAGACGCCAGATAAGCCAATTTTCCCAGCAGCCCCGAGACCGCCGCCAGTGTGGTTTCTTTGACATCCTGCAGAGCTGATTTAAGGGTCATCTTGTTACGAATTCCGAACGGTCAAGTATCTTTCGATACGTTGTCCAGGCTGCTGCGTCCGTGAAATTATCACGTTCAATTCGCAGTCACAAGGAGAAAACAACCGTGAAACGTAGCCTACTGATGCTCGCAGCCGCCGTGCTCTTTCTCAACACTTTGGTAATCCCAACCTTCGCTCGGGCCGATGGCGGCGCTGGCTCAACCAATTGCGGCGGGAGCGTGTGCAAGCCGTAGCCCAACTAACAAAGTTTTGATTGTGCATGAAGAGAGCGAGTTCCGAACAAGGGGCTTGCGGTTCTTACGAAAACAGAACAAGGGCCGCCTAATTGTGCCGCACACTCGCGGTAATAGTGCCTCCTAGCGTCCATGCTGCGAGACCGATCCTGACTGTGCCTGAGGACAGTGGTTTCCTGCCGGGAAGTCGCTGTCCTTACAAAAACAGGACAACAATCGTCAGGGATTGCCGCCTGCCGCAAGTCGGGGTATAGTGCCTATCACCGTCCATGCTGCAGGCGCACTCATATCTATGGCATTACCTGTGGGTTGCCCCGAACCTTTATCTGCTGGTCCTCGCGTACTGGATGTGGCGGAGGGGACGCCGCAGGAATTATCCTGTTTTCTTCACGTTTGCCATCGTAGCCTCGCTTGGACAACTGATCCTGTATGCCGCGGACATAATTCCCTGGGTTTCCGCGGACGCTTTTTGGACCGTTTTGTGGTGCGGGCTCCTGGTCGAGGCTCTGGTGAAATTTGTCCTGATCGGTGAACTTTTTGAGCATATCTTTGGACCGTACAAGTCATTAGTGAAGTTCGGAAAAATTCTAATTCGCGGCGTCGGTGCAGTTCTGGTCTTTATTGCTGCGCTGGTGGCCGCGTTCTCTCCTGTTTCAAACCCCCACATAATCGTTTCCGGACCGCACCTTCTTGAGCAGACGATCTACCTGATCGAGTCCGGACTTCTGCTCGCTATCTTCGTTTTGGCAGCATACTTTCGCCTGAGTTCCGACCGAACCTCGTTGGGAATCTGCTTGGGACTCGCGATCTCGGCTTGTGTCCACCTCGCCACTTGGGCGGTTGCGGCAAACAACAGTTCAAAGGAAGTTAGCGTGTTGCTCGACCTGTTACACATGGGCGCCTACCACGTCTCAGTTCTGATCTGGTCTTACTATTTGCTCGTTCCGGAAAAGGCGCCCAAAAAACACCGGGATCCGTCAACCGGACCATCCGCCGGTCCGAGCGCGGGTTCGCCGCATGAAGAAGATCTCGATGTCTGGAACCGGGAACTTGAGCGTCTGGTGCATTGATGACAATTGCAATTATTCTCGTTGTCGCCGCCTTGGGGACACTGATCGTCATACTGACCTTCACCGTCTCGCAAGGACTGCAGTCTTCTGGCCGGACCGGTCCCGCAACCGAGATTCGACCGATGGATGTTGCGGCCTTCCGCAATCTTGTCGATCCTGCGGAAGATGACTATTTGCGGCGGCGCCTGCCCGCTTCCGATTTTCGCCTGGTTCGCCGGGAACGTTTGCGCGCCATGGCCGCGTACGTTCAATCGGCAAAAAGAAACGCCGAAGTGCTCGTGAGGATTGCTCAGAACTCGACGCTTGCGGCGGATGCCCAGACGGCGGAAGCTGCGCGGCGACTCGAAGACCATGCGCACCTGCTGCAGCGCAACTGCATGTTCGCGATAGTGAAAATCTACATCGCCCTGGCTTGGCCCAATTCAAGCTTGGCTGCAGCGCCTGTGCTGCAAGGCTACGAAGAGTTGAACCACTCCGCGATGCTGCTTGGCAGGCTGCAGAATCCGGCTGCCACCATGCGCATCTAGACACGTCCGGATTCAATTTTGAATTCGTTGCAGTACTCCGATCCGGTTGTTACAGAAGCCGAAAACGGGTTAACTCAGAGGCGACTCTCCCCTCGATTCCGACTTGTTTTCGGGTTTCTTTCTGTTATAAAACCACCGGGATTCAATCGTCCCAGTCCAATTTGTGACTAGATCGGCAATTCTGCCGTGGGAGTCGGTCCAGCCGTCTGCTCGCCTCCGCGAGTCCAAGGGAGAACCTCATGATCCGCACCGCCAAAGCTATTTCCTTGACTGTTTGTTTCTTGTTGCTTTCCGCCATAGCCTTTGGTCAAGGAGGGGTTGCCACCGGAGATCTGCACGTCACCGTTAAAGACCCGCGGGGAAACGTCGTGACCAATGCTACCGTGACAGCCAAAGACATCGCAAAGGGCGTAGAGCGCACGGCCAACGGCGACGGCCAGGGCGGATACAGCGTGCGACAACTCGCACCGGGTTCGTACACGGTTACGGTTGAGGTGCCTGGATTCACAAAGGTCGAAAACACCGGTGTCGCCATCACGGTTGGCGGGTTAGTGGAGCTGCCCGTCACGCTCTCGGTCGCAGGCGGCAAAGAGGTTGTGGAAGTCAGTTCTCAAGCAGAACTGGTCGAGACCTCGCGCAGTTCGACAACCGACACGATCGGGCAGCGCCGCATCGACAATCTTCCGATTAACGGACGCAACTACATCAACTTCACGCTGACGGATTCGCAGGTAGTGCGCGACAACGCGCCTAACACAGGCGCGGCTCCTACGTCGGGCCTCAACATGAGCGGACAGCGAGCGCGATCAAACCTGGTAAACGTAGATGGCGCCGATGCCACGGACAACTCGGTGAACGGCGTGCGCTCCACGGTCTCGCAAGAAGCCGTCCAGGAATTCCAAATCATCACGAACAATTACGCAGCAGAATATGGACGCGCCGCCGGTGGGGTGGTGAACATCATCACGCGGTCCGGTTCGAACGACTTCCACGGCGATGTCTTCGGCTACCTTCGCAATCGCAACTTCCAGGCGGTGAATCCTTTCAGCACGGTGCCAAATCCCGCCTACACGCGCGTGCAAGCCGGCGTAGCTTTTGGCGGAGCCATCAAGAAAGACAAGACTTATTACTACTTCGCTTATGAAGTCACCCGCCGGCATGAAACCGGATTCTCCAGCATCGGGCAAGGCAATTTCGGCCTGGCTCCCTTCGACACGACGCAGGTCGGCTTGCCTTTCGGCACGCTACAGCTAACTCCGGACCAGATCGGCTTCCTCACAAATTCGAACGTTCTCGCGGCGGAGCGAAACCCTCTGTTCGCGCAAGAGGTGGGCCAGTACGCCGGCCTTATCGGAGCTTCATCAGGTATGGCCGTGAATGGCGCGTGGCCGACCGGGATGACGGGCGGGTTCCCGGGGGTAGCGGGCTTTCCCACCAGTTGTCCTGCGCCGCCGTGCTTCGTGCCGGCGTCCTACCAGACATTGGCATCCCAAGCGGGAAATTTCCCCGTGTTTGAAGGGACAAGCCTTTACTCGCTTCGTCTGGACCAGAACGTGGGATCCAACCATCGTTTGACGTTTCGAGTCAACCTCAGCCCGAGCACGGTCACGGGAATCGAAGTCAGCGGCCAGGATCAGCCGTTCGGACAGAATGCCTACTCGCGCACATCGCAACAGACGTATCGCGACGTCGCTGGCGTCGTTCAGGATACCTGGACCATCGGCAACAACAAGGTCAACGAATTTCGCTTTCAGTATGCCCGCCGGGGACTTTCCTACTTCTATAACACGAAGATTCCTGGAGGTTCCGACCCGGCGGTCAATATCCCCGGCTTTGCCTATTTCGGACGCGAGCCTTACTCCTTCATTCAGCGGGTGGAACAACGGTATCAGTTCACCGACAACTACTCATGGAGCGTGGGCCGGCACAACATGAAGTTTGGCGGTGACCTCAACTATCTTCCCATAACCGCGATTTTCACCGTCAACTACGGAGGCGTGTACGACTTTGGCACCTTCCATGCCTCTACATTGGGGTTTGTCTCCCCGATTCCCAACGCTCCGTTCCCCGATCTCTCGCCTGTGCAATCCTACGGAGCTGGCTTGCCTGGAGATTTCATTCAGGGCATCGGCAGCCCCAGCGACTCGTTCAAGAACATTCCGATTGGAGCGTTCTGGCAGGACTCGTGGCGCATCAATCCACACGTGACGCTGAACTATGGACTCCGTTATGACGTGGAGATTCCGCCTAGTTTCAAGCCGCCTCAGGGATTGGCGCTGCCAGCGTACAAACTCCTGGGATTGCAGAAAGGGATTCAGACCGACAAGAACAACATTCAACCTCGCATTGGCGTGGCGTGGGATCCTGCAGGGAACGGCAAGACGGTCGTGCGAGCCTCATATGGTATTTTCTACGACCACCCGCTGCTCGGCCTCTACTTTCTGGGTGACGCCTCCGATGGTTCGTCTAGCGGCCAGCTTGCCTTTGCGGGTACGTCAACCTGCTCGGGACCGGGCAATCCCGGCAATCTGAACGCGATCACGATTTTCCAGGGACTGCCGATCAACGTGGCGCGTCCGGCCAATCCTTGCGCGGCCACCCTGAACCCTGCCACTGCCACCGCACTCGGATATCTTCCCAACCAGCAGCAGTTTCAGGCTCTGAACTTCCCGCAGTCCGCTTTTCTCAACCAGAACTATCTGAACCCGTCGACTTTCCTGCCCCTCGGTTTCCAACCCTTTGGCTATCCCCAATCGAGGAATTTCGTTTACGCGTACTCGCAGCAGGCGAACCTCAGCATCGAGCGCGACCTGGGTGGCGGCCTCGCTCTGAATCTCGCATACAACTTCAATGGCGGACGTCATCTGAACCGCCCGATCAACGCCAATACGATTCGCGGTGACCTAATGGTCGCCGACTTCAACGCCGCTCTCGCCGGCGGGCAGACTCCGGCGAGCCCTTTCACCGTCGGCAGCGGAGCCCTTCCCTGCGGCACCGGTGCGCTTGGTCCCTGGGTCAGTGCGGCGTTGCTGAATTTCTTCCGTCCGGGTGGCTTGAACCCTTCGATCGCGGGCGCACTGATCGGGGCGCCCGGAGGAGCGGGAATCCCTTGCGTTCAGCTCGCCGAGTCGATCGAGAGTGGTCTGGCGAGTCAGGGATTTAACGCGAATTGCGCTCCGACCGTTACCGGCGGCTTCTCCGGCTGCGTTCCATTTGGCGACATGGATGCGAACTATTCCAACGGAAGCTCGATTTATCACGGATTCAGCGCCAACTTGCGGAAGCGCTTCAACAAACACTACGAATTCCTCGCTTCTTACACGTGGTCGCATGCCATCGACGACTCCACCGATCTGCAATCGACGCTGACGCCACAGGACAGTTTTTTCCCCGGACTCGATCGTTCTACATCGCTGTTCGACCAGCGCCATCGCTTCGTCTTTAGCGGCGTTTATCAGAGCGGCAAAGTTGGCAGCGGCTTCGCCCGCGCGCTCCTTAGCGACTGGACGATTGCCCCTCTGCTGGATGTGGCCTCGGGCCGTCCATTCAACATCATCACCGGCAACGGGGACAATCTTCAGCTATCGTCTCTGACCGGCCGCCCGAACGTTACGGTCGATCCGGCTTGCGGCACGGTATATAAATCCAAGTACTCTCCCACGGGCGTACTGCAGGAACCATGCATCAACAGCTTTGCGGCCACCCTGACCACGCCGACGCTTCTCGAACTCGACGGCAATCTCGGGCGAAATACGGGGATTACACCCTGGACTGTTTTCGACGACATGCGGGTTTCCAAGCGCATTTACTTCGGCGAGCGCTTCAACCTGGACCTGATTGCCGACATGTTCAACATCGCGAACAAGATGAACGTGTCCGCCGTCAGTCCGCTGTACAGCAATGCCGGGCTGCCCACTGCGGCCTACGACCCGCGCCAGTTTCAATTCGCGATGAAGCTGAACTGGTAAAACAGCCGACGTTCGCTTCTGTCGTCTGCAGACTGCGCAGCACGGCTCTGAGATCGCGAGCTCTGAAGCATGTTTCAAGGTTTCCAAGCCTTCAACTTTTGAAACCTTGCGGCCTTGAGACCTTACGCCGGGGATCGGCGGTCCGACGGTCGGTGTTACACTTTGCGTTCACCCATCCTTGGCGTTTGCCTGGAGTTCGCTCCCCAATGCCGGAAACTGAAATGCCGACCACGCGGACTCGTGTCGTCCGCGAAAGCGATCGCGCCGTATATGATCGCGAGCCCGTGTACCGCATCCTCGACGAAGGATTTTTATGCCATGTCGGTTTTGCGGTAGATGGCCAGCCGTTCGTGATTCCGACCTCGTACGGGCGAAAGGAGGCCAGCCTGTACATTCACGGTTCGGCCGCCAGTAGGATGCTACGGCAGATGAAAGAAGGCGTTGCCGTGTGCATCACGGTTACCTTGCTCGATGGGCTGGTACTGGCGCGCTCGGTTTTCAATCATTCCATGAATTACCGCTCGGTGGTGATTCTGGGGACAGCAACCTTGGTGGACGATCCCGAGGAAAAGCTGGCTGCTCTGCGAATTTTATCGGAGCACATCCTGCCGGGGCGATGGGATGACTCGCGCCAGCCCAACGAGCGCGAACTCAAGGCGACGTCGGTGCTGCGTGTGCCGATCGAAGAATTCTCGGCGAAAGTCCGCAAAGGGCCACCCCTCGACGACGAACCAGATTATTCGTTCCCCACGTGGGCGGGTGTCGTGCCCCTGGAGGTGAAGGTTGGCGTGCCCATCGACGATGAGAGACTGCTACCGGGTAAAGAAGTGCCGGAGTATGTGCGGAAATACCGCCGTCAACACTAGAACTAGAACTAGAGGACGCTCAGATGACCCAGCGGTTCTTGCGACCTTAACGGTTGCGAGGTTTCAGTGGAGGGCCTCGAGAAATCCCCGACCAAGCAAAGCTGAAGGTGGCGCCCCTCGAAATTTTCTTTGAGTGCTTCTGCCTTACGGAATCAGCAGCAGTTTTCCGGCAATCTTCCGCGCTTCCATGTCGCGATGCGCCTGCGCTGCCTCCGCTAACGAATATGTTTTTGCAATCCGCAGCTTGAGCTTGCCGTTCGCGATCATCTCGAAGAGCGCGCCGCTGCGCGCCCGCAGTTCTTCGCGAGTCGCGGTGAAGTGCGCCAGTGTGGTACGCGCCATGTAGAGGCTTCCCTTTTCCGACAGCTTGGCCGGATCCACCGGCGCCACCGGACCGCTCGACATGCCGTAGAGCACGAGCATTCCGCGCAAGCGCATCACGTTCAGATTCTTCTCAAACGTCGCCTTGCCTACTCCGTCGTACACGACGTCAACGCCTTTACCGCCAGTCAATCGCTTCACCTCAGGGTCAAAATCCTGCTGCGTAAACACGATCACTTCATCCGCGCCCGCCGAGCGCGCCAGGTCGGCTTTTTCCTGGCTGGAAGCTGTGCCAATCACGCGTGCACCGATCATGCGCGCCATTTGGACCAGCAGCAATCCGACGCCGCCTGCGGCCGCGTGGACCAGCGCCGTCTCGCCTGCCTTCAGCTTGTGGGCATCGTTCACCAAGTAGTGGGCGGTGAGCCCATGCATCATTGCCGCGGCCGCTTGTTGATCGGTCACTGTCCGAGGAACCGGGACCAGACTGTCTGCGGACGCCGCCACATACTCGGCGTACGATCCCAAAGCTCCGCTCCACGCCACACGATCGCCGACCTTCACCGTTTGCACATTTGAACCGGCTGACGACACTACTCCGGAGCCTTCTTGTCCGGGAATGAATGGCAGCGGCGTACGCAGGCTGCCGTCGCGGAAGTGGCCATCAATCGAGTTCAGACCAGCAACCGAGACCTTCACCACGGCCTCTCCGGACTTCGCTTGGGGAACCGGAACCTCGACCAGTTCCATGACTTCGGGACCGCCAGTATGCTGTACGCGAATTGCTTTCATGGTTGCGCCTTGGGAGTAGCGCCGGGGCGGTGGCGGCTCGGCCGTCCTGGTCCGCCGCTGCGTGGGCCAGACGCGCACGCGACAACCGGCAAGATGCCAGCGCTACGCGAAATTCCTTCTACGGTATCAGCAACAGCTTGCCGGTAGTTTTGCGGCTCTCCAGGTCACGATGCGCCTGCGGTGCTTGAGCCAGAGGATAGGTATGCTCCATCCGCAACTTGAGTTTCCCGGCCGTGATCATGCCAAAGACTGCGCCCGACCGCGCCAGCAATTCCTCGCGCGTCGCGATGTAGTGCCCCAAGGTCGGCCGAGTCACGTACAGCGATCCCTTTTGCGACAGCACCATCAGATCAAAGGGAGGCACCGGGCCGCTCGATCCGCCGAACAAGACCATCGTTGCCCGCGGGCGCAGAGTGTTCAGTCCTTTCTCAAATGTCGTCTTCCCGACCGAATCGTAAACCACGTCCACGCCCTTGCCGTCGGTCAGACTTTTCGTTTCGGCTTCGAAATCAGATTTTGTGTACAGAATGACTTCGTCCGCCCCGGCCTCGCGCGCCAGCTTGGCCTTCTCTTCCGTCGAGACGGTTGCGATCACACGCACGCCGAGGTGATGCGCCATCTGCACCAATAGCAGTCCCGCGCCGCCGGCAGCGGCATGCACAAGGGCCGTCTCGTCGCGCTTCAGCGTGTAGGTATCGTGCGCTAGATAATGCGCCGTCATGCCCTGCAACATGGCAGCGGCGGCCTGCTGATCGGTCACGCCGTCAGGAATCGGTACCATCCGGTCCGCGGGCACGGCGGCATACTCCGCATACGAACCCAACAGCCCGCACCACGCCACGCGGTCGCCGTTGTTCACCGTGGTGACTTCGGTCCCAACGGCGTTGACGACGCCTGCCCCTTCTTGCCCGAGAATGATGGGCAGGGCCGCTTTGTAGCGCCCCTCTCGGAAGTACACGTCAATAAAGTTAACGCCCGAAGCCGACAGCTTCACAACCGCCTCATTCGGCTTGGGCTGAGGAACCGGCAACTCCACCAATTCCATCGCCTCGGGACCACCGGGTTGTTGGACTTGAATAGCTTTCATGGTTTTTTGAATTCGTGTGTTCCGCGGGAGGACCCCGGAATCTGGTCGGCGTCACCGCAGGACTTTTCGGGCGGCGGGGCCACGATCAGGGCTCGTTGCGCACTTTCAGAGGTGCTTTAGAATCATCGGGATCCACGCCTGCCGCAGCCATGATCGCGCGCCCTAATTCTTCGGCAGAAAACATGGATCCTTCGCCGGTTCCGGAACTGGCTTGGCTCGAGTCTCGGTCCACACTCGTCGCCGCGACGAAGCGGTAGCCTCTTCCGACTACGGTCTGCAAACACTCCGGCTCAGCCGGATCATCATCGAGCGCCATGCGTACTTTGCGGATGGCGGTATTGATTCCCTGCTCGACGTCGACAAAGACATCTTTCCCCCACAGTGCGTCGGCAATCTGCTCGCGCGTCACCAGCCGGCCCTGGTTTTCGATCAGGAACATCAGTAGTTGCAGGGGAAGCCCTTCCAGACGGACCGGGCACCCGCTGCGGTACAGCTGAAAACGGCCAAAATCCAACTCGAACTGAGCGAAGCGGACTTTCTTCTCCGGCATGGAACCTCGTAACTCTCTCTCTTTGCGACGCCGACAATTCTGGTCTGCCCGGGGCGGCCTGTCAAGCCTCCCGTTCTTCATATCAATTCAGATCGCTTCATACTGGCTCTATGGACGTTTCTTCCTTGCAGGCGCAACATCGCAATAACTTCCCGGGTGCACGAAAAATTTGTCGGAGGTGCTCTATGAAAACACGAAAAATGAGGCTCGCATCGGCCTTAACGGTGAACCCGGGCTTGGCGGCGGGTCAGTTAAACAGCAGCGCGGGGATCGTGGTGCAGGTGCCATTTGAGTTCGTGGTAGGCAACGAGATCGTCCCCGCCGGTACGTATTTCTTGCAATCGGCCGCAAGGAACAAGATCCAAGGCAGCAGAACTACTTGTCGGCTGCCGGAAAGCAGGTTGGAAGCTGAGGTGCGGGCTCAGAACGGGCTCGCCGATGAAGAGATATTGCTCGCCTCTGTGAAATAGTTCGGGCCAGCAACAGTGCGGAAGGGTACGGGAATCCGGGGGGAAACTCTCGAACCCTTCCGTTTTCTGAGTTTAAGTTGTCCTCGCGCCCGGTGGCATACCCACCCGGCAGATTGCCGAAAATTCCTCGAAACACGCTTCGCTCAACGCCCGCTCAATAGCCCCGCACTTATCCCTTCCATTATGTCCACCGGCGCGAGGATTTGATTGGATAAGAGTTTTTCGGGCAGAAGCCAGCGCCGGGA